>VFQQ010004427.1_pt1 | contig 12426 bp, 12 predicted proteins | sample 3512341 | NCBI WGS metagenome assembly VFQQ01 (sample SAMN10412373, study PRJNA504923) | tailings metagenome | isolation source: Relicate 2 Philex TSF1 revegetated site | place: Philippines: Tuba, Benguet | collected 2017-08-29 | reverse complement strand
CACCGGCCTGAACTACCAGTCGATCGGTTCGGGCGCCGGCATCAAGCAGATTCAGGCCAAGACCGTGACGTTTGGTGCGACGGACGCGCCGCTGACCGCGGCTCAGCTCGAGAAGGACGGCCTTATCCAGTGGCCGATGGTGATGGGCGCGCTGGTGCCCGTCGTCAATCTCGAAGGCATCAAGCCGGGCGAACTGGTGCTCGACGGCACGACACTCGCCGACATCTATCTCGGCAAGATCACCAAGTGGGACGATGCGGCGATCAAGAAACTGAACGCGAATCTCAAGCTCCCGTCGACGGCAATCGCGGTCGTTCGCCGCTCGGATGGATCGGGCACGACGTTCCTCTGGACCGACTATCTGTCCAAGGTCAGCGCCGACTGGAAGTCCAAGGTTGGTTCCGGAACCGCTGTCGAATGGCCGGTTGGCGTCGGCGCGAAGGGCAACGAAGGCGTTGCCGGCAACGTGGCCCAGACCAAGAACTCGATCGGCTATGTCGAGTATGCCTACGCCAAGCAGAACAAGCTGACGTACGCTGCTGTCGTTAACAAGGCCGGCAAGGTCATGCAGCCGACGATGAAGTCCTTCCAGGATGCCGCCGCCAACGCCGACTGGGCGAAGACCCCTGGCTACCGCGTGATCCTGACCGACCAGCCGGGCGATGGTTCGTGGCCGATCACGGGCGCGACGTTCATCCTGATGCACAAGGTTCCGACCGACAAGGCGGCCGCCGCGCAGGCCATCAAGTTCTTCACCTGGGCGTTCGAGAAGGGCGACAAGATGGCGGAAGAACTCGACTACATCCCGATGCCCGACGCGGTTGTCGATCTGGTCAAGAAGACCTGGGGCGCCGACATCAAGAGCTGATCGATCGCCGGACGTCTGTGGAGGAGGGACCGTCCCTCCTCCACTCACTCCGCAACGTTGTCGATCGCGCCGGATCGCTGTAGCGCGTGTTTGAGGGTTGGGGGATTGCGTGGCTGATATGGTTGTTCACGGGCGATCGCTGGACGCGGCCGGGCCATTCGATCGGGCTCGTGCGCTCAGCGCCTTCAAGGTCAGCGATCGTCTGTTCTACTGGGCGACCCGCCTCGCGGCACTGTCCGTGCTTGGTATCCTCGGCGGGATCATCCTGTCGCTGATCGTCGGCGCATGGCCGGCGATGCAGGCCTTCGGTTTCGAATTTATCTGGACGCAGCGGTGGGCGCCGTCGGCGGAGCCGCAGCCCATTCTGGGCGCGCTCGGGCCGATCTACGGCACGCTTCTCACCTCGTTCATCGCCATGCTGATCGCGGTTCCGGTCGGACTCGGCATCGCGATCTTCCTGACCGAGATCTGCCCGCAGTGGCTGCGCCGTCCGATCGCTCTTGCTGTCGAACTGCTCGCCGGCATCCCGTCGATCATCTACGGCATGTGGGGCTTCTTCGTGCTGGGGCCGTTCCTCGCGAACACCTTCCAGCCCTTCATGATCGGCCTGTTTGAAGGTGTGCCGGTGCTCGGCACGATCTTCGCCGGACCGCCCTCATACCTCAGCCTGTTCAATGCGTCGCTGATCCTCGCGATCATGGTGCTGCCGTTCATTACTGCGGTCTCGAAGGACGTGTTCGACACGGTGCCGCCGGTGCTGAAGGAAGCGGCGTACGGCCTCGGCTGTACGACGTGGGAAGTGGTCCGCAACGTCGTCATTCCCTACACGCGGGTCGGCGTGATCGGCGGCGCGATGCTGGCGCTCGGCCGTGCCCTTGGCGAGACGATGGCGGTCACCTTCATCATCGGCAACTCGTTCCGGATTTCATCTTCGGTTTTTGCGCCCGGCACGACGATTTCCGCGGCGATCGCCAGCGAGTTCGCCGAAAGTGACGGGCTGCATCAGTCGGCGCTGATCCTGCTTGGCCTGCTCCTGTTCATTCTGACGTTCTTCGTGCTCGCGGCTGCGCGCCTGTTGCTGATGCGGCTTGAAAAGAAGGCGGGGAAGTAACGCGATGAGTACCGTCACCGACATCGCACCGACCGTCAACCCGATCTATTCGCGCCGGCGCCGCAGCGACATCATCATTCGCAGCCTGTGCGTCGCCGCCGCCATGTTCGGCGTCACCTGGTTGGCGCTCATCCTGTTCACCCTGTTCTGGAACGGCCTGGCCGGATTGAACTTCCAGATATTCACCGAGATGACGCCTCCGCCGGGTGCAAACTCGGGCGGATTGCTGAATGCGATCGTGGGTTCGCTGATCATGACGGCCATCGGTGTCGGCATCGGTGCGCCGCTCGGCATGCTGGCAGGCACGTTCATGGCGGAATACGGCCGCTATGACGGGCTCACCTCGGTGATACGGTTCATCAACGACGTCCTGCTGAGCGCACCTTCAATCATCATCGGCCTGTTCATTTATGGCGTGGTGGTGGTCCCGATGGGGTCGTTCTCCGCGCTCGCGGGTGCGCTGGCGCTCGCCGTCATCGTCATTCCGGTCGTCGTGCGCACGACCGAGGACATGCTGCTGCTGGTGCCGGGTCCGTTGCGGGAAGCCGCCTCGGCCCTCGGCATGCCGCGCTCATTGGTGATCCGTCGCATCGCTTATCGCGCCGCGCGCGCCGGCATCATCACCGGTGTGCTGCTGGCGACCGCGCGAGTCGCGGGCGAAACTGCCCCACTGCTGTTCACCGCGCTCAGCAACCAGTTCTGGAGTTTGGACCTGACGAGGTCGATGGCGAACCTTCCGGTCACCATCAACAACTTCGTGCAGTCGCCTTACGAGTACTGGCGGCAGCTTGCCTGGGCGGGTGCCCTGCTGATCACGCTCGCAGTTCTCACACTGAACATCGGCGCGCGCATTCTTGGCGCCGAAAGGACGAAGAAATGAGCAGTCTGAATGTTGCGATCGACATGCCGGCGATTGCGATGCCGCCTGTGTTTGAAGTCGAGCCGAAGATTACTGTTCGCAACCTGAACTTCTTCTACGGTCAGAGTCAGGCGTTGAAGAACATCAACCTGACGCTCGACGCCAATCGCGTCACCGCATTCATCGGACCGTCGGGTTGTGGCAAGTCGACGCTGCTGCGGGTTTTCAACCGCATGTACGACCTCTATCCGGGGCAGCGCGCCGAAGGCGAGATTCTGCTGGACCGAACCAACATTCTCGACCCCAGGCTCGATCTCAATCTGTTGCGCGCGCGGGTCGGCATGGTGTTCCAGAAGCCGACGCCGTTCCCGATGACGATTTATGAGAACATCGCGTTCGGCATCCGCCTCTATGAGAAGATTTCCAAGGCGGAGATGGACGTCCGCGTCGAAAAGGCGCTGCGCGGCGGCGCACTGTGGGATGAGGTCAAAGACAAGCTCAACGCCAGCGGGCTGTCGCTTTCCGGCGGCCAGCAACAGCGCTTGTGCATCGCGCGTACCATCGCGGTGCGGCCGGAGGTCATCCTTTTCGACGAGCCGTGCTCGGCGCTCGATCCGATCTCGACTGCCAAGATCGAAGAGCTGATCGACGAGCTCAAGGCCAACTACACGATCGCCATCGTGACGCACAACATGCAGCAGGCGGCGCGTGTGTCCGACAAGACCGCGTTCATGTATCTCGGCGATCTGATCGAGTTCAACTCGACCACGCACATCTTCACCAATCCGACCGACCGCCGCACGCAAGACTACATCACCGGCCGCTTCGGCTGAGGACAGGTACCATGGCAGATCACCACACCGCGAAAGCCTTCGACGTCGACCTGCAAGACCTCGCCCGCATGGTCGCCGAAATGGGCGGCATGGCCGAGAAGCAAATCGCCGAGTCCGTCGATGCGCTGGCGCGCCGCGACGCGCGACTTGCCCAGCGCGTGGTCGCGCTCGATCCGCAGATCGACGCGCTGCAGCGCGAGATCGAGGAGCGCGGCATTCTTACCATCGCGCGGCGTCAGCCGATGGCGGTGGACCTGCGCGAAATCGTCGGCGCGCTGCGTGTGTCGAACGATCTTGAACGGATCGGCGACCTTGCCAAGAACATTGCCAAGCGCGTGATCGCGCTGGGGCCGGCAAGCTATCCGACGCAGGTGATCCGCGGGGTCGAGCACATGAGCGATCTCGTGCTCAGTCAGCTCAAGCAGGTGCTGGACGCCTACGCGCGGCGCGATGTCGCCAAGGCCATGGAAGTGTGGCGCGGCGACGAGGAGATCGATGCGGTCAACAACTCGCTGTTCCGCGAACTGCTCACCTACATGATGGAAGACCCGCGCAATATCACGTTCTGCACCCACCTTCTGTTCAGCGCGAAGAACATCGAACGCATGGGCGACCATGCGACCAACATCGCCGAGACCGTCTACTACATCGCCGAAGGCAAGACGCTCGCCGACGAGCGGCCGAAGGGCGACACGACGGCCTCGACGGCGGTTCCGTTTCCGGCGGCCTAACGAGATAGATAATGACGGCACGCATCCTGATCGTCGAAGACGAGGAGCCGCTCACGCTGCTCCTGCGCTACAATCTCGAATCCGAAGGCTATGACGTCGACACAACGGCGCGCGGCGATGAGGCCGAGGTCAAGCTGAAGGAGGCGGTGCCGGACCTCCTGGTGCTCGACTGGATGCTGCCCGGTATGTCCGGCATCGAGCTATGCCGCCGCCTTCGTGCGAAGCCCGAGACCGAGCGATTGCCGATCATCATGCTCACCGCGCGCGGCGAGGAGAGCGAGCGCGTGCGTGGGCTCGCGACCGGTGCGGACGATTACATCGTCAAGCCGTTCTCGGTTCCCGAGTTGCTCGCACGCATCCGCTCGCTGCTGCGGCGGGCGAAACCCGAGCGGGTTGCGAGCCTGCTCGGCGCCGGCGATCTTGAACTCGACCGCGAGAAGAAGCGCGTACAGCGATCGGGCCGCGAGGTGCATCTCGGCCCGACCGAGTTCCGCCTGCTCGAGTTTCTCATGCAGAGCCCCGGCCGCGTTTATACCCGCGAGCAACTGCTCGATGGCGTATGGGGCCGGGACATCTACATCGACGAGCGCACGGTCGACGTGCACGTCGGCCGCCTGCGCCGTGCGCTCAACCGAGGCCGCGCATCCGATCCGATCCGGACGGTGCGCGGCGCCGGCTACTCGTTCGACGAGCGGTTCGGCAAGTCCGCGTAACGGACAGGGCGATTTACGCCCCGCCCAAGGCCGCTCGGCCTAGCTCGCGCCGCCACCTCCGACGTGACGGAATGCGATGGCGCTCGAGATCGAGCGGACGCGCTCGCGCACGGCATTGCCGTCGTTGCCGCTCTTCACGATCCATCCTGAAGCGGTGCGTCCGGTGATGATGCCGACGTGGTTGCGCCACACCACCACAACGCCGACGGCTGGCTGTCCCGCGTTGCTGCCGACCTTCGCCCAATTGCGTGCGAGCCACAGTTCGCGCTTCTGCATGCCGAGGTGATTGCCGAGCCACCAGCCGCACCAGCGGCCGGGGCGTCCTGCCACGCGCGCGCCGTAGAAGCGGTTCGCACCGGCGAAGCGCGGTGAGCGCGCGATGTGGCGGCGCGCGGCGCGATGCGATTTCGCGCGATAGCGATGATGTCCACGAGCGGCGAGATACTTGCGCTTCACGTGATGATGCGCGGCGTGGTGCGAATGTTTTTTGTGATAACCGCGCGCTTGCGCGGATGTTTGCGTGAATACGAAAGCGGTCGCGAAGAGAACAAGCACTGCAACGAGTCTATTCGTCATCATCACTCTACTGGTTGAGCCCCCCAGCAGCGCGCGTAGAGCGGTCCAATCGGGCGAGAAAATGTCTTCCGCTGCGGAACGACGTGTTCCATCGTTCTGCGATCAGAGCGCGATAATGGCGATGATGTGGATGTGCGTCTTGTGCTTGTGCCGCAGCGGTTTCCTGGCTCGTCTCAAACGTGCTGCGCCGAAACAAAACAGGCGGCACTTGCGTGCCGCCTGAGTTTGTTACGCATGGGAGGAACTATCCCGTGAGCGTCGCGCGCGCTAACTCCGTGCCGGCCTGCGATCGCGCCGGGCCGCGGGCGGCTGATACGCGACGCGGCCATGATAGCCGCAATACGGCGTGCTCGGACTGGTCTTGCCGCCGCAGAAATAGAAATCGGGTTGGCCCGGATCACCGACCGGCCAGTGACACTTGTCGTCGTTGAGTTCGAGCAGCGTGCAGCGCTGGCCGAGCGGGATGACGTTCTCGATCACCTCGGGCTCGGGCTCGATGTCGTAGTCGTACTGCGGGGCCACCGCCAGGGCGGTGTTGCCGCGCGCCATCGGGCGTGCCGGTCGGAACATTTGCGAGGGCGCACGCGGCTTGCGTTGACGCGGCACCGAGGACGACGGTGCCTTCGCGCGGCCGGAAAGTCCGAGCCGGTGTACCTTGCCGATGACGGCGTTGCGGGTAATGCCTCCCAGTTCCGCTGCAATCTGACTTGCCGAAAGGCCGTCCCCCCAAAGCTTCTTCAAAAGCTCGACCCGATCGTCGGTCCAAGTTTGCATCTCGGTCCGCTTCTGGTCCAAAAACGTCATTGGCCTCTTGCTCCACTTCCAAACTCAACGGCCAACGCCCCGCGCGGAATCCGGCTCCCTCGTCCGGCGGCCTTTTGGCAGCCGTACGCACGCAATAGACAAGAACAGGAGCTCAGGTCACGATCTGCCGCACGAGATGTCGTACCTGACGGTCACAAAACTACAATATGGCGTGACTCACGCGCAAGAGTCGGGATTTCCCGGATGTGCATAGGCACCTCGGTTTTCCCCAGCTAATGGCCACTTTCTCAAGCGCTCGCGGCAAGCTTGTGGCAGCGCGATCATGTTGACCCGCACAGCACCCAAACATAAGATGAGTTCAACAGTGCCGCCCGGCGAGGCGGCACGTTTCATTTCAGGCTCCGCGCCGGATCGAGAGAGCTGACATGAGCACCGCGCATCTTCTGCCGACCTTCGCGCGCATTGACCTTGCGTTCGACCACGGCGAGGGCTGCTGGCTCACCGCAACGAACGGCGATCGCTATCTCGACTTCACGTCGGGTGTTGCTGTGAACGCGCTCGGCCATGCGCACCCGAAAGTCGCGGATGCGATTGCGGCGCAGGCGAAAAAGGCGATCCACGTCTCCAACCTGTTCCGCGTGCCGGAGCAGGAGAAGCTCGGCGATCGGCTGTGCGCCGCGAGCTTTGCGGACTACGCGTTCTTCTGCAATTCCGGCGCCGAGGCGATGGAAGGCGCGATCAAGACCGCACGCAAGTATCACGCGGCGAATGGTTCGCCGGAGCGCTATCGCATCATCACATTCGAAGGTGCGTTCCATGGGCGCACGCTCGCGACGCTCGCCGCAGGTGGACAGAAGAAATATCTCGAAGGTTTCGGTCCGGTGGTCGAAGGCTTCGATCAGGTGCCGTTCGGCGACCTTGAAGCGGTGAAGAAGGCGATCGGGCCGGAGACCGCGGCGATCCTGATCGAGCCGATCCAGGGCGAAGGCGGCGTGCGCGTGCCGGACAACCAGTTCCTGCGCGCGCTGCGTGCGCTGTGCGACCAGCACGGCCTGCTGCTCGTGTTTGACGAGGTCCAGTGCGGCATGGGCCGCACCGGCGAGCTGTTTGCCTACCAGCGCACCGGCGTGACGCCGGACATCATGGCGCTGGCGAAGGCGCTCGGCGGCGGATTTCCGGTCGGCGCATTTCTCACGACGAAGGAAGCCGGCAAGGGCATGACGCCCGGCACGCACGGCTCGACCTTCGGCGGCAATCCCCTCGCAATGGCGGCAAGCAATGCGGTGCTCGACGTCATGCTGGAGGACGGCTTCCTCGATCGCGTGAAGCGCACCGGCCTCCTGTTCAAGCAGCGCCTCGCCGAGATCAAGGACCGCTATCCGAACGTTATCGCCGAGGTGCGTGGCGAGGGTCTGCTGCTGGGTCTGCGTTGCGTGGTGCCGAGCGGTGACCTCGTGGCGGCGCTGCGCGAAGAGAAGCTTCTTTCGGTCGGTGCCGGCGACAATGTCGTGCGTCTCGTGCCCCCGCTCGTGGTGAGCGAGTCCGAAGTCGGCGACGCGATGGCAATGCTTGATCGTGCCTGCGCGCGCGTCGCGAAGGCTGCTGCGCCCGCAAAGCAGGGAGCCGGCGGGTGAGCGCACCGCGACACTTCCTCGACCTGACCGAGATCCCGAACGACCAGTTGCGCGGGATGATCGATCAGAGCCGCGCCATGAAGGAGCAGCTCAAGCGCGATCGCGCCTCGGCAGCGAAGCCGCTTGCCGGCAAGACGCTGGCGATGATTTTCGACAAGCCTTCAACGCGCACGCGCGTGTCGTTCGACGTCGCGATGCGCCAGCTCGGTGGCGACGTCGTGATGCTCACCGGGACCGAGATGCAACTCGGCCGCGGCGAGACCATTGCGGACACGGCGCGCGTGCTTTCGCGGTACGTCGACGCGATCATGATCCGCATTCTCAGCCACGATGCGCTCACCGAGCTTGCTCAGCACGCGACTGTGCCGGTGATCAACGGGCTCACGCGCCTCTCGCACCCCTGCCAGGTGATGGCGGATGTGCTGACGTTCGAGGAACACAAGGGGCCGATCCGCGGTCGAACCGTGTCATGGACCGGCGATGCCAACAACGTGCTGTCCTCGTGGATGCACGCGGCAAAGAGCTTCGACTTCCAGCTCAAAGTCGCGACCCCGCCTGAACTCAAGCTGGATCGGCACATCGCGGGGTGGGTGAAGCAGTCCGGCGCGGCGATCGAACTGTCCGACGATCCCGAGAAGGCGGTTTCCGGCTCCGATTGCGTCGTCACCGACACATGGGTGTCGATGGGCGACAAGGAGGGCGAGAAGCGCCACAACCTGTTGAAGCCCTATCAGGTGAACGAGCGCCTCATGTCGCTTGCCAAGCCGGACGCGATCTTCATGCATTGCCTGCCGGCCCACCGTGGGGACGAGGTGACCGACGAGGTGATCGACGGGCCGCAGTCGGTTGTGTTCGACGAGGCGGAAAACCGCCTCCATGCCCAAAAGGGCATTCTGGCGTGGTGCCTCGCCGGCCGCTGAACCGCTCCGCCGACATGGGCCTCGATTTTTTGCCGTCACGCTCTACATAGGGGCGATGTCCGACATCAACATGAGTACCGATCCCGCAATTCCCACCCGCGCGCCCGCCGAAGCCTCGGCGGATGATACCGTGCTGCCGTTCGAGGTCTCGGCGCTGGACCTGCGCGGCCGCGTGGTGCGGCTCGGCGCGTCGGTCGACACCATCCTCGAAGGACACAACTATCCCCAGCCCGTGGCCAAGCTGCTCGGCGAGGCGATCGTGCTGACCGTCATGCTCGGCACCGCGTTGAAGTTCGAGGGCCGCTTCATCCTGCAAACGAAGACCGACGGTCCGGTGCCGATGCTGGTCGTCGACTTCACGACGCCGAACAAGGTGCGTGCGTGTGCGCGCATCGAAAAGGCGCGTGTGGCCGAGGCGATCGCCGCCGGCAAGACCGACGCCGGTTCGCTGCTGGGGCGCGGGCATCTTGCGATGACCATCGATCAGGGCGGCGACATGAACCGCTATCAGGGGCTCGTGGCGCTGGACGGCGGCACGCTGGAGGACGCGGCGCACGAGTACTTCCTGCGCTCCGAGCAAATTCCGACGCGCGTGCGTCTTGCGGTCGCGGAAGAATTTCGCGGCGATGGCGGCCCGAAACATCGCTGGCGTGCCGGTGGCATCCTGCTGCAGTTCGTGCCGCGTGCGCCGGAGCGTGCGCGCGTTGCCGACCTCGACCCGGGCGATGCGCCGGCGGGCGTGACGAAGCAGATCGTCGATGAGGACGATGCGTGGGTCGAAGGACGTTCCCTGATCGACACGGTCGAGGACATCGAGTTGATCGATCCCGAGGTCTCGTCCGAGCGGTTGCTGTATCGTCTGTTCCACGAGCGCGGCGTGCGCGTGTTCAACAGCACGGACGTGCACGCGCAATGCTCGTGCTCGCGCGACAGCGTCGAGGCGATGCTTCGCTCATTCCCGCAGAACGATCGCGACGAGATGGTCGAGAACGGCGTGATTTCGGTGACATGCGAGTTCTGCAGCCAGACGTATGTGTTTCAGCCTGCCGATGTGGCGGATGGGTCCAAGACCGCCGTTGGTAGCTGAGCCAATCGTCATGGCCGGGCTTTTTCCCCGGCCATGAGCCACTCAGGACAGGTCTAATTCAACGTCCGCCGCCCCACATCGGGACTGTCGAGCGAAAACGCCGGGATGATAATGTCGAAGGGCTCGCCTTCGGCCGAGACCATGCCGTAGGTCCCGGTCATGAATCCGGAGGCGGTCGGCAGCGGGACACCGCTCGTATACTCGAAGGACTCGCCCGGCTTGAGGATGGGCTGCTTCCCCACGACTCCCGGCCCGTTGACCTCCTGCTTGCGTCCCATGCCGTCCGTGATGCGCCAATGTCGCGTTCGGAGCTGAACTGTCTCGGTTCCCCGATTTGTGATCTCGATCGTGTAAGCCCAGAAGTATTCTCCGCTGTCCGGAGATGAGCGGTCCGCCAGATATTCCGGCGTCACGGTGACTTCGATATTGCGTGTAACGGATTGATACATGGCTTGCAGTCGTCGTTCGGCCGGCGTGTTCGCGCCCGCCGTCAGTGAACCCCGTCCCGCGCCAGCGCGCAATGGCCGCGCGCCGCCACGTTCTCAATCCCGAATCTCCGCGATAGTATTCCGCTAAGCGCCAGCACGAGTTTTCCATGCCGCCGACCGTTGCGACCGGACGCGACCTGCGCCTCGATCTGTTTCGCGGCCTCGCGCTTTGGCTGATCTTCGTCGATCATATTCCGCAGAACATCGTGAACTGGATCACCATCCGGAACTACGGTTTCTCGGACGCGGCGGAAATCTTCGTCTTCATTTCAGGGTACACGGCGGCGTTCGTCTATGGCCGCGCCATGGAGCAGCGCGGATTCATCATTGCGACGGCCCGCATCATGAAACGGGTCTGGCAGGTGTATGTCGCTCACGTGTTCATCTTCGTGATTTTCATGGCGCAGATCGCGTATCTGACCACGAGCCTCGACAACCCTCTCTATTCGGAGGAAATGCGGGCGTTCGACTTTCTGCAGCAGCCCGGTGTCGCGCTCGTGCAAGCGCTGATGCTGAAGTTCCAGCCGAACTTCATGGACGTGCTGCCGCTCTACATCGTGCTTCTGCTCGCGCTGCCGGTGATCATCTGGATGATGATGCGGTGGCCCACCGTGACAATGCTGCTGTCGGGAGCGCTGTGGCTCGGCACGCAGATCTTCTGGTGGAACCTTACCGCCTATCCAAGCGGTACGTGGTTCTTCAATCCGTTCGCCTGGCAGCTCATCTTCGTCACGGGTGCATGGTGCGCGATCGGGGGCGGCGAAACTGTCAGCAAGTTAATCCGCTCGCGCCTTGTTGTGACAATTGCCATTGCCTATCTGGTAATCGCGTTCCTGGTCGTCCTGACGTGGTACTTCCCGCGCTACGTCTTCCTGATCCCGAAGCGGATTCAGGACATGATGTACCCGATCGACAAGAATTATCTCGATTTCCTGCGCTACACCCATTTCCTGGCGCTGGCGGTCGTGACGGTCCATTTCGTGAAGATCGACTGGCCAGGCCTGAAATCGCGCTGGTTCAAGCCCATGATCCTGTGCGGGCAGCACTCGCTGGAGATCTTTTGCCTCGGAATCTTCCTGTCCTTCATCGGTCATTTCGTGACATCCGAAGTATCCCGATCCGTAGGAATGCAGATATTTATCAGTATGTTAGGGATATTGGTAATGGTGGGTATTGCGTGGCTCATTTCATGGTACAAGACCATCGAGGGGCGCGGTTCCGGAAGTCGTCCGAAGCCGCCAGAGGCGGACCTCGCAGGAGGCGAGGCATGAGGCGCGTAGCCGGGGCGCTGGTTGGCATTTTTGCGTTGATGAGCGTGGCGCCCGCCGGACCGGGCGACGCATGCCTGACGGCTATTAACCTCGTTCACGCCGACGCCGCGCTGCCCAAAGTGGCGGCAGCCGTCAAATCCAAGACACTGCACATTGTCGTTGCCGGAACCGGTTCCTCCATGCTGCCGGGTCAGACCGGCGCGGATGTCGCCTATCCGGCGCGGCTCGAGGCGGCGCTGACGAAGAAACTGCCCGGAGTCGCCGTCAAGGTTCACTCGATTGCGAAGTCGCGGCAGACCGCGGCCGACATGGCGGGAGCGTTTCCGCAGGTTCTGAAGGACGAAAAGCCCGCGCTCGTCGTGTGGCAGACAGGTACCTTCGACGCGATGCGCGGGGTCGGAGCCGAGGCCTTCCAGGCGACGCTCGAAGAGGCGGTCGTGAAGGTTCGCGATGCCGGCAGCGACCTTGTCTTCGTCAATCCGCAATACAATCCGCGCTCGGACGCTGTCATTGCCACGGGCCCCTATACGGAGGCGATGCGCTGGGTGGCGCTCGGCAACGGCCTCAATC
>VFQQ010004426.1_pt1 | contig 12429 bp, 7 predicted proteins | sample 3512341 | NCBI WGS metagenome assembly VFQQ01 (sample SAMN10412373, study PRJNA504923) | tailings metagenome | isolation source: Relicate 2 Philex TSF1 revegetated site | place: Philippines: Tuba, Benguet | collected 2017-08-29 | reverse complement strand
ACCGATATTCCACGGTATTATTGGGCTGACCAAAACCAGAAGCAAAATCTGTGGCGCGGCAATTCTAACTACTATGAAAAAGGGGACTTTTTGTGCCTGAGAGAAATTGCCCTTTCTTATAATTTCTCAAAACCAGTATTGGATAAATTGAAAATGAGCAGCTTACGACTATACACCACCGCCAACAATCTAAAATACTTTACGAAGTTTACGGGCTTAAACCCCGAAGAAGGAGGAACCGACAATGGAAGGTACCCTATGCCGAGAAATTTTGTTTTTGGCGTTCAGATTACCCCTGCTTTTTAAGTTTTAAAAACCTCAAAGCGCTTTAAAAATGAAAATTATTTGGAAAAAACTGATATTTACTTGCCTTGTGGGCTTTGGATTGGGAAGTTGCACTGATGACCTCACTCTAACTCCCATTAGTCAAATCACCAATGCTTCTTTTTGGAAATCACCCCAAGAAGCAAGAGGTGCTCTCAACGGAATGTACGTTAGAATGCGTTCGCAGGCCACGACCAATCTTTTTGTGTGGGGAGAAGGAAGAAGTGAAGTTTGGGTTCAGAATTTTGGCTTCGACCCCTCTATCAATTTCTTCGTTTATACCAACAACCTAAGCCGAGTCAATCCCGGGCCTGACTGGACTACGATGTATTCGGTTGTTCATGACGCCAATCTGCTGTTGAAATACGTACCTACCATTACGTTTGCGACCGAAGCAGAAAAAAATACAACATTGGCTCAAGCCTATGCCATGCGGGCTTTTACGTACTTCACCATGACCAAAATCTGGGGTGACTTGATTTTGATTGAGCAGCCTACCGAGGGTTTTGACCCTACCACTATTTACAAAGAACGTGCTCCTCAAGCCGATGTATTTAAGTTAATCAAAAGTGACATCGAAAAAGCCCTGACTTTGTTTCCTGACAATACCCTCCCTAATGGTCGTAATAGATGGTCAAAACCAGCACTCAACGCCTTAAAAGCGGATGTATTTCTCTGGACGGCCAAACGACTCAATGGAGGTGCTACTGACTTCAATGCTGCGCTGAGTGCTATCAGTGAAATTGAAAAAGCCGATGTGGCATTGTTGAGCAGCTTTAGCGATGTATTCAGATTTGCCAACAAAGGCAACAAAGAAATCTTGCTTTCTATGAGGTTCCAAGAAGGCGAGTCGTCGGCGCGGACGGTGTTGGGGGGAGTACCTACCCTTACAGCTCCTACGGTTCCGTTTACGTCTCAGGAAGTTATCAACAAAATCTTGCCCTACTATGCTGGTAAAGATTCCTATTGGCAGATGTCAACGCTGGTGACGAAGCAGTTTAGCGATGACGATAGCCGCAAAAGTGCGAGTTTTATTGAAGTAAATCAAACCCGTAATGGCACCACTAGCTTTATGTATAACATCGACTTGAAATGGCCAGGTACCACTAGCGGCGGCATAACGGTGATGTTTGATGATTTTATCTTGTATCGGTATGCTGACGTAATATTGATGAAAGCCGAAGCCAAAAATGGTTTGGGTCAAAGTCCTGCCGAAGAAATGAATAAAATTCGGCAACGCGCTTACGGAGCTAAATTTGCTAATTATACCTTTGTCAATGGCACCAAAGAGGCCAACGATGAGGCTATTTTGCAGGAAAGATTGTTTGAGTTTTTAAATGAAGGAAAACGGTGGTGGGATTTGGTACGCTTCAACAAGGCATTGGAAAAAGTACCTTTGTTGAAGGGTAAGACCCAAAACGACCTTTTATATCCTATCAGCGAAACGATTTTGAGTTTGGAGCCTTTGGTCAAACAAAATCCGGGCTATTAATAAGTATTAAAGATTGGGTTAAGTTGGTTAAGTTCCAGAGCAGGTTGGCGACGTCATGTCGCCACCTGTTTCAACATTGAAGTAGTTTGTATAGGTTAAACGTATTAAAAATAGCCTCAGAGAGGCGAAATAGTAATAGAAAGAGCAGAGAACATCTCAATAAAAAGCTCCGTAGGAGCAAAATAGATACTCTCTGTTTTTGTGATAAGGTATTGAAAATCAGTAATTAATGGTGCTTTGTCACCTAGGAAAGTGTTATTATTTTGAAATGATGAGTTTTAGAAAACCCTGGAAATCCTTGTCTGTATTGGCACTGACCGTCATGTGCGGTTACAAAGCAGCAGACCCAACGAAGGATGAGAAAGTAATCAATCTTGGCAATCGTCGCGAGATTTTTGTTGATTCTTATCTACTTGATACCCTCAAAGGCGTACAACTTACCGCCCACGTTCCACGAGACGAAGGGCCTGTATTACAGTTTGATAAAAATTGGGAATCTTCTACGCCCGCCTACATCACCATACTCCACGACGGTGCAGGTGATATTTACCGGCTTTATTATCGTGGAGGCCATGAGCGCGATAACGGCAAGCGTCAGGAAAATACCTGCTATGCCGAGTCTAAAGACGGCATTCATTGGGAGCGCCCGTCTTTGGGAATAGTGAATGTGAAAGGGAGTAAAGACAACAATGTGATTCTGGAAGAAGTACCCTTTACGCACAATTTCAGCCCTTTTATTGATAAAAAACCGGGTGTTCCAGCCGAGCAACGTTTCAAGGCTTTTGCCGGCACCGACCGCACGGGTTTGTTTCCGTATGTATCAGCCGACGGTATTCATTGGAAAAAAATCACCGATAAGCCCGTCATTACCGACGGATTGTTGGACTCGCAAAATGTGGCTTTTTGGTCGGAGTTAGAGCAGATGTATGTCTGTTATTTTCGGTCTTGGACGGGTGGGGGCGAGGGCGGCTACCGCTCTATCAGCAGAGCTACTTCAAAGGATTTTATCAATTGGTCGAAAGGAGTAGAAATGACCTACGGCAATGCGCCTTTTGAACATCTTTATACCCAACAAACGAGTCCTTATTTTCGCGCTCCGCACGTGTATATTGCTATCGGTTCGCGCTTTGTTCCGCATCGTCAAATATTAAGCACCGAGCAACTCGAAAGACTCAAAGTGGACCCTTCGCAGCACAAAGGGCTTTCCGAACCTTTTCTGATGAGTTCGAGAGGGGGCAATACCTACGACCGTACGTTTATGGAGGCTTTTATTCCTCCTGCTATGGGTCAAAATCATTGGTCGGCTCGTACCAATTACCCTTCCCTCAATGTAGTTCCAACCGAAGAAGGTCGCATGTCATTGTATGTCAATCAAGACTATGCGCAGCCAACGGGTCATTTACGGAGATATTCGTTGAGAGTCGATGGATTCAGTTCCTTAAAAGGAGCTTATCAAGGTGGATATGTAGTCACCAAACCAATGGTATTTAAGGGTAAAGAATTGGAAATTAATTTTTCAACTTCGGCCGTGGGTGAAATCAGAATTGGATTAGAAGATGAACATGGGAAAGTGATTTCGGGCTATTCGATGACTGATTGTCAGCAGATTATTGGCAATGAGCTGTCTCGAATCGTTAATTGGGGCGATAATAGTGATTTGTCTAAACTGGCAGGAAAAACTATTCGCCTGAGAGTATATCTTGCGGATGCGCATCTATACTCGATTCGTTTCAAATAAATCTGATTAACAATTGTTTAGAGTTGAAAAAGAATGAAAAGTAAATTAGAAAATATACTATCGACTTCTACTTGGGGTCTTGCAGGGATGTTGCTGGTAATTGTTGGAATGTCGATGGTCACTCCTTCAAAATCATTGCTTCAAGCAGACATTTCGTCGGTGGTCATCGGTGAACAGACATGGAGTACCGAAAACCTCGACGTCACCCACTTCCGAAATGGAGAAGCACTTTTTGAAGCCAACAGCGCCGAAGCTTGGGAAAAAGCAAATATAGAAGGGCTACCTGCTTGGTGCTATTATGAAAACAACCCTGCTAATGGCAAAAAATATGGGAAGCTTTATAATTTTTGGGCAGTATCCGACAAACGCGGCCTTGCTCCTGCTGGATGGCACATACCTACGGATGTTGAGTGGGACAAACTGGCAGCGGCTTTGGGTGGCGCCGAAAACGCTGCCGATGCTATGAAATCAGCCGCTTTTGGTAAAAAGAGTAATTCTACCGCCAAAGCAAGTGGCTTTGCTGCTGTACCCGGTGGCTACCGTAGCAACGAAGGACCGAAGTACTATGGAGGGCCTTTTTTTGAAGGTGGCAAGGCAGGGTATTGGTGGAGCAGTACCCGTTATTTAGTCGATAACTCGTTTTGTCGGATTGTTTCGGTAAAAAATGGGAAATTGCAAAAAGATAGCTTTGTTCAAATGGCAGGTCTATCGGTTAGATTAGTGAAAGATTGATGTTTTGCTAATTTGCTAATTTGAAAATGTGTGAATTTGAAAATGTGCTTTTTGCCCCGTAGGGGCTGTACATCGGTAGCAAATATGCGAACATAAAAATGGAAATTCTGCCCCGTAGGGGCTATATATCGGTAGCAAATGTGAAAATTCGCAAATGTATTTTCTGCCCCGTAGGGGCTGTACATCGGTAGCAAATATGCGAACATAAAAATGCAAATTCTGCCCCATAGGGGCTATATATCGGTAGCAAATGTGAAAATTCGCAAATGTATTTTTTGCCCCGTAGTGGCTACACATTGATAGCAAATATGCGAACATAAAAATGCAAATTCTGCCCCATAGGGGCTGTATATCGGTAGCAAATGTGGGAACATGAAAATGCAGATTTTGCCCCGTAGGAGCTGTACATCGGTAGCAAATATGCGAATATAAAAATGTAGATTCTGCCCCATAGGGGCTACATATCGGTAGCAAATATGCGAACATAAAAATGCAAATTCTGCCCCGTAGGGGCTGTACATCGGTAACAAATATGGGAACATGAAAATGCAGATTTTTCCCCGTAGGGGCTACATATCGGTAGCCAATGGGAAAATTCGCAAATACAAATTCTGCCCCGTAGGGGCTACATATCGGTAGCAAATATGCGAACATGAAAATGCAAATTCTGCCCCGTAGGGGCTGTACATCGGTAGCAAATATGCGAACATGAAAATGCAAATTCTGCCCCGTAGGGGCTATATATCGGTAAAAAACATTCCAAATAAATCAAATATCCTAAACCAATGATCAGAAGCATCCTAATTAGCGGACTATTAATTGCGGCACTCAATAACATCTCTGTTTTTGCCCAAAAAACCGCTCCACTCGAAATAGCCGACCGTAGAGAGATTTTTGTAGATAAACAGCTAATATCCCAACTATCAGGCGTAGAAGTGCTTATGCATCACCCCCACAACGAAGGCAAAGTGCTGGCTTTTGATCGTCCTTGGGAAGGAAACTTTAGCGCTTATTGCACCATTATTCAAGACAAAGATTTGTTTAGATTGTATTATCGGGGCGTGAGAGAATCAGGCAAAGACGGCAACGACAGTGAAGTAACTTGCTATGCCGAATCAAAAGACGGCATCAATTGGGTAAAGCCTGCTTTGGGAATTTATGAATTGGACGGCAGTAAGCAAAACAATGTGGTATTGGCGCATCATGTTCCGGCTTCGCACAATTTTTCACCCTTTTTGGACGCCAACCCCAACGCTAACCCCCAAGAACGTTACAAAGCGTTGGCTGGTACTCAAAAATCAGGCCTGATGGCTTTTGTGTCGGCAGACGGCATTCATTGGAAAAAAAAGCAGGAAACCCCCGTCTTTACCAAAGGGGTTTTTGACTCTCAAAACACCGTGTTTTGGTCAGAAAGTGAGAAACTTTACGTTTGTTATTTCAGAATTTGGTCAGACGGTGGTTTTTCAAAATACCAAGGATTTCGTTCGGTAGGGCGTACCGTTTCCAAAGATTTTGTCAATTGGTCCGAACCCGTAGCCATGACTTTTGGAGATGCGCCCCTCGATCATCTTTATACGCAGCAAACGGCACCATATATCAGAGCGCCGCATATGTACCTAGCCATTGGGGCGCGTTTTATGCCCAAACGACAAGTATTGACGCCCGAAGAAGCGGCAGTGTTGAAAGTGGATCCGAAGTATTTCAATGATTGTTCGGACGCGGTTTTGATGAGTTCGCGCGGCGGCAATGCCTACGACCGTACCTTTATCGAATCGTATATCAGGCCGGGTATAGGCTTAGAAAACTGGGTTTCGAGGTCTAATTATCCCGTGTTGAATGTTGTCCAAACCAGCCCTACCGAGCTTTCTGTCTATGTCAACGAAAGCTATGCCCAGCCTTCGGCTCATATCAAACGTTATTCTTTAAGGCTAGACGGATTTGCTTCCATACACGCCCCGGCCGTGGGTGGATATATGATAACAAAACCCCTCGTTTTTAAAGGCAAAGAGCTAGAAATCAATTATTCAACTTCGGCAGCAGGCGACGTAAAAGTAGAAATACTCGACGCCAACGGCAATCCTATTCCGGGTTTTAAGGTGTCTGATTCGAAAGTTATTATTGGCAACGAAATCAAACGCATCGTTTCTTGGAATCAAAATACGAACGTTAGCTCGCTCGCAGGAAAAGCTATTCAGCTAAAATTTTATTTGAAAGACGCTGACTTATACTCCTATAAATTCAATCCTTAATCGGACGAATCCTTACTCAAAACTAATAGATATGAAATTGATTTTTTTGGGGGGCGGTTACCGCCCTTCTGCATTTGTATTGACTAGCTGGCTGCTTATCTGGTGTTTTTCTTCGGTTTTTGCCCAACCCATTCATTTTAAAAACCGCCGCGAATTGTTTGTGGATGATTATGTAACCCAAAAAGTAGAAAACGCTGAAATCAGGCTACAAACACCCCAATCGGCGGGTACAGCTATCCGATTTACGGAGCCTTGGGAAGGGCGTTTTTGTGCCTACGTAGGTATTGTGGCCGATGGTGTTAGGTACCGAATGTATTACCGAGGCGCTGGTGCCAATGCCGACGGAAAACACGCCGAATATACTTGCTATGCCGAAAGTGCCGACGGCATACATTGGGCTAAGCCAACTTTGGGAATTTGTAGTGTTAATGGCAGTAAGGCCAACAACGTAGTCATGCTCGAAGAGCAACAACTCCGCAACACCCACAATTTTACGGTCATGTATGACGGCAGAGAAGGTGTACCGTCTGACGAACGCTTCAAAGCCGTGGGCGGGTCTTCGTATGAGTCTCAGCCCGAACGAGGCGGATTTAGAAGCTATTCGGCTTATCTTACTTATGATATGGACCCAAAACTAAGAGCCAATACGGGGCTATTTAGGTATGTGTCGGCAGATGGTCTTCATTGGAAACGATACGCTAAAGACACCACGGCCTTGTTTCACGATTATGCCCTGGATTCGCAAAATTCCTTGGTATGGCTCGAAAATGAGCAATGCTACGCCGTGTATTTTCGTGGATGGTCGGGAGGAGTTCCGGGCGAATTGTTTCCCGCTAATGGTACCCGAACGATTATGCGCTCTACCTCCAAAGACTTTGTCAACTGGACAAAACCCGAGTTTATGTCATTTGGAGATACCGAAAAAGAGCATTTGTATACCAACGCTACCCGCCCTTATTTTCGAGCACCTCACTTGCTGATTGCGATGCCTTTTCGTTTTTCTCCCCAAACCAAAGTCTTGTCTGACGAGCAACTGGCCCAAAACGGTACTCATCCTAGTCAATGGAAAGGTGTATCGGACGGGGTTTTTATGACGTCCAGAGGTGGAACCCGCTACGACCGAAAGTTTATGGAGTCGTTTGTGCGTCCCGGCAATGATTCCAAAAATTGGGGCGCACGGAGCAATATGCCCGCCATGGGGGTGATTCAAACGGCCAAACGCGAAATGTCGTTTTTTATCACCCGAGGATACGGTACGCCTGAGGTATCGCTTGAACGAATGACGCTCAGATTAGATGGATTTGCGGCTTTGCACGCTGGCTTTAAAGAAGGCGTATTACTCACAAAACCCATGGTATGGGAAGGGCAACGTCTACTTCTTAATTATTCAACTGGCTCAAAAGGATATATAAAAATCGTACTAACCGATGAAAAAGGTACTGAGTTGGCTGGTTTTGGAATATCCGATGCACTGCCTATCACTGGCGATGAAGTAGACGGCTTAGTACAATGGAAAAGTGGCCGAACCATTGGAGAATTAAAGGGCCAAAGCATTCGCGCAAAAATCATTGTGAAAGATGCGGATGTATTTTCCTTTGGGGTTTTTGACTGATACAAATGATACTTTTCTTCGATAAGCTAGTATGCCTCAATTATTTGTTTGTCGTCAGCCCTTTGGATTTTTTCGTCAAAAAATGTCCATGAAAAATAGTATCATTTAATAGTACAAAAGTAGTGGCAAGGGCGTATTGAAAAATATAATTTTGTACATACTGAAATTGTTAGGATTAATTATTGAATTTTTAATAATGACAAAATTTAGAACTAAACTGCCTTTTTGGAGTACAAAGGTAAAACACACCATTTTAGCCGCCGCAGTATTATCATCTGCCGCCGCTACCCAATATGCTCCTCCAGCTGCCAACTCGAAAGATAATACGCAAATCGCAATCGCTGCCGACTCGGTGATTTATAAAGTCGTATCCAACGGTGGGGAAGCGGGTGAGTATCAAGCTTTTCCGGATTCGTATCGTTTGAAAAACGGCGACATCGTGGCGGTATTTTACTCGGGAGGGGCGCACGTCACTTATCCAAGCGACAAATACCCCAAAGCAGGGCGAATTTGTATGATTCGGTCGTCGGACGAAGGCAAAACTTGGACGGCTCCAGTTACTATTTATGATGACGAAAACGACAATCGCGACCCCCACGTTTCGCAGATGAGCGACGGGACGCTGGTTTGTACTTTTTTTTCCACTAAATTCGGAAAACCTATCAAGCGCGAATCGACTGGCTCGGCGGCCTATTATGGAGATGTGGTACATCGTGAGTGGTTGAGTGGGGGTGGACCTTTATATATCAAATCGTTAGATGGCGGTAAAACGTGGGAAACAAAACCTCATTATCCCGCCGAACATGACGATATCAAATGGAACTGTTCGGCCGAAATGCGCGAAGCCCCAGACGGCACTTGGATTTTTCCAATATACCACCAAGATGCTAAAGCAGCTTTCGGAGGTGTTATTTTATCAAAAGACAAAGGAAATACGTGGTCGAAGCCTATCCCGATTGGTATGGGAGAAGGCCAATATTTGCCTGCCGAAACAGACGTGATTACCTTAAAAGATGGAAGCCTTTTTGCCGCGCTACGTGGCTCTATCAAAGATACCGTACATATGCATTATGCTATCAGCAAAGACATTGGCAAGACATGGTCGAAGGTAAATGACATTGGTTTTCAGGGACATTGCCCTTCTTTTACGCGGTTAAAATCGGGTGCCATTCTATTGACTTACCGTGCCTTTTATGATGATTTTCAACATAAAAAAGGATATACGGGCTTGAGAATCAGCTATGATGAAGGAAAAACTTGGCAAGGACCTTACCGAATTGATGTGATGTGGGGGGCGTATCCTTCGACGATTGAGCTTAAAGATGGTACGATTCTGACGGTTTATTATGAAGAAGGGCAAAGAAGCTGTATTCGGGCGTCGCGTTTCAAACTTCCCAAAAAAACAAAAACGGGTTTTCCGTTGGACCAACCCAAACAAGTTTCGACCTTGCCTTTGTAATACCTAAAAACCTAACCAAACAGAATGATTACTAACAACGACATTCCTACTCAAAAACCAAAGTTGTTTTCCTATCCGTGGTTGCTTGTGGGGCTTTTGTGCGTAGTAGGTGCTCTCAACTACCTCGACAGGATGATTATTACCACGATGCGCACCTCTATCGTTGATGCAATACCAATGACGGATGCACAATTTGGCCTGCTGACCTCTGTATTCTTGTGGATTTATGGTTTGCTGAGTCCTGTAGCAGGTTTTTTGGCCGACCGATTCAACCGTAGTCGGGTCATCATTGGTAGTTTGTTTGTATGGTCGTTGGTTACTTGGCTCACATCTCAAGCTACTACTTTTGAGCAATTGCTCGCCACACGGGCTTTGATGGGTATCAGCGAGGCTTGTTATATTCCTGCGGCTCTGGCCTTGATTGTAGATTATCACAAAAACGTCACCAAATCGCTGGCTACGGGCATTCATATTGCGGGCGTATATGTAGGCCAAAGCCTTGGTTTTTTAGGAGGATGGCTCGCCGAAAGTCATTCGTGGAATTATGCTTTTAGTGTTTTTGGCATTGTAGGGATTTCGTATGCCGTCGTTTTGACCTTTTTGTTGAAAGATGCCCCCAAGCCTCAAACCCTCAAAGTACAAGCGCCCAAAATCAATTTTGGGGATGCATTGCGGCAGCTTTTCCGTCAGCCTGCGTACCTACTTGCACTCGCGGCCTGGGGGCTGCTTGGGGTGGCTAGCTGGATGATTAGCGCGTGGCTGCCTACGTACTACAAAGAAGCCTTCAGCTTGACCCAAACCGACGCAGGAGTATATGCTACGGCGTATTTTTATGTGGCGATGTTTTTTGGCGTGCTCACGGGCGGCGCTATCGCCGACTATTGGAGCAAATCCAACCCAAGAGCGCGGGTTTTGTTGCCTGCTATTAGTTTAGTTTTGGCTTGTCCGGGTATCGTTCTTGGCGGCACCACAAGTATACTTTGGGTAGCGGTGGCAGGTTTTATGCTGTATGCTTTTATGAGACCTTTTCTGGATGCCAATATGATGCCCGTGTTGTCGATGGTATCGGATAGCCGCTATTTGGCTACAGGCTATGGTATTCTGAACTTATTCAGCTGCGTAGTAGGCGGTATAGGTATTTATGCAGGGGGAGCCTTGCGCGATGCCAACATCAATCTTTCGCTGATGTTTCAGGTGGCGGCTCTTACCTTGCTTGTTTGTGCGTTTCTTCTTTATAAAATTCCCATAAAAAATTTACAACAGACCGAAGAGCTACCCGAGGTAGCGGCTAAGTGATAGCCAATTTTCAAATTGACACATTTTCTAATTAAGTTATTTTTTGAATATGAAACGTTTTCTTCTTCTCGTAATGATTTTCGTGGGCTACAAACATACAGCTCATGCCTTGGGTGATGAACTGAAAGTGTCGGCCCAAACATTTTCGATTGTTCCTAAAGTAGGTACACCTAGTGGTCATAGTCAGACCGGTAACAAAATTGAAGCTGTACACGGGGATTTAAAAACCACGGTGGTGCTGCTAGAGCAGGGTAATAATCGACTTTGTTTTATCACTTCTGCAATGGGCGTAGAAGGCAATGCCTTGCGCACCGCTTGCGTAAAAATCTTAGCCAAAACGCTCAAGATTGACCCCAAAGCGATTATCGCCAATTCGGCGCATACGCACACGATTCCGTGGATTCAGGTGGATAGTAGTAATATTCCCGAAAAAAACACGCCGCTTTATTTGAGTTGGGAATTGGGAGTGGATTTTTTGGAAAAACTGCAAAAAGCAGCCAATAAACTTGAAAAAACACTAGAACCCGTAACCGTAGAATGGGGCGTAGCCGAAGAAAATCGCATCACCTACAATCGCAGAGGAAGACGCCTCGACGGCAAATCTTATTTTATGCGTGAAGAAGACCGTATGCTTGTAGGCGAAGGTTACATTGGGGAGATTGACGATGATGCTACAGTGGTGATTTTCAAAAATAAAAATGATAAACCTGTTACAGCCTTTACGTTTTTTTCTGGACACCCCGTAGCGGCTTATAATCCCGAAAAGCTAATCAGTTACGGGCAATTTCCGCAAACAGCCTCCGATAAACTGTCTTCTTATTTGGGAGGAATTCCAGTTGCCTTTTTTCAAGGATGTTCTGGTGATATTAATTCAAAACACATGCTTACTGGTACTTTTCAGCAAGCCGAATTGCTTGGTCAGCAATTGGGAGATACCTATATCATTGCGGCCAAAAATCTTCATAAATCCAAAAGAACGGGTATAGAATGGAGCCGCGAAATAGTAAATATCCCTCTAGCACAACTTCCAAGCCGCGAAGCCCTAAAAAAAGACCTTGCGTCGATTGATGATTTTGTAAAAAGGGGCAAAGCAGGTGACGAAAATACGTATGAGTGTGTGGGAATGAATTTCCCGAAAGCCCTTTCGCCGCCTTATCGTGCTCGTTTGGTAGAAATCGTTAGACCTTGGTATATCTGGGCGTTGGAGCAGCATAAAACCAATAATCTCAAAAATGTACCTACTGAGTTGCCAATTGGCATTTCGGTGGCTCGAATCGGCGATGTCGGATTTGTGGGTCTTCCTTTTGAGCCTTTTGTAAAAACAGGACTCAAGATTAAACGTGAAGCCGCGCTGCCGGTGGTTCTTACGGCTGGTTTTACCGACGGAACACTTGGGTACATTCCAGATGCTACCTCCTGCGACGACCGCGAATACCAAGCGGGTTATTTTAGATACCGTGGAAATGTTCCCCCTTACAAGGCCCCTGGCGGTGACCAATGCGCCACGATTGCTGTCAATAAGTTAGC
>VFQQ010004424.1_pt1 | contig 12432 bp, 13 predicted proteins | sample 3512341 | NCBI WGS metagenome assembly VFQQ01 (sample SAMN10412373, study PRJNA504923) | tailings metagenome | isolation source: Relicate 2 Philex TSF1 revegetated site | place: Philippines: Tuba, Benguet | collected 2017-08-29 | reverse complement strand
CGCAGACGCCGCCGGAATGCGCGCCATCCGGTCTGTTCTTCCCTGGCCCTGCTCTCGTCGAGCATGGCGCGAAGGGCGTGTTCAATTTCCCGGAGCTGCATCGGGCCTGTCCTTGGCTCTGAGATGGCGGGCGAGATCGGCCAGCGGATCGGGTGAGGGCGGGTCGGCGGGCGACTGGGTCAAAACTTCGTAGACCACCGGCACCTGACGCACCGCCAGGTCGAGTTCGGCATCCGCGCCAGCCTGATAGGCGCCGAGCAGGCGGATGTCGCGCGTATCCTCGAAGCGCGAGATCATCGACTTCAAACGTGTTACCAGCGCGCGCTCGTCATTGCTCCAGGCCTTGCCGGCCAGACGCGAAATGGAAGAGAGCGGGTTGACCGCCGGGTAGCGGCCCTGCTCGGCGATTGCGCGGTCGAGCACGATGTGGCCGTCGAGAATGCCGCGCACGGAATCGGCTACGGGATCGTTGTGGTCGTCGCCATCGACCAGAACCGAGATGATTGCGGTGATGGAGCCAGTCGTTCCCTCGACGCCAGGACCGGCGCGTTCGAGCAGCTTTGGCAGGTCGGTGAAGACGGAAGCCGGGTAGCCGCGCGCGATCGGCGGCTCGCCGGTGCCGATGGCGACCTCGCGCAATGCATGGGCAAAGCGCGTGATCGAATCCAGCACCAGCAGAACGCGATCGCCGCGCTCGCGGAAATGTTCGGCGACGCGCATCGCAGTGTCCGGCGCGCGGCGGCGCATCATGGCGCTTTCGTCGCTGGTGGCGACGACTGCGACCGTCTTGGCCATGCTGGCCTCGCCGATCGTGTCTTCGAGGAATTCGCGGACTTCTCGGCCGCGCTCGCCGACGAGGGCTACGACGACGGTGTCGAAGGCTTCCGCACCCGCGAGCATGGCGAGCAGCGTCGACTTGCCGACGCCGGAACCGGCGAAGATGCCGAGCCGCTGGCCGAAGCAGATCGGCGTGAAGATGTCGATGACGCGAACGCCGGTGAGAAACGAGGTTTCGACGCGCTGGCGTGAAAGTGCTGCCGGCGGCACGGAACCGGCCGCGTCCTGGATGTCTCCTTCGATCAGAGCCGGACCGCCGTCGATCGGACGGCCGAGCGAATCGATGGCGCGTCCGCGCCACGTCACATGAGGGGCGACAGAGAAGGGGCCGCGGTTGAAAACGAGATCGTTGACGCCGGCATCGGCGGTGCGTTCGAACGGTGCGACCAGCACGTCCTGCGAGCCGATCTGGATGATTTCGCCCCGCCGCGTTCCATTCTGTCCGCGATGCTCGACGATATCGCCGAGCCGCGCCGTGCCTGAAAGACCGCGGACATGGTAGTGCGTCGGCGACACTTCCGTGATGCGCCCGCCACGTTTGACGATGGTGCGCGCGTCGGCGAAGCGATGATAGCTCCGCTCCAGGATCGTCAGCCTGTTGTCGTGATGCACAGGCTGTAGGTCCGTATTGGCTGCGACCGGTGGGGCGTTGGTCATCTATGTCGCACTATTTCGAGCCGAGCGTGCGGACGGCTTCACTGAATGTCTGCTCGGAACTGCGCACCAGGGCGGCGGCCTGTTCGAAGGCACGCTGAACGCCGATCAGCCGCGTCATTTCGAGGATCGGGTTGACGTTGGAGTCCTCGACGAAGCCCTGTGCGACGCCGACATCGATACGGTCTACGACAGGATCGGGTTGACCGTTGGGAATGATGCCGGAATTGCCATAGCGCTGGAAGTTGGTGCCGGGGTTGAAATCGTAGAGGCCGATTGCCGCGACGAGCTGGCCGTCCTGGCGAAGCACGCCATCGGCGCCCGCCTGTGGTGCACCGTTGCGCGGATCGAGCTGGATCGGGGCGCCGCCGGCGTCGAGCACCGGGTAGCCTTCGATGGAGACGAGCTGGCCGGTTTCCAGCATGGTGAAGCGGCCGTCGCGCGTCATGACGGTTCCGGCCGGTGTCTCGATGCCGAACCAGGCGTCGCCGCGAATGGCAAAGTCGAAGGGGTTGCCGGTTTCACGGAACGATCCGGACTGCGTCGACAGATAGGTGTCGCCGGTCGAGGCGAAGGACACGGATTTTTCGCCGACGCCCGAGACGACATCCTCGAACTTCACACCGGTGGCACGAAAGCCGACGGTGGAGGCGTTGGCGACGTTGTCGGCGATCGTGTTGAGCCGGCGCTCCAGCGCGATCTGGGACGAGAGGGCGACGTAGAGACCATCCTGCACTTTTATGTTCCTCAGCGCTTCATTGATTGGATCGAGAGCAGGAGATTGGTCGAGACGCCATACTCCACGGGCTGGCTGAACAGGATGCTCAGTGAGGCGGCGGCTGGCGATGAAGGGTTCTCGATTTCCCACAGCGCAGTAAAGCGCTGGATGAACTTGCCGAGCTTGTCGGGGTCGGAAAGGTCTTCGATCTTCAGTCGCGATTCGAAATATTTGACCTGCTTGTCGATGTCGGCCTGTGCGAAGGCGTCGGGCAGGCCGAGGGCAGTGCGCACCACCTGGGCAAGCGCCTTGTCGCCGAGGATTTCGTAGAAATTGGTAATTGTGGGAGCCTTGCGTTGGAAGTAGAGCGCGAGGCGCACGCCTTCATTCTGCTTGCCGGCGTCCTGTTCCAGTGACTGGCGGAGATATTTGTCGGCGATGGGCTGCTGGGACAGGACGTAGGTCGTTGCCTTCTCACCATAGGCCTCGAAGTTGAAAGCCGTCGCGAAAGCGGCGTAGCGAGGCCCATCCTGCTTGTTGGCAAGGCTGTCCTCGTCACGGACGCCACCCTCGAGGATCTTGCGCAGAAAATCGTTCGTGTCGATTTCCGGGTCCATCGCGAAAGCTGTCTTGGCAAAGCTGAGCAGCCGGTCGTTCTTCATGAACTCGTCGATCGACGTCACCTTGACGATATTGGCCAGGTAATAGGTCGTCTCTGCCTTCACTGCGTCGGAATTCGGATCGCCGCCATTGATCTTGATCTGGGTGGCGTAGTTTTCAGCCGTCAATTGCTGCGCCATGTTGTATGTGGTCGTCTGCTCGCCGCGGGCGGCGAAGTTGAAGCTGCGGACGAACTCGGCATAACGCTTGTCGGTGAGCTTGTTGGCGAAGCTGTTCGGATCGGAGATGCCTTCCTCCAGCGCCTTGACCATGAAGGCCTTGGCGTAAGTCATGTCTTCCAGCCCATGCGCCTTCATCGCATAGTTGAACAATCTCGGGTTCGACACGAACTCGTCGATCGTTTTCACCTTGGTGATGTTTTCGAGATAATATTTGGTTTCGCGATCCACCACGGGTTGCTTGCTGATGCGGTCGAGCGACCTGGTCATGTTGCTCGCTATGATCTGGTAACTGGTATAGGTCGTCATCGCGTGGCAAGCCTCCGCCCAAAGTATCTGGGGATGCTAAACTAACTTCCTTGCGCGAAACTGAATCGCAGGCTGTTCTGAGAATCACCTGCTTTTTTGTTGGCGGCGAAAAAATGCAGGGGCGATTCAAGCTTCACACAAGGCACAGCCGGTATTGCGTAAGGCTGGACGACTTGCGGAAGGACGGGCAGTGGGCATTCTGATCGGTTTTGCGGTGACCCTGGGTTGCGTGCTCGGCGGCTTCATGGCCATGGGCGGGCACATCGAAGTGCTTATGCAGCCGTGGGAAGTGGTCATTATCTGCGGCGCCGCGCTCGGCACTTTTCTCGTAGCCAACCCCATGAAGGTGGTGAAAGACACGGGAAAGGCTAGTCTGGAGGCCTTCAAGCAGTCCGTTCCCAAGGAAAAGGACTATCTCGAAACGCTCGGCGTGCTGCACAGCCTGATGCGCGAGCTGCGCACCAAATCGCGCAGCGAGGTCGAAGCGCATATAGACAATCCCGAGGAGTCGGTGATCTTCCAGGCGTTTCCCTCTGTGTTGAAGCGTCACGACCTCACGCATTTCATCTGCGACTACTGCCGCCTCATCATCATCGGCAATGCCCGCTCGCATGAGATCGAAGCGTTGATGGACGAGGAAATCCAGACCATCCGCTCCGACAGCCTCAAGCCCTATCACGCGTTGACGGCCATGGGGGACGGCTTTCCGGCTATCGGCATCGTTGCGGCGGTGCTGGGCGTGGTGAAGGCGATGGGTGCGCTCGACCAGTCGCCGGAAATCCTGGGCGGTCTGATCGGCGCGGCACTCGTCGGCACCTTCCTCGGCATCTTCATGTCCTACTGCGTCGTCGGCCCCGTTGCCACCAAGGTCAAGGTGGTTCGCGAGAAGAACAACCGCCTCTACATCATCGTGAAGCAGACGCTGCTCGCCTACATGAACGGCTCGCTGCCGCAGGTGGCGATCGAATTCGGCCGGAAGACGATTTCGTCCTACGACCGCCCCTCGATCGATGCGGTCGAACAAAGCACCATGAACACCGCCGCCGACGCCAAGAAGGCAGCCTGACAGATGGTCGCGCCTGAACAGGAATTCTGCCGGCCATGAGCAGCGTAGCCAGTCCAGCGGAGACGCGAGCGTTCATCGTCGAACGCCTTGTCGGCGACACCGGTGAGCCCGACCGCATCCTCGATGCGGCGCGCTCGCTTTCGGAGCGCGCTCTTCCGGCGATCATTCAGGGTCTCAGCGAAAATCTTTCGGTGCCCGTCGGCTTCGACATTGTCTCGGTCGATCTGGCCCGGCTTGCGCAGGCGCGCCCGACAAGTGGCCATCATGCGATGACTGTCGCTTCGTCGACCTCGTCGCCCGATGCGCTGATCCTGTCGATGGATGCGTCCGCTGTCGCTGTCATCGTCAGCGCGCTATTCGGCGGCGATCCCGAACTGCCGGTTTCGCCGATCAATCGCGAACTGTCGCCGACCGAGACGGAAGTGGCGACGATGGTGTTCCAGCAGATCGCCGAGGCGGTCAACGGTTCCGGCCCGCGCGCCTTCGAGTTCCGGCTGCCTCTGCCTGCCGCGATCACCGGTGTTGAGCTGAAGAAGCACATCGTCCGAGACGGGCCTGCCGTGCGGGTCGTCTTTTCAGTATCGATGGGCGCTACCGTCGGCAAGGTGTCGCTGACCATGCCGCAGCGGGTGCTTCTCAAGCATCGCGGCGACGCCGGCGTGAAGCCGAACGCGGAGCCGGAAACGGAATGGCGCACCCGTTTCAGCGAGGAGGTCATGCGCTCCGAGGTCAATCTGGAAGCGACGATGCCGCTGGCCAAAATGACGCTCGGCGAGATTGCCATGCTGCAGGCGGGGCAGGTGATCGAGCTTGGAGAGACGGCGCAGTCGGAGGCAAGGCTTTCGGCGCGCAACAAGACACTGTTTGTGTGCGAATTCGGCAAATTGGGGCAGAATTACACCGTGCGAATCAGGCATCCTTTCGATGCCGGCCAGGACTTCATCGATACGCTGCTGCCGGGATGACGCGCTGCGTCGTTTCGAGAAGGACCTGAATTGGAGAAGGCTATGAACCAGACCAACCCGGCGCCGGATGTCGACATTCCGGAAGAACAGCTCAACCGGGCGATCGAGGAATTGCGCGGCGCGCTGCAGGAAGAGGAAAAGCGTTCGCCGGACAAGGCCAAGGCCGAGCAGCAGGCATCGAATGCCGCCGTGATCATGAACATTCCCGTCGACGTTCAGATCGTGCTCGGCAGCACCGAAATGCCCGTCTCCGACCTGATGGCCTTGCAGAAGGGTTCGACGGTCGCACTCAATCGCCGCATCGGCGAGCCGGTCGACGTTGTCGTCAATGGCCGCAAGATCGCGCGGGGCGAAATCACCGTTCTGGAAAGCGATCCGTCGCGCTTCGGCATCAAGCTCACCGAAATCATAACCGCGGCGAAGCCCGCGTGATGAATTTCCGCGCTCCCGCCCATTGCAGGAGGTTCAGCGCATGACGACGGCGCTTGTGAACCTGACGCGTGCGCAGAAAGCCGCAGCCATTCTGGTCGCGATGGGCAAACCGTCGGCGAGCCGGCTGCTGAAATTCTTCAAGCAGGAAGAACTGAAGGCACTTATCGAGGCAGCCAGGCTTTTGCGCACCATCCCGCAAGGCGATCTGGAACGCATCGTCGCGGAGTTCGAGGCGGAATTCACCGAGGGTGCGGGCCTGCTCGATTCTGGCGACCAGATGGACACCATCATGAACGAGTCCCTCTCCGCCGAGGAGATGGATGCAATCATGGGCAACGGCAAGCAGGTGGCCGGCCCGCAAGGTCCGCCGCCGGTCTGGCCGGATCTGGAAAAAGTCGAGCCGGAGCGGCTTGGAAAATTTCTCGCCAGCGAACACCCGCAGACTTCGGCGGTCATCCTGTCCAAGCTGGCACCTTCGGTCGCGGCCAATGTGCTGCTGGCGCTGGAGAAGCCGCAGCGCGGCGACATCATCCGGCGGATGATGTCGATGACGACCGTGCCCGAGGCCGCGACCCGCATCGTCGAGAACCAGTTGCGCACGCGCGTGCTTTCGGAAGGGGCGAAAAAGGATATATCGGTCGGTCAGACCCGCGTCGCCAGCCTGCTCAACGAGATGGACAAATCGCAGCTCGACGAAATCATGCAGGGTCTGGAAGAGACCGGCGTGAGCGATCTCGACGGCATCCGCGCGCGGCTGTTCTCCTTCGACGATATCCCGCTTCTGGCGCAGAAGTCGCGCGTGGTGCTGTTCGACGGCCTGTCCACGGAACTGGTGACGCTGTGCCTGCGCGGCGCATCGCCCGAGATCACGGAATCGGTGCTGTCCTCTATCGGCGCTCGTGCGCGGCGCATGATCGAGGCCGAGCTTGGCCAGGAGGTCGATGGTATCCCGGCTGCCGAAGTGACGAAGGCACGGCGAAGCGTCGCTTCCACCGCCATCCGCATGTCGCTCGAGGGCGCCTTCGAGCTTCCGTCGACGCAGCACGCTGCCTGAACCCGGCATTGAGAGGACACCTTGTCCGAGGGCGCCGACAAAGAAAGCAAAACAGAAGAAGCCACAGAGAAGAAGATCCGCGACACCGTCGAAAAGGGCAAGCTGCCCGTTTCGAAGGAAACGGGGCTGCTGGCTTCCTTTGTCGCGATACTGATCTATGCCGTGTTCTTCGCGCAGGACAACATCAGCCAGCTTGGCATGTTCCTGTCGATCTTCCTGGAGAAGCCGGAAGCCTGGCCGCTTTCGACGGCGCCCGACGTCATCGAACTCTATCGTGTCGTGTTTATCGAAATTGCCAAGCTTCTCGGCACGTTGATGGTGCTTCTGGTGGTTGCGGGCATCGGCGCTTCCGTATTGCAAAACATGCCGCAGTTCGTCGGCGAACGCATCCGCCCGCAGGCATCGCGCATTTCGCTTGCCAAGGGGTGGAGCCGCCTGTTCGGCATACAGGGCTTCGTCGAATTCCTGAAATCGCTCGGAAAGCTGGGTTTTGTGACGCTCGTTCTTGTCTTCACGCTCAGTGGCGATATCCGCCTGCTGCTTTCCGGCATGATTACCCAGCCGGCCGCCTATGCGCTGACCATGCGTTCCATCGGCATCGACATCATCGTCTCGATCGTCTTCGTCATGGCGCTGATTGCGGCGGTCGATCTTGTGTGGTCTCGCTTCCACTGGCGCCAGGACCTGCGCATGACCAAGCAGGAGGTCAAGGACGAGATGAAGCAGTCGGAAGGCGATCCGATCGTCAAGTCGCGCCTGCGCTCGCTCGGCCGCGACCGGGCGCGGCGGCGCATGATGGACGCGGTGCCGCGCGCCACGCTGATCATCGCCAACCCGACCCATTATTCGATCGCGCTGAAATATGTCCGCGACGAGGACGCGGCCCCGCTGGTTCTTGCCAAGGGGCAGGATCTGGTGGCGCTGAAGATCCGCGAGATCGCCGAGGAGCACGGCGTTCCGATCTTCGAGGATGTGGCTCTGGCCCGCTCCATGTACAAGCAAGTTTCGGTCGATAGTGTGATACCGGCTAAATTCTACCAGGCGGTCGCCGAACTGGTTCGCATCGTTTACGGCAACAAGGCGCAGCGCAAAGGGATCTCATGATCAAGCAGCCGCATGCATCGACACGCGAGATCATCGTTGCCAACTCCATTCAGGAGGTGGTGAGCGAATTGCGTCTTGTCGACGTGGCTGACTACATCGCCTTCATACGGCTGGAGCAGTTCGGCTGCATTTCAGACATCGTCGATTCAGCCGCCGAGCTTTTCTTCATGCCGGGCACGCTGCGCCTCGGTCATGGCGGCGAAGCGCATGTCGGCTGGTCCGAAAATCCGCGCATCGTGCTCGACCTCGAACTGCGCCCGGCTGGGGTCACTGTCTATTTCGCGCTGACGCTGACGGCGCTTCATGCATCGGTGGAGGTCAACTACATCGCCTTTGACATGGCCGATGAAGATCCCGAAAAAAACACGGCGTTTCTGGAGGCTTCCCTGGAACACTCGCGCATCCGCAAGACGGTGACGCTGGCATTTCCATGATCGGCTGAGAGCTCACTCGATCAGCCCCATCCGCAGCGCCTTTGCCACCGCGTGCATGCGGTTTACGGCGTTCAGTTTCTGAGTGGTGTTGGTGAGATACTGGTTGGCGGTGTGGACCGACAGTTTCAGGAGCTTGGCGATGTCCTCGCTGGTGAAGCCGTTGGCCGTCAGCTTGAGGCATTCCAGTTCGCGTTTCGAGATCGACGGCACCTTGCCGCTGTCGCCGGGGCGCATTACGGCGACAGCACTGAAGAGCGCAAAACAGCGGGCGTGGATTTCGTGAAGCTGCGCCTGTGGCAGGCTGATATCGGGGCCATAGAAGATCACCAGCCCGCATTGGCCGCGCTCGGCATAAACGGGAAAGGCTATGCCGGAACTGTCCGGCACCAGGGGTGAAATCTTCTCGGCCCAGTCAAGCGCTTCCAGGGTCCTGGCCGACACCGCGCGCGCGTCGCTGCTCCACCAGCATGGCAGGCTGGAGACACGCGTGTGCTGCACCAGATCCTCGCCATTGCTGCCGGAGACGAATTTCGTGTGCAGCGATACACGCGGATAATCGGAATCGAAGCACGGAACCAGGCGAGCCCGCTCCATGGAGGGGCTGACCAGAAACAGCCCGAAGCCGGCGGCGTTGATATCGACAGCGATCCAGCGGCAACGCCGCACGGCGTCGGGAATGGTAACGGCCGGATGTGTTTCCGAGCCCGGCACGTTGGCGCCAAAAGGGTTTCTTCCAACACCGAGCAACGTTTCCGCCGCTTTTGCCGCCGCCGCCTGTGTCAAATGATGCCGCTCCTGATTGCCGTCGCCACCGCCATGGCGCGGTTGCTGGCCGAGAATTTCCGGATCGCGTGGGTGATGTAGCTGTTGACCGTGTTGGACGAGACGCCGAGGATCACCGCCACTTCGTCGGTGGTCTTGCCTTCCGAAACCCAGAACAGGCATTCGCGCTCGCGGTCCGATAGGGGGTCCTGCATGGAGGCAGCCGCGACCAGCGCCGGCGCCTGCGAGAGCGCGTAGCAGCATTCGACCTGCGCCTTCATCAACGCGCCGATATCGATCTGGCCGGGAACGGCTGAGGAAAAGAGGATGAACAGGCGCTGGCGTCCGACATTGAGCTTCAGCGCGTAGATTTCGCAGTGGCCGAGCACATGAAGGAGCCTGGCTTCCTCGCCGCTGAGCATGCCGTCCAGGGCAGGGGCGTGCGCGCTGATTATGCCGCGCGGCCTGACGCCGGGAGCAACTGCGAGCGCGCTCGTCGCGAGATTGGCGATCAATTGATGCCCGGCAAGTTCGATCGCGTCGTAGATCCAGTTGGAGGCGAGGATGCGCGCGTCGCTCTTGTCCTGATCGTGCAGTATGGCGACCAGCATGTAGCTGTCGGCGCCGATGGTGGCCGTGAGCTGCATGAGAAAACCGGTCAGGTCACCGCGCGATGTCAATTTGACTGCGGGTATTCCGGTATCCTGATGCTGCTCGGCTAGACTTGTCATGTGTCCAAAACGGCCGGAATCCATGTAAATGCCCGGACCTCTGGTAACGCCAGCGACCGAACCTGAAAACGCTTTCACCTGTTACGAAAAACTCGCACCGGGCACGGTGTGGTGCCATCGGCCGAATCCTTGCGGGACCACGCGAAACCTGCCGCGTCTTGTGCCGGAAAACACTCCGGAACTCTGACTTTGAGTGGTTCGCCAGGCCCCCCGCGGGCCGGCTGATTCGGGTCTAATCTAACTCAGCGGAATCCGTCAGCAAACCCAAAAATTAACAAATGTTAAAACCTGTGAGACTGCCGGCTTACGGAAGGCTGCCGAAGCAAGGCGGCAAAAGCAAATTTGGCATTATTAAACCAAATGGTTGACAATGCATTTCCATCTGAGATATTGAACTGCATGGTTTAATGTAATCCGTGCCGGATCACGGGAGCGAGGAGAAGGTCAATGCGTGAATTCGGTATGGTCACCGAGCCCAATACAGTTCGGCTGGAGCGCGTGTTTCCGGGGCCGATCGAGCGGATATGGGCCTATCTGACCGAGCCGGAAAAGCGCCGCGTCTGGCTGGCGGCGGGGCCAATGGCCGATCATGTCGGCGGTGTGGTCGAGCTTCGTTTCCGGCATTCCGAACTTTCGCATGAGACGACACCGGAGCGTTTTGGGGAAAACGGCAAGGAATTCAGGAATGTCGGCGAGGTGACGGCATGCGACCCGCCGCATCTGCTGAGCTTCACCTGGCCGAGCAGCGGCGGCGACATGTCGGAAGTGACCTTCGAACTGTCGCCGCAGGATGGCGACGTTCTCATGGTGCTGACGCATCGCAGGCTTGCCGATCGCCCGGAAATGACCAGCGTCGCCAGCGGCTGGCACACGCATCTTGGTATCCTGGAAGACCAGTTGTCCGGCCGAAAGCCGCGTGGTTTCTGGTCGACGTTTGCCCAATTGGAGAAGGAGTATGAGAAGCGCCTGTCTTCGTGAACCTGTTTGCCAATTTCATTCTGTCCGCTGCCTAAGCAAGAAACTTGCATCCCTTGCAACAAACGCGTACTGAGAATAAAAATATTCACTACGAGTGAAATCTCAGCGCAAGGAGGCGGGCTTGGCAAAGAAGGCTTCACAGGCAACGGCACAGGCTGGAAAACCGGCTGCAGGCGTTTCGGTTCGGCCGTTGAAAGTGATCGACGGCGATCTTCACAACACCGCGCTGAAGCAGAACCCCCATGCGGTGCGCGATACGCGCGAAAACGTGCTGGAAGTGGCGATCGGCCGCGAGGTTCGCGCCTTCCGCAAGAAACTCGGCATCACGGTTGCCGATCTTGCTGCTGCGACCAACATCTCGCTCGGCATGCTGTCCAAGATAGAGAACGGCAATACCTCGCCGTCGCTGACGACGCTGCAATCCCTGTCGCGGGCGCTCGGCGTGCCGGTGACGGCGTTCCTGCGGCGCTTCGAGGAAGAGCGCAACGCGGTCTTCGTCAAGGCGGGCGAGGGCGTCGATGTCGAACGCCGCGGCACGCGCGCCGGACATCAGTATACGCTGCTCGGCCATGTCGGCTCCAACACCAGCGGTGTCGTGGTCGAACCCTATCTCATCACGCTCAGCGAGGATTCGGACGTGTTTCCGACCTTCCAGCACGACGGCATGGAGTTCCTCTACATGCTGGAGGGCGAGGTGGTGTATCGCCATGGCGACAATCTCTACCGGATGACGCCGGGCGACAGCCTGTTCTTCGATGCCGATGCCCCGCATGGGCCGGAGGAACTGACCAAGCTGCCGATGCGCTATCTGTCGATCATTTCGTATCCGCAGGGCAGCGGCGGGGATTGATTCGCAGCCAGGAAATAGTTCTGCAAGATCGACGCTGCCCCTCACCCTTACCCTCTCCCCGTAAACGGGGAGAGGGGGCGTCAGCGTTGGAGCTTCCACCTTCTCCCCGTCACTATACGGGGAGAAGGTGCCGGCAGGCGGATGAGGGGCAGCTTCGACCTGAAAACTCCTAATCCGGTCCAAACCCCGGCGAGGTCGCAGCGCCGTCGTCATGTTTCGAAAGCCATTCGACGACCGTCGGGCGATAGCGCGACAGGCCCTTGTAGTCGGCAAGTTCGGTCGGCAGGTCGCGCAGCACGCGGTGGAAGCGGCGTGCCCATTTCGGCGAGGTCACCAACTCGTCCATCTTGATCAGATAGCAGCGGATCGGGAACACCAGCGCGTTGGAGCGCGGCAGCCGCCAGAAGCTTTGCAGTTCGACGCGCAGATGCACCTTCTGGCCGACATTTTCGGGCGTCACCGTAGCCCGGTCCGTTCCCCATTTGTGGTAGTTCTCGGGGCTGGTGTCGAGGCGCGGATTGATGGTCATCGTCCAGTTGAGGCGGCGCGCCGGTGCGCCCTGCTGGATATTGGTCAGAAACTTCAGCGCGCGGGTGAAGATGCCCTTTTCATGCGCCAGCGGCACCGGCGCGTGCCACTCGAAAAAGTTCATGCCGATGTCGAAATCGAGCGACCAGTCGGCCTGGGTGGTGACCATGC
>VFQQ010004422.1_pt1 | contig 12434 bp, 3 predicted proteins | sample 3512341 | NCBI WGS metagenome assembly VFQQ01 (sample SAMN10412373, study PRJNA504923) | tailings metagenome | isolation source: Relicate 2 Philex TSF1 revegetated site | place: Philippines: Tuba, Benguet | collected 2017-08-29 | reverse complement strand
GCCGCTCAATTAGCAGAAGGCTACCTCAATAATTTCTATACTCTAAAAGGTCTGGAAAAACGCTGGACCGATATGGAAAAACACGAAGACTATTGCTTAGGTCATCTTATTGAGGGGGCAGTGGCCTACTACGACGCTACTGGCAAACGCAAACTTTTGGATGTTTCAATTCGCTTTGCCAATCATTTTGATTCTACGTTTCGGCTCCAAAACCGACCTTGGGTCACGGGGCATCAAGAACTTGAACTTGCGCTAGTAAAACTCTACCATACTACCCAAAACGACCGTTATCTCAAATTGGCCGATTGGCTCATTGAGCAGCGAGGCAAAGGCCACGGACGCGGCCAAATCTGGACCGATAAGCATTTTGATGGCGCTCGTTATTGTCAAGATGATGTACCTGTAAGAGAAATGACCGACATCAAAGGTCATGCCGTAAGAGCCATGTACTTATATACAGGAATGGCCGACGTAGCCGCCGAAACAGGCGACCAAGGCTACACCCAAGCCCTCGAACGTGTATGGGCCGACGTAGTGGAGCGCAATATGTATATCACTGGAGGCATTGGCTCTTCCACCAAAAATGAGGGCTTTACGGTAGACTATGACCTGCCCAACGAATCGGCCTACTGCGAAACCTGTGCTTCAGTAGGCATGGTGTTTTGGAATCAACGGATGAATCTCTATTCGGGCGAAGCCAAATACGTGGATGTGTTGGAACGCTCACTTTATAACGGCGCATTGGCAGGTGTACAACTTACAGGGAATCTCTTTTTTTATGTAAACCCTCTGGCTTCTTTTGGTTTACATCACCGAAAACCTTGGTACGGAACCGCTTGCTGCCCCAGCAATGTATCACGATTGATGCCTTCGGTAGGAGGGTATATTTACAACACTTCCAAAGATGCCTTGTGGGTCAATTTGTACGTAGGCAGTGAGACTGAAGTTCAAATTGCTAACCACAAAGTAAAATTCGCTCAAAAAACCAATTATCCTTGGTCAGGTGAAGTCGAACTAAAAGCAATTCCTGATAGTAGCAAAGCTGACTTTGCCGTCAAGCTCCGTATCCCAGCTTGGTGCGACAAATACACCCTCGAAGTCAACGGGAAGGCTCTCTCCACCCCCAAAGCCGAAAAGGGATATATTACCGTCAATCGTACCTGGGCTAAAAATGATGTGCTCAAACTCCGCATGGACATGCCTGTCAAAATCATAGCTGCCGACCCTCGTGTCAAAGCCAACGTAGGCAAACGCGCCGTACAGCGGGGGCCGTTGGTTTATTGTATTGAAGAACAAGACAATCGTCACCTGGATTATGACCAAATTGTATTGTCAAAAACCACCCAATTTAGCACTAGTTTTGAACCTGCCCTGCTGGGGGGAGTAGCCACAATCAAAGCCCAAAATGGCAAAGATAACTTTACTTTGATTCCTTATTATTCTTGGGACAATCGCCAACCCGGCCGCATGAAAGTATGGATTGATTGGCAAGAGAAAAAGTAAATATATAAGACTTCAAGCTCAGAGACTTTATACCATTCTCGTCCCGACATTATGTCGGGACGAGAAATAAGAAAAACCCACGTTTGCCCAAAGTTCGCATCAACGAAAAGCGGGGCAAAGCCCTTATCTACAGCGTACAGCAAGCCCCCATCAATGATGATTTCAGCAAAAACAAAAATTCGGAAAGAAGCAAAATTCCCCAAGAACTCGCCACCCACTTATCCGACACCCTAGACTACTTCCTCTGCGCAAGTAGAGTAGTTTTCTCGGTCGCTTTGGAGCTTCTACCTCAGTAATCCCTACGGTAGGGTGGTTGTGATAAAGGATAAAATGAGGTATAAAGAGTAATTGGATTTTTGATAAGTTATGAAGGAAAAGGGGAATCGGTTTAGCGGTTTTGTGAAAAACAATTAAATTGAGGGTTAAAAACCTTTAGTTGATTATTATGAAGCTTGAAGATGAATATGTTAACGAGGTGTCATATTTAATTATTGATGCCGAATATGAAAAAGCATTGTTGCTAGCTGATGAAGGCTTGTCTTTATATCCAAATTCTGCTCAACTGGAAAACGAAAAAGGTGTAATTTACTTTTTTAAAGAACAAGATTATAAATCAATTCAGCATTATAGAAATACGATATCCAAGGATTCTTCTTGGGCTGCCCCTGAGCATAGCTTAGGGAGTGTATATTATAAACTAGAGTTGTATGAAAAAGCAATCTACCATTATAAGCAATCTATTCTCAAGGATATGTCTTATCCTGATCCTGAATATGGTTTAGGAAATGTATACTATAAACTAGGTTCCTATGAAGAATCAATTCAGTATTATAAAAACGCAATTTCCAAAGATGCGTCATTCGCTTTGCCTGAGTATTGCATAGGGAATGTGTATGATAAATTAGGGTTGTATGAAAAAGCAATCCACCATTATGAAAAAGCAATCTCCAAGGACTCTTCTTTTGCTGCCCCTGACAATAATTTAGGATATATATATTTTAAACAAGGTTTATATGAAAAGGCAATCCACCATTATATGAGCGCTATCTCTAAAGATGCCTCTTTAGCCTTACCTGAGGATGGATTAGGAAGAGTATATTGTGAATTAGGTTTATATAAAGAATCAATTTTCCATTATGAAAATGCTATCTCTAAGGATGCATTGTCGGCTGCCCCGGAAAATAGCCTAGGGAATGTATATCATAAACTAGAGTTGTATGAAAAAGCAATCCATCATTATCAAAATGCTATTTCTAAGGATGCATTTTCGGCTGCTCCAGAGAATGGCTTAGGGAATGTATATAATAAGCTAGGATGGTATGAAAAATCAATTTATCACTATGAACAATCTATTTCTAAGGATGCATTTTATGCTGATCCTGAGAATGGTTTAGGAAATGTATATTGTGAAAAAGGTTTATATGAAAAAGCAATTCAACATTATAAAAATGCTATCTCCAAGAATACTTCTTTGGCTCATCCTGACAATGGTTTAGGAAATGCATATTTTAGACAAGGTTTATATGAAAAAGCAATCCAATACTATGAAAATGCTATAATGAAAGATGCATCTTATGCTGCTCCTGACAATGGTTTAGGAAATGTATATTGTGAAAAAGGTTTATATGAAAAAGCAATCCAATACTATAAAAATGCTATAATGAAGGATGCATCTTTTGCTGCTCCTGACAATGGTTTAGGAAATGTATATTATGAACTAGGTTTATATAAAGAATCAATCCACCATTATGAAAGTGCTATATACAAGGATGTGTCTTATGCTACCCCTGAGAACGGTTTAGGTAATGTATACTATAAGCAAGGTTTATATGAAAAGTCAGTTTATCACTATGAACAATCCGTTGCGAAGGATGCTTATTATTTTGCCCCTGAACTTGGTTTAGGGAATGTATATACCATTTTCAGTAATCTTCCTTTTGCCAAAAACCACTATTTACGTTTTCTTGTATTAGAAGGACCTTTACATGAACCTTCCTCTATCTTTAGTTTAGTCTCCTTCTTTTTAGAAAAGAGCCCAAGTCCCTTTGTAGTGGGGAGATTACTGAAAAAATATTTTTATAAGCAATATGATATTTTAGACCTATGGGAAAATATCCGTCAGGCAACAGAAGACATAGAGTTATATCTAACATACCTTAAACAGCGGCCAGATGTAAATGAAATGCAGTATAAGTATCTGTTAGCTATAGCCTATTTTTTTATGGACTTACCTTTTGAAACTTACCGTGTCTGCGAAGACGATATTGATTCAGGAGACCATAAAATTAGCTTAATGGGGAACTATTATTGGCTAGCAGCTGCCTCGTCTTTCTCCGTGCCGCAAGCGAGTTATGATACTATCCTAAGTAATGCAATTGACGATGCCGACGAACTATATTTGTCAAGACAATCTGAAAATATACTTGATTACTATTATGCAGGACAAATTTTTTGGATAAAATTTTTCCTAGAAAAAGATTTATCCTTTGCACGTAAAGCAGACGATTGCTTTACCATAGCAGAGGAAGCGCTTTACCTGCCTGCCTCTTACATGAGAGTGCTTACCTTAAAAGCCTTGAGTTCAGAAGCCTATGTATTACAAGTAAATTTTGTAAAAAAATGGGAAGATAGAATTCAGAATGGCCCTATGTATTTAGGCGAATCCTATAAGATACAGGAATTAAAGCCTGAGCAAAAGGATTTCTTCGCACCTTTTTTATTTTATGCTCAACTTTATGAAATTCAAGAAGCAATAGAGATAGTGAGTAGTAGTGAATTTGTCTTACCTCAATTCTATGAAACTTTGCAGTTATCTGCTGAGAATAAGCAAAAAATACAAAAGCTAGTTGAAAGCAAGCAACAGGAAGACCTAAGAAATAGTATAGAAAGGAGCTTAACTGAGGCACTTGGAGAGGTAATTGATGAAGAGAAGGCGAACAAATTGTTAAAACGGTTAAAAGGTATCAGAGCATCTCTCAATGTAGAATTACAATATTTATTTGACAGAGCGGGGCAGATGACTACTAACCCCGCCGAAGACCCTGATTCGTTGGAAAGTGAATTGGCTACTTTTATTCATGATTGTAAGTTCCCTAACAAAGGTCGTCATTTGGATGAAGTGTACTGGGGAAGAGACAAGAACATACAGTTAATTGCGTATTTCTTTTACAAAGGATACCTTTTGCCCGTACAAGTTTTAAGTTTAGTTTATTATGCTATATTTATTGATGAGCTTCGAAAGCCCAAACCTCTATCCTTTTTTATTTTCAAAGAGTCTGGAATTGAAGGCATCTCAGATTCGGGCAAAGATGTACTAGAAAAAGGAGCTGACTTGCTCATCGATATAGGTTTAAGCCTTGCCATTCCAAAGGCTATTGTTTTGAAATTTTTGGTAGGTTTTACAGTTAAATATATTATTGGGAATGTTGCCACGCTTTTAAACACGAAAGAAATAAAGGACTCTGCACATCAGCATTATAGCGATTTCAAAAAGCGATTAGAGACAAATACCTTCAATCTAATTAAAGAATACCACCCAAAAAGTGCGTTAGAACAAGAAGCCCTTGATATTATTCAAGGTTGGTATAGCTATAAGTAGAAACCGGTTTTTTGCTAAATTACCCCACGAGGCCAGCCGCATCGGTCGCTTTGGCGCATCTACCTCAGTAATCCCTACAGTTGGATGGATATAAGATTTCCCTGCTGGGGGGAGTAGCCACAATTAAAGCCCAAAATGGCAAAGACAACTTTACTTTGATTCCTTATTATTCTTGGGACAATCGCCAACCCGGCCATGAAAGTATGGATTGATTGGCAAGAGAAAAAGTAAATACACAATACTTCAAGCTCAGAGACTTTATACCATTCTCGTCCCGACATAATGTCGGGACGAGAAATAACTTGACCCAAACTATCATTTGGGTCAAAAATGGTGCTGTGTCTCCGACGCAAATCATACAAGCAAATATCAATTTCCCTTTAAATAAAATTACGAGTTTTCTCTTTTGAAACTATTGGCTTCTTTCTATATTGCTCAAGAATAAAAGGGGCATCCATTCGGTGAATTATCGGGTGCTTATCTTATCTTTATCAAATGCTACATACAAGCATTACCCTTCTAAGAAAACCTGTTTTATAACTTTCAAATCATTTAGTTAAAACAAAAACATGGTTTCTACAATGTATTCCTAGCAGCAAAGCAATCCAAAAACCTTGGCTTAAGTCACGCCTTTTTATTTGTAAATTCATTGGTATCCAAAGGCTTTACAAACACAACGTACGCTCTTTTGAAGAGTGAAGAAACTCCTGCAAATACGATTCAAGAATCTCAGCCTCATTTTATTTTCATAAAAATCAGTGTATGAAAACTCACTTTTATCTCTCCTTTATTTTTGTATTTTCAATGATTTGGAGTTCGGCTTGGTCAGCGCCCTCCCAAACTACCCCCTATATCAAAATTGACCAGTTTGGCTATTTGCTTACTTCCAAAAAAGTAGCGGTTGTGGTGGACCCCCAAGTCGGCTACAATGCCGCCGAAGCCTTTAGTCCAGGCACGGGAGCCAATCAATATCAAATCCGCCGTTGGAATGACGACGCAGTGGTATTTAGCGGCACACTTCAAGTATGGAACGGCGGCACTACTCACGCCCAATCTGGTGACCGAGGCTGGTGGTTTGATTTTTCGAGTGTCACTAGCCCTGGCTCTTATTATGTTTTTGACCTGACCAACAACGTAGGTTCTTATCGGTTCGATATTGGTGCTAGTGTTTATGATGAAGCCATGAAACACGCCGTCAGAACCTTTTATTATCAACGTCTCAATTTTGCTAAACAAACACCTTACACCGATTCTAAATGGGCAGACGGGGCAAGTTATGAAGGAGCCAACCAAGACCGTTTTGCCACGAGCCGTTACAATAAAGGCAATGCCTCTACTGCCAAAGACCTTCATGGAGGCTGGATGGATGCAGGTGACGTCAACAAATACACCACCTTTGCCGAAAGTGCGGTTATTCAATTGGCTGAAGCCTATCGCATCAATCCCGCCGTATTTAAAGACAATTATAATATCCCTGAGTCAGGCAATGGAACACCCGATATTTTGGATGAATTAAAATACGAACTGGACTTTCTCAAAAGAATGCAAGATGCCACTGGAACCAATGGTTTTTTGTTGAAAGTAGGCGTCGATAATTATAACGAAGTATCACCTATTAGTACCGATACTCGTCCCCGGTATTATCTGCCCGAATGTACTTCGGCCACACTCGCAGGCGCAGCGATGTTTGCCGTAGCTGGACAAACCTTCAAAACCCATGCGCCCCTTCTTACTTATGGAAACGACCTCATCACACGAGCAGAAGCGGCTTGGAATCGGGCTAAGATTACTACTAATAACTTCACGACTTACGAAACCGCTTGCGACGACGGAGACACCAAGTCGGGCGATGCCGACCAAACCGCCGATGGTCAATTAGGAAGCGCTTTTGTAGCGGCGGTTTATCTTTATGAAGCTACTGGAAAAGCAGAATATAAAACTTTTATAGAATCCAGATATACCTCCGTAAAACCCTACAGTGACAATTGGTGGGGACCGTATTGGATTCCACAGCAATTGGCCTTTTTACGTTATTCGACCCTCTCAGGTGCTTCTTCAAGCGTAGCTAATAATATCAGAAATCAAAAAGCGGGGATGAATTATCTGTTTTCACTTACTGATTACAACAACGCCACCGACCTTTACCGAGCTCATATGGCCAATGACCAACACCATTGGGGCAGCAATCAAGTCAGAGCCAACTGTGGGCTACTCAGTCTAGATTTCATAACATTCAATGTCAATACGGCCAATCATGCCCAATATCGGGAAGTGGCGGAGCAATATCTTCACTGGATGAACGGCGTCAATCCGATGAATTTGGTGATGCTATCCAATATGTCTGTAGCAGGCGCCGAAAACAGCGTCAATGAGATTTATCACACTTGGTTTACCAATGGCACAATATGGGACAATGTACAAACCTCCAGTGCTGGCCCTGCTCCAGGATACGTAACGGGAGGGCCTAACAAAAACTACACTGGATCGGTAGCAAACATCACCAATCAACCCCCTCAAAAGGCCTATAAGGAATGGAACAACGGCTCTCCCGAAAATTCTTGGGAAATCACGGAGCCTTCTATTTATAATCAAGCCGCTTATATTATGCTTTTGGGACGATTGATGAACACCACCTCCTCTACCCCCGATACCCAAGCCCCTACTACTCCGACTAACTTGACGACGTCTAACATTTCGCAAACAAGCCTGACTCTAAACTGGACTGCCGCTACCGACAACGTAGGCGTCACGGCTTACGAAGTATATCAAGGCACGACTTTGGTAAGTGGAAATGTGGTGGGGAATAGTTTTACTGTCACTGGCCTTACTTGTAATACCCTTTACAATTTCACAGTTAAAGCCAAAGATGCGGCGGGGAATAGCTCCGAAGCAAGCAATGTCGCTTCTGCCACTACCTCTGCGTGTGATGTACAAGCGCCAAGTATTCCTACCAACCTCACCGCCTCTAATATCTCCACAGGGAGCCTCACGCTCAACTGGACTGCCTCCACCGACAACGTGGGCGTCACGGCCTATGAGGTGTATCGAGGAAATACCCTAGTGAATGGGAATGTTTCAGGCACGACCTTAAATATCACTGGCCTTACTTGTAATACGACTTACAGTTTTACGGTTAAGGCCAAAGACGCGGCCGGCAATATCTCTGCAAGTAGCAACTCCTTGGATGTAAATACTTCGACTTGCCCCACAGGCACTTTTATTTATGACGACGCATTGGCAGCGGGCTGGGAAGATTGGTCGTGGAGTTCGACTCGCAATTTTTCTAATACCAATCCTACACAAGCGGGTCCTCACTCCATACGGGTTGATTATACGGCATGGGGAGGTTTATCACTACGACAAGCCAACGCCATAAGTACCAATGTCAACACGGTTTTCAAATTTTGGGTATACAGTACTGGCGTAAACAGTATTCGTTTTTCAGTACAAACCGAAGATAATTCTCCTTTGGCTACTGAATACACCTTTAGTACGGATGCTAATCAGTGGAAAGAAATTACCGTCACTAGAGCACAAGTCGGTAACCCTGCCCTTATCAAACGTATCAATTTCATGAACAATTCTGCCAATAATGCAACGGTGTATTTTGATCAAATCAGAATTGATACAGGCACCTCCTCAGATACCCAAGCACCCACTGCTCCAACCAACCTGACAGCGTCCAATATTTCCCAAACAGGGCTGACACTGTCTTGGACGGCCTCGACCGACAACGTAGGCGTCACCGCTTATGAAGTTTATCGAGGTACTACTTTGCTTAATGCAAATGTTACGGCAACTTCTTTCAACGTCACCGGACTCACATGTGGTACAGCTTATACTTTTTCGGTCAAGGCAAAAGACGCCGCCGGGAATATTTCCACTGCTAGCAACAATGCCAACGCCACCACTTCCAACTGTCCTGATACCCAAGCGCCCACACGCCCTGCGGGTTTAGTGGCTAGTAATAAAACACAAACTGGCTTTACGCTCTCTTGGACAGCCTCAACCGACAATGTAGGAGTAGTAGCGTATGAAGTATATCAAGCAGGGGTTTTACTAAATGGCAATGTCACAGGTACATCTTTGAATGTCACAGGCCTTAGTTGCAATACGAATTACAGCATGACTGTCAAAGCCAAAGATGCCGCTGGAAACATTTCGCAAGCAAGCTCAGGCTTGACAGTAAAAACAGAAGCTTGCTTAAGTCCCGTCATCTATGATGATGCTATTGGGGCAAATTGGAGCGATTGGTCGTGGGGTACAACTCGTAATTTCTCCAACACTAGCCCTGTCAGAGTAGGTAGTAATTCATTAAAAGCAGATTTCACGGCATGGAGTGGTATTTCGCTCCGCCACGAAACTGGCATTAGTACCATATCTACTACGGTATTACGGTTTTGGCTAAGAAGCACAACCGCAAGCAGCTACAGTGTCTACATCCAAGCGGATGACAACGGCGCGGCAGTTGGCAATTATACATTCACAAGTACCAACAACACTTGGCAAGAAATAGTCCTGAATTTGAGTCAGTTAGGCAATCCTTCCATTGTTAAAAGGGTCAATATTCAAAACAATTCAGGCAACAACGTGACTGCTTACTTAGATAATATTCGTCTCACCAATGTCAACAATGCCCGAATAGCCTCAGAATGGGAGCCAGAAACAGAGCTTTTGGAAAAAATGCTAGTATATCCAAATCCGTCAGACGGGCCTATCAGCATCAAATATCAATCTTCTATAGCCGAAAATATCAATCTCTCTTTGATAGATTTACGGGGTAATATTATCCAAACTCACAAAAAATTTGCCGAAAAAGGATTGAACGTGTTTGAATTAGACCTTTCTCACGAAAAAGCGGGGCTTTATCTTATTCAATTAAAAGGTTCGGTAGAGACACAAGTGCAAAAGGTGATGATTCAACGATAACACCGCGTTATTTTCCATTACAAAAGGCTGTCTAAAAAGTAACAGGGTACAAAATATTCTTTGGTTTCAACCTCACCCCAACCCTTGTCCTGGCAGGAAAAGGGCTTTAAAAGTCCCCATCTCCAGAAAGGAGAGGGGGATTTAGGGGACGGTCGGCCGCTGCCGTGAGGTTAAATAGGCACAAAAGAAAATTTGGTAACAAAGACTTTTGAGACAGCCTCTTGTATTTAAAAAAGGGCTGCTTATATTTATTGCCTATACTTTTCTAAACCTTAACTCATGGAAAATAAAGACTTCAAACCCTACATTCCCAATGAAAGCAACATTGCCGAGTTTACCGTCAAATCGGTCGTCATGGGGGCTATTTTTGGTATTCTTTTTGGCGCAGCCACGGTTTATTTATCACTCAAAGCAGGGCTATCGGTATCTGCTTCTATTCCTATTGCCGTTTTAGCGATTTCGCTAGGACGCAAGTTTTTGGGTACCACTATTCTCGAAAATAATATTATCCAAACTACTGGTTCAGCGGGAGAGTCGATTGCTTCGGGAGTAGTGTTTACATTGCCCGGTTTTTTATTTTTATCCATGACCGAAGAAGGCAAAAGTATCGGTGCCGACTTTTTCAATTATTGGACCATTTTGACTTTGGCTATTTTGGGTGGCTTTCTCGGGACTTTTATGATGATACCGCTGCGTCGTTCGCTGATTGTTCAAGAACATGGCACCCTTCCTTATCCCGAAGGAACGGCCTGTGGCTCAGTACTTATTGCGGGAGAAAAAGGGGGAGATTTAGCCAAAACGGCCTATCAAGGTCTAGGCGTAGCCATGCTTTATGCTTTTTTTCAGAAGATACTCCACGTTATTGCCGAAGTTCCCAAACTTGCTTCTTCGCAAGCAAACAAAATTTTTCCGTCGGCCGTAGTCAGTGGCGAAATCACCCCTGAGTACCTTGGGGTAGGCTATATCATCGGTTTTCGCATTTCTGCGGTTTTGGTAGGAGGAGGCTTATTGGCATGGCTAGGATTGATTCCTTTATTGGCGACCCTTGTTCCGGCAGATACGATTGCAGAGCAGCTCATCAAACTTGGCTACTTACAAAGCCTCACTACCGCAGGCGGGCCGGGCGGCTGGGACCCCGCCACTCATAGCTTTGCCGATACGGCGTCGGCCATTTATCGGGCTTATATTCGACAGATTGGTGCAGGGGCAGTAGCGGCTGGTGGTTTTATGGCTTTGATGAAAAGCATCCCTACGATTGTTTCCTCTTTCAAACAAAGCTTGGCTTCGATGCAAGCAGGCAATGAAGGTGGACGCGCTCGCACTGAGCAGGATTTATCTTTCAAAGTGGTTTTGTTGGGTTGTTTGGCCTTAATCATCCTCATGATTATCCTCCCCCAAATCCCCGGTGATGGCTTCTTAACCAAAACACTAATCGCCATTTTGGTCGTGGTATTTGGGTTTTTCTTTGTCACCGTTGCAAGTCGCATTGTGGGTATTATTGGTTCGAGTTCGTCACCCGTTTCAGGTATGACCATTGCCACTATCATGGCTACCTCTTTGGTTTTTATTGGATTTGGTCTTACTGGCAAACTCTACGAACCTGCCGTATTGGTCATCGGGGGTATGATTTGCATCGCTGCCGCCAATGCTGGCAACACTTCCCAAGATTTAAAAACAGGTTACTTAGTAGGCGCAACGCCTCGTTATCAGCAGATTGCACTCTTTATTGGCGTGATAGTGTCGTCTTTGGTCATTGGTGCTACGGTCAAGCTTCTCGATACGCCCACTCCCGACTTAGCGGCTCAAGGTATCCAACACGCCATCGGCACTGATAAATTTCCTGCTCCCCAAGGTACCCTTATGGCAACTCTCATCAAAGGGCTTTTATCTTTTAATCTCGATTGGCAGTTTGTGTTGGTTGGGGTATTTATTGCGGTTACTATCGAAATCATGGGGGTAAATGCGCTTTCGTTTGCGGTTGGTTTATACTTACCACTCTCTACCACCCTTCCAATCTTTGCAGGAGGCTGTGTGAAGGCTTTTGTCAATTGGAATAGCAAACGCAAAGGCATTGAAGAAGAAGACGCCGACTTAGGCAAAGGCAATTTGTTTTCGACGGGTCTCGTAGCAGGTGGTGCTTTAGCGGGTGTTGTGGTGGCATTGCTATCGGTCAATGACTCCATTTTCAATGCCTTAGCCAATATCAATTTAGAGCCTAGCCTAGCTCACAGCCTTGGGGAAGGAGGTTATCATATATTAGGGACATTATTGTTTGCAGCTATGGCAATAGTGCTGTACCGCACCGCGATGAAACGCTAAATCCAAGTTTGGCAAGTTGGGGCTTTATCGTCCTCTCCACTTGCCAATTCTCTAACTTTCCTAAGCCATGATGATTTTACGCATA
>VFQQ010004421.1_pt1 | contig 12435 bp, 9 predicted proteins | sample 3512341 | NCBI WGS metagenome assembly VFQQ01 (sample SAMN10412373, study PRJNA504923) | tailings metagenome | isolation source: Relicate 2 Philex TSF1 revegetated site | place: Philippines: Tuba, Benguet | collected 2017-08-29 | reverse complement strand
AAAAAGAAAATATTACCTGAATTTTGAATGTACCTGAAACATGAATAATACATTTAAATGTTTTAGAGGCTTTTTAAGGGCTGACTATTTAAATTTTAATGCTTTGTAGGATTATAATTTGGTGGGTTCAACCGGAATAAGTTTATTTGCTATACCATGACAACAAAATTATTGGCCGATCAGCCAATTGGAATATTTGATTCGGGCATTGGTGGACTAACCGTTGCAAAGGCTATTACACAACTAATGCCTAACGAAAAAATAATTTATTTTGGCGATACTGCACATATGCCCTATGGCGAAAAAAGTGCAGATGCCATTAAACATTACAGTGTTAAAATTGCCGAATTTTTATTGCAACACAACTGCAAAACCATTGTTATTGCTTGTAATACAGCATCGGCAGCAGGTTTTAAGGCTGTTGTAAAACAAACCGGTTTAAAAGATTTGGTAATTAATGTTATCGATCCGGCAGCAGAATATGTACAGCAACATTATGCCAAACAAACCATAGGTGTTATTGGTACAAAACGCACCATTAGCTCTAATGTATATGCAAAAAAAATTACCCGATTAGTACCTCAAGCTAAAGTAGCACAATTGGCTACACCACTACTGGCACCAATGATTGAGGAGGGCTTTTATAACAATAAAATTAGTCAGACCATTATTAATGCTTACCTCGAAAAATCTAAATTGAGTAAGATACATGCGCTAATTTTAGGCTGCACACATTACCCGTTAATTAAAAATCAAATCGAAAAATTTTATGGTAAAAGGGTAGAAGTTATAGACTCGAGTGTGGTGGTGGCTAAAAAAGTAAAACAAATATTGGCCAAGCATAAATTATTGCAAACCAAAAAAGCCAAAAACTTAAAACACCAGTTTTTTGTAAGTGATTATACCACCAGTTTTGAAGAAACCACCAATTTATTTTTTGGCGAAAAATTAAAATTAAAGCAACAAAATATTTGGGGCGTTTAACTTTTTGCGTATTGAACCAACAATTGCTTTAAATCGCTTAAAGTATTAATCTCATCAACGGTTTTATCTTTTCGCCACCTGTTAATGCGCGGAAACCTAAGTGCAACCCCAGATTTATGTCGGCTACTTGCAGCAATGCCTTCAAAAGCAATTTCAAAAACCAATTCGGGTTTAACTGTTCTTACCGGACCAAATTTCTCTATGGCATGCTTCTTCACAAAGGCATCTACCTCCATTAGTTCTTTATCGGTTAGGCCGCTGTATGCTTTGGTAAACGAAACCAGCTTGTCTCCATCTTTTACTGCAAACGTGTAATCGGTGTATAAGTTACTTCTTCTTCCGTGGCCTTTTTGGGCGTATATAAGCACAGCATCAATTACCAATGGATCTAATTTCCATTTCCACCAATAGCCTTTTTTTCTACCGGTTTCATAAACCGAGTTTAGCTGTTTTAACATTAATCCTTCGCTGCCATTATTGCGCGCTGCTAATCTTGTTTGAACCAATTGTTGTGCTAATTGAAATGAAATAATTGGAGAAAGATACAACGAAGGATGCGCATAATGGTTAACTAAATATTGCAATATTTCTTTACGTTGCTTTAAAGGCATTTGTCTGCAATCTATTCCATCATGTTCCAGTACATCGTAGGCTATAAAAGCCGCCGGCGCATTTTGTAGTAGTGTTTTATGAATTGTTTTACGCGTAATTCGTGTTTGTAAAGCAGCAAACGATTGTGGTTTAATAGCGCTTAAGCCGGCTTGCATGCAAACTATTTCTCCATCTAAAACTGTGCCATTGGGCAGGTTCTCGGCCAGGTTTTTAATTTCAGGAAATTTATCGGTTATTAGCTCTTCTCCTCTGCTCCAAATAAAAACTTGGTTTTCTCGCTTAATTACTTGTCCTCTTATGCCATCCCATTTCCATTCTGCAATGTAAGTATCGTTTTGTAGCAGCGTTTCTATATCATCTTCTAGTGCATAACTTAAATAAAACGGGTATGGTTTTGAATTGTTAATATCAGCGCTATTGTTTAATAACGATTCAAATGTAACCTCATAAGGATTCCAGTTTCCACTAATTAAGTGTGCAACTTCATTTATGGGTTTTTGGGTATGTTTAGCAATGGCATGTATTAAACTTTGTTGCGATATGCCAATTCTAAACCCACCGGTAATAAGTTTATTAAATACAAAGCGCATTTCGGTATCCATTTTATTCCAGCAGCTTTCAATATAAAATTTTCTTGTTTCTTCTGTTTGGTTTAACAAAAGGTACATCTCATCAATGTATTCAAACAAATATTTCTCTTCCGGATTATTTACCGCTGTCGGTTCAGGTAAAAGCAAAGCAATGGTTTCTGCTAAATCACCCACCGTGTTATAACACTCAGCAAATAGCCAGTCGGGTATAGCTGCCATTTGGGTTGTCCATGCCTTTAGTTGTGCGCTATTTGCAATACGTTTTGGCTTTTTTCCCGAAAACAATGCAATAAGCCAAACAATATCTTTACTGTTAGCAGTGGCAAAGTAGTTAGTAAGCAATTGTATTTTTTGATTGGTGCTATTGGTATATCCAAGTTGCCATATTAACGCAACAAATTGTTTCATATGGCCACCTCCTCTTCATTGCCATATAAGGTATCTAATTCGCTTGCATTTATGCCTTTTTCGTTTAGATAGCGTGTAAGGCAGGCTTTAAAGCCATGTGTAACCAAAACATTATTGGCATTGGTTGCTTTAATAGCAGATAACAAACCATTCCAATCTGCATGATCGCTTAAGGCAAATCCTATATCTGCATTTTCTCTGCGTTTGTTACCCCTAACTTGCATCCAACCGCTACAAATACCGGTTTTGTAGGGAGCAAACTGTTTTAACCAAGAAGAATCTATAGCAGAAGGAGGTGCAATTACAATGGCCGATTTTAATTTTTGTTTATCGGTTTCGTTGCTTACTTTAATAATTTCAGTTAGTTTAGTGCCTGTTAATTTTATTGCTTCATGCGCGTTATAAATGGCGCCATGTGCATAAATAGGTAGTTGTAAATGTGCCAAAGCGTCAATAACGCGCTGCGCTTTACCTAAACTATAGGCAAATAAAATACTGCTTGCACCTTGTTTTATGTTGTTGCCAACCCAATCTGTAATTTGTTTATAAATTACATCTTGAGGGTGCCATTTGTAAATGGGCAAACCAAAAGTAGATTCTGTTATAAAAGTATGGCATTTTACAGGTTCAAAAGTTTCGCAAATACCATCCGGTATGGTTTTGTAATCGCCACTTATTACCCAAACTTCACCTTTGTATTCAACTTTTATTTGTGCTGAACCAACCATATGTCCGGCCGGAAACAAGGTAACAGCAACCTGATTTTTATAAATGGTTTTGTTATAATCAATGCCTGTAACAGCAATATTGCCTAATCTTTGTTGCAATAATGGTACACATTTCGTGTGGCATAAATAATTTTCATTGCCTGGTCGGGCATGGTCGCTATGCGCATGGGTAATAACGGCATGTTTAACAGGCTGCCATGGGTCTATATAAAAATCGCCGGCTGCACAAAACAAACCTTTAGATGTTACAGAAATTAATGCCACAATAACTATACAAATTTACGGTATTAAGGTTTTGTGGGTGATAAACTATAAATTTTAAAAATACACTCCAGCGTTTCAACTCAAATTATTCCCGGATTTTTTTTTGGGTAATTCCATATCTGCTGTTGGTTCAAACAGTTTTATTGTAAACTGTTAGCTTATACCGATGTGTTTTTTGAAGATTAGTATTACTTAATTAACCATTTGCAGCCAGATTTTTAAAGGTAAATTTTAACTCTAACTCAAATCAATTCGGTGCACCGATATTAGCGGACTTGCAGCTGTTATGGCTTGCATTAAATCTTCTAAGTGTTTGGTATCGGTTACTTCTAAAAAGATATTGCCTTCAAATTTACCTTCATTACTGGTAATGCTAATAGAGCGCATGTTTATTTGCAGTTGTTTTGAAATAATATCGGTAATGGTACTAACAATACCTACACTATCTATTCCTTCAACGCTAATTGAAGTTAAGAATGCTTTGCGTTTGTTTAACGAATCGTTTGCCCAACGTGCTTTAATTATGCGGTAACCATAATTACTCATTAATCCAATGGCATTGCTACAATTGGTGCGATGAATTTTTACACCTTCGCCAACCGTAACAAAACCAAAAATTTCATCGCCGGGAATAGGGTTGCAACAGTTTGCAAATCCATATTGCATGTCTTTTTCATCATCGCCTAAAATAATACCATCGGCAGCAACTTTATTATTGGCAGCTTTTTCTGTAGCAATTGGTTTTTCTATAATTTCAACCGGTTTAACATGCTCGGCATCTAAAATTTCCTGAATATTAATTCTGGTTCTATCTATTTTTTCAGAGGCAATTTGGTAATATAATTCGGCAACGCTAGGCAATTTAAAATGGCGCATAATTGCAGAAAGAGCTTCGCTTGAAAATGGTATTTTTGCATTTTTAAATTTACGTTCTAAAATTTCTTTACCCATTGAAGAGGCGCGCAGTTTTACTTGCTTAAAATAATCGCGTACTTTTGCTTTTGCTTTGGCTGTTACTACAAAATCGCTCCAGTCTTCATGAGGGTTTTGCTTGCCGGATGTAATAATCTCAACCTGATCGCCGTTGTTAAGTACATGATGAATGGGTACCAGTTTATTGTTAAGTTTTGCACCAATACAACGTAAGCCTAAATCAGAATGAATATCAAAAGCAAAATCAAGTACGGTAGATTTAAAAGGTAATTTACGCAATTCACCTTTTGGGGTAAAAACAAAAATTTCGTCGGTGTAAAGTTCAAGTTTAAAATCGTCTAAAAACTCCATTGCATTTGCATCGGGGTTTTCTAAAATTTCGCGTACTTTGGCCAGCCAATTTTCTACCGTATTGGCTTGTTGTGCATTTGCAGGTAAATCTTTGTATTTCCAATGCGCAGCGTAGCCTTTTTCGGCAATTTCGTGCATGCGTTTCGACCTAATTTGTACCTCTACCCATCTGCCTTTTGGGCCCATAACCGTTGTATGCAAACTTTCGTAACCATTGGCTTTTGGTGTGCTAATCCAATCGCGCAAACGGTCGGGGTTAGGTTTATAATGGTCGGTAACTATAGAATATACATGCCAGCAATCAGATTTTTCTTCTTCATAAGAACTATCTACAACAATACGAATGGCAAACAAATCATACACTTCTTCAAAAGGTACATTTTGCTTTTTCATTTTATTTAAAATCGAGTGTATGCTTTTAGGCCTGCCATAAATTTCATACACCATACCCCATTCATCCAAGTCTTTTACAAGTGGCTCGATAAATTGTTTAATATATCTGTTACGCTGCGATTTTGTTTCGCTTAATTTGTTTTTTACAAAAAGATAGTTTTCAGGCTCAAGGTGTTTTGTTGCTAAATCTTCCAGCTCTGTTTTTATGGCATATAATCCCAATCTATGGGCCAAAGGCGCATATACATAAGCGGTTTCGGAAGCAATTTTTAAGCGCGAGCGTTCGCTCATGCTATCCAAAGTGCGCATATTGTGCAACCTATCGGCCAGTTTTATTAAAATTACCCTAACATCGCTGCTAAGTGTAAGCAACATTTTTTTAAAGTTTTCGGCCTGCATGCTTCGGTTTTCATGTTGGTCAAAAACCCCCGAAATTTTAGTTAAACCATCAATTATATTCGCAACTTTTTCGCCAAACTTTAGCTTAATTAAGTCTAACGAAATATCGGTATCTTCTACCGTATCATGTAAAAAAGCACAAATAACACTGGTAACACCAAGTCCAATTTCTTCAGCACAAATGCGCGCAACGGCCAGTGGATGTAAAATGTATGGCTCGCCACTTTTTCTGCGCATGGTTTTGTGCGCATCTACCGAAAGCTCAAAAGCCTCTCTAATTTTTTTCTTATCTTCTTTTGTAAGCGTTCGTTTTATACTTTTAAGTACATTCCGATACTCTTTTACAATTATTTGATTTTCATTTTCAGGTGTTATAACAACCGGTTTATTCATAATTTTGGCTTCACTACAATATTAGTGTAATGGTTGTTGCCATGCAATTTATTGTTTGAACCAACTTTTGACGTGGTTTTTTTTACTAGACACTTAAACACAAGGCCATGAAGTTTGCAGAATGGGTGGGTTCAGAAAAAAAGTTTTTGAATATGTTTGTAAATTCAAATGATAGTACATACTTTTGCAGTCCGTTTTTAGGTAAAAACCTTAAAAACAACACAATGCGGATGTGGCGTAATTGGTAGCCGTGCCAGACTTAGGATCTGGTGCCGAAAGGCGTGGGGGTTCGAGTCCCTCCATCCGCACCAAAACAAAAGACTGAACACTAACCGTTCAGTCTTACTTTTTTATAAACGTATTTAAATACAAAAATGAACGTTACATTTAACCAATCAGACGAACTAAACGGCACCATTACCGTATCTCTTTCTTCAGAAGATTTTGCAAACAATTACCAGAAAAAACTAAAAGAAGTTGCCAAATCGGTAAGTATTCCGGGTTTTAGGGTTGGACATGCACCTAAAAGCATGATAGAAAAAATGTATGGCCAATCTATTTTACTCGAAGAAATTAATAAAGCCGCCAGCAATGGCCTTTTTGGCTATATCGAAGAAAATAAATTGAATATTTTAGGAGAGCCTACCCTAAGCAAAGAAACTGCCATTAGCGATTTAAAACCTGATGGCCAATATACTTTTGCCTTTGAAATTGGCATCGCTCCAAAGTTTGAACTGAATGTGTCTAAAGCAGATACATTTACCAAATATGTAGTTGATGTTACCGATGCCATGATAGATGATGAGGTAAGCAGAATTAGCAAAAGGTTTGGCACACTTACCGATGCAGATACCGTTGCTGAAAATGATGTGGTTTATTTTAATCTTACCGAACTTAACAATGGCGAAATTTTAGAAGGAGGCGTTACCGCAAGCAATGTACCTGTTTCTGCAAATACGGTAAAAGATGAAGCTTTAAAAGCACAAATTATTGGTGCTAAAAAAGAAGCTGAACTAACATTTAATATTTTTACCTTGTTTAATAACGATGAAGGCGAAATTTCGCATGCATTAGGTGTACAAAAAGCAGGTGTTGCCGACTTAGGCCCGGATTTTAAAGCGGTTATTGTAGATATTAAAACATCTAAACCGGCCGATGTAAACCAGGAATTGTTCGACAAAGTTTATGGCGAAGGTATTGTAACCGACGAAGCCGCTTTCCGTAGCAAAATTAAAGAAGAATTATCGGGTTACTTTAACGGACAAGCCATGCATTTGGTTGAACATGAGCTGTTTGATAAGTTGGTTGAGAAACACAATATACAGTTACCTGAGGCATTTTTAAAACGCTGGTTATTAAACAGTCACCCGGATAAATTTAACAACGATAATATCGACGAAAAATTTGTTCCGGAAGCAAATTACCTTAGAAACCACATGTTTGAAGAGAAAATCTTAGCCGCAAACGATATTAAAATAGGCGAAGATGAAATTAAAGAAGCTGCCGTTAATTACACCAAAAATATGTTTGGCATGTACGGCGGTGGCCAAGGTTTAAGCGACGATTTAATTAATAGCATTGTAGATCCACAGCTTAAAAAAGACGATTTTAGAAGCAGAATGATTAACCTTGCCGTAAGAAAACGTGTAAATGATTATATTTATAACACCGTAACTTTAGAAGAAAAAGTGGTTTCTGAAAGCGATTTTATGGCTATTGTACAAGAACACAACAGCAAACACCACCACAATCACTAGTTATTAAGTTTAATGTTAAAAAAAAGGCCAATCATTTTCGCAATGTTTGGCCTTTTTTTCTTTACAAGAAAAAATACACAACAATACGCTGCAAAGCTTATATATTCGCAAACATGCAAGCCTTGGCATATTATTTGGCATTGCCCTTTATATATTTGGTTGCATGGCTGCCATTGCCGGCAGTATATGCCATTAGCAATGTGTTGTATTTTGTTTTGTACAGGCTAATTGGCTACCGAAAGCAGGTGGTTATTCAAAACCTAACCAATGCATTTCCCGAGAAATCTAATGCCGAAATTCTGCAATTGGCAGATAAATTTTATCGCTATTTATGCGATTTAATGCTTGAAAGTTTTAAAACCTTAACGTTTACCCAAAAGCAAGCCCTTGAGGTTTTTGAATACACCCCCGAATCGTTTGAACTTATTAATAGCTATGCCCAAAAAGGACAAAGTTTAATATTTGTGGTGGGGCATCATGGCAATTGGGAGTGGAGTGGAAATCCACTTGGCATTATGTTTAAAGGCAATATGCAAGTAATTTATCATGAATTAACCAATAGCTATTTTAATGCATTAATGTACCGCATGCGTACCCGTTTTGGCTGCTCGTTAATAGAAATGCGCGATGTAACACGTACCATGCTTAAAAATAAAGGTAAGGTAACCGCTACAGGTTTTATTGCCGACCAAACCCCTAGTCCTGAAAATGCGCATTGGATGTGGTTTTTAAACCAGCCTACTCCTGTTTTTAGAGGCACAGAAGTTATTGCACGTAAATTTAATTATCCGGTAATTTACTTTACAACCAAGCGAATTAAGCGTGGAAAGTATATTTGTGAAGCCAAACTTTTATGCGCCGAACCAAAGCTAACCCAAGAAGGTGAAATTACCGAATTGCATACCCAAATGTTGGAAGCCGATATTATTAGAGAACCCGAAATTTGGCTTTGGAGCCACAAACGCTGGAAGCATAAACCCTCCCCGGAAGTTGCGCAAAGGCTTAATAACCATAAGCGTAGATAATGCAATTGTAAAATTGATGGTGTAATTTGTGATTTTCAGGTTATTTTATTAAACTTGTAAAATTAATATTCAATCTCTATAATGATTAACGGAAAAGAAGTCATTCTCTCTACAAAGCCTTTTGCAAGGGAAATTCGCTGGAAAAGCTGGATGCACAGCTTGGTAGCCCTAAGTTTATTTACACTTACTACAATTGCCACCATTTGGTTCGACAATATTGTAATTCGTGTGTTTTTTAGTTTACTTACAGCTTTGCTGTTGGTTCGCACATTTGTTATTTATCACGATCATCAACACCATACTATTTTATACCAAAGTAAATTAGCCAATATTTTATTTTATGCTTATGGCATGTATGTGCTTGCTCCACCCAGTATCTGGAAACGCTCACACGACCATCACCACAAACATAACTCAAAGCTATTTAGCGCCAGTATTGGTTCATATCCAATTATGACCAAAGAAAAATTTTTATCCAGCACACGCAAAGAACAAATTATTTATTTGGTTTCGCGCCATTGGTTAACCATGGTGTTTGGTTACTTTACCATGTTTGTATTTGGCATGTGTGTACAATCTTTTATTAGCAGTCCTAAACGCCATATTGATTCTTTTTTAGCTTTGGTAGCGCATATCGCATTTAGCATTTTTGCCGTAATGTACTGGGGCTGGCTAACATGGATACTAGCTATTTTTCTTCCATTTTTTATTGCTTTTATGATTGGTGCTTATTTATTCTATGCCCAACATAATTTCCCCGGGGTTAAATTTAACCTAAACGAAAAATGGAGATACGAAGAAGCTGCTTTGCTTTCTTCCAGCTATTTAAAAATGAATGCCGTTATGCGTTGGTTTTCTGCAAATATCGGTTTCCACCATGTGCACCACCTAAACGCAAAAATTCCATTTTACCGTTTGCCTGAAGCCATGAAAAATATTCCGGCACTGCAAAAACCAACCATTACCACGTTTAAATTAAAAGACATTATTGCCTGTTTACGTTTAAAAGTGTGGGACGAAGAGTTGGGCAGAATGGTAGGTTTAAAAGCTATCAAAGTTCGCTCGTAAGCTTACCTTTAATAATCTGGCTAAGTTTAGCTTTGCTTTAATGGTTTGCAAGCCTTATTTAATGTAATTGTTATGATAATGCAAACCAGGTTCTCTGCTATTGTCTTTTACGCTTCAATTGTATTATTGCATATTGCTTACTTTTTGTTTGCCTATTTTTCGGGGGCTAATATTTATACGCAAGACTCAACCGATTATCTTTCTCAAGCTTTTAATATCGTAAACCATAACAGCTTATATGCAGCCCCGTGGAACGAGCCAACTAAAATAGACTGGTTTACTTTTCGTCCACCTGTGTATGCCTTATTTATTATGGCTTGTAAAAGCATTATAAACAGCAATTACTTTGTCTTGTTGGTTCAAAACTTGTTAAGCATTGCAACTTTTATACAGGTTGCACGCTTTACCAGTCGTTTTATTGGTAATGCTAACTTTATTCACATATCATTAATTGCTATTGCCATTTTATATCCTTCGCAATTCATCCATTGCAATTTAATAATGAGCGATGTGTTGTTTCAGTTTATTCTGTTGTTTGCATTTATCTCTGCCTATAAGCTTTGGCTTGAACCCACTTTTAAAAATGCATTTACATGCAGCATTTGGTTTGTAGCAGCCATGTTAACCAAGCCGGTAAGTTTTATGCTTGGATTTACATTGGTTGTTGTTTTAGCCATTAGTTGGTTCAAGCAAAATAAGCTTAAATACTTGCTTCCATTTTTATTGCTGCCTACTACCTACCATGCCTATTGCAGTTATAATAAGTATGTAACGGGATATTATCATTTTACATCGGTTACGCCATATTTTGTTTTAAAGTATATGGCCAAATACACCAATGCCCAAGTGTATGGCGAGCATTATGCCGATTCTATTCAGGATGTAGTTATGTTACAAGCCAATGCTCAGCCAACATTTGAATTGCGTTACCAAACCATGCAAACAGCAGGTAAAGCAATGATTGCAGAAAATCCATTGGTTTTTATTGGGTTTAATATAAAAGGCTGGTTAGCATTTATGGTTGATCCGGGTAGGTTTGAATGGTATCGATTTTTAAATATAACTGAAGGCGATTTTCCCGGCTTGTATCATTTAATAAATACGGTTGGTTTCTTTAATGGCTTGAGCCAATTTTTAAAACAAGCGCCTGTGGGAGTTTTATTGGTTTTAGCAATATCCATATTGTTTAATGTATTACTATTTGTGTTGTTTGTAGTGGCATTATTTGTTAAGCAATTGCCATTGTTGTTGCGCGTTTTCTTGTTTTTGTTTGTTGGCTATATTGTTTTAAGTACCGGTGTTTTAGGCTTAAGTAGGTATCGCATAGCCGTTGCCCCACTTTTATGGATTGCAGCCATGCATGCATGGTATTTTGTAGCAGGAAAAAAGTATGGAAATAGCTAATCCGTTTTCGCCAATAGAACCACTAAATATTGGTATTGCAAAAAAAGCCGGCATAGAAATTTTACTAAAGCGAGAAGACTTGTCGCATCCGTTTATTAGTGGCAATAAGTGGCGTAAATTAAAGTATTATTTAATAGATGCACGGTTGCAGCAAAAAAGCATATTGGCAACATTTGGTGGTGCTTATAGTAACCATTTATTAGCAACTGCATGTGCGGCCGCTAAATACGGATTTAAAAGCATTGGTTTTGTTAGAGGTAACGAGGTTTCTAACCACATGTTGCAATTGTGTAAATTGTTTGGTATGGATTTGTTTTTTCTGAGTCGTACAGATTATGCAAACCACAAAATGGAAATTGCAACCAAGCAATTAATGCAGGTGTTTAATGAAGTATATTTTATTAATGAAGGCGGAAGCGGCTTATTGGGTGAAAAAGGTGTTGCCGAAATAATAAATGAAGTAAAAAGCCAAGCAGATGTGTTGTTTTGTGCTATTGGCACAGGTTCTACGTTTGCAGGTTTACTGCAAGGAGTAAACAATCATGGTTTGCCTATGCAATTGCATGGAATACCAGTATTAAAAGGTATGGAGGAAGCTTTTCAGAAACAGTTTAATAGCTACGGTTTAAACTATTGTTTACACCACCAATATCACTTTGGAGGATATGCAAAAACAAACGATGCTTTGAAAGCATTTGTGCAAGAAATGGCTGAAAATACCGGTATTTTATTTGATTATGTTTACGAAGCAAAAATGATGTATGGCTTGCTTGATTTAATTAAGCAAGGATACTTTAAACAAGGTACACGTATAATGGCTCTGCATAATGGCGGTACATTAGGTATGCTAAGTATGCTGTAATGGTATGTTTTACAAATACGGCAATCAAGTATGCAAATTATTATATAACTACGATTGATTATCATCTATTAGTTATTTGGGAAACGTGCATTCTTCAAAACATTAACCTTGCTTTTTATAATGAAATTGTATCTCAAAATACTACATCCCACGATTTTCTTTCCACTTTTTACTGCAATACCGGGCAACCGGCATAAGCATTCTAAGGTTCAAAACTAATGTGTTAAATTTTAATGGTTTGTTTTGAACCAAGAATTGGTATAA
>VFQQ010004420.1_pt1 | contig 12436 bp, 12 predicted proteins | sample 3512341 | NCBI WGS metagenome assembly VFQQ01 (sample SAMN10412373, study PRJNA504923) | tailings metagenome | isolation source: Relicate 2 Philex TSF1 revegetated site | place: Philippines: Tuba, Benguet | collected 2017-08-29 | reverse complement strand
ACACACACACACACACACACACACACACACACACACACACACACACACACACACAGTGTAAGAAACACGCACACAGTGTGGTGAACACCTCCCAGCTAACATGTGCCCAAGCTAGCTAACAGGACACACCTCTATGGGCAGCTTGCAGTGTAGGTCCTCTCTCATGACTCGGATGTTCACTGCGGGCAAGGGGGAAGAGAAAGAGACGTGAAGAGCTTCACGGGCTGCGTACTGATGTAGGCCGTGCATAGAGAACCAATGTCGCTAGGACAGTGTCCCTGTGACTCTGGTCTTCTCACGCTCGGTATGTGCACGCTGTGAGAGCTTCACCTACCGTACGCTGACAGCAGTTGCACCCCGTGGGAGACCATGAGGATGCCCCGGCTGGGCCTCGGCGCTGCGTCGTCTGCCCGCAAACTCCTCCCGTGCCCCTGCAGCTTGTGCCTCAGGCCCTCTCTCGGCCTCACTACTGTACATGAGCTAGCTTGTGTGCTCTGGGCTGCCAGTACAGCGCCTATGAGCAGGCGAAGCAGCGTGCAGGTCGTCCTTCCATTCCAGGCTCGGGCGCACTGGTCTGCGCACCCAGTGCCCTGTAGCCCGCTGCTGATGGTCTGCATACCAGCTCTATGTCGTCACTAAGCAGCTTGTGCTTTGACGAGGCTGAGAGCGGGGTATAAGGCGAGGTTCGAGGCGAGGCAGCTCGAAAACAGCAGCCGTTGTTCCGTGCAGCCGGCATATGGCCACCTGGGTAGGGCTCTGCTTTGACACTGCCGGTCTCGTAGCTGTGATAGGCTCGCTGGGCTCTGCACTGACCGTGCAGTGCTTGCTTGTAAGAACAGATACAAGGTACATGTAAGCGTGTATTGTCTTACACACACACACACACACACACACACACACACACAAACACACACACACGTCCCGCTTACAGGCAATGGTCGCGTTAGCAGAACCATGCACCTGTGGTACCTCTAGTGGTGCGCATCTAATGAGTCTGTGGTAAAACAGAGCTCGCAAACACGAGTCAGAAGTTGCGATACCCCTGTCGGATACGCGCAGCAACGGCGTGTCACATCCCTAACTACCCAGCAATGCCTGGTCTATGAATGAGCAGCGCAACATACAAGCCATGCATCACTACACAGCAGCTACTGTCTGTCCTGACTTGCTAGCAGTCACACTCGCCAGCCCCTCACTGGTCAGTACCCCAGCCTGGCCCATCGCCCCTGGTGCGCTGTACACACTCACACCCGGGTCCGCAGGGCCCCGTATCTGCGCACAGCCCAGGCATACCCCCCCTTGGTAGAACACCGCGTACTGCCCCGCTGCCAAACCCTGGTCACTCCCGTCTAGCACTACCATCACACCCTGGTCCCATAACGGCTCACCAATGACCCAACTACCAGCTACCCCGTTACTAGCCCCCACTATCGTCTCCTCACTATCATTCCTATTCGTGGTACCATTCCTGCTACTCGATGCATCATGTCCGTTACTGGCTTGCGAGCTCCCTTTGCTGCCTGCCGCGCCTGTACGCTCGCTTGTTGGGTTCAGTGTGATAGTGTGCACCTGACACTGGTACGCGTGCGGCCCGTGGCGCACTTTGCACAGCAGGGGTGTGTGTGGGTCGGGCCGTGCTGAGGACAGCCAGGAGAGGGGGCCGCTGACGAACGCATCGCGGCGCCGGCCTGGCTCGTAGTACCGGCGCGATACGTACACTATGTTAAGATCACAGTCCTTACGTACCACGTACCTACGGTGAAGCAGTACAACACAATACACACACACACACACACACACACACATGTAAACTGATATGTCCACGGCGCATCCTGAGGTTGGACCTTACGTGGACACTATGCCCGTGTATGCTGCTAGCCCGTGCGCGTACCTGCACACACAAGCGGACTGCTACGCACAATATGAAAGATGCATCGTGCATATGTACGAAGGGTATCTCACACTCACCAAGGTCCCCCAGGCAGCTTGATGCCCCCACGTTGGCCCACTGTATAGAACCAGTACCCCTCATGGACACCCAACACACGCCGCCCGCCAAACCGCGCCGCTGTCGGCGCGCGCCCACCATTCCCACCGCCCGCCTTTTCACCCCGCCGAGTACTCCCCCCTTCCGACCCTTGGCCCTGCCCTGGCTGTGTGTCGGTGTGTGTGTCAGTGTGTGTGTCTTCCTCAACGATCAGGCCGCGCCACTCCCCCAAGTGCTCCTTGACGAACTCACTAAACTTCACCTTACCCAAGAAGCATATCCCCTGGCTGTCAGGCCGCGATTGCGTGGCCAGCCCTGCGGCGGCCGCTAGCGCGCGGACCTGCGCCTTGGTCAGCGCGCCAATCGGGAACATGGCACGCGAGAGCTGCGCGGCGCTGAGCTGTGCTAGGAAGTACGTCTGGTCTTTCACCGCGTCTGGCGTCAGACACAAACGCGCTTCGGTCGACGCCGCTGCGGCCGCAAGCCCCGCGGCGTGCGGCGCGTGCGCGCCGCCACCGCCGCTGGCACCCTCAGATCCTTCTACCCCCCTAACAACCCTCGCATAGTGCCCCGACGCAACCCTATCGAATCTCTGTCCCCCTGATGTCTCCAGGTGGGTCAGGTGGTCAATGAAGGCACCAAACTTGACTCGTGAGTTGCATAGCACGTCAGGGTTGGGAGTGCGGCCCTGGCGGATTTCGTCTACTGAAGATGACACGACTTTATCCCAGTACACAGAGGTCATGGGAACGACCTCTAGGGGCACGCCAAGGGAGTCACACACCTGGGACAAGGGTGAGGCGTGGCAAATACACACGGGAACATCAGGGACAACCATGCGCCTGTGAACTGGGTAACAAGGAAGACGCTGCAATGTGCGCCGATGTGGCGTGCACCGAACATGTGCGCGGGTTCAATATGTACAACCGTGCAGGCCTTCACGGACACATGTACAAACACACACACACCTATACACACACAGCTACTCACCTTCTGTGCGTACTCAAGGTCCTCTTCCCACGGACACGCGTCCCAGAAGTTACGAAAGTCTTCCTGCACGCGCAGCAGTACATACATAAGACGCAATTGTGTTGTGCTTAACACTGGTAGCTCGCTTGTGTGCGGGTTGAAAGCAAGTCAGAACAGCTGCGTTTTCTGCTGTTATTACTGCACGCTGCCTGTATAAACGGGTGCTGCTGACTGCTGTACACTGGCAGGGTGAATTTGGTGTGGTATAGCGTACCTGAAACCAAATCTGCAGGTAAAAGGCAGTGCATTTGTGCCCTGCTGCAACTAGGAGTCTCAACGCGAGACTGCTGTCTACGCCCCCGCTCAGCAACACAGCCACATTGAGCGGCGCTGCCTGCGGCTCACACCTGCAACCGCCAGGGAACTAGGAACACGGTGATAGGTACGTCAGGTGGAAGCAGGCTCTACTGGCTGTGCAGAGCTGGGAAGCTGTGCCACGCACCCGCTCATCAGCACTGGGTCACGATGCCACTCGCTGGGGGGCGGAGCAACGTAGGCTGGCGCTTGCGCAGCCTGGCTGTCTGGCGAGGATGTACGATTGAAGGCTGGCAGCGGCGTGCTGCTCTTGGGTAGGTCGTCCACAGACAGGGCGGCTACAGGTGGCTGCAGTGGGCGCGGCCTGCGTCTGCGCGTGACCGGCTGCGCCTGAACTGTCGGGCACCTGTGCCCTGAGCTGTTGCCCTGCCCAGAGCTTCTGGTGTGCCACAGGCATCGCTGTGGCCGGGGCCACCTCTGCTGTGTGTGCAGTGTCTGCTGCGGGTGGGCGAGACCACGCATCTCGGCTCCGTCCCACACACAGTGCAAGCTACAGGCTTTACTGCCCATTGCCCAGGCGCGCAAACAGGCACAGAGGCGAAGCAGGCGCAATTGAGGTGTGACCCAGAGAAACCGCAGTTGGGATTTCGTTCTTACCTTCGTTCTTTCGTCCTAGGTAGCAGTGCAATGCCTCAGTATGGTAGTCATGGCCTGCTGAGCGCCCAAATTGAAAGGGCAGCAGGGACAGGTGCACCTGTCACGGAGCAACAAGGCCCTTAAGACGCTGCTTGGGGATGCCTGTAACAACAGGGTAAACACATAACGTATGATAACACGAACCCAGGGCAGTCAGGCTGCAGCCACCGTGTGGTGGGCACTGGCGCACAGCACAGGTACACACACTCACAACCCCCGCGCGCACGGCACAAGAGACGAGAGCGGTAGAGGAACACAGGTGCCAGTCCATGGGGTAAACCTTGACGGAATGTGGGCACACACTATGCAGGACAAGCTGCTGAATCAACATCCGAGGCGTGATGGACCGCGCACAACGAGCTGAGACAGGCGTGCTGCTGCAGCACTTCCTGCAGCTGTGCCAGCAGGCTGACACCCTCCTGGCTCCCCGCGCAAGCGTGCCACTGCCAACAGCAAGCCACAGCCAGCCCCCGCGGGCAACAGTCAGGAGACGTGGCGTCAGCGACAGTGGGTCCCTATTCACAATCATGGAAGGGCGCCCTGCCTACCCGCCAGGCGCAGACCCACCCAGCCTCATACTACGCGGCAGCTGCCCTGTGCCCGCAAGCAGCGGTGGCAGCGCCAACAGCAGCCTCGCAAGGCTGAAGGCAATGCGTCTGAGTGCGACATCAATCAGCAGCCCCATACTCTCAGGGCAGTCGCGCGCTGGCTTGGGCCCCAGGCAGTCAGCAAGCATACTAGATCAGCAACAGGCAAGCTCACAGCCCCAGCAGGGCCCAAGCTTGCGTCAGAGCGCATCGGGCAATCTGCGCCAGCAGGACTCAGCGCAGTCTGTGGGTCACGGGCCTAGCTACCATGACCCGACGCTGCACGCCCACGCACTCGCGCGTGTGCGCGCGGCTTCAGCTGCGCAGAGACGCCACAGCCTACGGCGATCATCTCCTAGCACTCCGTCCCCTGCACCCCAGACACCCTTGCCGACAGCCAGCCACGCACAGTCACAGCCACAGTCGCAGCCTACAGCGCCACAGTATGAGCTAGCCACTCCTACCTCACAGCTTATGAATGAGCCAGCACAGGGCCAGTGGGGCGAGGACACACAGGGTGGTGAAGGGCACGGTGTTAGTTGGCAGCAGTTGAATGACAGGTGGACGCCGCAACAGTCACGCAGTCAGACAGCACACGCGCATCTGATACAGCGGTCCCCGGGCGGCTGCACCAAGGTGCGCGCGAGCAGCCGGCCGGCGCTCAACGCGCGGACGCGGCAGGCATCGGCGCCAGCGCGCCGGCCGTCGCCATTTACCATCCGCGCCGGTAGCAGCAGCGCGGCGCACACGCCGCAGGCCGCGCACGCGGCATACGCGGCGCGTGGTGCGATGACGGACCCACGCCAGCCGCGTGCTGCGTCTGCCGGCAGCGTGCCTAGCTCGCCTGTGCATAGCTTGTTACTTGATGCATTGGAAGCGCTATCTGGTGACCTACACACAACGACCAACACATATGCCACATCCACCTCCTACCCTACCCACATGCCCTCCCACCACCACCACCAAGCCACCACACCATCTCAGCAGCACCAACAGCAGCAGCATCCAGGGCAGCATATGCAGCATCCTAGTATGTCCATGGCACACACACAGGGTACAGTAGATAGCCGGGCTAGCTGGCCGGCCCCTGGCCCCACACACACGCTGTGGCCTCCCTCCAATCCCACCACCAGTGCGTCTCACACAACTCACTCTTCCTCACATGTGTCAGACAGCCGGATGCCAGCGCGGCCGGCTGGTATGGTACAGGGTGCGGCTGACAGGGTTCAGCAGTATGACAGTACTGCGGGCGAGCAGCGGGCCCAGCAACAGGTGCCGTATGCGTACCCGCATGCGCAAGGGGTACTAAGGCATTCACAGCCACAGCATTCGCAGCAGCAGCAGCATGCACGGCGGCAGGGGCAGGGTGCACACCAGTCCGTGCATGCAGAGCAAGCGTACGGGCGCACGCGATCCCACCAGCAGCCTCCTGAATACCATCAACAGCAGCAGCCATACAACCATTCCAACCACCAACCCTCCCATCACCACCACCAACAGCAAACTTCTCAGCACATGCAGCAGCAAGTGGACTCCTACCAGCGCCACCCCAGTTATAACCAGCATCCTGGCAGCCACAATTACCAGCAGCAGCCTGGTGTGCAGGATGTGCAGGGTGTCGTGTCATCAGAGGACGATGCAGTGAGTGCCTTCACTGAGCTGCTAGACAGACAGGCGCTGTGTGCGGGGGTGATGGCGGCATGGCACACACTGACACGAGAGCGAGGGGCCTGGCGGCGACGCACGCAGCAGGTGAGAGGCAAACAGCATCATGTCTGGGCTGCCTAGGCACAGGCTCTGCACGTATGAGTCTGCAGCCACGTAGCTTGAGAACCGCGCAGCCAGGCGTATGCCTTATGCTCGCAGTGTACAGTGGTCTTTGCATTGTATGTGGATCGTGCTTACAGGTGATAGCCAGCAAGTGCGCGCGGCATCTCCTCAGGCGCTGTCTGTGCGCGTGGGCTCAGCGCACACGTGACCACACAGCGGCTTTGGAGCTCGCCATGTGCGTGTGCGAGCCGCCTGTGACACGCGTGTGTAGACGGACTCTGCGCGCATGGAGGGAGCACACAGTCTCCATGCAGGTGAGTTCAGGACATACTTCGTGCGAACCGCTCTCCATACATCACACAAGCCCTACCAATTGAAAGACAGGCCCACGCCATCGCAGCGCGTCGCCTGTCTGTGCCAGATGTCATCTGCTGAGTTGAGTGCACGTATGTGGCTGTGGGTGAGTGTATGTGTGTCCGTGCAGGGCTGTCCGTTATCAGTTCTACAGTGCATGGCTCAAGTGCGGTTAAGGCTGTGTTGGGTGGTGTGGCGTCAGTGGTCTGTGGGCCACAGGGCACTGCAGGACGCAGCACACGCTATACTCGCACACACAGCGGAGCGGTAAGACACTGCACACACACACACACACACTGCGACCCCAAGACCCTGTTACACAGACCTTTGTAGCCGCGGAGGCCATCGTGGCTGTGCTCCATGTGTGTGTGTGTGTGTGTGTGTGTGTGTGTGTGTTCTGTGATTGCAGGGTGTGCCTTCATGACACGTGGCAGCGATGGAGGCGTGTGACACAGCAGGGTCAGGCCAGGCGGCTGTCACAGCGTATGGCAGACGTGTACAACAACTACAGACTGCAGAGACAGGTAAGCGCACACACGCACACACACACACACGCACACGCAGATATACAACACACATCACCAGAGATCTTCTCTGTGGCGAGTCTGTGTGCATCGAGGTGTTATGCTTTTGGCTTCGTTTATGTACCGCTGCATGTGTGTGTGTGTGTGTGTGTATCTGTGTACACGTAGGCACTGGGTGCGTGGGTCAGTGTGTGGTGTCGTGTGTCAGCCGCACGTGCCTTCCGCGAACAGCGCGACGCACAGACCAAGTCCCTGGTGCTCCAAGCCCTGCGTCAGAACGCGGCTGATGCCTGGCAGGTGAGCGCCATACTCTGCAGTGGCTGAAGCATCCACTTTCCCCCCACCCCCACACACACAAGGGACCGTCTTGCAGCCATGGGCTTGATTTTACCTTTTAGTACGAGCATTTGCCGTGTGCTACGGTCTTGTGTGCAGGTCTCCACCTCCATGCACCCATGGCGTGCCACATGGCTACTGCGCGTGGCCTGGGGTGTGTGGGAAGACACCGTAGCCCTCTCACGTCGCCTTTCCAACCGTGCTCTGCGCCACAACCGCGCACGCATCCAGCACGCAGCCCTGCAGGCCTGGCTGCACGCAGTGGACAGAAACAGCGAGCGCATGCAGCTGGCAGCCGCGCGGTTCGCAGCACGGCAGGTCCGCGGCTGCTTCCTCGCTTGGCTGACAGCCGCGCAGTCGCGGCAGCTGCCGCTGCCCCGCCTACCCGGCCAGCCACACCAGCCAGAGGCAGCAGCTATTATGCAGCGTGCAGATGAGCGCAGGCTGTCTCACACATCGTCTCGTAGGGCTACACGAGAAAGTGCGAGATGGGAGAGTGACGTGGCAGGTGCAGAGAGTGATGAGTGTGGCACGCCAGCAAGTGAAGGCTATGATAGCGCGTGGCAGGGTAGCGCATCTTCGCCTAACTCGGCAGCACTAGCAGCCGCATCCAACGCAATCACCGCGGCGCTGCAGTCCGCACAGCGCGCTCTCGCCGCGGCGGCCGCGGGCGCGGTGGCGTCGCCGCATGCGGAAGCTGAGCCGGATCCGCCGGCGGGCGCGGCGACGGCCGCAATGCGCTCGGCGCGCAGCGTGCCTCCGCCGGAGACCGCGGACACGTCGCCCGGCACGGCGCGTGCGGTGGTCCAGCGCGCCCTGTCGCTGCTGCAGCGGCCGACGTCCGCCCCGCAACCGCTCCTCGCAGAAGCCGCCGCGGCAGCTGCAGCCGCAGCGCCCCCAGGTGTAGCTGCCCCGGGTGGCGCGCAGCTGTGGACCCCGGGCGGTGGGGCGGCCGGCAGCGGCCGGCGTGAGCTCTGGCGTCGTAACACCACTGACGTGCTACCCAGTCACGATCAAGGCAGCACCAGTACCAGCACATCAGGCAAGGGCTCGCCTAGCAAGGATGACGTGCGTGGGCGGCGCGCACAGAGCACAGAGGGCGCAGACGACTCAGCTCAAATGCCACGCAGGACACAGAGCGCGTCATTTACGCAGGCACCCCTGCTACCGCCACGTAGCCCCGAGGTGTCTGCGATACCCAGCATCAGCGCTATGCGTCAAATGATGAACCTGCCGGGTGATGCGGCGAGTCCGCCGCGCGCAGTGAGCGCGGCGGGCGGCATTGCGAGCCACCCCATCGCCGTCGCGTCGCGCAGCACAGCCAGCAACGTGGCTGAGGCCGGCTGCGACCCGGCTGCGGCGGCAGCTGGGCTGGCTGGCAGCAGCCACAGCGTGCCGCTGCACCTGCTGCAGCCGACGCAGCTGCTCCAGCTGCTGGAAGCTGACGTGCAGTGGTTTGATGGCATGCTCAGCGAGGGCGGACCGCTGGCGGCGGGGTCGCCGGGCGGCGGGGCGGCAGTGGCGCCTGACTCACCGGCGCGGCGCGCCAGCAGCCGCTCACCCAGCCGTGCTGCGAGCATCATAGCGCACAGGGCCCAGTTGCGCTCGTCGCCATCCCGTGCAAGCCTTGTGGACATCGCAAAAGAGGAATGCGAGGACAGTCACCCAGCGAACCCTGTGACCACCACGCAGCCCTATGACAGACAAGCCCAGGCCCCGCAGCAGGTGGCTCAAACAGGGGCCGCTGTAGATAAGGTGCCGCGTTTGGGTCCCTCAGGGCCGTGGGGTGGGCCCATACAGGCAATTGAGCTGCCACTGAGTGAGAGCTGGGTAGAAAGTGTGACAAGTGAGGACGAGTGTGACGGCAGGGTCGGCGCAGCACGCCGCACGGGCCGCAGCACGCGCAGCATGCGCAGCGGGGAGGACGAGTGCGACGTGCAGACGCCCACCACCCGCGGCCGGGCCACACCTGACGGCACCGGTACACATGAGGTCACACCTTTGTCGTCTGCCGCCAGCTGCATGGAGGACGAAGACTGCCCTGCTGCCAGTGCAGCCACGCATGGCAGCCACAGGCAAACTGCCTCCGCACGTGCTGCGCCCAGTAGCGCGCAGCATGGGCTGCTACTCGAGCGGCTCGCGCCTGTCAACACAGGCAAGGTGAATGCCCAGCCACAGCTGGTCAGGCCGCACCCCCAGGCCAGGGTGGGCTCTATGCAGAGCGCACATCTCGTGAGGCCTGCGGGGCCTTATGAATGGGCTGACGCCCGTGACGGTGCCGAGGTGGCCTTTCAGGCAGGCCAGGGTGCTTACTCTGTACAGCACCAGGCGCCCGTGCAAGATAGTGGGCGTGCACACAGCCAGGCTGGTAGTGGCCACAAACCGCGCTCCACCTCTGCACCTCGCACGTACCGCGAGCAGCTTGAGGGGCAGCAGGGCACAGCGGCGCCGGCTGCCGGCCACAGCAGCCAGCGGCCAGTGGCAGCCGCCAAGCGTGGCGCGGGCGCGGCTGCCGCAGCCCAGCCAGCGGCCGCAGCAGCGCACCAGCTGGAGGCCAGCAAGGCTGCGGCCGTCCCAAAGCGCAAGCCATCGCCGTTCATGCAGCGCATGGAGGCTGCGGCCGCACGGCAAGGTGGCCCACAGCAGGGTCAGGGTGCTGTGGCCATACAGCATGGCAGACACCATGCAGACGAGGGTCATCATGTGACAGTTGAGCCGCAAGGCGAGGTGGTTGAGGCTGTGTATCTGTCTGACTTTCTGGTCAATGGCGAAGCATCCGAGGTACGCATCAAGAAACACACACATGCATGCCATCTGCAACTTGGCACGCTCCGGCCATGCAGGCTGGGTGAGCATGGCAACATCACAGTACCCGCAGCTGCCGTTGCATCGCTTTATGTCATGTGTGTGTGTGTGTGTGTGTGTGTGTCACGATTGCAGGTCAGTATTGTTAGTGACGAGGCAGGCTACCGCTCCTATGCAGTAGAGCCACAGACCATCACCAAGTTCAAATCAGGCAGCCCCATGCCCCGCCCACCACATGACCAGTCATGTGACACGCCCACCTCGCGCCCGCCACCCAACATGTACTGGGCCCACGAGCACACAGGCCCAGTCAGCACGCCCAGCGGCGGGCTCATTGAGCAGCTGGTCCCGGCAGACATCCTGCAGTTGGGCAGGCTCGGCACGGGCCTGGCCAAACAGGGCAAGTTGGTGCCCATCCAGTCCAAAACCGCGCCACGGGCTACGCAGCGTGCGGACTTGGTGCATATGACGGACAACCCCACGTTCCTCGCAGCTCACAGGCCCAAGTCGATTGTAGAGTCTTTGCGAGGGGATGGTGCTGCCTTGCGGGCGTCGGATGGGGGTGGTTTGGGTGGGTCAATGCGTAGCAGGGCGACAGAGGATAGTGACGCATGGACTGATGACGGGGCGATGGTTGAGGGGGAGGGGGATATGAGGTGGGGCCTGCGGAGGAACCCGCTGTTTGCACGGCGACAGCAATAGTGACTGAGTGCGCATTGTGACTTGATTGATTGATAGGGGACGAACTCACGACTGAATTGAACCCCGCATATCTAAACTGACGCAAAAGTACTGCAATCATCAAACATGCTCTAATCAAATCGCGAGGGAATTGAGGGGACACGAGCGTGTGTGTGTGTGTGTGTGTGTATGTGTGTGTGTGTGTGTGTGTGTGTGGTGCGGCTTATGAGAACTTATTGAGCCGAGTGCACAGCCTAGATCTTTGCACTGATGCCTAGGTACGTGCGAGACTGTGAGTGTATGAGCGTAGGCCACTACGCCAGCGGAGCGTACAGAACACCCTTGACATATTGTGTTTTTGCCCCTGTAACATATCCCTGCTGGCATATGCTGTCAGTGTGTCCGTCTCGCTACCTGACATATGTAGGCTCTGCAGTGATGGGTAAAGCACGCAAAACACGAATGGAAAACAAGTTGCCCAAAGGCCAACCGTCTCAACAGATTCTGCGACTTTTCCCCTGCGTTCGCCCCTTACTCGTCCTCTTTTCCCTTGGTAGCAACAGGGAGCTTGGCGAGATGGTGAAGTTCCTCAAGGTATGGCAGCAAATGGCAGCCCGCTCGCTCGCGCTCGGCCTTCATGGCTTGCTTAGGGCGCTGTGAGCAGTCATGAAGGCTATAAAAGGAGTCCGCAGTTGACAGTGGCCGTGTGTACTGCGCCTGCAGCCAGGGAAGGTCGTAGTGGTCTTGTCAGGCCGCTTCGCCGGCAAGAAGGCCGTCATTGTCAGGAACCATGATGATGGGACAGCAGGGCGGCCATACGGGCATGCTCTGCTCGTCGGCCTGCGCAAGGAGCCCAGAAAGGTGGGAGATCGGCGCTGCAGGAGCACCATGCTGGCGTGTTTCACAGCTTCCGCGCATTAGAAGCACATCTGAGGGTCCCTTGATATGCGATGGAGGTGTCTGCGCCAGGCAGCGAGGGACTCGCCATGAGACGGTTTGTGCGCACCCTGTGTGCACGCAGGTGACCAAGCGCCAGACACAGAAGAAGCAGGCCAAGAAGTCCAGCCTCAAGGTACAGAGCAGGCAGCCAGCCAGCCAGCAGCGTTTTGCAGGCACAGAGAGCGCGCAGACGGCCGCGCTGGCGCGCAGGGACCCCAGCTCACGCCGCCCTGCCCCCTGCGTGGTGTGTGCGCAGACTTTCATCAAGACCGTCAACTACAACCACTTGATGCCAACACGCTACACTCTTGACGTGGACTTCAAGGGCGTGACAGGCGAGGTGCTCGAGAACAGCACCAAGAAGGTCGAGGCAAACAAGGTGCGCGGGGCCTTGCAGAGATCGCAGTCTGGAGGGACGCGCAGAGATCATGTGTCATTGCCAGGCACAGCGCTGGCATGCTGCTGCCCGCTTC
>VFQQ010004419.1_pt1 | contig 12436 bp, 12 predicted proteins | sample 3512341 | NCBI WGS metagenome assembly VFQQ01 (sample SAMN10412373, study PRJNA504923) | tailings metagenome | isolation source: Relicate 2 Philex TSF1 revegetated site | place: Philippines: Tuba, Benguet | collected 2017-08-29 | reverse complement strand
TGGCCCGCCTCTATTCGCCGCATGGCGGCAGCCTGCACTATGACGAGCGCACGGCGACAGGAAAGCTGTTCTTCGCAATCGAGCGGACGATGGCTTTCTTCACCGACTACCTGCTGTTCGTTTCCGACTATGAGAGGCAGGCTTACCGGCGCAAGGTCGGGGAACCGCGTGTGCCGAACGTGCTGGTCTACAACGGGTTGCGCGATGGTGAATTCGAACCCGTCGCCGCAGAAACGGATGCCGCCGATCTTCTCTACATCGGCATGATGCGTGACCTGAAGGGTCCGGACATCTTCATCGATGCCCTCGCCCAGGCAGAGATTCGCTCCGAACGTACCATCAGCGCCGTCATGGTCGGCGATGGCGACGACCTGCCGCGCTATCATGCCCAGGTGAAGCGGCTTGGGCTGGACAACCGCATTCGTTTTTTCCCGCCGATGCCAGCCCGCAGGGCTTTTGCGCTGGCTCATGTTGTCGTGGTGCCTTCGCGCGCCGAAGCGATGCCCTACATCGTGCTCGAAACACTCGCGGCGGGAAAACCGATGATCGCCAGCGCGGTCGGTGGCATACCGGAAATCTTCGGCCCTGATTCCCCTGCCCTCGTGCAGCCGGACGCCATCGAAATCGGTGAGAAAATGGACCAGGCGCTGACCGATCTGGATGCCTATCGCCAGGCGATGCCGCAAACCAGCGTCCTGAAGTCACGATTCGGCGCTGATGTCATGGCAGCCGAAATCGAAAAAGCGTATTTCGCGGCCCTGGCTGGTTAGCGCTCCAAGGAACAATTCCGGCAAAACGCGTTGCAGCCTTTGCATCCGCAACTGCGTAAAACAAAAGAGTCGCAAACGCTCTGGATCAGGCGGCGGCCTCGGCGCTCTTCTCTTCGATCTGGCCAATCGCATCCACGACGGCATCGAAGGTCAGCATCGTGGAAGCGTGACGTGCCTTGTAGTCGCGCACCGGCTCCAGATACTTCAGGTCAGCGAAACGACCTTCAGGCGGCGGCCCATTTTCCTTCAGCATCTTCCACATCGCCTCACGCACCGCGCGCAACTCCTGCGCAGTCGCGCCAACGACGTTGGCAGCCATGATCGAGGACGACGCCTGACCGAGGGCACACGCCTTTACGTCATGCGCGAAATCGGTAACGACACCGTCCCGCATGGCGATATCGACGACCACGGTCGAACCACACAGCTTGGAATGAGCCTTGGCTGTCGCATCGGGATGCTCCAACCGGCCGATACGGCCGATATTTCCGGCAAAGCCAAGAATTTTCGTGTTGTAGACGTCGTCGATCATAATGTTTCAGCCCACCGTGCTGGCACGATCATCGAATACTGCTGGCGTATCTTTCATTCGCTCGGCACGACCATATATAATGCTGCAGGTCCGGTGACGACAAGGCGACGGGCAGTCGCTTCAGCCGGCCTTTTTTTCACGCCGCTTTCGGGCGGGAAACCGGGTGGGTTTCCGCTACCGCAAAAGGCAGTGGTCCGTTCAACTCGTTCCCTCTATGAAGGGAACTACGGGAGATGCCTTTCATGGATGCCGCCATCAAGAAGATCATGCCGCAGTCGGCCTATATGGACAAGCCGGTCACCGACCGGCCGAGCCAAGATGAAGTCGAGGCGGCAGTCCGTACGCTTTTGCGCTGGACCGGCGACAATCCGGACCGCGAAGGACTGGTCGACACGCCGAAACGCGTCGCCAAGGCTTACCGCGAGATGTTCGGCGGCTATGATATGTGCCCGGCCGAAGAACTCGGGCGCACCTTCGAGGAAGTCGCAGGCTATGACGACCTCGTCATCGTGCGCGACATCAAGTTCCATTCGCATTGCGAGCACCATATGGTGCCGATCATCGGCAAGGCACATGTCGGCTATCTGCCGGATGGGAAGGTCGTCGGGCTTTCGAAAATCGCCCGCGTCGTCGACATCTTCGCGCACCGCCTGCAGACCCAGGAGGCGCTGACTGCGCAGATTGCCGGTGTCATCCAGGACGTGCTAAATCCGCGTGGCGTTGCGGTGATGGTCGAGGCCGAACACATGTGCATGGCCATGCGCGGCATCCGCAAACAGGGATCGACAACCCTGACTTCCACCTTCACCGGCACTTTCCGGGACAATCCCGAGGAGCAGATCCGGTTCGTTACCATGGTGCGTGCCGGCAGCGGAATCTGATCCGCCTCGCCGGTTCCAGATTTCCAGGATCCGGCGATGACCGCTTTGCAATTTCCCGCCCCTTCCAGCGACAAGCTTCAGCTGGAGGAAGGCGAAGACTTCACGCCGCGTTTCGACGCCAGTGGCCTTGTCACCGCGGTCGTCACCGATGCCAGCGACGGCATGCTTCTGATGGTTGCGCACATGAATGCGCAGGCGCTCGCCCTGACCCTGGAAACCGGTATCGCCCACTACTGGTCGCGTTCGCGCAACGCGCTTTGGAAGAAAGGCGAAACGTCGGGCAATTTTCAGCATGTCGCTGAAATCCGCACTGATTGCGACCAGGACGCGGTGTGGCTTCGCGTAAATGTGACAGGTCATGATGCAACCTGTCACACTGGACGGCGTTCCTGCTTTTATCGAACGGTGGAACTTGTCGACGGCAAGGTGATGCTCGCCGGGGACGGCAGCGCGCCGCTGTTCGATGCGCATGAGACCTATCGGAAGCCTCGTTGATTATCCCCCTGGGACGCAACTTTGCCCGATTCACGATTTCGATACGGCCGTTGTATAAGATGGTCGTGGGTTAAGGGAGACTGTGATGCTCGAATGGGCGTCATTGCGTGGCAGGGGGATCGCTCGCGAAGCGAATGACCCGTCGGCGTCCGACGGAGCACCGACGCTCAAGCATCCCAGCAAATGCGGCATAGCACTCGCCCTCGGCGGGGGTGTAGCACGCGGCTGGGCCCATATCGGCGTATTGCGTGCACTCGACGAGGTTGGCCTCGAGATCTCGATGATCGCCGGAACTTCGATCGGAGCGCTGGTTGGCGGCTGCTATCTTGCAGGCAAGCTGGATGAACTGGAAGAGTTCGCACGTGGTCTGACCCGGCGGCGTATCTTCGGCCTGCTCGATATCAATCTGCGCGGCAATGGTCTGTTCGGCGGCATGAAGCTGGACGCGCGACTGCGCGAACATCTCGATGGCATTCGTATCGAAGGGCTGCCGAAACCATTCGTTGCCGTCGCAACGGAAGTCCGTACGGGCCATGAAATCTGGATCAACCAGGGTTCGATGGTCACGGCGATGCGCGCATCCTATGCCCTGCCCGGGGTCTTCGAACCGGTCAACTGCAACGGTCGTGTCCTGGCCGACGGGGCACTGGTCAATCCGGTTCCCGTGTCGGTGTGCCGCGCCTACGAGCAGCCGATGGTGGTGGCGGTGAACCTGCACTACGATCTTTTCGGTCGCGCTGCCGTGATCAAGCACAATGCCGGTGAACTCGTCATACAGAAGGACGCGAAACGGCCAACCCGCTTCGACCCCAATACCACGGAGCAGGGAACACGGCTCGGCATCACCGGCATGATGGTGGAAGCCTTCAACATCATCCAGGATCGCATTTCGCGTGCCCGCATGGCCGGCGATCCGCCTGATCTGTCGCTACAGCCGAAGCTCGGCCATATCGGGCTTGCCGAATTTCATCGCGCCGACGAGGCGATCCGCCTTGGCTATGAGGCCACCATGGCACATATCGACGAGTTGAAACGGCTGCAGGCAGTCCTCGCCTAGTCAGCTCTTCGGATCAGGCTATTGCCGCGTCGGTGATGCGGAACTGCACGCTGCGATTGCCATTCCAGTAATTGCCGGAAACGGACCCCGCAACATGCAGGGTCTTGCCCCTGTTCTTGAACAGGAATTCCCCCAGCGTGGTGTCGACGGCACGGAAAGCCATCGCCTGGATGCGTCCTCCACTTTCGGAGGTCAGGTCGACACGGATGTGATTGGTGCCGACCGCCCGCGCATCGGCCAGCCGATGGCGCGGCAGCACGAACAGCGGCGGCACATGGCCTGTACCATACGGTCCGGCCTTCTCCAGTGTGTCGAGCAACGTCAGCGTGGCCCCTTCCGCCGCCAGGGCACCATCCACCAGGAGGGTTTCCTCGTCACGCAGCCGGAACACGTCGGCCGCCGCCCGATCCTCGAAGAAGGCGCGCAAGGCACCGAGCTTCTCGCGCTCGACGGTGATGCCTGCTGCCATGGCATGACCTCCGCCCTTGACGATCAGACCTGCCTCCGCGGCCTCACGCACCAGCCTGCCGAGATCGAAACCGATAACCGAGCGCCCCGAGCCCGTGCCGGTACCGTTGGCATTGAAGGCGATGGCAAAGGATGGTCGCCGTGCATGCTCCTTCAAACGCGAGGCGATCAGCCCGACAATACCGGGATGCCAGCTGTCGGAAGCCGTGACGATCACCGCAGGTCCCTCCCCACCGACCAGTTCAGCGTCGGCCTCGGCGCGCGCCTGGGCAAGCATCTCCTGCTCCATGGTCTGGCGTTCCTGATTCAACCGGTCGAGCGTTTCAGCGATGGTACGAGCCTCGACGGGGTCATCCGTCGCCAGAAGACGACTGCCCAGGGCGGCATCGCCAATGCGGCCGCCGGCATTGATACGCGGGCCGATCAGGAAGGCGAGATGGAAGGTGTTGACGGGTTCGCCGATGCGCGAGACACGCGCCAGCTCGGCCAGACCGACATTTCTTTGCTGGCGTATGACCTGCAGACCCTTGACGACGAAGGCGCGGTTGACGCCGACGAGGGGCACGACATCGCAGACTGTTGCCAGCGCGACGAGATCGAGCATGGCGAGCAGGTCTGGCTTCGCTGCATCCGGCACCCGTTCGCGCAGCAGCCTGGCAGTCTGCACCAATGTCAGAAACACCACGCCGGCCGCACACAGATGCCCCTGGCCGGAAAGATCATCCTCGCGGTTGGGATTGACGATTGCCGTCGCAGCTGGCAGCGCGCCGCCGACCTGATGGTGATCCAGCACCACGACATCAGCGCCGGCCTCCTTGGCGGCATCGATGGAAGCCGCACTGTTGGTGCCGCAATCGACGGTGACGATGAGGCTCGCTCCTCGTCCGACCAGCTCGCGCATCGCATCGGGATTGGGACCGTAGCCCTCGAAGATGCGATCCGGAATGTAGATTTCCGACGGCACCGAGAAATGCGCCAGGAAGCGCTTGAGCAGTGCCGAGGAAGCCGCGCCGTCGACGTCATAGTCGCCGAAGATGGCCACCCTTTCGCCGCGGATGACCGCTTCGGCAAGGCGCACGGCTGCCTTGTCCATGTCGGTCAGCGATGCCGGATCCGGCAGGAGATCGCGGATGGTGGGATCGAGGAAACGTTCGGTACCGACGGCAGTCACACCCCGCCCTGCCAGCACACGCGCAACGATATCCGGCACGCCGTGGCCCTGGGCGATGGCCAGAGCGGTCATATCCTGCCGTTCGGACAGCCGATGCACCCAGGCAAGTCCGGTCGCCGATCGCCGGACATCGAGGAAGAACCGCTTTTCACCGGTCATGCGGGGCTACCATTCACCGTATTGAGCCACATGACGGCTCAATACGGTGAAACCGGCAAAAATCAAAACTTATCGAGGTCCTGATGGCGGGCCTTGATCTCTCGCACCGTACGCGACGAGGAACGCAGCACGATTGTGTCGGTGGTGATGTAGTTGCGGCCGAACTTCACGCCTGCGAGCATGTTGCCGTCGGTGACGCCCGTAGCCGCGAACAGCACGTCACCGCGCGCCATCTCGTCGACGCGATAGACCTTGTTCGGGTCGGAGATGCCCATCTTGGCGGCGCGAGCGACCTTCTCGGGCGTATCGAGGATGAGACGGCCCTGCATCTGGCCGCCGGTGCAGCGCAAGGCCGCAGCGGCAAGAACGCCTTCAGGTGCGCCACCCGAGCCGATATAGATGTCGATACCGGTCTCTTCCGGATCGGTGGTGTGAATGACGCCGGCAACATCACCATCGCCGATCAGGCGGATGGCCGCACCGGTTGCACGCACCGACTCGATCAGCTTGGCGTGACGGGGCCGGTCGAGAATGCAGGCCGTGACCTCGTTCACCAGCACACCTTTCGCCTTGGCAAGGCTGGCAATATTGTCGGCCGGGGAAGCGTCGATGTCGATGGTACCTTCCGGATAGCCGGGGCCGATGGCGATCTTGTCCATGTAGACGTCCGGCGCGAACAGCAGGCTGCCCTTTTCGGCAATCGCAATGACGGCCAGCGCATTCGGCAGGTTCTTGGCGCAGATCGTTGTACCTTCCAATGGGTCCAGCGCGATGTCGACCGCCGGTCCCTTTCCGGTACCCACCTCTTCGCCGATGTAGAGCATCGGCGCTTCGTCGCGTTCGCCCTCGCCTATCACCACGGTGCCCTTGATGTTGAGGCGGTTCAACTCAGACCGCATGGCATCGACCGCGACCTGATCGGCCGCCTTCTCATCGCCGCGCCCGCGCAGCCTGGCTGCAGCAACGGCGGCACGCTCGGTGACGCGCACCAGCTCCATGGTGAGAATCCGGTCAAGGCCGGCGATCGTGTTCGAAACAGCATTCATGAAGTGGAGATCCTCATTTGCAACGCGCCAAGGGCGCAGGCGCGCTTCTTGTGTCAAAGCCTCATGACAACAGCAAGACCCGGAGAGAAGCTTTCCTGGCCAAGAAACAATATCAATCGATTGAAAGAGATAACGGCATTTTCTGCCGCGAACGGCAGCATCGTTTGTCCTGGGCAGCACGTCCGCAGCGGCAGCGCAATGACGTTGCCCGGGATGCGACGAATATCTGATCTTCTGAAGACTCCCCGTTCGACGGCCGCAACGTTGACAACACCCTCATCGAGCAATATTGGATACAATTATGACTTCGGATACAAACAAGACGCAGTCGGATTCGGCTGCAGCAAAAATCAGGACGTTGATCCTGAACGGGACGTTTCAGCCCGGTCAGCCGCTACGGCAGGAGGCATTGTCGGAACAGCTGAGCATCAGCCGCACGCCGTTACGGCATGCCCTGCAGTCGCTTGCCGAAGACGGACTGGTCGAGGCAACCGACTACAAGGGAGCAAGGGTTGCGGCGCTTGACCCGGGCATGGTCGACGACCTGTTCGAGATGCGGTTGCTGTTGGAACCACTGGCACTCAGGTCCGCCTTCGGGAGCCAGACCAAGCTTGATTTTGCGAAGGCCGAGATGGCGCTCGATGCTGCCGAGATGGAAAGAGAACCGTCGAGACTATCGGCGTTGAACTGGGACTTCCATCAAACCCTGTACCGACCATCAGACCGGCAGACCCTGCTGAAAACCATCGAACAGCTCAACCGAGCGTCGGCGCTCGCAGAGGTTATCGCGAGTTCCATTGTCGCCCGCCCCGAGAAATCGGCTGCCGAACACCGAAAACTGCTTCAAGCCTGTCGCAATGGCGATGAAACAGGTGCGATCTCGATTCTGGTCGAACACTTGCGGCTGGCCCATCACGACATAAAAAATCGGAGGGAGTGACCATGCCCATCATAAACAGGATCGCCGAGTTTCATGACGACATGGCGCAGTGGCGGCGTCACCTTCACGCCAATCCGGAACTTTCCTTCCAGGAACAGGAGACTGCAGGTTTCGTCGCCGAAAAACTTCGTTCCTATGGAATCGAAGTCACCGAAGGCGTCGGAGGAACAGGCGTTGTCGGTATCCTGCACGGCAATCGGAGGGGCTCACGCTCCATCGGATTGAGGGCGGACATGGACGCGCTTGCCATAGAGGAACGCAACGATTTTTCGCATCGCTCGACGAACAAGGGCGTCATGCATGCATGCGGGCATGATGGGCATACCGCAATGCTCCTGGGTGCTGCCCGCTACCTCGCCGAGACCAGAAATTTCGAGGGCCGCGTTGTTTTCATCTTCCAGCCGGCCGAAGAGATGGGGGGTGAAGACGGAGGTGCCGCGCGCATGATCCGGGAGGGTCTGTTCGAGACTTTTCGCTGCGATGAGATCTATGGCCTGCACAATTGGCCGGGAATGGAAATCGGTACCTTCGCCGTCAAGGCGGGACCAATGATGGCGTCGGGTGATGCGTTCGAAATCGAGGTCACGTCCACCGGGATGCACGCCGCCCAACCTCAGAAAGGCGTCGACGTCGTTATGACTGCCGGGCATATCCTCATCGCGCTCCAGCAGATATCGGCGCGCAACACCGACCCTCTGGATGCAATCGTCGTGAGTGCGACGCAGGTTCACGGCGGCGACGCCTACAATGTCCTGCCGAACAACGTCACCATTCGCGGCACCGTACGGGCATTTTCTCCCAACGCGCGTGCGACAGCGGAGCCAGCGGTACGGCGGATCGTCGAGGGCATCGGCCTGTCGACAGGCGCTCAGTGCAAGGTTTCATATTCCCAGCAGTACCCAACGCTCATCAATTCGCAGTCCGCCGTCCGATCGGCTGAGGCTGCGGGATCATCGGTGTTCAACAAGATCGACACGAACCCGCCGCAGACGATGATCGTCGAAGACTTTGCCTTCATGCTCCAGAACCGGCCTGGGTGCTACGGCTGGATCGGCAACGGACCGGATGACAATGGCCGCATCCTTCACAGCGCATGGTTTGATTTCAACGACGAAGCGCTGCCTTTCGGGGCTTCCTATTTTGCATCGCTCGTCGAGGCGAGGCAGAACTAGTTTTTGCAAATGACTGTCCGCAGCACAATTGAGCGCGAAGACAGGACGCGACGGGCGAGCCTTTCCGTCGCGACGAAAATTCCGATCTGGATCGAATTGCAAGCGCTCACCGCAGGGGCCGCGGAATTGTTCGAACGCTCTCTCCATCAACATCCCGAAATCGAGGAATGCTACACTGTAGCCGGCAATCCAGACTACCTGTTGTTCGTCTCTGTCACGGCAATGCAGGAGTTCGAGAGCCTGCACCGCAATGTCCTTTCGAAGCTCCCCGGCGTCAGGAAGATCAGGACTGAATTCTTGTTGCGGCGTGTTCTTCTACGGGCGTTTCCGGACTAGGAAGCGACATCGTCCAGGAAGTCGACAGTCGGCACGAAGAACAGGCATCCCGTAACCGCGCGGCTGAAATCGAGCAGATGGTCATAGGTTCCCGGCGGATTGCCGACGAACATGTTCTCGAGCATCTTCTCGATGCGGTGCGGGGAACGGGCGTAACCGATGAAATAGGTCCCGAACTCACCCTTGCCAATCTCGCCGAACGGCATGTTGTCCCGCAGGATCTGCAACTGCTTGCCGTCTTCCTCGATCGAGGTCAGGACATTATGGGCGTACGGCTTTTTTTCTGAATCGCGCTGTTCGATGTCGGAGAGTTTGTGGCGCCCGATGATGTTCTCCTGCTCCTCGACCGGTACCTTGTTCCACCGCTCGACGTCATGCAGGTACTTCTGGACGATTACATAGCTGCCGCCAGCGAAGGAAGCATCTTCCTCACCGACGATGGTGGCATCCACCGCTGCCTGGTCGACTGGATTCTCGGTGCCGTCAACGAAACCGATCAGGTCACGATCGTCGAAAAACTTGAAACCGTGCACTTCGTCGACAGTGGCGACGGCAGCGCCTAACCGCGACATGATGTGCGTGGCCAGTTCGAAGCACAGATCCATGCTCGCCGCACGCAGATGAAAGAGTATGTCACCGGGGGTTGAAACCGCGTGATGGACACCGTGAATTTCACGGAACGGATGCAGATCCTTTGGCCTTGGCGCACCGAACAGCCTGTCCCAGGCCTGCGAACCAAATCCCATGACGCAGGAGAGCTGCCCTTCGAGATCACGGAACCCGACCCCCCGCAGCAAACTCGACAGGTCAGCGCAAAGGTCACGCACCGTTTCCTCCGCTTCCGGCCCAGGATTGATCGTCACCACCAGGAAAATGGCGGCGCGCGTAAGCCTGCTGGCAACCGATTGCGATACAGGGGAAGGAAGGCTTGAGACCATTTTGTCCATCAACCATCGTCGAGCGTCAGCGATCCATACGATGCAACGGCCAAGATCGATCTACAAGTTTCGAGATCCACAAAACGACGTTCCCTTGAGACACAACCAATGTGGTCGGAACTGGCACAGCCGAAGCTCCCACCGAGGCCTTGACCACACTGAAGCAACGGCAGCACTTCGTATCTCTCGGATATTTTGGAGATGCTCAGATGACGGTCGTCATTACCACCAGACACGATATCAATCTCGAGACGCTGTTGCGGGTCGCCTGGCAGAAGGAACCTGTCATGCTCAGCGACGCCGCCCTTTCCGAAATCGCCCGTTGCCGGGCCGCATTCCTCAACCTCATCGACAAAGACCCATCACTCGTCATTTATGGCGTGACGACGGCAATGGGTGAGCTTGCCCACACGCGTCTTTCGAACGACGAGCGCGAGCGCCATGCCCGCATAAAAGCCTTCGCCGCCGCGACCTCCTTTGGCGACCCCTTCCCTGAGCGTGTGGTGCGCGCCATGGTGTTTGCACGGCTGGCCAATTTCGTGGAGGGCCATGCGGCAACCACCACCCGGATAGCGCTTGCTGTGGCGGACATGCTCGACGGTCGGCCAATGCCAGCTGTTGCGTCCTCCGGCCAAGGCGGGGCCGGAGAAATCCTCGCCCTCTACCCTCTGTTCGCCGAACTGACTTCCAGCCTTGATCTCGAAGTCAAGGAACGTGGCTCGCTGATCAACGGCTCGCCATGCGCGGCAGCGCTCATTGCCGACAGCGCCATTGCCGCGAGGCGAAGATTGCGACGCGCCGAGCAGGTCTTCGCCCTTTCGATCGAAGCGTTCCGTGCGCCGCTCGAGCATTACGACGCAGCGCTTGAGACCCTTTGGGGCGACGAACATGAAGCCACTGCCCTGAGCGGCCTGCGCACTCTGCTTGAAGGCGGGACAAACGAAAGACGCAACTATCAGGCGCCCGTCAGCTTTCGTATCGTGCCGCGGGTCCTCGGCCAGGCACACCGCGCCCTTGCCACTGCCGAACGCGCGGCAACGATTTCGCTGCGCTCGGCCTCCGACAATCCCGTCTTCATCCCGCCGGACGACAAGCACGTCTACGGCCGATGCATCAGCACCGGTGGCTACCACAATGCCATGGCAGCGCCTGCCCTGGACGACCTGGCGGCGATCTGGGCGGATCTTTGCCTGCTTTGCGACCGCCATGGATCCAAACTGCTCAACGGCGCGGTTTCGCATCTACCCAATCTGCTGATGGTCGATCGGCATCCGAGCGATAGCGATGGACATGGGGCTCTCGGCTATGTGCCAATGGCCTCAACGGGATATCTCGAACAGGCGAAAATGGCGGCGCAGACGACCTTCATCCCGGGTACGGAGTCGGCCGGCTCGGGTCAGGATGACGTGGCGACGACAGCCTTCATCGCCTGGACAAAAGAAGAGAAAGCTGGCCGATATCTCGATGCGTGCCTGGCGGCTCTTTCAGCGGTTGCCTCGCAGGCCTTCTACGCCACGAAGCGCAACGCACCGCCTCGGCTTGCACAGTTCATGGATGAGGTGCGCTCTTTGGTGCCGCCGGTGCGGCAGGACAGGATCCTTGGACCGGAACTTGAGCGGCTGGCGCGGCACTTTACTTCAGAAACGTTCAAGCCTTAGCTGCCTCGCAGAGGTCTCCAGCCGGCGACATTGCGAAACGGAACCAATCAGATCGGCAGCATTTCCGGCTCATCACCGCGCTTGCGCGGCCGCATCATGTCCTTGGCCATGATGCCGCTGGCACGGCAGAAAGCCGCGAAGGCGCGGCATGCCTCCTCGGAGGTCATGATGCCGACGCTGGCACCGAAACAGGCATTGAAAGCCGTCTGATACAGTTTGCCCTGCTTGCCCGTTGGCCAATCGGACAGGAAGTCCATGGCCTGTTCCACGCCATAGATCTCTTCGACCGGCTGGTCTGGAGTGGGAACAATGCGAACGGGTACGGCAAACTGCAATTCGCGCATGACAATGCCTCTCGACTGCCTCCACCCGGGGCATGAACGTCTTTTCTGGGCGGAAGTTCCTTGCCAAGGCCTTTTATGGTGAATTGTGGCGAGAGCGCGACCACTGGTTGCATATCTGCAACACAACCGCCCGCACCACCTCGCTTACAGCAACAGTCCACACCAAAGAAGCAAACGCCAGGGTTGCAGCAAGGATCAGGCAGGGGCGAAGCGCGGCTTGCAGTTTCGCGTTGGTGCCTCCTCAACCCGCCTGTAGAGAGCGCCCCAGTCCGACAACGGCTCGATTTTAGTCCAGTTCGGCGAGGCATCCATCACCGCGATATCCGAAGCGCCGGCGACCAGATAGCCGCTCGCCACCTGGCAATCGAGCTCATCGCGTCGCAGCTCAAAGATCTTGCGGTGGCCGTAGACCAGAATGTTCTCGTTCATATGATCGTGATCCCATACCACCGGCATTGGCCCCGGCGGC
>VFQQ010004418.1_pt1 | contig 12436 bp, 11 predicted proteins | sample 3512341 | NCBI WGS metagenome assembly VFQQ01 (sample SAMN10412373, study PRJNA504923) | tailings metagenome | isolation source: Relicate 2 Philex TSF1 revegetated site | place: Philippines: Tuba, Benguet | collected 2017-08-29 | reverse complement strand
CTCCCGAAAAGGCAGGCGCGCATCATACCATTTTGTTCGATTTGTATCAAGTAAGCGTAACAGTGAGGCGTGCGCGTATGCCCGTCCCCTTCTCACCCGAGGAACAGGGTATTCCGGTTGGCGGGTGACGCCGCGATCGAAGGCGATTCGTCGCCGAGGCCACCGTTAACCCGGCGGCTGCGCCGCCATCTCTCCGCCAGGGGGTTGGATCATCTGATGCAAATATTGACGACTCCGACTCTCAACAGCCAACAATCCGCTTCGGAAGTCATATCCAGTAAATATTAATATAAATCACGATAAAATTTTAATAAAATAGATAAAAACTCCATTCGATCCGCGATAATACTTTATTTACGTCAGGTGCTTTTACATTTCACTGTCGCTGACCAATGAAATTGGCTTATATCCGCCATTGGCACGGCCATTGCTGTTGAGTGGGCAGAAGAAATACTCACAGAAGACGGAATTCGACCAATGCGCACCCTCCCCATTCTTGCCGCTTCCCTGGCCTTTCTCGCCGCGGCTCCCGCCTCGGCCGGCATCCTCACCACCTTCGGCGGTGTGAGCCTCGCCGGCGGCGGCCTGACCACGGCCGTGACCGGCGCAACGGTCAACACCTTCGACGGCATCGCCACCGGGACGCAGAACTTCACCACCAACGGCGTCCAATATGCGGGTTCAGGCGCGGTGGTGAACGGTTCGGCCAGCGGGCAGTACGCGGCCCCGCCCGGCGATACCTCGAACTACCTGACCGTCGCCTTCGGATCGCCCTCGGGTTCGCACACGCTCACCTTCGACAAGGCCTACAACTACTTCGGCATCTATTGGGGCTCGGGCGACAGCTACAACACCATCGCCTTCTACCTCGACGGCGATCTGGTGGAGGATTTCACCGCCACCGACATGATCGGCAGCCGCGCCGACGGCAACCAGGGGCCCTCGGGCGCCGCCTACGCCAACTTCTTTTTCGAAGGCGGCGACGCCTATGACCGCATCGTGCTGACCTCGACCAGCTACGCCTTCGAATCCGACAACCACGCCTTCGCCAACATCCCCGAGCCGGCGACGCTGGTGATCCTCGGGGCCGGCCTTCTCGGCCTCGGCCTGGCGCGCCGGAAGCTCATGCGAGACTGACCGACCGTTCCACGGCGCCCGCGCCCGGGATTTCCGTTCCGACACCGCGCCGCGAGGGGCCCCGCTTGCCGGGGCCCCGTTTCCCGTCCGGCCACTCGCCGCTTGACCGACGGGGCGCACTCGGGCTCGATCCACCGCCCTCGGTAGAGAGTCGGGCCCGCATGATCGACGTCCAGTCGCTGACCTATGACTATCCGGGCTTGCGCGCGCTCGACCGCGTCGGCTTCCATATCGAACGGGCCAGCATCACGGCGCTGGTCGGGCCGAACGGCGCGGGCAAGAGCACGCTTCTGCGCTGCATCAGTGCGCTCGATGAACCGCATGAGGGGCGCGTCCTGGTCGAGGGACGCGACGTGCATGACGACCCGCGCGCCAGCCACGCGCTGATCGGCTACCTGCCCGACACTTTCGGCCTCTATGGCGGCCTCACGGTGATGCAGTGCCTCCGGCATCGCGCCGGCACGCACGGCATCAAGGGTGCGGCGCAGGTCGAGGCGGTGCGCCGGGCGGCCAGCCTGCTCGCCCTCGAGGACAAGCTCGGTGCCCAGGCCGAGGAACTGTCGCGCGGCCAGCGCCAGCGCGTCGCCATCGCCGAGGCCATCATCCACCAGCCCAAGGTGCTGCTGCTCGACGAGCCCGCCTCGGGCCTCGACCCGGAGGCGCGGGCCGAACTGTCGACGGTGCTGCGCAACCTCGCATCGGGCGGCGTCACCATCCTGGTCTCCTCCCACATCCTGGCCGAACTCGAGGACTACTCGACCCATCTACTGGCGCTGGAGCAGGGCCGGGTGGTTGCCCATCGCCCGATCCAAGACGCCGCGGCGGCCCAGACGGTGGTGGTGCAGATCGTCCTGGCCGCCGCGGATTCGCGGTTGGGCTCCATTCTCCGCGCCGAAGGCGTCGCGGTCATCGAGGAGACGGCCGAGCGGGCGCGGCTTCGGATGCCGGCCGAGGCGGCGGCGCATGCGACCCTGTTGAAGCGTCTGCTGCAGGCGGACCTTCAGGTGAGCCATTTCGCTGCCGAACAGGCGGACCTGCAGCGGCTGTACCTGGAAGCGTTGAGGGCGAACCGGGGGCCACGGTCGTGAACCCGGAGTTCCGCCGCAACCTGTGGCTTCAACTGTCCTGGCCCCGACTGCTGCTGACGCCGGTGCTTCTAGGTGTGATCTTCGCGGTGATCGGTTCGGCGCTCGGCAGGGCCTCGGTGACCAACACCGCCGCCGGCCTGTTCTGGGCGGTGACGCTGTTATGGGGCTGCCGGCAGGCGGCAGACAGTATCGGCGAGGAGGTGGCGGGCGGCACTTGGCACGGGCAACGGATGTCCTCGCTCGGCGCCTGGCCGATGACTTGGGGCAAGCTCGCCGGGGCTACAGCCTTCTCCTGGTACATCGCCCTGATCTGTCTCGCCGTGCACCAGGGGAGTTGGGAGATCGCCCCGGCGATACCCTGCAGCGACCGCACGGTCTGTCCGCCGCCCCAGATCTGCATCACGCCGCAGGAATGCCGGGCGGGCTATGAGCGATTCCTGTCGGTGCCATTGTGGATGGTGGCGGTGGCGCTTACCTGCCAGGCGATGGCGCTCGCCGTGGCGCTGGCGGCCCTGCGCCGCCGGCCACTGTCGCTTCGGCTGCCGGTGACGATGGCGCAGGGGCTCGGGGTGCTGACGCTTCTCCTCCTGACCTCGCTCTACGACGCGGCGCTGGGTCGCGCCGAAAGTCCGCTCATGCTGGCCGTCGCCGGAGCGCGGAAGGTTCAGCATCAGACGGTCTCCTGGTACGGTCTCGACCTCGATGCGCTTACGCTCGGCAAGGCGCTCGTGGTGCTGGCGCTCGGTCTTGCCATCTTCGTCGCCTACCGGCTGATGCAGGCGGCCCTGCAGTACAGGACCATGCCGTGGGGCATCGTCGCCGGCACGGTCCTGGTGGGCGCGGTCCTGGCGGGCTTCACGCCGCACGAGAGGGCTTTCGCGTTCTGGACCGGCGCCGCGGCCCCCTTCTTCGTCGCCTGCGTGGCCGTCTATCTCGGCATCTTCAGCGACCGCATCGATCCACCGCGGCTACGCCGCCTGCTGCAGTCCCTGGGGCAGGGCCGGATGACGGCCGCTGCCCGCCTGGCGCCCGGCGGGATCGCCGCCTTCGCCTTCGCCTGCCTCGCCGGCCTGGGCTTCACGGCGGCGGGCGGCACGGCGCCGGTGTACCTGCCCTTCGGTGTCACGATGCTGCCGCCGCCGCGCCTGCAGCCGCCCGGCATTGCGGTCGCGGCCATGCTGCTCTTCGTGCTTCGCGACATCGCGGTGGTGTTCTGGTTCCACCTCGCCGGCAACGCCCGGCGCGCCGATCTCGCCGCCCTGGTGATGCTCGCCGTGCTTCACCTGCTGCAGCCTTTCGTGCTCGACGCGCTCGGCGCCGGGATCGCGCTCATGAAGCTCGGAACGGTCGGGGCGGGCCTCGCCACCGTCGTTTTCGCCGGGGCCGAGGCCGCGGTCGCCTGGGCATTGCTCGCCTGGCCCTGGCGCCACACCGTCGCGACGCCTTCATCACGGATGTGAAATAGTCATCGCACGCCTGTTGCTCGGTTGTCGCGCGCCGGCCCAGCGCCCATCCTTCGGCCGAACGAGACAACCGGAGGAAACAAGCGATGATCCGCGGACTGCTGGGCGCGCTCTGCGCGCTGGCGATGGGCAGCGGCGCCTGGGCGCAGGACTATCCCTCGAAGCCGATCAAGATCGTGGTGCCCTTCGCCGCCGGGTCGGGCACCGACAACGTGGCGCGGCTCATCGGCAACGAGATCGCCCAGAAGGTCGGACAGCCGGTCGTGATCGAGAACAAGCCTGGTGCCGACGGGCAGATCGCGGCGCGCCTCGCCGCGGCGGCCGCCCCGGACGGCTACACCCTCTTCATCACCACGCAGACGACCCAGGCCTCCAACCAGCACGTCTACAAGTCGCTGCCCTACGACCCGGTGAAGAGCTTCGCGCCGATCGCCCTCATCCTGCGCTCGCCCCAGATGGTGATCGTGAAGAACGATCTTCCCGTGAAGACGATCCCGGACCTGATCGCCTTCGCCAAGAAGGAACCGGGCAAGATCAAGTTCGGCTCCGGCAACGGCTCGTCGCGCGGCGGCGGCGAGCTGTTCAAGCTGATGACCGGCACCGACATCACCCATATCGGCTACAAGTCCCAGCCGCAGGTGGTGAACGACGTCATGGGCGGCTTCATCGACCTCACCTTCTCGGACTTCACCGCGGGCTCTCCGGCCGTGGACAGCGGCAAGGGCCGCCTCATCGCGGTGACGGCGAAGAGCCGCGTGGCCCGCTTCCCCGACGTGCCCACGGTGGCCGAGACGGTGCCGGGATACGAGATGTTCGCCTGGGTCGCGGCCTATGCGCCGGCCGGCACGCCCCGCCCGATCATCGAGAAGCTGAACGGCCTCGTGCATGCCGCGCTGAAGATCGACTACTTCCAGAACCAGGTGCGCGACAACGGCACCACGCTGCTGCCCGGCACGCCGGAGGATCTCGCCGCCTATCAGGAGGCGGAATCGAAGAAATGGGCGGAGATCGTCAAGACCTCCGGCATGGCCGAACCCTGATCGCCGAAGCCTGATCCGGCCGGGCGGGGTCCGTTGGCCTCCGCCCGGCCGGGACCGGTATGCTGGCGGCCCGTCCCGAGTCTTCCTCCCGCCGATGAACGCCAGCCCCTTCGCCCCGCAGACGGTCGCCACCGGACTGCTCGCCGCATTCGTCGGCTTCGCCTCCTCCTTCGCCGTGGTTGTGCAGGGCCTGGTCGCGGTCGGCGCCAGCCGGGCCGAGGCCGCCTCCGGCCTGATGGCCCTATCGATCGCGATGGGCGTCTGCGCCGTCTGGCTGGCGGCGCGGCGGCGCATGCCGATTTCGATCGCCTGGTCGACCCCGGGAGCGGCATTGCTCGCGACCACGGGGGCACTCGACGGCGGTTTCGCCGCCGCCGTCGGCGCCTTCCTGCTCTGCGGCGTGCTGATCGTGATCGCCGGAGCCTGGAAGCCGCTCGGCCGGGCCGTGGCGGCGATTCCCGCCCCGCTCGCCAATGCCATGCTGGCCGGGGTGCTGCTGGGCCTCTGCCTCGCGCCGGTGAAGGCCGTGGCCGCCTCACCCGCCATGGGCCTCGCCGTCGTCGTCACCTGGGCGGTGGTATGGCGCTGGAAGCGGCTCTTCGCGGTGCCGGCGGCGGTGGCGGTCACCATCGTCCTGATCGCCGCCACGCAGAGCATCCCGGAAGGGGCGCTCGGCACGCTCTGGCCGGCGCCGGTCCTGGTGGCGCCGGTCTTTCCCCTGGAGGCCGTGATCGGCGTCGCGGTGCCGCTCTTCATCGTGACCATGGCCTCCCAGAACATTCCGGGCATCGCCGTGCTGACGGTGAACGGCTACCGGCCGGAGGCGGGAGCGCTGTTCCGCGCCACGGGGTTCTTCAGCCTGCTCTGCGCTCCCTTCGGCGGGCATGCCGTGAACCTCGCCGCCATCACCGCCGCTCTCTGCGCCGGCGAGGAGGCGCATCCGGATCCGGCAAAGCGCTGGGGCGCGGCGGTCGTCGCCGGTATCGCCTATATCCTCTTCGGCCTGGCCGCCGGGGCGGCGACCGCGCTTCTTTCCGCCGCGCCGCCGATCCTGATCCAGGCGGTCGCGGGCCTCGCGCTGCTCGGCTCCTTCGGTTCGGCCCTGATGGGCGCGGTACAGGCACCCGAGGGGCGCGAAGCGGCGGTGATCACCTTCGTGGTCACGGCCTCGGGCCTGACCTTCCTCGGCGTTTCGGGCGCCTTCTGGGGCCTGCTCGCCGGCGGCGCCATGCTGATGCTGACGCGCTATCGCGCCGGCTGAGGCGGAACCAACCCGGCGCGCGCACCGTTCCCGCAGGCGTGGCGCGAGAGCGGCGCCGGGAGGGAAGGCGGCAGATGGCGGGACAGCGGGCGGCGCCGGCGAGAAAGGTCGAGGCGGTGACGACGCCCGCGCTCAGCGATGCCGGAGAGGAGCTGCGCTGGACCCGGGCGACGCGGATCGCCACCGTCGCCCTCGCCGTGATGGCTTCGGGCTTCGTGCTGCACGCGGCGGCCGAGGTTGTGGTGCCGGTCCTCGCCGCCTTCATGGTCGGCCTGATGCTGGGGCCCTTGGCCGACCGGCTGTCGAAACTCGGCCTGCCGGCCGTGCTCCTCGCCGCCGCGCTCGCCGCGATGGTCGCGCTCGTCTTCGCGGTCGCCTCGGTGGCGCTGTCGACACCGCTCGCCGGCTGGATCGACAAGGCGCCGCAGATCGGCGTGGCGCTGCAGGAGAAGCTGCTCTGGCTGTTGAAGCCGCTGCAGGCGGCCGAGCGCCTGCAGGCGCTGCTCAAGTCCTATTTCGGCGGGGGGGACAAGGCCGCGCTCGCGGTGGAGATGCAGGGGCCGCCGCTCGGCCAGTCGATCCTGGCGGCGGTGTCGCCCGCGATCGGCCAGGTCCTGGTCTTCTTCGGCTCGCTGTTCTTCCTCCTGATCGGCCGCGAGCGGCTGAAACGGAGCGTGGTTCTCGCCTTCGGCGACCGCGCGGCACGGCTGACGGCACTGCGCGTCGTCTCCGGGCTGCAGGCGGATCTCGGGCGCTACTTCGCCACCATCGCGGTGGTGAACATGACCATGGGCGCCACGCTGGCGCTCGCGCTTTGGGCGATCGGGCTGGAGACGCCGCTGCTCTGGGGCGTCCTCGCCTTTCTCCTGAACTTCGTGCCGTTCCTCGGTCCGGTGGTGATGACGGCGGTCCTTTTCCTCACCGGGATGGTGAGTTTCGAGCCGCTCGTCCTCAGCCTCGCGCCGGCGGCGGCCTATCTGCTGATCCACAACCTCGAGGCACAGGTGATTACCCCCCTGCTGCTCGGCAAGCGCTTCGAGGTGAACCCGCTGATCATCTTCCTCAGCATCGTCTTCTGGGCCTGGATGTGGGGTCCGGCGGGGGCGCTGCTCGCCGCCCCCATCCTGGTCGCCGCGACCAGCCTGTGGCTGGAGATCAAGGCGGCGGAGAGGATCCCGCTGCCCGACTGACGGCTAGCCCCGCGTGATCGGGATATGGCCGGGCTCGGCGGCGACGCGGTCGAGCCAGGCGCGGAGCCGGGGATAGGGGGCGAGGTCGATCGCCGCCTCGTGGGCGACATGCGTATAGGCGTAGAGCGCGATGTCGGCGATCGAGAAGCGGCCGGCGGCGAACCAGTCGTGCGAGGACAGGTGCGTCTCCATGACGGCGAGCGCCTGATGCCCGCGTTCGCGCCGCATCGTCAGTTCGGCCCGGCGCGGGCTGTCTTCGGGAAGGTGGCGCATGATGTAGCGGGCGGTGGCGATGAAGGGTTCGTGGCTGTACTGCTCGAAGAACATCCATTGCAGCGCCTGCGCCCGCCCCAGCCGGTCGGCGGGAAGCAGGGGCGTGCCTTCGGCGAGATAAAACAGGATGGCGTTCGATTCGGCGAGGAAGCCGCCATCCTCGAGCCGCAGCGTGGGCACGCGTCCGTTGGGGTTCATGGCCAGGAAGGCGGCCGTCCGCGTCTCGCCCCGGTCGATGTCGAGCTCCACCCGCTCATAGGGGATCGCGAGCCGGGCGAGCAGGAGCCGCACCTTGTAGCCGTTGCCGGAGTCGAGATAGTCGTAGAGCGTCAGCATGCGCGCACCTCCTGTCCGGGGCGAAGCGATGCCCGCCGCTCCGCCTTCCCGCAAGCGGGAGTTTGCCGTATCGAGGCTCAGGAAAACCGAGTCTGCGCCGATGCCCCGCCGCCTGCCTCCGCTCAACGCCCTCCGCGCCTTCGAGGCGGCGGCCCGCCTCGGCGGCTTCGTCGCCGCGGCGGGCGAACTCGGCGTCTCCGCGGCGGCGGTGAGCGGGCAGGTGAAGGCGCTCGAGGCGCGGCTCGGCGTCGGCCTGTTCCGCCGCCTGCCGCAGGGGCTGGTGCTGACGGCGGCGGGCCAGGCCTGCCTGCCGAGCCTGAGCGAGGGGTTCGACCGCCTCGCCGAGGCGGCCGAGCGCGCCCGCGGCGGCCAGGCCTCGGGCCTCGTCACGGTGAGCGCGCTGCCCGGCTTCGCGGCGGGCTGGCTGGTCCCGCGGCTGGGCGGGTTCCGCGCGCTGCATCCGGAGATCGACATCCTGCTGCGGACCGAGCGGCGGACGATCGACTTCGCCCGGGAGGAGGTCGATCTCGCGCTCCGTTTCGGCACCGGCGGCCATCGCGGCCTCGTCGTGCATCATCTCCTCGACGAGGACGTCTTCCCGGTGGCCAGTCCCTCGCTGGCCCACGGGCCGCAGCCGATCCGCGAACCGCGCGACCTGCTGCAGCATGTGCTGCTGCATGACGTGGACGCCCATCCGCGCCAGCCCTGGATGCACTGGCCGGCCTGGTTCGCCGGCTTCGGCCTGCCCCAGCGCGAGGCCGCCCGGGGCCTGCATTTCACCGATGCGATCGTGATGACGGCGGCGGCCATCGCCGGGCAGGGCGTGGCGCTCGGCCGGGCGCCGCAGATCGGCGGGCATCTCGCCGCCGGGCGGCTGGTGCGGCTGTTCGACCGGGTCGAGCGCGCCGCCTGGTCCTATTACGTGATCGGTCCGGCCGCCCGCCTCGCCCGGCCGGCGGTGCGCGCCTTCACCGACTGGCTGCTGGCGGAGCGGGAGTGATCAGCCGGCGGCGATGTACTGGCGCAGCGATTCGGCCTCCGCTTCCGTCTCGGCGATGCGGTTCTTGACCACGTCGCCGATGGAGACGATGCCGATGACCCGGCCCTGGTCCATCACCGGCAGGTGGCGGAAGCGCCGCTGCGTCATCTCCGCCATCAGCCGGTCGATCGTGTCCTCGGGCTTGCAGAAGATGACGTTGGCGGTCATCACCTCGGCCACCGGCAGCGCGACCGCCTCCATGCCGTGAGCGGCGAGCGCGCGCACCACATCGCGTTCCGACAGGATGCCGGCGACCTTGCCCATCCGGTCGAGGATCATGAGGGCGCCGATGCCCTCGGCCGCGAGCACGCCCGCCGCCTCGCCGATGCGGGCATCGGCGGGGAGCGACACGATACGGTTGCCTTTCTGCTTCAGGATCTGGGCGACATTCATACCGGTCTCCTCCTCAATCCTTGGAGAGGCCCGGGGTTGGGCGGCTTGATATCCGCTTCTGTTCCCGGTGCCCCGATTGGGACCCGGAACGACGACAGGGGTCGCTTCCCATGATGCGCCGCTTCAGCCTGCGGCGCAACGCCGCACTCGTGGCCGTCCCGGCCCGCTCAGCGCGAGGGCCGCGGCGAGAGCAGCAAGAAGCAGGCGAGGCCGGCGGCGCCGACCAGGGCGAGGCTCGCGAAGGCGAACCACCAGCCGAGCGTCCCGGCGCCCGCCAGGTCGAGGGCGAGGCCGATAGACAGCGGCCCGAAGAAGCCGCCGAAATAGCCGAGCGTGGAATGCACCGCGAGCGTGGCGCCGCGTTGGCCGGGCGCCGCGCTGCCGGAGGCGCCGGCGGTGAGCGTCGAGGAATCGCCCCAGATCAGCACGGCATAGAGGAGCACGGCGAGCGCTGCGGCGGCATAGCCGGCGGCCATCGAACCGCCGAACACGGCCGCGGCCAGGATCGAGGCCAGCATGAACAGGACGACGGCGCGCCGCCGTCCGAAGCGGATGGCGGCCTCGTTGCCGAGCACGCTGGCCCAGACGCCGAGCAAGCCCATCGCGGTGGCGACCGCGGCCGGCGCCAGCCAGCCGGGCCGATCCCCCGCACCGCCCGCATGGTCGAGGAAGCTGACGACCCAGCCGCGCAGCGCCGACATCTCCCAGGTATGGACGAGATAGGCGATGGAGAAGGCGAGGGCCGCGCGGTTGCGCAGCACCGGGCGGAAGTCGAGCAGGGCCCGGTTCGGGTCGCGCTCGGGCGCCTTCGGTCCGACCATGACGAGCATGAGGAGGAAGGCGATGGCCGCGCCGGCGGCGCCGGTCGCCATGGCCGCCCGCCAGCCGAACCAGTCGGCCATCAGCCCGCTGACCAGGAAGGACAGGGCGCCGCTCACCCCGACCGCGGCGGCATGCGCGGCGACGGGGCGCGAGGGTTCGGGTCCCCCGAAGCGGTCGCCCAGCGCCTTCAGCCCCGGCATGTAGGTGCCGGCCCAGCCGATGCCGTGCAACAGGCGCAGCACCAGCGCGCTCCAGAATCCCTCGGCCAGCATGGCGAAGGCCGCCATCGACAGGAAGGTGAGCGAGACGCAGAAGAGGTAGATCCGGCGGGGATCGATGCGGTCGGTCAGCGCCACCAGTACCGGCACCGACAGGGTATAGCCGGCGTAGAAGACGCCCGCGAGCCAGCCGGCCTCGGTATTGCTGAGCGTCCACAGGCCGATGAAGGTGGGCAGCAGGGCCGGCAGTGCGAAGGCGCCGATCTGGGCGCCGCATTGTGCCGCGCAGATCGCGAAGACGAGCCGTCGGTCGGTCGCCGGGGCGCTCATCGCTGCGGCCGCCCGGCCGCCTCGCGCCTCAATCCGCCGCGCTCACCAGCATCGCCGCGCGGATCTCGGAATCGGTGCCGCGGATCGCCTCGTTGAAACGCTGCAACTCGCGGCCCTCGAGCGCCCGCCCGGTCGGGAAGCGGACCGAGAGCGGATCGATCTGCCGCCCGTCGCGATGCACCTCGTAATGCAGGTGCGGCCCGGTCGAACGGCCGGTGGTGCCGACATAGCCGATGATCTGGCCCTGGCGCACGCGCTGGCCGGGCGCCAACCCGGCGGCGAAGGTCGACATATGGGCATAGGCGGTGGCGAAGGTGCCGTTGTGCTTCACCTTCACGTACTTGCCATAGGCCCCGTTCCAGCCGGCCATCTCCACGACGCCGTCGCCGGCGGCCTGGATCGGGGTGCCGACGGGGGCGCCGAAATCGACGCCCTGATGCTTCATCGTATAGCCCAGGATCGGATGGTTGCGCATGCCGAAGCCCGAGGTGAGGCGCGCGCCGTCGATCGGGGTGCGGAGCAGCGCCTTGCGGATGCTCTGGCCCTTCTCGTTGAAGTATTCGGCTTCCTTGGTGTCGGTCGGGCTGTAGCGCCAGTAGCGCAGGGTCTGTCCCGACAGCGTCATCGAGGCGTAGAGGATGTCGCCTTCCTTGGCCGGCCTGCCGCCCGGGTCGAGCTTGCGGTCGAAGAGGACCTCGAACTTGTCGCCCGCCTTGATCTCGCGCTGGAAGTCGACGTCGTAGCTGAACAGCTTGATGAACTCGGTCAGCACCGGCATCGGCACGCCGGCGCGCCGGGCGGCGAGAAACAGCGAATCGTCGATCGTCCCGGAAGCCTTGGCGCGGACCGCATGCAGCGGGACCAGCACCTGCTCGGCCTTGAACTCGCCCTCGGCGGTGCGCGTCACTGCCAGACTGCGTTCGACCGACGGCGCGAAATTGAGCGAGGCCACCTTCATCCCGTCGTCCTCGCGGGTGAAGGTCAGCGTCATCTCCTGACCGAGCTGCATCTTGCGCGGGTCGTAGAGACGATTGAGCGCGGTGACGATCTCCTGGCTCTCGCCGCGGTCGACGCCGGCATTGACCAGCATCTTCATCAGCGTATCGCCGCGGCCGACCGCGATGGTGCGCGACATCCCGGTGACGTCGGCGGGATCGCCGTTTCCGGCGGTCTCGTCCTCGGCACCGGTTTCCTCAGCGCCGCCATAACCGAGGCCGGGCGCCGCCAGGCTCGCGGTCTCGACCACCCGCAGCTTCGCCTCGAAGCCGGCATAGTCGAAGGCGGGATGATGCTCGGTCCAGCGGGCATAGGCGGAGAACTGGTCGGCCAGCCCCTGCATCGCGTCGTTGATGCGATTCTGCACTTCCGGCGAAGGGCGCATGGCGCTCGGCTGCTGGGCGATGAGGGCGGCCAGGGCGACACCGGCCAGCAGGGTGCTGGCCGCCATCACGGCGGCGCCGCGGCGGGCGACGGCGAAGGCGCGGTTGCGGCGCGGCTCGATTACGAGGCGTCTTTGGAAGACAGGCAACAGGTTCCCCCGAGTGGTGTTTTGCGTCCCCTTGGGGCCCAGACTTCGCCCGGGCGACGCAAACCTTGGTCGGCAGGGTCCGGCTTGTCAACCTTAACAAGCGCGGCGGTGAGCGCTAACTGTCCGCCGCGGTTCGTTAATTCTTGGTTGCTGCATTTTTTTGAAGAACGTCGTTGACAGGGGGAAGCGCGCCGACCTATAAGCCGCGCCCTGCCCGGGACGCCTGGGCGGCGGCGCCGAAAGGCGACGGCCCCGGAAGGGGTTGCTCATGGACATTGTGGATAGACGGAAGGGGAGCGTGGCCGGCGGGTATTGGGT
>VFQQ010004417.1_pt1 | contig 12437 bp, 9 predicted proteins | sample 3512341 | NCBI WGS metagenome assembly VFQQ01 (sample SAMN10412373, study PRJNA504923) | tailings metagenome | isolation source: Relicate 2 Philex TSF1 revegetated site | place: Philippines: Tuba, Benguet | collected 2017-08-29 | reverse complement strand
AGCGCGACACCACGGGCTCGGACAACTGCCCCGGCTGCAAGCGGTTCATGGCCTGTTCGAACTCCGGCACAAACATGCCGGGGGAAGCCCACCCCAGCACACCGCCACTCGCGGCAGATCCGTCCTGGCTGTGCTCGCGAGCCAGCGCTTCGAAGCTGGACTGCCCGGAAGCGATGCGTTGGCGGAACTCGTTCAAGCGGGCCTGGGCCGCTTCCTGGCTGAGTTGCGGCCCCGGGCGCAGCAGGATGTGGCTCACACGTGTCTGTGTGACATTCGCGGCAGGCAAGCTGCCACCACCGCGCTTCTCGTTCACGCGCAGCACGTGAAAACCCGCCAAGCTGCGAAGCGGCCCCGCCACCTCACCCGGCGAGAGGGCGCGCGTGGCGTTGACGAACAGGTCGGGCAGGCGGGTGGCCGGCCGCCAACCGAACTGGCCGCCGTTGCTGCGCTCGGGGGCATCGGAAAACTCGCGCGCGAGGGTAGCGAAGTCCTCGCCCGCGCGGGCGCGCTCGGCCACGCGCTGCGCGCGCGCCTGACGCTCGCTCACCTGGGCCTCGGTTGCGTTCTCGGGCACGCTCACGAGCACATGGCCGAGGTTGAGTTCGAGGCTGGCCAGATCGTTGCCGCCTTGCTGTTCGCGCACGAATTCGTCGATGTCGGCGTCGCTTACGCGCACCCGCGAATCGACCTCGCGCTCGCGCACGCGCTGCAGCAGCAACTGCTGACGCAGCTCGCTGCGAAAGCGATTGAGCTCAACGCCTTCGCTGGCAAGCCGGCGGCGGAATTCGTCTCGCCCGAGCTGGTTCTGGGCGGCGATGTTCTGTTCGGCCTGATCGACATCGCTGTCGCTCACGCGCAAACCGGACTCGGTGGCGAACTGCACTTGCGCGCGTTCGTTGATGAGCTGTTCGAGCACCTGACGGGCAAGCTCGGCGCGCGGCGGGGCGTTGGCAATGCCGCGCTGCGCGATGTTCTGCTCGACTTGGCGCAGGCGCTGGCGCACGTCGTGGTTGGTCACGGGCTCGGAGTTCACCAGCGCGACGATGAAATCGGCGGTGCGGTTGGCCGCGGACGCCCCCGTGCCTTCCGGCAGGCTGAGCCGGCTCGGGGGACGCTGCGTCTGGGCGGCCGCAGGCAGGGCCGCAAGGGCGATGGCGAGCACCAGGGCCTGGAAGGGGAGCGAAGGGCGTTCAGTCATGGCGTTGGAATCGGCTCGGCGGGGTGATTTCCTCGCGCAGGTACTGGTAGCGCGGCACGTTGTCCCTGAGGGTCTGCAACGGGTTGGAGCCGATGCGCGAGAAGCCCGTGAATTCGAGCTGGAAAAGGATGCGCTGGTTCGCCGAGGCCGCGCTGCGCTGCAGCCGCTCCAGCACGATGCGCCCGATCCAGCAGCCGGCATCGTACTCAAAGCCGGCCACCAGATCGACCACCTTGCGGTCGGGCACGCTGTAGTTGATGCGCCCCACGCTGTACCACTGGCCCTCACCCAGCCCGTGGCCGGGCACCGGGGCAGGCGCGCTACCGAACACGCCGCTGAGCGGCCACTGCCAGCCCACGTCGAACTGCTCGGAACTGCCGCGCTGCAAACGCCAGGCGGCGCTGAGCACGCGGTAGGGGCCGGGCGTGTAGCGCGCGCTCAGCGTGGTGCGCACCGACTCGTTGCTCGAGGGGTTGTACTGGAAGTTGGTGTCGAACAGCCAGCGCGGGCTCCATTGCACGCGCGCGGCGATGAGCACGTCGCTGAAGCGCTCGGTGACGGGATCGCCACCGGGCAGGCCGCCCGCGTTGGGCAGGGTCACGTCCTGGTCGCGCAGGAGGTAGCGCTGTGCAATGCCCAGCCGCACGATCTCGGCGCCGCTCTTCGGGTCGAGCAGGCGGGAGCTCACGCCCAGCGTGACGGCGCGGGTGTCGGAAATGCGGTCGTTGCCGGTGAAGACGTTTTCCGAGTAGATGGTCGCGAGGTTGAAGTCGGTCGCGGCCGAGTCGTAGTTGGGCAGCAGGCTCTGGTCGCGGTGGGGCGTCCAGGTGAAGAAGGCGCGCGGCTCCAGCGTCTGCACGAAAGCGCGCCCGAAGTAGCTGGCGTCGCGCTCGAAGACCAGGCCGCTGTCCAGGCTCAAGGTGGGCAGGGTGCGCGTGGCGTTGCGCTGACCGTTGGCCAGCGGGCCGTCGAAGCGGTATTGCGTGTGGTGCAGCCGCGCGCGCGGTTCGATGAACCAGCCCGGCGCCTGCCAGCGGTGGCTCAGTTGGGCGATGGCCAGCGTGCGTTCGCCATTGACCTGCCCGGTGAGGGCGGGGTCGGCCTCGAAGCGCGTGAAGCCCGTCTGCAGGGACAGCAGCGAGTCGCCGGACAGGCCCCAATCGAGATCGCTGCGCGAGTAGCTCAGCGTCGCCGCCGGCAGCCGGTCGTACGGCGGCGTGATGGGGGCTTCGATGTCCTGCAGGGTTTGCCAGGTGTAGGCGCCCGCGACGAGCGACCATGGCCCGCGGGCCCAGTCGAGCTGCGCGTTGCTGGGCAGCAGGCGTTGCGTGAGCGTGGCATTGGCGCGCGGGAAGTCGCGCCAGTAGTTGTCGTCGCTCACCCGGTTGAGGTTGAGGTTCAAGCCGGCACGCCCGCCCGCACCGAGCCGGTTGAAGGCGTCGGAGAGCGTCTGGTCGTGCACCAGCGCGTAACCCCAGCGGTCGTCCTTGCGGAGTTCGTCCGACGGCATGAACGAGCCGCGCAGCTGGCCGCTGTAGCTGGGCTGCAGATAGCGGAACTCGGCGCCCAGGTCGATCCCGCGCTTGGTCATGAGCGTCGGGAACAACGTGAGGTCGTAATTGGGCGCGAGGTTGAGGTAGTACGGCAGCGTGAGCTCGAAACCGCTCAAGCTGTCGAGGTTGATCGATGGCGGCAGCAAGCCCGACTTGCGCTCGTCGCTGAGCGGAAAGGTGAAGTACGGCGCGCCCAGGATGGGCACGCCCTGGAACTCCAGCACGCCCCCGGTGGCCGCGCCTGTCTGCTCGACGTTGTCGAACTCGATCTTGCGTGCGCGAATCAGCCAGTCGGGCATCCAGTCGGCGCCGGGCACACGCGGGCAGGTGCTGTAGCGCGCCTGGTGGGCGGTGGCGTGGTCCTCGCCCTGGAAGTCCAGCCGCTCGGCATCGCCGCGGCCATTGCTGCGCAGGATCTCGAACTGCGGCTTCTCGAAGCTGCCGACGAAGGTGTCGACGTTGAGCTGCAGTGCCGGGCCGGTGAAACGGTCCCCACTGCGGTTGATGAGCACATTGCCCTGGGCCGAGGCCTCACCGTTGTTTTCGTTGTAGCTGAGCCGGTCGGCGCGAATCACCATGTCGTGGCGGCGCAGCTCGGCCTCGCCCTCGACGGTGGTGGCGCCTCCCGTGCGGCCCTCGATACGCTGCCCGGACACGAAGATCGACGCACCCTTCTGGGCTTCGGTGGGCAGCCTCTCCTCCAGACGCAGACTGGGGCGCAGCGTCAGGCCATCGACCTGGGCCTGCGCGGACAACGCCGAGAAGCTGGCCACCACCGCTGCGGCCACAGGGGCCGGCGCGAAGCGGGGCGCAAGGCGGGAGGAAATCGATCGGCGTTTCAAGGTCGGGCCCGGCGGCGTGCGGGCCGCGCACATTGGCGAGAGGGGGCGTTTGTAGAATGCGCCGGATTATTCCATGGGCCCCTGCGCTGCACGCCTCGGCGCCCCATCCACACGGCCTCGCCCGCCCCTTCGAACATGACCCCGTCACCGACGACCGTCGCGTGGGCCGACCCGCAGCGCGAGGCAGCCTTTCACGCCTGGCTCGCGACCCTGGCACCACTGCACCGCCTGCGCCCCGACACCCTGCGCCCGGCCTCGGCCGACGCGAGCTTTCGCCGCTACCTGCGGCTCGACACCACCGACGGCGCCAGCGCCATCGTGATGGACGCGCCGCCCGACAAGGAAAACAGCGAACCCTTCGTTCGCATCGCCGCGCTCATGCGCGACGCCGGCCTGCGCGTGCCGCAGGTACTGGCCTGGGACGCACCGTTGGGCTTCATGTTGCTCGACGACCTCGGCACGCAGACCCTGCTCGACGTGATCGACGCCGAACGCCCCGAGGCCAACGCCGACCTGTACCGCGACGCGCTGGCCGCGCTGCTGCCCTGGCAGCAGGCCAGCCGCCCCGGCGTGCTGCCCCCGTATGACGAAGCCGTGCTGCGCCGCGAGCTGCAGCTCTTTCCCGACTGGTACCTGGCGCAGCACAAGGGCCTGGTGCCGAGCGACGCGCAGCAACAGGTGCTGAGCAAGACCTTCGACCTCATCGTGCAGCGCGTGCTCGCCATGCCCACGGTCTACGTGCACCGCGACTTCATGCCGCGCAACCTCATGGTGCTGCGCGAGCGCGGCGACACGCCGGCCACGCAGCTCGGCGTGCTCGACTTCCAGGACGCGCTGCACGGCCCCATCACGTACGACGTGGCCAGCCTGATGCGCGACGCCTTCCTGAGCTGGGAAGAGGATTTCGTCATCGACGTCACCGTGCGTTACTGGGAGCAGGCGCGCAAGCTCGGCCTGATGGACTTCGAGGACTGGCATGCCGACTTCGGCGCCTTCTACCGCGCGGTCGAGTGGATGGGCCTGCAACGCCACCTGAAGGTCGCGGGCATCTTTGCGCGGCTCACGCTGCGCGACGGCAAACCCAAGTACCTGGCCGATGCACCGCGCTTCATCGCCTACATCCGCGCCACCGCACACCGCTACCGCGAACTCACGCCGCTGCTGCGGCTGATCGACGAGGTGGAGGGCCTGCAGGCGGCCAGCGGCTGGGCCTTCGGGCGCAGCTGAGCCCATGCCGCGTTTCTTCTGCGATGCCCCGCTGGCCCCCAGGGCCGAGCTCGCGCTGCCGCCCGGCGCGGCGCGCCACGTGCAGGTGCTGCGCCTGCAACCGGGCCAGACCATCACCCTGTTCAACGGCCAGGGCGGCCAGTGGCAGGCCACGGTGCGGCGCATGGGCCGCAGCGAGGTGATGGTGCAACTCGACGCGCACGAGGCAATCGAGCGCGAGGCCGCGCGCGCCGTCACGCTCGCCATCGGCATGCCCGCCAACGAGCGCATGGACTGGTTGGTGGAGAAAGCCACCGAGCTGGGCGTGGCCCGCATTGCGCCGCTGCACACGCAGCACGGCGTGTTGCGGCTCGCCGGCGAACGCGCCGCGAAGAAGCAGGCCCATTGGCAGGCCATCGCGCAGGCCGCGTGCGAGCAGTGCGGGCGCAACCGCGTGCCCACGATCGATCCGGTGCAAGACATCGCCGCGTTCCTGCGCCAGGCCAACGGCCCGCGCGCGGTGCTTTCGCTGGCTGAAGGCAGCGCCCGCGCAGGCCAGGTGTTCGCGGGCGCGGAACCGCTCACGGTGCTGATCGGCCCCGAGGGCGGGCTCTCGGGCGCCGAGGACGCACAGGCGCGCGCCGTGGGTTTTGCCCCGGTGACGCTGGGCGAGCGCGTGCTGCGCGCCGAAACCGCCGCCATCGCCGCGCTCACGCTGGCGATCGGCTGAGCCCGGCCTCAGCGCGTGCCGGGGTGGCGCGCGAAGAAATCCCAGATCACCTGATTGGCCGACAGCGCGGTGGACCCGGCCGCCCCGCCGATGGCCTTGCGCCCGCCGGGCCAGGCGTGGCCGCCGGTGTCGGTGACGCACAGCTGCACCTCGGCGCCGCCCGCGCAGCCGCCGTGGCGCTCGCAGTACGCACCGGGCACCGACAGCACGCGCTGCGCCGGCTGCGTGCAGGCATTGCCGCGCACCCACTTGGCGACCGTGTCGGCCACCGAGACGAAGTCCGCGTGCGTGGCCGAGGCGCTGCCCGAGCCGCCGTTGAACAGCACGCGGTCGTCGTCGCGCGCGTGGATGTGCAGCACCGCCACCGGCTGCGACGGCGTGCAGCCGGGCGTGCCATCGGTGCCGGCCACCGCGCCGATGGCCGCGAACACGCCGGGCAACTCGCAGGCCAGGCGGTGCGAGAGCATGGCGCCGTTGGACATGCCGATGGCGTAGACCCGGCGCGGATCGAAGTCGAGGCGGCGGCGCAGTTCATCGAGCAGCGCGCGCACGAAGCCCACGTCGTCGATACCGCGGTCGCGCGCCTGGCCGCAGCACAGGCCCGCGTTCCAGGTGGCCAGCCGGCCCCCGGGGAGGCGGCTGAAGCCGTTGGGGAACACCAGCACGTCGCCGCTGCGTTCCGACTGTTCGATCAGACCGTAGAGCCGGTCGCGGGCCATGATTTCCGCGTGCCCGCCGCCACCGTGGAACGCCAGCACCAGCGCCGGTCGCGGCTTCACGTTGGCCGGGACATGCACCAGGGCCTCGCGCTGCAGCCCGCCGTGGGGCACGGTGACCGGGTGCGTGCCCGGTGCGAGCGCCCAGGCCAGCAGCGGCCCCGAAAGGCCCGCCACGCAACACAGCCGACGCCACCATGAACACATGGCCCACATCATGGCGCGTCTTCTTGCGGCCGGGGCGCGCGGCGGCAAGGCGGCTTGTATAAACGACGTCTTATGAATCGCAACCTCTGGCTGCTGGCCGGCGCACAAGGCCTGTTCCTCACCAACAACGTGGTGTTCATCACCATCAACGGCCTGGTGGGGTTGGCGCTGGCGCCACTGGGCTGGATGGCCACGCTGCCGGTGATGGGCTATGTGGTGGGCGGTGCGCTGAGCACACCGCTGGTGGCGCGCGCCCAGCAGCGCCTGGGGCGGCAGGCCTCGTTCCAGCTCGGGTTGGGCGTGGCGCTGCTGTCCTCGCTGCTGTGTGCCTGGGCGGTGGCGCAGGGCAGCTTCTGGCTGCTGGTGGCGGGCACGGTGGTGGCGGGCTACTACAGCGCCAACGGGCAGCTCTACCGGTTTGCCGCCGCCGAGTTGGCCGCGCCGGCGCAGCGGGAAAAAGCGGTTTCGCTGGTGCTGGCGGGCGGCCTGTTCGGTGCCGTGCTCGGGCCCAACCTGGCGGTGTACACACGCTCGCTCACCGCAGCGCCGTTCGCGGGCGCCTACCTTGCGCTGGCGGTGGTGGCCTTGCTGTCCATGCTGCCGATCGCGCTCATGCGCTTCCCACCCGTGCCGGCGCGCGCGGCGGGTGCATCGCCCGGGCGGCCGCTGTCGCAGATCGCGCGCCAGCCGGTGTTCATCGTGGCCGCCATCGGCGCGGCCCTGGGCTATGGCGTCATGAATCTGCTGATGGCCGCGACACCGCTGGCCATGCAGGTCTGCGGCCTGCCTTTCGAGGACGTGGCGCTCGTGCTCGAGTGGCATGTGATCGGCATGTTCGCGCCCGGTTTCTTCACCGGCCACCTCATCAAGCGCTTCGGCGTGTTGACCATCATGGGCGTGGGGGTGCTGCTCAACTTCGCGTGCATCGCCATCGCGCTCACGGGGGTCGAGCTGCACCAGTTCGTGGTCGCGCTGTTCCTGCTGGGCGTGGGCTGGAATTTCCTCTTCACCGGCAGCACCACGCTGGCGCTGCAGGCCTGGCGCCCCGAAGAGAAAGACCGCGCGCAGGCCGCGATCAACTTCGGCGTCTTCGCCACCATGGCCGTCACGTCCTTCGCATCGGGCGCGCTCGTCACCACGCAAGGCTGGGCCTGGCTCAACCTGGGCTCGCTGGTGCCCGTGGCGTTGCTGGGCGCGGCGCTGCTGTGGCTTGCCCGACGCCAGCGCGGCGCCCAGAATGCCACCTGATGCGCGCCACCGTGGCGCACGCAACGGGAGAACACCATGGGATTGCTGGATGAACTGCTGGGATCGGCCGCGGGTGGTGGCCAGGGCGGCCCAGGGGGCATGGACATGCCGCAACTGATGGCCGTGGTGGCGCAGCTGCTGCAGCAATCGGGCGGCCTGGAGGGCCTGCTCGCGAAGCTGCAGGCCGGTGGCCTGGGCGAGGCCGCGCAATCGTGGGTGGGCACCGGCGCGAACCAGCCGGTCTCCCCCGACGCGCTGGGCAGCGCGCTCGGCCCGGACCTCATGGGCACGCTGGGCGGCCTGCTCGGCGGCAACGGCTCGCAGGCGTCGAGCGTGCTGGCGCAGGTGCTGCCCGGGCTGGTGGATCAGCTCACGCCGCAAGGCCGCGTGCCGGCCGAGGGCGGCGCGGGCGGCATCGACCCGATGTCGGCCCTGGGCAGCCTGATGGGCGGCCCGGGTGCCATGGGAGGTGGTGCAGGTGGTGCGGGAGGCCCCGACCTCGGCAGCCTGCTCGGCGGCCTGCTGCGGCGTTAGGCCTGTTGCGCGGGTGCGTGCACCTGCAGCCAGGCGCGCAGGGTGGAGAGCACCGGCGCCTTCTCGGCCTCGTTGAAGATCTCGTGGTACAGGCCGTCGAAGCGGCGCGCGTGCACCACGTTCGCGGGTGCGGCCGCGGCAAAGGCGGCGCTGCCCGCGGGGCTCACCAGGTGGTCGTCGCCCGCGTACATCAGGAGCGTGGGCACGGCCCACTCGGGCGCGGTGCGGATCACGATCGGGCCGTTCTCGTCGATGAAGCGCGCCAGCCGCGCGCTGATGCGATCGTGCACGCGGCGGTCCTTGCGGTAGGCGGCCACCACCTTCGGGTCGTGCGAGATCTTGCTCGCGTCCAGCCCGTTGCCCAGCGGTTTGTCGGGGGCCAGGCGCATCATCAGGCCGATGAGCCAGCGCTTGAGGCCCGAGAGGCCGGTGTCGAGCGCGGGCGAGGACAGCACCAGCAGATCGATCGGCGCGAGCGCGCGCTGCACGAAGGTGGACGCCACCAGGCCGCCCATGCTGTGGCCCAGCAGGATCAGCGGGCATTCCCAGCGCTCGGCCAGGCGGCTGCGGGTGTCTTCCACCACCTCGAACAGGTCTTCGACCAGTGCGTCTTCGTCGGGCAGTACACCGGGCGCACCACCCGAATCGCCGTGACCGCGCTGGTCGTAGGCACGAACGATGAAGCCCCAGTCGTTGAGCTGTTGTGCCAGGTCGTTGTAGCGCCAGGCGTGCTCGCCCAGGCCGTGCACGATCAGCACCACACCGCGCGGGCGCGTGCGGGTGGACAACGGCCAGTCGTAGATGGCCAGGTTGTGGCCGTCGCGGGCGGTGAAGGGCGCTTGGGTGGTGTCGGTCATAGGCAGCGCCGATGGCTCAGGGCATGCGGGCGATGACCTGCGCCACGCTGGCCGTCAAGCGGCGCGCGTAGTCGAGGTGCAGGAATTCGTTGGGACCGTGCGCGTTGCTCTTGGGGCCAAGCACGCCACAGACCATCATCTGCGCGGTGGGAAAGCCCTTGCTGAGCATGTTCATGAGCGGGATGGTGCCGCCCTGGCCGATGGTGCCGCAGGCGGCGCCGAAGTGGGCTTGCGAGGCGTCCTGCAGCGCGTGCTCGAACCAGGGCGTGGTGGCCGGCGCGTTCCAGCCGCTGGCCGCGCCCTCGCCTTCAAAGGTGACCTTGGCCTGGTAGGGCGCGTTGTCTTCGAGCAGGGCCTTGAGCTCCTGCACGGCGCTGGGCGCGTCCACCAGCGGCGGCAGGCGCAGGCTGAGCTTGAACGCGGTGTAGGGGCGCAGCACGTTGCCGGCGTCTTTCAGCGCCGGGAAGCCCTCGGCGCCGGTGACGCTGAGCGTGGGCCGCCAGGTGCGGTTGAGCAGGGCGTCCACCGGGTCGGTGGTGGTGGGCAGCGCAAACACCGTGCTGCCGCCGCAGTCGTAGTGCGCCCAGGGAAAGCGCTTGTGGATCTCGTCGCCCAGGATGGCGGCGGTTGCCTTCGCCTGCGCCACACGCTCGGCGGGCACCTCGCAGTGAAAGCTCGCTGGCAGCAGGCGGCCGGTGGCGCTGTCTTCCAGGCGGTCGAGCACCTGGCGCATGATGCGAAAGCTCGACGGCACGAGGCCGGACGCGTCGCCCGAGTGGATGCCTTCGGTGAGGATTTCGACCTTGAGCACGCCGCTGGCCATGCCGCGCAGGCTGGTGGTGAGCCAGAGCTGGTCGTAGTTGCCGGCGCCGCTGTCCAGGCAGATCACCAGGCCCACATCGCCCAGGCGTGAACGCAGCGCGTCCACATAGGGCAGCAGGTCGCCGGAGCCACTTTCTTCGCAGGTTTCGATCAGGCCCACGATGCGCGGGTGCGCCACGCCCTGCGCCTTGAGCGCCTGGATGGACGCGATGCTGGCGTAGACCGCGTAGCCGTCGTCGGCGCCGCCGCGGCCATACAGCTTGCCGTCGTCGATCTTGGGCGACCAGGGGCCGAGGTCGTTGCGCCAGCCGGTGAACTCGGGTTGTTTGTCGAGGTGCCCGTACATCAGCACCGTCTGGCCGGAGGCGGGGGCGGGCGTGCCGTCCTTCCCGGCGCTGGCGGGCAGTTCGAAGAACAGCACCGGCGTGCGCGGCTTGCCGTTGGCATCGTTCAGGCGCACCACCTCGAGCGTGAGGCCGGGCACCTTCTGCGCCCGCACCCAGTCGGCCGCGGATTGCAAAACGCGGTCGAGCAGGCCGTGCGCGGCCCAGTCGCTGTCGAAAGCGGGGGATTTCGCCGGCACCGCGACGTAGTCGATCAGTGCGGGCACGATGCGCTCGCGCCAGGCGGCGTCCACGTGCGCCTGCAGCGCCGTGGGTTCGAGCGGAAGGGGTTGGGGCAGGCGGGCGTTCATGGCAATCTCCATCCCGGAATCACCCGGTGGGCACATGTCGCCGCCCCGGTGACCCCGACCGGGGGGAGTATAGGCAGCCGAAGCGTGCGCGGGGGCCGCAATGCCTCAGGCGGCGGTACGGAATCGGCCCACGAGTGCGGCAAGCTGCTCGGCCTGGTCCTTGAGGCTCTGCGCGGCGGCCGCGCTCTCCTCCACCAGCGCCGCGTTCTGCTGCGTCATCTGGTCGAGCTGGCCCACCGCCGCATTGACCTGGCCGATGCCTTGCGACTGCTCCTGCGCCGCGGTGGTGATATCGGCGATGAACACCGAGACTTTCTGGGCGTTGTCCACGATCTCGCCGATCGTGCTGCCCGCCTGGGCCACCAGCTCGGTGCCCACTTGCACCTTGTCCACGCTGGCGCCGATCAGGCCCTTGATTTCTTTCGCCGCTTCGGCGCTGCGCTGCGCGAGGTTGCGCACCTCGGCCGCCACCACGGCGAAGCCGCGGCCCTGCTCACCCGCGCGCGCGGCTTCCACCGCGGCGTTCAGGGCCAGGATGTTGGTCTGGAACGCAATGCCGTCGATCACGCCGATGATGTCGCCGATCTTCTGGCTGCTGTGCTGGATGTCCTGCATGGTGGTGACCACCTGGCCCACCACCTCGCCCCCGCGGGCGGCCACCTCGGCGTTGGCCGCGGCCATGGTGCTGGCCTGGCGCGCGGCGTCGGCGCTCTGGCGCACCGTGGAGCTGAGCTGGTCCATGCTGGCCGCGGTTTCCTGCAGGCTGCTGGCGGTCTGTTCGGTGCGGCCCGACAGGTCCTGGTTGCCACTGGCGATCTGTGTGCTGGCGGTGCCGATGCTGTCGGTGCTGTTGCGCACTTCGCTCACGATGCGGTTCAGCGAGCCCTGCATGCTGCCCAGCGACTTCATCAGGCGCGCCAGCTCGTCGCGTCCGTCGTCGTGCACGGTCTGTGTGAGGTCGCCGTCGGCGATGGCATCGGCCAGGCTGCGCGCGCGGTCCAGCGGGCGGCAGATGCTCGTCATGTTGGCCAGCGTGGTGGGCACGATGATCAACGCCGCGATCGCCAGCGCGATGCCGAACACCCAGGTCGTCTGGCGGTTGGCCGAGGCGCTTTCCTCCTCCAGGGCCTTCACCTCGTCGCCCAGGGCGGTCTCGATGCGCTCCAGCGTCTGGTTCAGGGTGTTGAAGCGCTCGTGCGCGCGGCCGAGCATGCGGTTGGCGATGGTCGCGGTCTCGTAGCCGCCGTCAAACAGCTGGCGCGACACCGGTTCCACCGCGGCCACGTAAGCGTCAAGTTCCTGCTGCAGCTGGCGAACCAGCACGTTGTCGGCGTCTTCTTCGCCTGCGAGCATGCCCTGCATGCGCTGCGACGCCGCGGCGTGCGCGGCCTGCCAGCGCGTCTTGGCCGCAGCCACGAGTTCGGGCTTCTCGTAGGCAATGACCATGTCCTTTTCGTGGCGGATCATCTCGCCCATCGCAGCTTTGAGTTGCGACAGCGTGACCGTTTCCTGGAACGCATGCGCGGAAAAATCGTGGGCCACCGCCGACAGGCGCGACATGCCCCACAGGCCCGAGCCGCCCACCACGCCCAGCAGAACGAGCACGACGGCGATGGCCCCGATCATGCGGGTGCGGATGGTGAAGTGGCGCATGAAGGTCTGCATGTCGGTCTCGCTGTCGTTGTCTGGTCGGAAACGGGAAATGGGTTGAAGGCCGTCAGGCGTGGCTGGTGCGGAACACCTGCACCACATCGGCCAGGCGGCCGGCCTGGTCCTTGAGGCTCTGTGCGGCCGCGGCACTCTCTTCCACCAGCGCCGCGTTCTGCTGCG
>VFQQ010004415.1_pt1 | contig 12439 bp, 12 predicted proteins | sample 3512341 | NCBI WGS metagenome assembly VFQQ01 (sample SAMN10412373, study PRJNA504923) | tailings metagenome | isolation source: Relicate 2 Philex TSF1 revegetated site | place: Philippines: Tuba, Benguet | collected 2017-08-29 | reverse complement strand
ACAAGCCGCTCCGGAGTCGGTTGTATTTCATCAATCTTTTGAGGAGAACAAAAATGGACTGGCTTGATGAATTTCGCAGTGAAGTCGGAGACTCGGCGCTTGTCGAGCTAAGTGCTGGCTCGGCGGCGTCCGAGGACGCCTACAATCAGGCAATTTCCCAGCCTGACAACTTCTCAACCACAGGCTGCCCGAGCACGTCCACGACGTGCGCAGGTTGCCTCTCCACGAGCTGCTGCAGCGACACCTGCAGCTGCGGTCGCTGATCGCCAGCACCCCCCGGGACCAGCGCTCGGGGGGTGCACCTTCGTGGAGGAAACGATGAGAATACTTGCTATTGCGCGGACCCCGACATTCCCGTGGCGGCGCACGGACAACCAGCTGCTGAAAATATCCGAGCTGTTCGACCTTTGCCCGCAGAACGTGCTCCGTGAGGCCGTCTCGGCTGCGTCTCCCAACCTACTTGCCGATATCGATCGCCACCCCGATCGTTCCCGGGAAAAGCTGGAGCTTTACCAGCTTCGAATGGCGCAACGGTGCATTCCGTTCGGACTCTTCGCTCAGATGGGAGCGGTTCTCACCGGCGAGCCTGCCAGTGTAGGCAAACCAGAGATCATGACAGCGATGCGCCCGTCGTCCTCCTCGCGCGATAGGATTAGACGAGATCGGGAGCTGCCGCCGGCCGAGGCCATCATCAAGGCGAACCCGTCGCTTGATTTCCAGGGTGGCGCCTATCGCTTCGATAGCTACGGCGCTACTGGCGCGCTGACGAAGCGGACAGCGTCCGATCACATGGAACTGCTTCGCGAGGTTTGGGACGCCAGAGCCATCTCGTTGGGCGAACTCGCCGCAAGTGCCAACTACGCCGAAGCAGGCTTGATCAACCTGATCGAGATGGGCGCACTGCACGTCGTGCTTGCAGACGTGGACCCAGTGCTCCAAGTGCTGAGAATCGAGCCGGAACGTTGATATGGACCACAATATCAACAGCTACTTCCACGGCGCGGTTCACGACTTCGGCGAAGAAGAGATTCGTGGCGCCGAGAAAAAGCTTAGTGAGATGGCTTCGCGTCTCAGTCGGCGCAGTCCCATGTATCTCTTGGCCGCCGAGTACTTCCGCCGGTACTACCTCGAGGGGCCGGTCCGACTCGACGAGCTTGCACGACACGTGGACAACAACTGGAGACAGATGCGGGCGCAGTTCGCCATCGTTGAGCAGCAACGAGCCACAACCGCGAAGCTTCTTTCGGCCTACTTCAAGGACGGGCTCCCCGCCGTGGAGATCGACGTCTCGGGGTTGATCGAACACGAAGCTCCAGAACCTCTGGCCTACTCGGCGATAGTCAGTCTTGGTCGGGCACCCCCTGACAGATCGCCGAAGATCCAGCTGCACTTCTCCATGTCTGGCTCTGGGTTGGAGTACTTGGGACGATTCATTGGGGACGACCCGATCATCGATCGCTACATCGAGGAGCAGAGGGCCCGATATCTGTCATCGCGGCCAGACAGCGTTCCTGTCGAGCTCCACTATCGTGCATTAGGCGTGACGCATGACATCATGCCGCGCAGCAGGGTCTTCGCGCGTCGTCTTGTTCTATCGGATCGATACGCGGACGAAGCTGGCCCGCAGGACCTGCGGCCGAGCGATGTTGTTGCCTATGTCGACGACGACACGGTCCGCTTCTTCGATCTTCGTCATCGTGAGGACATCCACCTCGTGATGCCGCATGCCGTGAACTTCGCGCAGTCGTCTCATAGGCCGCTGTTCACGATACTCGGAGCGCTGACCAAGCCGGCCGTTTGCTACCTCGATCTCGACGAAGCATTTTCCAAGCTTGGGTATATGCCCAGGCTTACATTCAAATCGGACATATGGCTGCGTCCGCGGACTTGGGTCCCGTCCCGGGAAGAGCTGGACGGCTTCAAAGGCGGTGGACCAGACGCCCTGAGAGCATTCCGCCTGTGGCTGGAGAAGCGACTCGCAGGCCTGAAGGAATTCGAGATCGCAGCAGGAGAGAGTCGGCTCAGCATCCGGCTGGATGACGACGCAGGCCTGCAGCTCGCCGTTCGCGAGATCGTACGAAATGCAGCGTCGGTGCGGGAGAGCTTCGCTGAAATCCATCCACTGTTGCCGTTGAGCAAGACAGGCCTCGCCTACAACCATGAGCTGATCCTGCGGTTTGATGTGGAGGGAAAGGCGCAGAGGCGCCTTCCTGCGATACGCACGTTCGACCGTGGAGCATCCGGGCCCTCGGATCCCCACTGGCTGTACTATCAAATCTTCTGCGCAGCCGATCGAATCGAGCCTCTGCTGTTGCAGCCGATTTCGCAACTGGTTGAACGCCTTGGCGCTGAGTCACTCATCAGTTCTTGGTTCTTCATTCGGTACGATGAGAACGGCAGCCACATCAGATTGCGGCTGAAGGCGCCGCGGGCGGCGCTGAGATGGCGGGTGACCGAGCAAGTTGAGAAACTGCTTTTCCTCCTGGAGTTCGAAGGACACATCGCGGCCTGGTCAGCTTCCCCCTTCGTGCCTGAATGGGTCCGCTATTCAGAGCTCGGCACCGCGCTGGCGGCGGATCTTTTCTGGAGCGACACGCGCAGCGCGCTGACCCATCTGCGACAGTGTTCGAGCTTGCCGGTCGAAGGGCGCATCCAGGCAGATGCTCTGTACGCCGCAGAACGAACGCATCGCTATTTGATGCAGGCTGGATGGACCGCTGACAAGCGTATCTCGTTCTTGCGGGACATTGCGGGGAAGCGTTCGTCGGGCGACGATATCGCCTATCGGGACTCTGCGCTTCGGGTGCTCGTACCCACGATCGCGGCGGCCGAGCTATCCTCGGAGACTTCGCTGCCGCCCGATGTCGGGACAGGCACGTTGGCCTCACTTTCACACATGTCCTGCAACCGGGCGATGCTGAACTGGACTCGCGACCGTGAGCGCGCAGCCTATCGTTTGCTCCTGCGTGGATACCAGATCATCAAGCATGCCCCCGCGCATCATCGCGAGGAGACTTGAAGCCAATGCGAACCAACATCGATCAACCGCGCCTCCTCCGCGATATTCGTGATCTGCTGTTCCGGTTAGCCGCCTCAGGGGACTTGAACGGGACATTGTGCAACGCCGAGAATGCCCTGTTCTTGCAGGGCATGCATCGGTTGGAGCCCAGAGCCGGAACAACCCCGCTGGTGGAGTACATCGTCCGCGGCACCCTTGCCACGTTTCCACGCCGCCCTCTGTTCTGCCCTTTCGGGGGACGCGCCGGGCAGCTTCTTCTGATGGGTCAGCTCGAGCTCGGCTCCGAAGCCAAAAGGATGGTTCGAGCGCAGGCAGGCGAACTGGCTGCGTCAGCTGATGCCGCGCTAAGAGACGACCTCGTCCCAGAGACCGACTTGGTCAACGGTATCGTTGGGATGGTGCCGTTCCTGATAGCCGAAGGAGAACTGGCAAAGCCTCTCCTCGAGCGCGTGGTCGAACTTCTGTCGGCGAGGGGGACCAAAGCTCTTCCGTTCAGGCACGAAGAGGGCGGGATAGACTTAGGGATTGCGCACGGCGTGCCAGGCGCATTGGTCGCGTCGGCTCTCGTCTTCCAAGCGACAGGCAGCGGTGAAGCCGAACGTCTCTCCTCCGAACTGGCAGACTTCATTCTTCACCATCGCAGGGTCGGTTCAGGGTCGTCATTCGGCAATTCGACGCAGAGCGTCGGCATCTCGCGCCTGGCCTGGTGCTATGGCGACCTTTCAGTGTGCCTCGCCTTGGCAGTCGCTGGACGGGTAACGGGCCATACCGGCTTGATCCAAGCAGCCAAAGAGATTGCGTTAGCTGCAGCAGACCGAAGATTTGCAGGAAGCGGCGTCGAAGATCCGGGCATTTGTCACGGATCGTTCGGAATCGCCTATTGCTTTGATCGTCTGAACGATCTGCTCGAACTTGAACCGGCCGAGGAAGCCGCCGAGTTCTGGAGAGACCATGGCCTCAAGACGTATTTTCAAGCTGGGCTTGGCAGCCTTGATCTGACGTTCTTGGACGGGTTGCCGGGCATCGGTCTGTATCTCTTGTCCCGATCCGGTATCGTGGAGAAATGGGACTCGTTCATGCTCACGAGGGATGGTGCGCGTTGAGGATAGTTTTCAAGGGTATCCACTTCTTCGCTCCAGTGGTCGAGGCTGCTGCTGCGGACCACGAAATCGTTGCGATCGAAACGTTCCCCCACGTCAAATCAGCATTCGAAGCCATCGCGGTGAACACAAGCGCACGCCTGGTGTCATTAGGTGAATGGTCCGACTACGACAACGTGGATCTCTGCATCGTAGCTGGATACCCCTCCAAAGTAGTGCTGCCCGACCGAGTCCGTGGCATCAACATCCATCCGACGATGCTCCCAGCGGGGCGTGGTCCAGACCCAGTTGCGAAGGTTCTCTTCGATCGGCCGGACGCCGCTGGAGTCACGGCGCACAAGCTCACGTCGAATTTCGATGCCGGCGACATCCTGGCACAGGACGCGATACAGATCGGGCCACGCGACACGTCGTTCAGCTACCTCCTGCGGACTGGATTGGTCGCCGCAGATTTCATCCGTGAACTCCTCACCAATATCGATGGACGTTGGGAGAGTGCCCGACCCCAAGGGGAAGGCGATTGGTGGAAGTCACTTCCTAAGGAGCTGGCCGAGATCAGCGGGGCCGACACCGCCACCTCGGCGGACCGAAAGTTCCGTTCCTTCTATCCGATGACGTGGGTCCGCGTCGGCGACGTTCAACGCAACATAATTCACGTCTCGACGTTCGAGACGTCCGACTCCGTCGCCGAGGGAACAGTTGCGCTCACGACGCTTGGAGCCGTCGTCATGCGGCTGCGTGACGCCTACGGCGTGTTCCACATCAGATAGTCATGCCGCTTGGCCGGCCGCGGCGCGCTCCAAGGAGACTTCCACATCGTTTTCGGTAATGAGGTTCCGTCGATGCGTGATGGCAAGGATCGTGACCTCCCGTGAGAGACCAGACAGCTCTTGCATGATTTGGGCCTCGGTCCCCTCGTCCAGGGCGGAGCTGGCTTCGTCGAGGAACAGGAAGCTTGGCGAACCGTACAAGGCTCGAGCGATGGCGATGCGTTGTCGCTCCCCACCAGACAACTTCAGCCCTCGCTCGCCGACATTGGTCTGAAGGCCAGCAGGCAGGCTCTTCGTGAATTCTAGCACGGCGGCCTTGCGCAGCGCATCATCCAGCCTTTCCTGGTCCAATGGGCGGCCGAGAATGATGTTTGACTCCAAAGTGTCGTTCAGCAGCACGACGTCCTGCGGCACTACGCCTATGCGAGCGTACCACTGCGCTCTAGGCAAGGAACTGAGGCTTTGCCCGTCGACCGCGATATCACCTTGCGTCGGAACAAGGGCCTTGAGCGCGAGCCTCATGACAGTCGACTTCCCAGCGCCTGTCTCACCGGTCAGAAAAGTGATGCTGCCGCGGCGCGCGACGAAGGATACGGGCGAGAGGCCATATCCACCGGGGTACGAATAACCGACTTCGTCAAACCTGAGCGTACCGTCGCTTACGCGCAACTCCTGGTCCGCACCGTTGTCGTCGTCCTCTGGCGCCGCCCATAGATTGGCTAGCGGAACGATCCCGGCATATGCGCGGAATAGTTCGTCGATCGTCATGGCCATCATCTCGAACGGCTGGTTCAACTGCAGAACCAAGCTGTTGAAAAGGACGATATCGGCCAAGGAGACATTCCCGGCGGCGTGCTGCGGCAGAAGGATGGTGAAGGTCACTGCGATCTGGGCCGCCAGCCCCATTCCCAAACCAACAGCCGCAACTATGCGTCTCCGGGAGAAGGACTCCCATGCCTTGACCTCAGAGGTGGCCAGAGCTGAAAATCGTGCGCCCAGCCAGCCATCACCTCCGAAATACCTGAGCGTCTCCATTCCAGCGATAGCGTTGCCGACGAACTTTGCGTTCTCCTGACTTGCCTTGATCCCACGTTCCCGTGCACTTCTTACCCAGATGTTGATTGCATACGTGGCGGCGATGAACACGACGCCGTACACCAGCACGATCGATGCGATCTCCAGGTTTATCACCGCATTGAGCATGATCAGCGCGAAGGACAATTGCGCTATTCCCGGAACTAGGAAGATCACCCCCAACTGGATCGCGACGTACAGGGAGGATTCGGCTCGGCTTCGGATGCTTTGGATTTCCGCTGCGTTGTGTTCCTGAAAGAAGCTGGTGTTCTTTCTGATCAGCTTCCGGAAGAACGACGTGCTTGCGACGAAGCTGAGCCTCTGCGCAGCGATCACACCGAGGAACTGCACGATCGCCTGAGTTGCGGACGCAACTCCTAGACTGACGGCGTAGAGGAGCGGTCCGTACACGAGCCAATCAGGCTGGGGCTCGGTGTCGATTGCCGCTATCATGCGTGAGAACAAGTAGGGCGCGGCCACCGCAATCCCGCTGCCGCATAGCACGAGGAAAGTTATCACGAAAAGAAGGCGACGATTTTCTGCGATATAGCGAAGATAAATTGTCGACAACATTTGAATTATTTTGGCACGAGATGAACTGATTTCTGGGGTCAATTTTCCCTCGTCGCGAATGGGAGTTCATTCGGTAACAAACCTACACGTGCATGACAATGCATGTTCCCATGGCGCCGATGGCACCGTGCAGGGTCTACTGCACACGCTTGGTGACCTCGCGGACGAACAATGGGATCTGCCGGCCAGCTTGGCGGCAACCACCAGATAAAACTGCCAAGCGGGGTTCTCCGCAGTCCATCGCTGACCTAGCTTGAGGAAAGGACCGCCCTCAGTACGCTGGTCGGTGCCCCTCATGAGATGCGCCATGATTCCCATACCGCTCGACCTCATCGGCATCGACGACCTTCAGCATCTCGTCGACAGCGAGATGCGAGAGAGGCGCGACCTCGAGTTCAAGCGGGAACTGCCCGGCGACAAAGACACGGATGTTCGCGAGTTCCTCGCAGACGTGACCGCCATGGCCAACGCCCAGGGCGGCGACCTGATCTACGGCATTGCGGAGACGGACGGCGTAGCAGCCGAGGTCGTGGGCCTAGACGTCGACCCGGAACTCGAGATCGCGAGGATCGAAAGCAGGGTTCGCAATGGTACCGATCCACGATTGAACGGGCTGCAGGTTCGTTGGGTGTCCATGGGCGGCGAGAAGGGCGCGATCCTGCTCAGAGTCCCCGCAAGTCTTGCAGCTCCGCACGCCCTGCAGCACAAGGGCGTCAGGCGGTTTCATTCGAGAACGTCCACCGGCAAGTACGAGATGGATACGCACGAACTCCGGCAGGCATTCGAGGCGTCGGGCGATTTGCCTCGACGGCTGCGAGATCTGCACGACGACGCCGTTCTGATGGCGAATGGGAAAGACATGCCATTCGCCATCGACGGCCAGCCATCAGCGGTGCTCTCAGTCATTCCATTGGGGTTCTTCCGAGAGGTACGGGACTTGGCGATCTCGCCCGAGATCGCCGTTGCGCCGCACGATGTCGACGGTGGGATGGATCGAACTCTCACTCTAGAGGGCGTGTTGCTTTCCACGCGGCTCAATCGCGGCACGATCGGCCCTCACAACGCCGTTCGATCCTTCGCGCTGACGCATCGCGCCGGCAGGGTGGACGCAGCCTGGACCCTGGGACACGTCCAGTTCGGCTCCAGATCCCCTTCACTGGTCGATCCGTTGCAATTCGAGGATGGTGTTTTGGACATCGCCTCCACTGCCGTCACGCGTCTATCGTCCCTCTCGGTGGCCGGACCGTGGCTGCTGCTCGCGACGATCCAGGGGATAAAGGCCATGCCGATGATCGTCGACGAGCATCGCACATCGATCCCGGCCTTTCGAAATGGCGCCACCCTTCCCGACCTCACGGTCGAGAGGATTTCCAGAGAGACTCTGACACCCCTATTTCGCTGGTTCTGGCTCCTGTTCGGAGTGGACCGGCCCAACGCGCCGCAATTGGAACGAGGACGCCAGTGATGTTGGAGATCGAAGCCGCCAAAGCAGTCGCGGATCTCATCAAGCCGATCACGGATCCCTTGGCGAAGCGCCTCGTCGACGGGCCGTCGAATCCAGGCTCCATCGTCACCGCTGCTCTCGAGGAAAGGCTGGCGCAGGTCATCAGGGACACCGACCTGGGAGAGTTGAGCGATCGGATGCAGCGGCGGGCCAAATACATGAGTATTCGGAAGCAGCTCGGCTTCGAGAATGCGGTAGCGCTCGCCCTAGAGTTGGCTTCCCGAACCCAGCGCGAGAAGCGCCGAACCGTCGACGAGGACTGGTTCGCCAAATGGGCCGAAGCGGTCGAGGACGTGTCTGACGAGTTGGTCCAATCGCTCTGGGCGCAGGCATTTGCGCGACAGGCGGACAGCGATAGCCGGCGAATCTCCCTTCGCGCGCTTGAGAGCTTGAGACTGATGGAACGACAGGACGCGGTAAACTTCATGCGCGCCAGCGAAGTGCTGCACGCAATGGGGTACGTGTTCGCCAACTCCAACGATGTGCTGGAGCGCATCATGAGACCGGACAACCTTGACGCTCTCGTGGATCTTCGCCTGGTCGAGTTCGAGGAGCAGTTGGCGTCTGTCCTCTCGGCGCCGGGCGGCTATTCCATGTATTTCAGCATGCCGCCCGAATTCGCCAAGGAGGCGTTCCGGATCGTCAGGTTGTCCGCCCGAGGAAGGGAATTGGCACAGACCCTACCGGCCGACCAGGAGGCCCACTACGATACGCCTCGCGCCTTCGATGCCTCTGACCCTTTGCTCATTCCCAAGTACCTGAACCTCGTCGCGAGAAACTTCGACCGACGCTACGACGTATCACTTTGCATCTATGATCCCACCGAGCAGAGACCACCTCCCGGTGGCCGCAAGCGAACCCATCAATGGGATCGCACGCTCAACTGCTGGAAGCGCATAGGTTCGCCAACTCGGCCTGTTGATGCAGCAACGCTGATGGTGCTGGAGCGACCGGGCGTCGGCGAGTAACAGCACTCGAGTCGAATCGTTAGGCCGACCGGGATTTTTTTGGGTGCCCACGCCATGGAAATCGAAATCGAAGTTCCCGCTGAATTCCAAGCCCACGTTGCGGCTGCAGTGATGCGTTTGGGCTACCTCCATCCGTCGTGGACCATCAGTTCGGCCACGCCGGACGCGATCGCGGTGAGCTTGGTGCAGGACGAGGATGCGGACGAAGCGAGGCGGGAGATCACCTACGCTCTCTATCGCGAGCGCATACGGTCCGAGGGCGCATCGCTCCGGGAACTGCTGCTCAAGACGATGGTGGCCTGATGCACACCTGGCCACTGCGGTTCCGGGACCTCGGCGACGCCGTGGTGATGTCGAACGAGGCCGGCGCATGGTTCCGGGCGTCCCACGATTTCGTCGATCGCTACGCCTCAGCCCGGCTGACCGAGGAGGACGAAGGCTTCCTTCTGGCCAGCGGTCTGGCTTTCGAAAAGGCCGGCGACCTGTCCTTCTCTTCGCATGCCTACCGCTGGAGCGTGCGTCGCACTTCGGCGAACCGCTTGATCGACTACGTGATCCTGGTCCCGACGCTGCGATGCAACCTGTCGTGCTCCTACTGCCAGGTATCGCGAGCGGCCGAGAACGCCACCGGCTACGATTGGGACGAAGAGACGCTTGCCGCGGTTCTCAGGTTCTTGGATGGCTTGGAGACCGAGCGTGTTCAGATCGAGTTCCAGGGCGGCGAACCGCTGCTCCGGCTGGACCTCCTGAACGCCGTGCGCGACTTCTGCCGGCGTCGGTTCAAGCAATCCCGGTTCGTGGTCTGCTCCAACTTCCAGGTCGTCGACGAGGCCATCTGGGCCTTCTTCGATGCCGATGACACGCAGCTAAGCACCTCGATCGACGGCGACGTCGGCACCCATACCCGACAGCGCACCGGCAGCGAGGCGGCCACGGGGGCTTTCTTGGGCAACCTCGAGGAGTTCGTCGGCAGGTTCGGAACCGGGCGCGTGTCCGCGCTTCCTACAATCGATCCGACCAACCCGCCCAACCTGGAAGAGCTTCTGTCCACCTATGGCCGCTTCGGTATCCGGTCGATCTACCTGCGTCCGATCAATCGCCAAGGCTTTGCTCGCCGCCGACCGGAGGCAGAGGGCGAACTGCAGGCGTGGAACGCCCTGCACGGCGCGTTCATCGATCGGCTGGTCGAGCTGAACTTCGGCGGGGACGAGGTCCTGGAGGAATACTACTTCAGCCACCTGCTGAGGCGGATACTCGGACGGGGCGCCAATGGCCACGTCGATATCCGGAACCCAAATCCGGTCGGCACCAACTACATCGTCGTCGACTACGACGGCGTTCTATACCCGACTGACGAGGCCCGGATGATGTCGCGGGTCGGCCAGATCGACCTTTCGGTCGGCAACGTTCGCGATGGACTGGACTACACGGCGGTCGATCAGCTCAACGCGGCCTCTTTCAACGACCTGGACCCCGATTGCCAGCACTGCGCCTACCAACCGTTCTGCGGCGTCGACCTTATCGACGACATCTCCAGATACGGAAGGGTCGACCTGCCGAGGCACCAGACCTACTTCTGTCGGCGTCACCTCGCCCTGTTCGACAAGGCGTTCGAGATGATCACCAGCGCCGATCCGAAGGTCCAGCACTCGCTGAGCAAGTGGACCGGCGTCGAGCACTGGCCTGCAGGATTCCGCGAGGTCCGGGCATGATACCGCTGGTCGTGGCCGCCGAGGTCCGGGGAACCGATGCGCCCTTCGTGGTCAGGCTGACCGCCACCGCGGAGACGCCGGACGATGCTTTGCTGCGTCGAACCGACCAGAGCACCATGGTGATATCGCACGGGCGCGCCCGGGCACGCATCGCCGGCAGCGACCCTTCCCCCTTCCTCGGCGACATCGTGCTGTTCGACCCGGCGCGGTCGACGATGCAACTTTGTCGACTCAATTGGTCGGAATGAAGCCTGCGAAGTATCGCAACTTATTCGCGCGACCGCCGATAGTGGCATGGCCGCCGGAACTGCTTCACCGCCACGCGGAAGACGACGAGAACTACAGCCACGGATCCTGGGCTCGAAGCGCGATCCAGCTGCGAACTCTGGCGCAGAACCGAGGTTCTGCTTTGCACCAGAAGCGGTAATTGACCGCATGCCGCCGCAACGCCACCTTGGGGCAGCATGCGGCCCCGCAGCCATCGTTGAGGCGAAAAGCAGCCTTTGGGTCGCAACAGCAAATGTCTGGAGGGCTTCGCGAAATGAGAATAGCCGAATTTCTCGATCATCGGTCCCGATGGAGCGTTCTGCGACGACTAGGAAATTCGCCTGTGGCAAAGGCAACTATCGCTGTGCCGCTGGTAGGGTATCTTCTGCTGTTCAATGCAGAGATCGTACGATTACTGAGCCTTCACACCGATTTTTGCCAGCCTGGAAATTGCAGTCCGGCACTGCGGCTTCTCTTGCTATATCTCGGCTCGTGCCTAGTTGCGGTAGGTGCAGCGCTTTACGCGATGAGATGTCCAGCGCTCATAAAGAAATACGATTCTGCGGCCGCTTTCTTTGACGCTGAGAAGGACTATTTCTCGCAGCCTCGAAATCACGACTACCTGCTTAAGTTAATCAAGTTAGGCACCGAGGCCGAGCCACTTGCTCATGACGCTGCCAAGTTTGACTACAAGGAAAGCAGGCATATCGATCCAAGCAGGTTGGCCGATCCGATGGGAGAACTCTATCGGATCCTCAATGTGTCGCATTTTGGGAGCAGGCTAGTCGCACTCGTGGCGTACTGCATCGGCGTCATACTGCTACTCCTTCCTACCGCAATGACATTCATCCAGGTGATGACCGCCTTCCAATGGGGGAGCAGTGCGTCGTAGCGTTCAGTTGGCAACCAGCGTCCGCCCTGCGCCATAAGGGATCGCTGGGTCCTTGTGGCCCATTACTACGTGGCGGCTGGCCTTCTCCAAGTTGGTCGCGTCGTCAGTCAGAGGCGCGGACGCACCGAGCGGCTGATTTCCGTCAGCGTGCCTAAGACGAGCGCAAAGAGAATTGCGATCACCCCCTGATCTATCGCCTCTCCGGGAAGGCCCACGAAATACCGAGACGGGTCAAAGTTGAGCGTGCTCATGTTGAGCAAGACATAGACGCCTGTCGTCAGCCGCAACACGCCGACAATCAGTGCGATCCAAGCAGCTATAGTTCCGACAGCAGTAAAGAACATATCCACCCCCGTGCCGAGCATCATACTGGATTGCCCTAAGGGGTCCAACAGCAGGTGGATAACGTGACGCTCCGTCGACAGGTTCGCAACGGCCGCTTCGGGCCAGAAGCGGTCGCTGCCAAAGATCAACATCCGCGCAAGGCGGACGACGTCGATCCAGAATCTCCGCCTGCTACCAGTTCCAGAGAGTTCCGTCTTCGAGCCGGTTGACGTCCA
>VFQQ010004414.1_pt1 | contig 12440 bp, 13 predicted proteins | sample 3512341 | NCBI WGS metagenome assembly VFQQ01 (sample SAMN10412373, study PRJNA504923) | tailings metagenome | isolation source: Relicate 2 Philex TSF1 revegetated site | place: Philippines: Tuba, Benguet | collected 2017-08-29 | reverse complement strand
GCTGATGAATTGGATAGGGAGACCGAAGATGGATATTCGCTTGGCTCTAGTTGCCGCCGTCCTGCCGCTCACCGCCTGTGCCTACAGCGACGCCCCCGCCGAACCCGCGCCGCCGCCCGTCGACGGGCTCAAACAATGCAACATCGACGCAGTGCAATCCTATGTCGGTCAGACCGCGACGCCCGAGCTCGGCGCGCGCATCCTGAAAGAAGCCGAAGGCCGCACGCTGCGCTGGGGTCCGCCGCGCTCGGCGATGACGATGGACTATCGCTCCGACCGCGTGAACATCATGTACGACGACGCCTACAAGATTACGCAGATCACCTGTGGCTGACCGATCCCGGCGCAATCACAGCTCGGCGTCGCCGTTCGAGCCGGTATACGGCTACAGCCGCGCGGTGCGGGTGGGGAACCGCATCGACGTCGCGGGCTGCGCGCCGATCGAGCCCGACGGGACGTCGACCGTCGGCGATGCGGGGGTGCAGGCGGCGCGCTGCCTGACGATCATCCGCGAGGCACTGGAGGCGCTGGGCGGTTCGCCCGCCGATGTCGTGCGCACGCGCATGTATATCACCGACCCCGCCGACGCTGACCTTGTGGGTCACGCGCATGGCGCGATGTTCGGGGACATCCGCCCCGCGGCGACGATGCTCGTCATCCCCGCGCTGATCCGCCCCGAATGGAAAGTCGAAATCGAAGCCGAAGCCATCATCATCGAGAAGACCGCATGACCGACCAGTTCCAGCTGACCGACGACCAGCTCGCCATTCAGGATATGGCGCGCAAATTTACCGCCGACCGCATCACGCCGTTCGCCGCCGAATGGGACGAGAAAAGCCATTATCCCGTCGAGGTGTGGAAGGCCGCGGGCGAGCTCGGCTTCGGGGCGATCTATGTTGCCGAGGAATCGGGCGGCATCGGGCTCGGGCGACTGGAGGCGGCGCTGATCATGGAGGCGATGGCCTATGGCTGCCCCGCGACCAGCGCCTATGTCTCGATCCACAATATGGCGACGTGGATGATCGACCGCTTCGGCGGCGCGGCGGTCAAGGACCGCTTCCTGCCGAGCCTTGTCAGCATGGACAAGATCGCGAGCTATTGCCTGACCGAACCCGGCTCGGGCTCGGATGCCGCGGCGCTCAAGACGACGGCGAAGCGTGACGGCGACCATTATGTGCTCAGCGGCACCAAGCAGTTCATCTCGGGCGCGGGGGTCAACGACCTCTATGTCTGCATGGTCCGCACCGGCGAGGAAAAGTCGAAGGGCATCAGCTGCATCGTTGTCGAAAAGGACACGCCGGGATTGAGCTTCGGCGCCCCCGAAAAGAAGCTCGGTTGGAATGCCTCACCCACCGCGCAAGTGATCTTCGAGGATTGCCGGGTGCCGGTCGAAAATCTGGTCGGCGCCGAGGGCGACGGTTTCCGCTTCGCGATGGCGGGGCTCGACGGCGGGCGCCTCAACATCGGCGCCTGCTCGCTCGGCGGCGCGCAGCGCTGCCTCGACGAGGCGATCGCCTATACCAAGGATCGCCAGCAATTCGGGCAACCGATCGCCGATTTCCAGAACACCCAGTTCATGCTCGCCGACATGGCGACCGACCTCGAAGCGTCGCGCGCGCTGCTCTATATGGCGGCTGCGAAGGTCACCGCGAACGCGCCCGACAAGTCGCGCTTCTCGGCGATGGCGAAACGGCTTGCGACCGACAATGGCAGCAAGATCGTCAACGACGCGCTGCAATTGTTCGGCGGCTACGGCTATCTGCGCGATTATCCGATCGAGCGCTTCTGGCGCGACCTGCGCGTCCATTCGATCCTCGAGGGCACCAACCAGGTGATGCGGATGATCGTCGGAAGGGACTTGTTGCGCCAATGATTTTACCCCTCTCCCGTCGGGAGAGGGTTGCGAAGACTTGCCAGCTTGCTGGCTAGTCGCAGCTGGGTGAGGGGTGGTGTGCCATCGGAACGGCAGAACCCCTCATCCAACTCCGCCTAACCGGCAAGCCGGTAAGGCTTCATATCCTTCTCTCGACGGGAGAAGGTTTGAGAGGGTTTATGACCGAAGACGTTCTCATCTCGACCGACGGCCGTATCGGCCGCCTGTCGCTCAACCGCCCGAAAGCGATTCATGCGCTGAATCTCGCAATGTGTCAGGCGATGATCGACGCGCTGCTCAAATGGCGCGACGACGACGCCATCGAAGCGGTGATCATCGACCATAGCGAGGGCCGCGGCTTCTGCGCCGGCGGCGACATCCGCATGCTCGCCGAAAGCGGGGCAAAGGACGGGGTCGAAGCGCGCGCCTTCTTCCACACCGAATATCGCCTCAACCACCTGCTCTTCACTTACCCCAAGCCCGTTGTCGCCTTCATGGACGGCATCACCATGGGCGGCGGGGTCGGGATTTCGCAGCCCGCTAAATATCGCGTCGCGACCGAGCATACCCGCTTTGCCATGCCCGAAACCGGGATCGGCCTGTTCCCCGACGTCGGCGGCGGCTGGTACCTGCCGCGGCTCGAAGGCCGCGTCGGGGCGTTCCTCGCGCTCACCGGCGCACGGCTCGACGGGGCGGAATGTTTGGCGCTTGGGTTGGCGACCCACTATCTGCCGTCCGAGCATCTCGCCGAAGCCAAAGCGCGGATTGCGCAGCACCCCGACCGCATCGGCGGCATCTTGGGCGAGCTGTCGATCACCGCACCGCCCGCGGCGATCACGCACCAGATCGACAAGATCAACCGGCTGTTCGCCAGCGACACCTATGAAGACATCCTCGCCGCTCTCGAAACCGACGGCAGCGACTGGGCCGAAAAGGAACTCGCCGCGCTGCACAGCAAATCGCCGCAGACGTGCAAGGTCGCGCTCCGTCAGCTGAAGGAAGGCGGCGCGATGCACGACTTCGCGGCGCAGATGACACAGGAATATGCGATCGGCAGCCGCGTCGTGCAGATGCACGACTTCCTCGAAGGCGTGCGCGCGCTGATTATCGACAAGGACAACAGCCCGAAATGGGACCCCTCGACCCCCGAAGCCGTCACCGACGACTGGATCGAAGCAATCTTTGCGCCGCTGCCCGATGATGAGAAATGGACGCCGCTTTAATCCTCCCCGGAACGGGGAGGGGGACCGCCGCAGGCGGTGGAGGGGGGCTTCGGCCTTGCGCAAGGTCGCGAACCCCCTCCGTCAGCCCCTTCGCTTTGCTCCGGGTCTGTCACCTCCCCGCCAGCGGGGAGGATTTTAGGAGATACGAATGACCTACGAAACCCTCCTCGTCGAAACGCGCGGCGCCGTCACGCTCGTGACGCTCAACCGCCCGCAGGCGCTGAACGCGCTCAATTCGGGCGTGCTCGATGACCTGATCGCCGCCTTCGCAGCGTTTGAGGCTGACGACAGCCAGCGCTGCGCTGTGCTCACCGGCTCGGGCGACAAGGCGTTTGCCGCGGGCGCCGACATCAAGGAAATGGCCGACAAGCCCGCCGCCGATTTCTACCTCGAAGATTTCTTTTCGAAATGGACGAGCGATTTCGTGAAGAAGGTGCGCAAGCCCTGGATCGCCGCGGTCAACGGCTTCGCGCTCGGCGGCGGGTGTGAACTCGCGATGATGGCCGATTTCATCATCGCGTCGGACAAGGCGAAATTCGGCCAGCCCGAAATCAAGCTCGGCGTCGCGCCGGGCATGGGCGGGTCGCAGCGGCTGACGCGCGCGATCGGCAAGGCGAAGGCGATGGAAATGTGCCTGACCGGCCGGATGATGGACGCTGAAGAAGCCGAACGCTCGAGCCTCGTCGCGCGTGTCGTGGCGCATGATACGCTGGTCGAGGAAGCGGTGAAGACCGCGACGGTGATCGCGGCGATGCCGCCGATGGCCGCGATGGTGAACAAGGACATGGTCAACGCCGCGTTCGAAACCACGCTCGACCAAGGGCTGATCTACGAACGCCGCCTGTTCCAGATCCTCGCCGCGACCGAGGACAAGGCCGAGGGCATGGCCGCCTTCATTGAGAAGCGCGAGGGCGTGTGGAAGGGGCGATAATCCTCAAAGGCCTTGGGTTGCTATTCGTCGGGCTACTGTTCGTGTGGCTCGGCGTTTCCGGTTGGAAGCATCGCCGGGAAGAACGCATAAACATTGTCGAAGCAGCGATCCTGAAGCTGGGCGATGCCGATCCACTGCCGCGCAACCGCTGGGACCGTGGCATGGCCTACGCACAACCGGTCCTGATGCTGATATTCGGACCTGTCATGATCTTTCTTGGTCTTGTGATCTTATTCGTCTGATTGGAGTGAACATGAGAATCGCATTTATCGGACTCGGCAACATGGGCGGCGGGATGGCCGCGAACCTCGCGAAGGCGGGGCATGAGGTCCGAGCTTTCGACCTTAGTGAAGACGCGCTCGCGCGCGCGGTCGAGGCGGGCTGTGCGCGCGCCGCATCGGCGGCCGAAGCCGTCGCCGGTGCTGAAGCCGTCGTGACGATGCTTCCCGCGGGCAAGCATGTCGCGTCGGTCTATGAAGCCGATGTTTATCCCAACGCCGCACCCGGCACGCTGCTGCTCGATTGCTCGACGATCGACGTCGCCACTGCGCGCTCGAACATCGAAGCCGCGACCGTAAAAGGCCTCGTCGCGGTCGACGCGCCGGTGTCGGGCGGCATCGCCGCGGCCAATGCCGGCACGCTGACCTTCATGGTCGGCGGCACCGACGAAGGCTTTGCCCGCGCGCAGCCGATCCTCGCGCAGATGGGCAAAGCGGTGATCCACGCCGGCGATGCGGGCGCGGGGCAGGCGGCGAAGATCTGCAACAACATGCTCCTCGGCGCCTCGATGGTCGCAACGTGCGAGACGCTCGCGCTCGCGCTCAAGCTCGGGCTCGATCCGCAGAAATTCTTCGACATCGCCAGCGTGTCGTCGGGGCAATGCTGGTCGCTGACCAGCTATGCACCGCTGCCCGGTGTCGGGCCCACCACCCCCGCCGACAATGATTACAAGGGCGGGTTCGCCGCGGCGCTGATGCTCAAGGATCTGCGGCTGGCGATGGAAGCGGCGGCGAGCGTCGACGCCGATGTGCCGATGGGGGCAAAGGCGCGCGAATTGTATGAAGCGTTTGTCGAATCCGATCAGGACGGCCGCGACTTTTCGGCGATTATCCGGACGTTGCAGGGATAGACCAGACACCCAACGCCGTTCGCATCGAGCGAAGTCGAGATGCGTCTGGCGCTGTGCTGGCGTGTCTCGACTTCGCTCGACACGAACGGGAATTTGGGTCGGTTCTAGTAAAAATCCGCCGTCTCGCCGCCGTCCTTGCGCTCGCCGCGATGCACCTGCGTCGGCGCGCGGCGGTCGCCGGTCCGCACCTCGATCCGCCCGTCGAGCCGCCGCACTTCGGCTGGCGCCAAGATCCGCGCCCGCGCTACGGCAACCGCGCTCGTCGGCGGCGCGGGCGGCGCGGCGACCGGAACGCTGCCGGTGAGCAGCAACAGGGCGAGAAACGACATAGCAACCATGCTCTGCCGTAACGGCAGGTGTGACCAGCGCTTTAACCCTGAATCGCAACTATTTGCGCCCACCAATAGCGACGGCAGACCAAAGCAAAGGCCGCCTGCCCCGCGGTGAGACAGCAGAAGCCCCTCCCCTTAAGGGGAGGGGTTGGGGTGGGGTCCATCGGTCTTGCGCAAGGCCGATGGACCCCACCCGCTGCGACTAAGCCAGCAAGCTGGCAAGTCTCGCTGCCCTCCCCTGAAGGGGAGGGCGTATGGGATTTAGAAGCCCGACTTCGCCTCGGCCTTTTCCTTGAGCAGCGGCGCGATCTCGAACCCGTGCTTTTCCAGCGCTGCGACAATCTTGTCGGTGCCTTCCAGCCCCGCCCAGAACATCGGGCCGCCGCGATAGACCGGCCAGCCATAGCCATAGATCCACACGACATCGATGTCCGACGCGCGCTGCGCCTTGCCTTCGGACAGGATCAGCGCGCCTTCGTTGACCATCGGATACAGCGTGCGTTCGATAATCTCCTGATCGGTGATGTCGCGCTTCTCGACGCCTTCCTTGGCGCGAAACTCCTCGATGATCTCGGCAACGCGCGGACTTTCCGACGGATTGCGCTTTTCGTCATAATCGTAAAAGCCCGCTTGCTTCTTCTGCCCCCAGCGGCCTTCGGCGGCGAGCGCGTCGCGGATGCTTTCGATGCGGTTGGGGTCGCGGTGCCAGCCGATGTCGACGCCGGCAAGGTCGCTCATCTGGAACGGCCCCATCGGCATGCCGAATTCGACGTGCACCTTGTCGACCTGCGCCGGGGTCGCGCCTTCGAGCAGCAGCTTCATTGCTTCCATCTGGCGCGGTTTGAGCATGCGGTTGCCGATAAAGCCGTCGCAAACGCCCGCGACGACCGCGACCTTGCCGATCTTTTTGCCGATCGCCATCGCCGTCGCCAGCGCATCGGGCGCGGTCTTGTCGCCGCGCACGACCTCGAGCAATTTCATCACATTCGCGGGCGAGAAGAAGTGCATGCCCAGCACGTCGCCGGGACGGCTCGTTGCGGTCGCGATTTCGTCGATGTCGAGGTAGCTGGTGTTCGACGCGAGGATCGCGCCGGGCTTGGCAATCTTGTCGAGCTTGCCGAAAATGTCCTTCTTGACGTCCATATTTTCATAGACCGCCTCGATGATGAGGTCGCAGTCGGCGAGATCGTCGAGGCTCAGCGTCGGGGTGATCAGCCCCATCATTTGATCGACCTGCTCGGGCTTGAACCGACCCTTGGCGGCCGACGCGTCGTAATTCTTGCGCACGACGCCGAGCCCGCGGTCGAGCGCGTCCTGCTGCATTTCGACGATCGTGCAGGGGATGCCCTTTTGCAGGAAGTTCATCATGATGCCGCCGCCCATCGTGCCGGCGCCGATGATGCCGACCTTCTTGATGTCGCGCAGCTGGGTGTCTTTGGGCAGGCCGTCGATCTTCGCGGCCTGGCGTTCGGCGAAGAAGATGTGGCGCTGCGCGGCCGATTGGCTGCCGAACATCAGCTTCATGAACTGCTCGCGCTCGAACGCCAAACCCTCGTCGAACGGCAGCCGCGTTGCGGCTTCGACGCAAGCGAGGTTGGCATAGGGCGCCTCGAACCCGCGCCAGCGCTTCGCATTCTTCGTCTTGAGCTGCTCGATGACGGCAATGTCGCCGAACACCGGGCGTTCGCGCGTCGGACGCGGGCCATCGGCGATCTTCGCGCGCGCAAAGGCGATGGCGTCGGCGGCCAGGCTGTCCTCGCCCGCCAGCTCATCGACCAAGCCCATTTCCTTCGCCTTCGGCGCCGGAACCGGGTCGCCGGTCGAGGTCATCGTCGCCGCGGCTTCGACCCCGACGATGCGCGGCAGCCGCTGCGTGCCGCCCGCGCCGGGCAGCAGGCCCAGCTTCACTTCGGGCACGCCGAGCTTCGCCGACGGCACCGCGACGCGGTAATGACACACAAGCGCGGTTTCCAAGCCGCCGCCGAGCGCCGTGCCATGGATCGCGGCGACCACCGGCTTCGACGCGGCTTCGATGCTGTTCAGCACCGCGTTGAAATCGGGACCGCGCGGCGGTTTGCCGAATTCGCTGATGTCGGCGCCCGCGATAAAGGTCGCCCCGGCGCAGCGCAGCACGATCGCCTTGACGCTGTCGTCGGACAGTGCGGCGGCGAAATTGTCTTCCAGCCCCTGCCGGACGTGCCAGCTGAGCGCGTTGACGGGCGGATTGTTGACGATGATGACGGCGACGTCGCCATCCTTTTCCATCGTGACGGAAACGGGGGTTTCTTCGGACATTTCAGGCTCCTTAAAAGATTCCGTTCGCTTCGAGCGAAGTCGAGAAGCGTCTAGCGCTGCGCTTCGCGTGTCTCGACTGCGCTCGCCACGAACGGTGGGTGGGTTGTTGAATCAGTCATCGATCGCCGCGTGGACCAATGTCTTGACCTCGCGCCGCACGGGGTAAGTGGAGGAGGGCATCAGCTGGGTCATGAAGACCATGCAAATCTCTTCGACCGGATCGACGAAGAAGCCGGTCGAAAACATGCCTCCCCAGTAAAAATCGCCGACCGATCCGGGAATGCCGGCGCGCGCGGGGTCGAGCGTCACCGCAAAGCCGAGGCCGAAACCGATCCCGGCATTTTCATCCTCGCTGAACACCCCGACGCTATGCTGCGTCAAATCGCCCCCGCCGGGCAGATGGTTCGACGTCATCAGATCGAGCGTCTTGCGGCTGACGATCCGCACATCGCCCAGCTTGCCGCCGCCAAGCAGCATCAGGCAGAAGCGGTGATAATCATCGAGCGTCGAGGCAAGCCCGCCGCCGCCCGAATGAAAGCTCCTGTCTTTCGCCCAGCGGCTGCGCGCGCCTTCGTCGAAGCCCTGCATCTTGTCCTTGGGGTGAAAGGCATAGGCGTCGGCCAGCCGGTGCTGCTGGTCGGCTGGCACCTTGAACCCGGTATCGACCATGCCGAGCGGACCAAAGATTCGCTCTTGCAGCACCTGCGCGAACGGCTTGCCCTCGATCCGCTCGACCACCGCGCCGAGCACGTCGGTCGCCATCGAATAATTCCAGTGCGCGCCGGGGTCGAACTGCAGCGGGATTTTTGCCAGTCCTTCGATGAAGCTGTCCATCGTGTAATCGGCGTCGAAATCGTCGATCCGCGCCTTACGGTATGCCGCATCGACCGGGGTGCGCTCCTGAAAGCCATAGCTAAGCCCCGACGTGTGGCGCAGCAGATCGACCATGCGGATCGGCTGCGCCGGCGGCCGGGTCAGGAAGGGCACATTGCCGCCGCCCGCGATAAACACGCCGGTATCCTTGAACTCTGGGCAAAACTTCACGAGCGGGTCCGACAGCGCCACCTTGCCTTCCTCGACCAGCATCATGAAGGCGATGCTGGTGATCGGCTTCGTCATGCTCGCAATGCGAAAGATCGCATCATCCTTCAGCGGCTCGCCCGGCCGCGCTTCGCCGATGACGGACTGGTGCGCAATCTCGCCGCGCCGCGAAACCAACGTCGCGGCGTGCGGCAAGCGGCCGGTGCCGACATATTTGGCCTCGAGAAAGGCGGGAATGCGGCCCAGCCGCGCCGTGTCGAAACCGTGAATCATGACATCCCTTTTGACTGTGAAGGCTTCGCGCCTTCCTTTCGTTCCCGTTCGTGTCGAGCGAAGTCGAGACACCCCGAAGGCGGGCGCGACTGATGGGCATCTCGACTTCGCTCGATGCGAACGGAAGAGGGGAGGCGGATCAAAACCATTGTCTCAATGCGATGTCTGGCCAAGCAGCTGGCGCGTCACCGGATGCGAACTGGTGAGCCCGCCGTCAACCGCGATCGCCTGTCCGTTGACATAACTCGCCTGATCGCTGGCGAGGAACAGTGCGACATTGGCGAGCTCCTCGGGCTGCGCCGCGCGGCGCAGCGGATTGAGCTGGCCCAGCTTGTGCGTGACCTCCTTCGCCTTCGCATAATCGAAAGTCGGTTTGGTCATGCCCGTTTCGGTCAGGCCGGGGCACACCGCATTGACGCGCACGCCGCTCGTCGACAGCTGCTGCGCCGCGATTTTGGCGAGGTTGATGACGCCCGCCTTCGACGCGGAGTAAGCGCCCGGACCCGCGCCCGAATTGATCCCCGCAACGCTCGCGGTGAGCACGATCGCGCCGCCGCGGCCCTGATCGACCATCGCTTTGCCCGCATGTTTCACCATCAGCGCGGGGCCGATCAGGTTGACGCGCAAAGTCTCGGCCCAGGCATCGGGGTCGAAATCGAAAATGCCGCCCATGTCGCCGATGATCCCGGCGTTGGCAAAAGCGACGTCGAGCCCGCCATAAGTGTCCTTGGCGGTGGCAACCAGCTTGACGACATCGGCCTCGACGCCCGCGTCGATTTCCAGCGCCACGGCCTCGCCACCGGCGTCTTTCACCAGCTGCGCCGTCTCATGCACCGCCGCCGTCTTGTCGCCGAGCACCAGCTTCGCGCCCTCGGCGGCGAAGCGCAGCGCGCTGGCGCGGCCGATGCCCGAACCGGCACCTGTGATAATCGCGATCTTGCCGTCCAATGCGCCCATCATGCGCCTCCCGAAATTGTGGCTCCGCCATCGCACACGATGGTCTGGCCGGTGGTGAATGCCCCCGCCTTGCTGGCAAGGAAGACGGCGGCGCCCGCTATCTCGTGCGGCTCGCCGATGCGCTTCAGCGTCGAGGCCGCGGTCGAGCGCCGCAGATTTTCTTCATTTTCCCACAAGGCGCGGGCCATATCGGTGCGGATCAGCCCCGGCGCGATGCAGTTGACGCGCACCCCGCGCGGTCCGAACTCGACCGAAAAATTGCGCGCCACCTGCATGTCGGCGGCCTTGGAGATGCCGTAAGCGCCGATGATCGGCGATCCTTTCAGCCCGCCGATCGAGCTGATGATGATGATCGACCCCTCGCCGCGTTCGAGCATCTCGGGCGCGACCATCGAAATCAGCCAGTGGTTGGACAGGATATTATTGTCCATGATCTTGCGGAACTGGTCGTCGCTGATCCCCAGGCCGGGGCCATAATAGGGGTTGGACGCGGCGTTGCAGACGAGCGTCGTGATCTTGCCGAACGCGGCGCGCGTCTCGTTCACCAGGTTCTGCAGATCGTCCTTCGACGAGATGTTCGCGGCGACCGCAATCGCGGTGCCGTCGCCGAACCGCGCGTTGATCTCGGCGGCAGTGGCATCGCAGGCGTCCTGCTTGCGGCTCGAAATCACGACCTTCGCGCCCTGCTCGGCCATCGCTTCGGCTGTGGCCTTGCCGATGCCGCGCGACGATCCGGTGATCAGTGCGACCTGGCCGGTCATGTCGAACAGGCTCATGCGCCGGCCTTTCGGGCAAATTCCCACGCGCGCGCCGCGAGCGGCTGCACGCGCTCCGACATCGCCTTGGCATGGGCCGAAGAGGCGGTGCCATCGATGACGCGCTTCTTGATTCCCTGCATGATCCCCGCGAGGCGGAAGAAATTATAGGCGAAATACCAGTTCATGTCGGGCACCCCGTCGCGGCCGGTGGCGGCGCAATAGCGCTCGACCATCTCGTCGAGTTCGGGAATGCCGAGCGCCTTGCGGTCGAGATCCATCACCCCCGATCGCCCGCCATTTTCGGTCACCCACGCCATCGCGACATAGGTGAAATCGGCGAGCGGATCGCCCAAGGTCGACAGCTCCCAGTCGAGCACCGCCAGCACTTCGGGCCGGTCCTTGGCATAGATCATATTGTCGATGCGGTAATCGCCGTGGACAACACTCGTGCGCGTCTGTTCGGGCAATGTGGCGGGCAGGAACGCGATCAGCCGTTCCATCTCGTCCATCGTCTCGGTTTCGGCGAGCTTGTACTGCTTGGTCCAGCGATCGACCTGCCGCCCGAAATAATTGCCGGGCTTGCCGAAATCGGACAGCCCCGCCGCCTCGACATCGACCTTGTGCAGCGCCGCGAGTGTGTCGATCATCGCTTCATAGGTCGCGCGGCGATTTTCGGGGGTCGATCCCGGCATCGACCCGTCCCAGATCGTCTGCCCGTCGACCATGGACATGACATAGAACCAGCTGCCGACGACGCTGTCGTCGGTGCAAAGCCCATATTGGCGCGCGACGGGAAACCCCATCTTATGCAGGCCCGCCTGCACCTTATATTCGCGGTCGACCGCATGCGCCGAAGGGAGCAGCGGACCAAAGGGCTTGCGGCGCAGCACATAATTGCCCGACGGCGACGAGATTTTATAGGTCGGGTTCGACTGGCCGCCGGCGAACTTGCTCTGCGTCAGCGGGCCTTCAAAGCCCTCGACATTCGCTTCCATCCACTGGGTCAGCTTCGCCTCGTCGAGCACGTCCGCCCCCTCGGGCGCGACGGTGCCGCTGAAGGCTTTCTGGGCGTCCAAGGTCATATGTTCCTCCCTGCGCGAAGCGTGGGGAGGGGGGCCATGCGAAGCATGGTGGAGGGGCCGCCGACGAAGTCGGCGAGCTGCGCTCGCTGCCCCTCCACCGGCCTGCGGCCGGTCCCCCTCCCCATCTTCGACGGGGAGGATTGCTGTCGCGCCAGCCCGCTCACTGGTCGAAAACGATCACCGACCGAGCGGCGTCGCCTTTCTTCATCTTGTCGAACCCTTCGTTGATCTTCTCGAGCGGGATCGTCTCGGCGACGATGCTGTCGAGGTCGAGCAGCCCGCGCAGGTAAAAATCGACGAGGCGCGGGATGTCGACGGGGAAACGGTTGCCGCCCATGATCGCGCCCTGCAATTTCTTGCCCGACAGCAGATCCATCGCCGATAGGCCGACCTTCTCCGACAAAGGCATCATGCCCAGAATCGTCGCGGTGCCGCCGCGGCGCAGCGATGCGACCGCAAGGCTCGCCGACGCCGGACGCCCGACCGCTTCGATCGCATGATCGACGCCGCCCTTGCTGAGTTCGACGATCTGCTTCGCGGCGTCGC
>VFQQ010004411.1_pt1 | contig 12447 bp, 6 predicted proteins | sample 3512341 | NCBI WGS metagenome assembly VFQQ01 (sample SAMN10412373, study PRJNA504923) | tailings metagenome | isolation source: Relicate 2 Philex TSF1 revegetated site | place: Philippines: Tuba, Benguet | collected 2017-08-29 | reverse complement strand
ACGCGAGGGCGTCGTGCCACGGCAACTGTTCGAGCTGCGTCCAGTTGCGCAGGCCATCGAGATACGGACCGAGCCACTCATCCAGCGTGCTCACCAGCGTGTCGTCGGAGACGTCGGGCCAACTGCTGTCGAAGTGGTGCAGAAAGGCGAGCCGTTCGCGCAAACGTATGGCGCTTTCACTCCATGGCCAGGCGGACGCGCCGATCTTCGCGAGCTGGGCAATCCAGAGCGTACGAACCTGCTCGGCGTCCACTTCGCGCAACGGCTTTTCTTCGATGGTGATGGCACCGAGCTTCACGCGTTCCACCGCTTTCATACTGCGGCTGCGCTCATCCCACTGCACGCCGCGTTCGGTGCTGAGCTGATCCAGTACCTCCAGCCGCAGATCCCCGAGTGCAATGGGGAGTGCACGCGCCACGCGGTACTCGGGTGGTTGCCCATCGAGTTCGGCAATGGCCAGCCACGGCTCGTCAAAGAGTGCGTCACCGCGCGTGACCACCGCCCCGCTGCCATTGCGCAGCAGGTAGCGACCTTCGCTACCGGGGCGCCGCTGCGCAACACGATCGGGAAACGCGAGGGCGACGAGTACTCCGACGTCACACCCAGACTCGGACCCCATCCCTGACGCGAAACTGCGGACGTCGGTCGGGCGGCTTCCGTGTTCTTGACTTCCGTCGCCACGGCTTCTGTTTTGTTGGCTGCCACTGTTTGCGGTTCTCAGCTCAATCTCTCTTGCCTGCTGCCTGACCCGCCGCAGCGCGTCACGATCCACCCGCGCGCCGTGCAGCGACACCTCTCGCTCATCGTGCTGCAGGGCTTCGAGCCTGAGTCTCAAGTCGGCCGGTGCGCGCGCCGGGCCGTCAACACGCAAGACATCGCGCTCCTCGAGCACGGCTGCGAGCTGTGCCCCGAGCATGCCCGCACCACGCGAAGCCGCCACAAGAACCAGATGGGCAAGACGCGGTTGCAGCGGCAGCGCGGCCATCTGCCGGCCATGTGCCGTCATGCGGCCGCTGGCGTCGAGCGCACCGAGTTCCCGCAGCAGCTCACGCGCTTGGGCAAACGCACCCGCGCGTGGCACGTCCAGCCAGCGCAACTGCGACGGATCGGCAATGCCGACATCGGCCAACTCCAGTGCCAGCGACGACAGATCGGCGTCGAGGATCTCCGGTCGCGTGGCCGCCGCCATGCCGTGCTCTTCCTGGGCATCCCAGAGACGATAGCACACGCCCGGTGCCACACGCCCCGCGCGACCACGCCGCTGATCGGCCGATGCCCGACTCACCCGCGTGGTGACCAGGCGCGTGAGACCAGCGGCGGCGTCATAGCGGGCCACACGCGACAGGCCGGCATCCACCACCACACGCACGCCTTCCACGGTCAGGCTGGTTTCCGCCACGCTGGTGCTCAGCACCACCTTGCGCGTACCCGGAGGTGACGCGGCCAGCGCGGCATCCTGATCGGCCAGCGACAGACTGCCGTGCAGCACATGCACACGTACGGAGTCCGGCACCCAGGAAGCGAGCCGCGAGGCCACACGCTGCTGTTCGCTCATGCCGGGCAGAAACACCAGCACATCGCCGTCATGTGCGTCCAGTGCTTCACGCAGCACACGACTCACCGTGACGTCCAGCCATTCATCGCGACGCGGTGGACGGTACTGCGTATCCACCGGATACGCGCGGCCCGCGCTTCGAACGATGGGCGCGGGACCCGCCGCATCAGCGAGCAGTCCGGCCACTGCCTCACCGTCGAGCGTGGCCGACATGACCACGAGGCGCAGGTCTTCGCGCACCTGTTGCGTTTCCAACACCAGGGCGAGTCCCAGGTCGGCCTGCAGCGAGCGCTCGTGAAACTCATCGAACAATACGGCGCCATAACCTTCGAGTGTCGGATCGGCCGAGAGCAGCCGGGACAGCACGCCCTCGGTCACCACCTCAATGCGTGTGCGCGCAGACGCGCGCGTTTCGCCACGCACGCGGTAGCCAACCGTTTCTCCAACGGACTCACCGCGCACCCGCGCCATGAAGTGCGCTGCACTGCGCGCCGCAAGTCGCCGAGGCTCCAGCATGAGCACGCGCTGCGCGCCGAGCCACGGCATGTCGAGCAATGACGGCGGAACCCGCGTGGTTTTGCCCGCACCTGGTGGCGCCTCGAGCACCGCCACCGCACGCGTGGCCAGTGCGGCATGCAGCGCCGGCAGCGCCTCGTCAATCGGTAGCGTCACATCACCACGCCGAGAGGCCATGCGGTTCAGCGACGCCGCCGCGTCGGGCCGTCCAACTGCTGTACCAGCCACTGCTGCGCGCGCTCGATGACGTCGTCCACGCCGCTGCGCACCGCGCGCACGGTCAGCCGCGCATCCACCACGGGCGTGATGCCCACCCGCTGCCAGGTGGACTGGTCGATGCGGCGCAGTTCGTGCGCCGGCACCTCGAGCACCAGGTTGCCCGGCAGCGACACCTGCACGGCCTCCGCTGGTGAACCGGAGCTCGCGCTGCCCATGAATGTCACCTCGGCGGCGCCCTCGAGCGCCAGCGCGAGACGCTCCATGGCGCCGCTCGTGCGCTCATCCACGAGTGCCACGACACGCCCCGCGAAGTGTCCGCTGGTGTCACCACGCGACACGCGAGCCCGCGTTTCGCGCTCGTCGGGACATTGCGCCGCCGCTTCACGCAGCGTGGGGGCGAGACAGGGCGACGACTGATAGCGATGCAGTTCGACCGCAGTAACGGCCACCGGGCGCGTGCGCAGCGCGGCCAGGACGCGCTCGCCCACTACACTGCTGTCCGCCAGCGCACCGCGCAGATCCACAATCCACGCCCGGGCGCCACGATGCCGCGCAATGGCATCGTCCACCGTCTGATCGGTGAGGCGATTCACGTCGAGATAGGCGATGCCATTAGGCAGCGCCATGGCGGCGGCCTGTTGCGGGCGCTCCACCTGCGCCAGCAGCGCCGGATACGCCAGCGTGCGCGGCACGGCCAGTTGACGCTCCCGGCCTGTCACCTCACGAATGCGCACCAGCGAGTTGCCGGGAGGCCCAAAGGGAAGCTGCGCCATGAGCAGACGCTGACGCGTCCACTCGTTGGGGGCCGACACATCTCGCTGATGATCAATAAGCCATGACGGCAACGGATAACCATCCACCGCCGTCAGTTCCTGCCCGACCTCGAGCCCGAGCGCGCGTGTCACCGAGTCGCGCACCACGTCGCGGATGACTGCGCGCCCCTCCACCCACTGCACGCGAAACGGCAGCGCCGCCACACCGCGGGCGCTGTCCATGGTCGCTCCGGTCACGCGCACCTGCGCATCGTCGAACGATCCCACCATGGCGCGCACCGTGGCCGCGTACTCCACCGCATGGCGCGCCGATTCCAATCGCGGCAGCGCGCGCTCGAACACCGCATCCGCGTCGTCATCGTACAAGTCGCGGTGTGCGTGACGCGCCCGCATGCTGCTCCAGAGACGCGCACCGGCCAGGACGCGTGCGCCCATGAAGGGATACGGATCGCGATCGTAATAGCCCGGCAACTGCGCGGGCGCGCGCACCACCGGCAGGCGCGACGCGCGCACATAGCGCTGCGTGCGCAGCATCTCGAAGGCAAGACGACGCGCCGGGTTGCTGTCGGCTGGCGTCGGACCTGATACCACGGTGTCCGCACGCAGATCACTGCTGCCATCCGCGTGCAACAACTCGCCCGTGCGCAGCCGGATCTGCAAATCCTCGCGCAGCGGAATCACCACACTGGGTACCAGCGCGTCGTCGCGCAGTCCGTCTTCCGCCACCAGCGTCGCACGGCCGCTGGCCACCAGACCCAGCACGGCGCGGGGCAGCACGGTTTCCGCATTGGCCAGCACCACCACATGCCGCGTGCTCGTGTCCTGCGGCAGAATGAGGCGGCCGTCACGCAGCACCCAGGCATCATCGAACTGCCAGGCGCCGGCAACCTCGCGTGCGCCGCCAACCCGCCGCACGCGCACACTGCTTTCGGTGAAGGGTACCGAGGCCAAACGCTCCACCAACTGGGTGCGCGCAAAGAACGCGTCCACGCTGTCCAGCTCGGTGCGACCCGCCGCAGCGCGCAAATCGAGCACCACGCGCGCCGGTACAGCCCGGAGCGCCGCGCGCAGGCCAACGTCAGCAGCCTCGGCATACACCGACGCCGTCGGCACCTGCAGCACGAGAATGCTGTCGGCCGTTTGCTCGACGTTCACCACATCCACGCGCGTCAGCGGGCGACGGTCTTCGGCATCATCGGCCGTTTCGACGCGAGACAGCGGATCCTGCAGCGCGCCAAGAAAGCGCTGATACGCCAGCGCCAATGCCTCTGGCGTATCGGCGCGGCGCACCAGCGTGACCGCCCGAATGAAGGCAGAATCAAGTGGGGCACCACGCACGGCCACGGCCGGATGATGCAGCGAGGCCAGGTGCCACACCCAGGCCAGGCGCATGAGCCGCGACGTGCCGGCGGAGTCGGAGGAGGCGGCGTCAGGTTCCGGATCAGCCGGTGCCGTCGGCAGCACCACGATGGGCCTGATGGCCGGCACTTCACGCACCACCGGGCCGGCTCGGCCCACGTCCGCCGATCGCGCGGGCGGCAGACAGGCAGCCGCCGACAGCGCCGCCAACAGCGCCGTAGGCAGCGCCGTAGGCAGCGCCGCGCGTTCCGAAAGCCACCTGAGGGTTCGTCGGCTGCGGTCAGCGCCGACCGTGGACCATCGCGCAGAACTCATCATCTTGCAAAGATACCGCGGGCCACGCATTCGTCCGACAGCCCGGGTAAACCTTTCCCTGTGACCTCGCCCATGTCCGACGTTTCCGGTACGCAGCGGCTCTACTACTACGACGCCGCGCTGCGCCGCTTCAGCGCCACAATCGTCGCCCTCGGTGACGGCGGACGCCGCGTCTACCTCGATCGCAGCGCCTTCTACCCCACCTCGGGTGGACAGCCGCACGACACCGGGCTGCTGGCGGACATCGCCGTATTGGACGTGGTGGACGAGGGCGAGCGGGTGGCGCACTGTCTCGCCGAGCCCATCGGCCTGCCGGTTGGCGCCATGGTGGTCGGTCAGGTGGACAGCGCGCGACGTCAGGACTTCATGCAGCAGCACACGGCCCAGCATCTCCTGTCCGCCCTGCTCACCGATCGCTACGGATGGCCCACGGTCAGCGTGCACTTTGGGGATGCCACCAGCACCGTGGATGTGAGTGGTGTCGAGGGCCTGTCCTCGGCCCAACTGGCGCGCATCGAACGTGAGGTCAATGAGGCCATCCTCGCCAATCACGCGGTGAGCGTGAGCTATGAAGAAGCCGCGACGGCCGGCGACCTTCGGAAAGCGAGCGATCGGGACGGCGTGCTGCGCATCGTGAGCATCGAGGGGCTCGATCGCAGTGCCTGCGGCGGCACACATGTATCGCGTACTGGCGAGCTGGGGATGCTGCTGCTGCGCGGCGCCGAGAAGACGCGTGGACACACACGCATCGAGTATGTGTGCGGTGGGCGCGCGGTGAGCCGGGCGCGGGCCGATGCCGAGTTGCTGGCCCGCACTGCCCGTCCGCTGTCGGCAGCGCCGGAAGACCTGCCACTGCTCGTTCCGCGGCAGCTCGAGCGTCTCGCGGAACAGGATGCTGAAATCCGCCGCCTCCGAAAGGCGCTTGCAGGTTACGAGGCACAGGCGCTCTGGCAGCAGGCGGTACCCGATGCCTCGGGCATTCGTCGCGTGCGTCACGACGTCGATGGTCCGGTGAAGGACGCCGAGCCACTGGCGCAGGCCTGCATCGCGCTCGGTCACTGCGTGATGCTGGTGACGAGCCGCACAACCGGTGGGGTACTCATCGCCACCGCTGCCGACAGTGTCGTCGACGCGGGAGTGAGCCTCAAGGCCGCCCTGCAGGTGGTTGGTGGTCGCGGCGGTGGATCGCCGCGTCTTGCGCAGGGCAGTGTGCCGGATATCGCACGCCTGCCCGAGCTGTTGTCCGCCCTCGGTTTCTGATCCTCACGGGATTGTCGGGGGCGTTACTCCCGACATGATCCTCGGAGGATCTGATGCTGATTTCGAGATTCCGTTTCGTTCGCGCGACGTCCAGCCGACGGTTCAGCCATCGGTCCCGCGCGGCGCTGCTGTTTGGTGCCACGCTTGCCGTCACCACGCCCACACAGGGTGCGGCGCAAGGCTTCGCGCGGGCCGAATCGCGCTATGGCGTGCTGGCCGGCGCCTCCATTGCGTCCATCAGCGATCTCGACGGCGACTTCGCCGGCGAACTGGGCACCCAGTTGTCCAGCAGAAACCGCGTGGGCGCGCAGGCCGCGTTCTTTGCGCGACTTCCGCTCAAGGGGGCGCTCTCGCTGCAGCCCGAGCTCCACTACATCCAGAAGGGCGGGAAGCTGGAAGTGACCTCGTCCGAGCTGGGGAACGAATCGGCCGAGCTGGGCGTGAAGTTCGGCTATCTCGAAGTACCGGTGCTGCTGCGTCTGGACCTGGGCTCAGGTAACTGGCGTCCCTTTCTGACCGCCGGCCCGACGGTAGCACTGCGCACGAGCTGCAAGGTGTCATTGGGTATGTCCGGCACCAATCTCAGCACGGACTGCGACAGCGGCGATATCGACGACGAAGGCGAAGGCAGTTCGGAGGACCCGTTCTCCAAGACGGACGTTGGGGCCAGCGCCGGAGCCGGCCTGGCCGGTTCGCTCATGGGCCGCTCGGTGTTCGTGCAATTGCGCTACAATCAGGGACTCACCACCATCGCCAACGATGCCCCGTCGACGCTGAAGCCGAAGAATCGCGGATTCTCGGTGATTGTCGGTCTGGGTTTCTGAGTCGCGGTGCGCCCACACCTCCATTCAGCATCTCTGCCATGCGCATCGATCGTCCCGCCGAAAGCGAATGTGCCCCATACTTCGCGAAGTACATCGCCGCTGCAGCCAGCAGCATCGAGGCCGGTGGTCACCACGACCTCGTCACCTTGCTCGCGGCGCAGCCCGCCGCCTGGCATGCCCTGCTCGATGCAGCGCCACCGTCGCTCGGGCAGTACGCCTACGCGCCGGGCAAGTGGACCCTGGCCGAATCCATCGTGCATGTGAGTGACACAGAACGCGTGTTTGCCTATCGGCTCATGCGCATTGCCCGTGGCGATCGCACGCCACTACCGGGCTTCGAGCAGGATGAGTGGGTGCCGGAGAGTCGCGCCAATCGGCGCAGCCTCGCCGATGTGCTGGCCGAGCTGGATGCCGTGCGGGCGGCCACCGTGGCGTTGGTTGCCTCACTGGATGAGGCAGCCGTTTCGCAGGTTGGCACGGCCAGCGGACGTGAAGTCAGCGCACGCGCACTGATATGGATGATCGCCGGACATCAGGCGCATCATCTCAACATCACGCGCGAACTCTATCTGAAAGCCTGAATGAGCTGACAGGCTCGGCGCACGACCACTCTTGCTGGTGGTCGTGCACAGAGCCTGGCATGTCAGCGCGTCCAGGTGCCGCCGAGACTCCACCAGATCTTGCCTCGGCGCATGGACGTACCCGGTGTCACCAGCTGCGTTGCTGCGTCACGCGCCAGCACAGCGTGTGCCGTGGGACTGATCGTGAGACCACCACGCGTGAATGGCAATGACACGGCGCCGTCGAGCGCCAGAAAGCCGGAGCGCGCAAAGTAGGCCGTCTGCGCGCCACGCACTTCCTGCCCGGCACTCCAACCACCCGTCAGTGCCAGACCGACGGGCACCCTGGTGTCGATGGTGTGGCTGACCGCCGTCTCCACATACGCGCCACGCACTTTCTGCACATCCCACCACATCTGCACACGCGGTGTCAGTGGACCACCGCCCACCAGCTTTGCGTAGAGTTCGGTGGTGTTGTAGCCCTCGGCAAAGCCGGTGCGCTGCGGGTAGCGGTAGATCGTGACACCGCCGGTGAGGGCGAGCGGGCCGGTTTGCACAGTGGCATCCACCCAGGGGGCGATGGCGGTGAGAGCCGGGCCATGATGCCCTGGAGCCAGCATGCGCACGGCATTGGCCGCACGATAGTCCGCGGGTTCGGCGTTGATCCAGGCGCCGCTGGTGTACGTTACGGCACCACGCGTGTGCGTGACATATACGTCACCCTGCACCACGGGCCGGTTGGTGAAGTGCACGCCGCGCCAGACGAAGCTGCTGGCCATGAGGGCGTCTGCCGTGACAGTAGTCTGCGCAGGAAGCAGAACGGGCGCGATGAGCGCCGCAGTCAGCGCGTACGAGCGCCGACGAAGTATCGAGATGGGCATGGAAAGATTGCGACTGCATGAAGCAGGAAATGCCCACGTCGGCATCAGGATTATCGGCAGCTCGGCTCTTCACATGAGTGCGACACACCAGATGTCGTGGCCATCACCGTCACATTTCCCGCCAGCGGGAATTGATGTCGTCGTTACGCACATGAGACTCCAGTTTCCGCCCGCTCCCCCGATACTCAATCCTCGGCGGGGTATGCGATGCAGCCAGGACCCCGCACTCTTTTTGCGCTGGTTGTCATGCCCGTCTCTCTTGTTCGCGGTCCCGGCATCGGGCCGCGCTTGCTGCGCTCCATCGGTGGTTCTGTCCTCATCGGACTCGGCGCGCTCGTTACGCTCATCTCCTGGCAGGCCGCTCGTACCACGGAAGCGGAAGCCGTACAGTCGGTCAAAGCCGCTGCGCAAAGTCACGCGAACGAAGTTGGTGGGGAGTTTGCCGCCTTGCTGGCCGGCGTGCGCGCCACGGCCGCGTCTTTCGCCACGCAAGTGGCCACACAGCCCGCGCGTACCCGCGAAATCGGCGACTCACTGGTCAAGGCCAGTCTCGAGGCGCAACCCGGGCAGTTCGGCAGTTGGGTAGTTTTCGAACCCGATGCCTTTGACGGCAAGGACAGCAAGTTTGCCGGCGTGCCCTTTCATGGGCCCAATGGTTGGTTCTCGCCGTACTGGATTCGCAGCAACGGCAACCCGACCAAGGCCGACATCTACGATGGCGGCGCCGATCCCAAGGGCGGGCCGTTCTACACGGTGCCATTCGAGAAGCGCAGCGCGTTCATCACCGATCCGTACGGCTATTCCATCAATGGCCGTGAGGTGCTGCTCGTGACTTTGTCGGCTCCAGTGGTGGCCGGCGGCCGGGTGGTTGGTGTCGTGGGTGCGGACCTCACACTTGGAGACATTCAGGCGCGCGTGGCGCAGATTCGTCCGTACGAAACGGCGCGCGCGGCGCTCATTGCGCCCAATGGCCTGTACGCCGCTGCCACCGACTCAAGTCATCTGGGCAAGCCTGCGGTCGACAGCGCCGCACTGCCAGCACTTGTGAGTGCCATGGCCAAGGGCGAGACGCTCGTGCAACCTGACGCCAACGGCGAGCTCGTTGTGCGAGTGCCGGTGCAGTCACGTGGTGCCGATCGACCGTGGGCCCTGGAAATTCACGTACCGCGTGCCACCGTGCTGGCTTCGGTGCGTCAGTTGCAGATCTTTGCTGTGGTGCTTGGCGTGGCGACGCTGGCGCTGGTGGGCTTCATCATCGTGCGCACCGTTAGTCGTATTGCCGCTCCGCTTGGCGCACTGGCCACTGTGGCCGAGCGTGTGGCGCTGGGCGATCTCGATGTGCAGTTGCCGCCGGCGAGCAACGATGAAGTCGGTCGCGTGACGGCCGCCGTCCAGCAGGTCGTGGCGGCGCAGCAGGAACTGGCCAACGCGTCGGAGCAACTCGCGCGGGGCGACGCGGCGGCATCCGTCACCGTGCGCAGCGAAGCCGATCGTCTGGGCCTCGCCATGACGTCACTGCGCGACACCGTGCGCTCGCTCGTGGCCGAGACCGGTCAGCTCATTGAAGCGGCCCGCGCCGGCGATCTCAGCGCGCGTGGTGATGCCTCGCGATTCGAAGGGGCCTATGCCGATCTGGTGCAGGGCATCAACGAGACGCTCGACGCCACCACGCAGCCCGTACGTGTGGCCATCGATGCACTCGAGCAGTTGGCCGACCGCGATCTCACGGCGCAGGTCACCGGCAACTACCGTGGTGATCATGCGCGCATTCAGCAGGCGGTCAACCGCGCGGCTGAGGCGCTCTCCACCGCACTGCGCGAAGTGCGTCAGGCCAGCACGCGTGTGTCTGTCGGGGCACAGCAGATTGCCGCGGGCAGTGATGCGCTGGCCGTTGGCGCCAGCGAACAAGCGGCCAGCCTCGAAGAGGTGTCGGCGTCCCTGCAGGAAAGCCGGGGCATTACACAACGCAATGCCGACGACTCGCGCACGGCCACGGAGTTGATGAAGGAAGCCCGCGCTGCGGCGGAGACGGGTACGCAGGCCATGGCGCGCTTGAGTGACGCGGTGCATCGCATTCAGGATTCGGCTTCGTCCACGGCGAAGATCGTGCGCACCATCGACGAGATTGCCTTCCAGACCAACCTGCTGGCGCTCAACGCGGCTGTGGAAGCCGCGCGCGCTGGCGACGCAGGCCGTGGCTTCGCAGTCGTCGCAGAAGAAGTGCGGGCTCTGGCCCTGCGCTCGGCGGAAGCGGCCAAGCAGACGGCCGATCTCATCGAGGGCAGCGTGGCTGCCACACAGTCCGGTGTCACCATTACCGGCGAAGTGTCCGGTGAGCTGCAGCGCATTGCCACCCAGGTCAACTCGGTGGATGAGGTCATCCGCCAGATCGCCAACGCCAGTGTGGATCAGGCGGAGGGCGCGCGACAGATCGCCGCGGCCCTCGAACAGATGAACGTCGTCACCCAACAGTCCGCGGCCAACAGTGAGGAAGGCGCCAGTGCAGCGCAGGAAATGGCCGCCGAAGCCGAGCGCCTTCGGGAGCTGGTAGCCGCCTTCGTCATCGGGGACAGCGATGCGCTGGCCGGCCAGCCCCGTCACGCCACCGCCGGGCCCCGCCCGGCTGGTGGCACCGGGAGCCGTCGGAACGACAAGCCACACGACATCCGGTATCGGGATCGGCTAGATTCAAGGGCTGTGGCGCGCCGTTGACGGGCGTGCCCGCCCACTGCCCGACCCCAACGGAGTGTTTCGTGTCCGCTGCGTCACCCTCTGCGGCTGCCACCGCAGGTTCGACTGCTGCTCTTCCCGAGACCGTGCGTCTCGCCATCGATACTGTACGTACCCTCGCCATGGATGCGGTGCAGGCGGCCGAGTCAGGCCACCCTGGCACCCCCATGGCGCTGGCACCGCTGGCCTATGCCCTCTACGCCGCGCACCTGCGACACGATCCCGCCGCCCCTGATTGGGTCGATCGGGATCGTTTCGTTTTGTCGGTGGGCCATGCGTCCATGCTGCTCTATGGCACGCTGCATCTGTCCGGCTACCCGCTGCCGCTCGACGAGCTGCGCAACTTCCGCCAGTGGGAGAGCCTCACGCCCGGCCACCCCGAGGTGCACCACACCAAGGGTGTGGAAACCACCACGGGTCCGCTCGGCCAGGGTGTGGCCAATGCGGTGGGCTTCGCGGTCGCCGAGGCGCATCTCGCGGCCACGTTCAATCGCCCCGGTCATGAAGTCGTCGATCACTACACGTACTTTGTCGCTGGCGACGGCTGCCTCATGGAAGGCATTTCGCACGAAGCGGCCAGCTACGCCGGTCATCTCAAGCTCGGCAAGCTGATCGGATTCTTCGACGACAACGGCATCACCATCGACGGCAGCACCGCTCTCACCTGCAGCGACGATGCCGCGCAGCGTTTCGCGGCCTACGGCTGGCAGGTGCTGCATGTGGCCGACGTCAACAATCTGGCAGCCATCGACGCCGCCATTGCCGAGGCCAAGGCCGACACGCAGCGTCCCACGCTCATCATCACCAAGACGCACATCGGCTTCGGCTCGCCCAACCGGCAGGACACGGCCAAGGCGCATGGTGAGCCCTTGGGCAAGGACGAAATTGCGCTGACCAAGGCCGCCTATGGTTGGCCCAGCAGCGAACCGTTCTTTGTGCCCGAGGTGGCAGCAGCACACTGGCGTGAGCGGGTGGCCGAGCGCGCCGCCGCACACACGGAGTGGCAGACGCGCTTCGCGGCGTACCGCGCGGCGCATCCCGAACTCGCAGCTGAATTCGAGCGCCGCATGCGCGGTGAACTGCCGGCCGCGCTCGACACGTCCTTCCCCACGTTCGATGCCAAGAGCGGCAACGTGGCCAGCCGCGCCGCCAGTGGCGTGGTACTCAACGCCATTGCGCCGGTGGTGCCCGAACTCATCGGCGGCAGCGCCGACCTCACGGGCTCCAACCTTACCATGGTGAAGGGTGCGCCGGCGTTCGCTGCCTCCACGCCCGAAGGACGCAACTTCCATTTCGGCATTCGTGAACACGCCATGGGTGCCATCATGAATGGCATGGGTCTGCATGGTGGCGTGGTGCCATACGGCGGCACCTTCCTCGTGTTCAGCGACTACATGCGTCCCGCCATCCGTCTTGCGGGACTCATGGGCGTGCAGGCCATCTACGTGTTCACGC
>VFQQ010004410.1_pt1 | contig 12453 bp, 10 predicted proteins | sample 3512341 | NCBI WGS metagenome assembly VFQQ01 (sample SAMN10412373, study PRJNA504923) | tailings metagenome | isolation source: Relicate 2 Philex TSF1 revegetated site | place: Philippines: Tuba, Benguet | collected 2017-08-29 | reverse complement strand
GATCCTGATCATGGGCTGGTTCAGCCAGAAACAACTTGTCCGCGGCCTGACCTTCGGCGCCGTGAAGTAGGACTGCGGGGAGGAAAGCATGGGTGACATCATTCTGAGGGGCGTCCACAAGTCGTTCGGCGCCACCACGATCATTCCGAACATCGACCTCGACATCGCCGACGGGGAGTTCGTGGTGTTCGTGGGCCCGTCCGGATGCGGGAAGTCGACGCTGCTGCGGCTCATCGCCGGCCTCGAGGACCTGACGCGCGGCACCATCTCCATCGACGGGCGCGACGTGACGGACGAGGCGCCTGCCAAGCGCAAGCTGGCGATGGTGTTCCAGTCCTACGCGCTCTATCCGCACATGACCGTGGGCAAGAACATCGCCTTCCCGCTGAAGATGGCGGGCGAATCGCCGGAGGTGATCGAGAAGAAGGTCCAGGATGCCGCCCGCGTGCTCAACCTGACCAACTATCTGGAGCGCCGGCCCGGCCAGCTTTCCGGAGGCCAGCGCCAGCGCGTCGCGATCGGACGCGCGATCGTGCGGCAGCCGTCGGCCTTCCTGTTCGACGAGCCCCTGTCGAACCTGGACGCGGCACTGCGCGGGACGATGCGGCTGGAGATCAGCGAACTGCACAACCAGCTCAAGACCACGATGATCTACGTCACCCACGACCAGGTCGAGGCCATGACCATGGCCGACAAGATCGTGGTGCTCAACGCCGGCAATATCGAGCAGGTGGGCTCGCCGCTCGACCTCTACCGCAGCCCGCGCAACCTCTTCGTCGCCGGCTTCATCGGCTCGCCGAAGATGAACCTGATCGAAGGGGCGCCGGCCGCCAAGCATGGGGCCAAGACCATCGGCGTGCGGCCGGAACACATGAAGGTCTCGACGTCCGGCGGCGAATGGCCGGCCAAGGTCAGCGTTGACGAGCATCTCGGTGCCGACACCTTCCTGCACGTCAATGCCAACGGCGTCGGGCCGCTGACGGTGCGCGTCGATGGCGAGATGCCGGTGAACCACGGCGACACCGTCTATCTGACGCCCGACCCGACGAAGATCCACCGGTTCGGGCAGGACGGGAAGGCCATGTGAGGTCCGCCCGCCTGGCACGCCTTGCCGCGCACCGTGCGGGCAGGTGGCCTGAGGGTGGACATCGCGCGGGTCGATCCTTCCATCTCCCCGATTGAGATGGAGGTCGAGCCGGTTCGGGGCCTGCCGATCGCCAGCCCTCGGGGACCGGACCCCCCGGAGATCGGGGACGGAGCGGTCCGGCAGGGCGCCCCGGTCGAAATCCGACCCGGCGTCCCGGGTCGGTCCGTCTCCCGAACAGGGGAGGGACCGGCGCTGCCGGCACAAACAAGAAGGCGTCTTTTGACATGACCACCAAACTGTCGCTTGCCAATCTGGAGGCCCTTTCCGGGCAGGTCTCGGTGCCGTCCTACGATCGCGGCGCGCTGAAGGCCGGCATCCTGCATTTCGGGGTCGGCAACTTTCACCGGGCGCATCAGGCCGTCTACCTGGACGATCTGTTCAATGCCGGCCTGGACAAGGACTGGGCGCTGGTCGGCGCGGGGGTGTTCGAGGGCGAGAAGCGTGGGCGCGACATCCTGAACGCTCAGGACTGGCTGACCACCGTGGTCGAGCAGGACAGCGGCCACATGGAGGCACGGGTCACCGGTTCCATGATCGATTTCCTGGTGCCGGGGGACACGGCCGCGATCGTCGCGAAGCTCGCCGACCCGGCAATCCGGATCGTCTCCACGACGATCACCGAGGGCGGCTATTTCATCGACGCGGGCACAGGCAAGTTCAATCCGGCCCATCCCGACATCGCAGCGGACGGCCGCAACCCCGACGCACCGAAGACGGTGTTCGGGCTGATCGTCGCCGGCCTGAAACGGCGCAAGGCCGAGGGCAATCCGCCCTTCACCATCATGTGCTGCGACAACATTCCCCACAACGGCCATGTCACGGCCGACGCCGTGATCGGCCTCGCGCGGCTATCGGATCCGGATTTCGCCGACTGGATCCACGAGAACGTGGCGTTTCCGAACGGCATGGTCGACCGCATCACGCCGGCGACGACCGATCGCGAGCGGGAGATCGCCCGCAGCCAGTTCGGCGTCGAGGATGGCTGGCCGGTCTTCTGCGAGCCGTTCCGCCAGTGGGTTCTGGAGGACAAGTTCCCGCAGGGGCGTCCGGCGCTGGAGAAAGCCGGTGTCCAGTTCGTCGACGACGTGTCGCCCTTCGAACTGATGAAGATCCGCATCCTCAATGGCGGTCATGCGACGATCGCCTATCCGGCGGGCCTGATGGACATCCATTTCGTCCACGAGGCGATGGAGAACGACCTGGTTCGGGCGTTCCTGGCCAAGCTGGAGCGCGAGGAGATCATCCCGACGGTTCCCCCGGTGCCCGGCGTCGTGCTGGAAGACTATTTCCAGCTGATCGAGCGCCGCTTCTCCAATCCGAAGATCGGCGACACGGTCAGGCGCCTTTGTCTCGACGGGTCCAACCGGCAGCCGAAATTCATCATCCCCACTATCGCCGACCGGCTCAAGGCGGGCGCGGACGTGACAGGGCTGGCGCTGGAATCCGCCCTGTGGTGCCGCTACTGCTTCGGCACCACGGATTCCGGCAGGGCGATCGAGCCCAACGATCCCAACTGGGATCGCATGACCGCAACCGCCAGGGCCGCGAAGGACGATCCGAAGGCCTGGCTCGCCATGGAGGACATCTATGGCGCGGTCGGCAGGTCGCAGGAGTTTGCAGGAAAGTTCGCCCATGCGCTAAAGACGCTCTGGGCCGACGGGACCGAAGCAACGCTAAAGCGCTATCTCGGCGGGGCGCGGGCCAGCTGACGGGATCGGCCGGAGGAGGAGCGTATGGATCTCGGACTGAAGGGCAAGGTTGCGGCGATCACCGGCGGGTCGATCGGTATCGGGCTGGGCGTGGCGGAAGCCTTCGCCCGCGAGGGCACGAATCTCGTGCTTGCGGCGCGGCAGAAGGACCGTCTCGAGGCCGAAGCCTCGCGGATCGCCACCACGTACGGCGTGACTGCGGTTCCGGTCCCCTGCGACGTCGCAACCGTGGAGGGCGCCGAAGCGCTGGTGCGGGCGGCCGAAGACCGGTTCGGCGGGGCCGACATCCTGGTGAACAATGCCGGCACGGGCTCCAACGAGACGATCATGGACGCGCCGGACGACAAGTGGCAGGCCTATTGGGAGCTCCACGTCATGGCGGCCGTGCGGCTGGCACGGGGTTTCGTGCCGCTGATGAAGGCGCGCGGCGGCGGGGCGATCCTTCACAACGCCTCGATCTGCGCCGTCCAGCCGCTCTGGTACGAGCCGATCTACAACGTGACCAAGGCTGCGCTGCTGATGTTCTCCAAGAACCTCGCCAACGAGGTCATCAAGGACAACATCCGCGTCAACACGATCAATCCTGGGCTGATCCTGACGCCGGACTGGGTCAACACCGCGAAGAAGCTGACCGCCGACAGCGGCGGCGACTGGCAGGGCTATCTCCAGTCGGTCGCCGACGAATTCGCACCCATCAAGCGCTTCGGCACCATAGAAGAATTGGCGAACTTCTTCGTTTTCCTGTGTTCGGATCGAGCGAGCTATTCTGTCGGCGCAACTTACTTCGTCGATGGAGGTATGCTGAGGACCGTTTGAGAACCTGATGAGTGCTGTAGACACGCCTGGAGTTCGCGTTTACATGGCGAAAGAACTGGCAATGTTCTTTCATGAAGCACAATTCTCCTCATCGAGTCCGCAGAGGTTCAGGTATGATTTCGAGGGTTCTGATGTTCGCATCGGCCGCGCTCGCTGGGTGTTCCACGCTTCAGGACGATCTGAAGAACGATCGCACCGGGATGATCGCGAGTTGCGTTCGGCAGGTCGAGATTGCGAGTCCGAAGTTCAAGGCGCACGCGATGGCGTATACCGGCGCGTCTCGCGAGCGGCTTGCGGAGGTTTTTTGCGACCGGCTGGCGGTGGGGGTCGCAGAAGGGCGCATTACGCAGCGCGACCTGAACGAGCTGATAAGAACAGGTCAGTTGACCTCCAAATTTGCCTTCCTCAAAGGGTAGCGATGCTTGCATCGCCTTGTGGGCTGGCAGCTCCGCCACGCTGTCTTCGCGCAATGTCCCTCACCTTTAGCGGGCCTCGGCTGGCAGGGTGCGCGAGAGGACGGCTAGGCTGACATGAGTCCCAGGCTCGTCATCTTCGACTGCGACGGGGTGCTGGTCGACAGCGAGCCGATTTCGATCGCGGTCCTCATCGACGTGATCAGAGCGGCCGGCGGCTCGATCACAGAAGAGGCGGCCTACCTGCATTTCCTCGGCCGATCGATGAAGAGCGTCAGCGAGATCCTGCATGCGGAGTTCGGCTTCGCGCTGACCAGCATCCATCTCGACGAAATCCGTGCTGAACTGGCGAGGCGCTTCGAACGGGAACTGAAGCCGGTGACCGGCATCCGTGAGGCGCTGGACAATCTGCCGACCTCGCGCTGCGTGGCGTCATCCGGCAGCCCGGAGCGCATCCGCCTGTCGCTTCGGCTGACCGGCCTGCTGGAATTGCTGGAACCCCACCTGTACAGTGCCTCTATGGTCGAGAAGGGGAAGCCGGCGCCCGACCTCTTCCTGCATGCGGCCGCCGGCATGGGTGTGCGACCGGAGGCGTGCATCGTGATCGAAGACAGTCCGGCCGGAATCATGGCCGCGAAGGCGGCGGGAATGCGCGTCTTCGCCTTCACGGGGGCATCGCATGCCGGGGCGGCGGGGCTTGCGACGGCGCTCGCGGAACTCGGCCCCGATCTGGTGTTCGACGACATGCGGTCCCTTCCGCGTCTGCTTCCGGAGCCGGTTGTGCGGGTCAAGGCCGGCTGATGAACCGCGTCGTCTGTGCCGTCGACGTCGGCACCCGCAGCGCCAGGGCCGGCTTCTTCACGCGCGACGGCAGGCTGCTGGGGCGGGCCGAGCATCCGATCCGGCTTTTCCAGGTCGATGCGGTGACGGCCGAGCACGAGTCCGAGGACATCTGGGGCGCGGTCTGCGCCGCCGTCCGCGCGGCACGGTCGCAGGCCGGCATCGACCGGCAGGCGGTCGGCGGAATCGCGTTCGACGCGACGTGCTCGCTGGTGGTCCTGGATGCGGACGGGCGCCCGCTCAGCGTTTCCACAGGGGGAGAGCCGGGTCGCGACACGATGGTCTGGCTCGATCACCGGGCGGTGGCGGAAGCCGCCGAGTGCACGTCCGGCGGGCATCGCGTGCTGGACTTCGCAGGCGGCGTCATGTCTCCGGAGATGGCCATCCCGAAACTGATGTGGCTGAAGCGCAGACGGCCCGAGACCTGGCGCCGCGCCGGGCATCTGTTCGACCTCTCCGACTATCTGGCGTGGCGGGCCAGTGGCAGCACGAGCCGCTCGCAATGCACGCTGACCTGCAAATGGACCTACCTGGCGCACGAGCCCGAAGGCTGGCAGCGCGACTTTCTGGCGGATGTCGGCCTCGAGGACCTGATCGAGCGTGGGGGCCTGCCGCAACGCGGGAACCCGGTCGGATCGAGCCTCGGCCCGCTGACGGCGGCGGCCGCGGAGGAACTCGATCTCCCCGCGGACTGTGTGGTCGCCACCGGCATGATCGACGCCTTCGCCGGCGCGCTTGGCGTCTTCAGCGCGCACGCGCTGGAGCGGGTTGCGGAAGACGACGGCCACATGGCCCTCATCGCGGGGACGTCGAGCTGCGTGATGGCGATGTCCGCGAAGCCGAAGGCAATCCATGGCTATTGGGGACCCTATCTCGGCGTGACCCTGCCTGGGCTCTGGATGACGGAGGGCGGCCAGTCGGCCACGGGCGCTCTGCTGGATCATGTCGTGCGCCTGCATGGCGCGGGCGGCGAGCCGACGGCCCAGCTTCATCGAGCGATCGCGGATCGGATCGAGGCGCTGAGAAGCGTCGAAGGGGAGGGGTTCGCGCGCCGCCTGTATGTCCTGCCCGACTTTCTCGGCAACCGGTCGCCGCTGGCCGATCCCACGGCGCTCGGCGTGATCTCGGGCCTTTCGCTCGATCCTTCCTTCGACGGCCTTTGTGCGCTCTACTGGCGGACCTGCGTGGCGATCGCGCTCGGCGTGAGGCAGATCGTGGAAGGTTTCGCGGCAGACAGCCCGGAAGTGCGGACGCTGCACGTCACCGGCGGGCACACGCGCAACCGGCTCTTGATGCAGCTCTATGCGGACGCGACGGGCTGCGTGCTGGTGGAGCCGCGCGTCGATGAGGCGGTGCTGCTCGGCACCGCCATGGCGGCGGCCTGCGGGGCGGGGCTCTTCGACGATCTCACCGCCGCGTGCCGCGCGATGCGGCTCGAGACCCGCACCCTGGAACCCGATCCCGCGGCGGTGCCTCACCGCCAGCGCGACTACCGGATATTTCTGGAGATGCAACGCCAGCGGCAGGCCCTCGAAGCTCTGGGCTGAGGCTTTGCGCTGACGCGCTGGATCAACGGGTTCCGCCGCGAAGCGCTTGCCAATCGCTTTCCGAAGCCTCACTAGACCGCCTTTCAAGGGAGCCTGCCGTTCGGCGGGTGGTTCCGCGTCGGTGAAACGGGTCCATTCGACCCCCCCCCGGCGCTTCGAAAGACAGGACAATGGTGGCGATCGAGGCCGGCGCGCGGGCGCCGGGACAGAGCCTTTGGCGCGACGAGATCCGGGCGACGGTGTCGCTGGCCTGGCCGATGGTGCTCACCAATCTCGGCCAGACCGCCATGCACGTCACGGATGTGATGCTGATGGGCCGGCTCGGCGCGGACGTGCTGGCAGCGGGCGCGCTCGGGGTGAACCTGTTCTTCGCGCCGCTGATCTTCGGCCTCGGGCTGATGCTCGCGACATCGCCGATGATGGCGGCCGAACTCGGCCGCAAGCGTCACTCCGTCCGCGACCTGCGCCGCACGGTGCGGCAGGGCCTGTGGCTCGCCGTCCTCACCTGCATCCCGATCTGGCTGCTGCTGTGGCACGCGGGCTCGCTTCTCGCGCTGATGGGGCAGGAGCCGGCGCTCGCGGAAGGTGCCGGCACCTATGTGCGCTGGCTGCAATGGTCGGCCCTGCCGTTCTACGGCTACATCGTGCTGAGGTCGTTCATTTCGGCGCTCGAGCGGCCAGGCTGGGCGCTGGCGATCGTCTTCTTGGCGGTCGGCCTCAATGCGCTGCTCGCCTGGGCCCTGATGTATGGCCGCCTCGGCGCGCCCGCGCTGGGGATCGCCGGGGCCGGCATCGCCACGACCATCTCCAACAGCTTCATGTTCCTCGGCATGGTCGCGGTGGTCGTGCTCGACCGGCAGTTCCGCCGCTACGCGGTGCTTGGCCGGTTCTGGCGGCCGGACTGGCCGCGGCTGCGGGCGCTCCTGGGTCTCGGCCTGCCGATCGCCGCCACGCTCGCCTTCGAGGTCACCATCTTCAACGCGGCGGCACTGCTGATGGGCCTGATCGACGCGGCCTCTCTCGCCGCACACGCCATCGCCATCCAGATCGCCTCGGTCGCCTTCATGGTGCCGCTGGGGCTGAACCAGGCGGTGACGGTGCGCGTCGGCCTCGCCTTCGGCGCCGGCGACCGCGCGGCCATCGCGCGTGCCGGCTGGACGGCGCTTGCGATCGGCATGGGGTTCATGACTCTGACCGGCCTGCTGATGATCGGCGCGCCGCGCCTGCTCATCGCCGGCTTCATCGATCTTTCCGACCCGGCCAATGCGCAGGTCGTGGCGCTGACCGTCACCTTCCTCGCCTTCGCCGCGCTGTTCCAGCTCGCCGACGGGGCGCAGGCGGTCGGGGTCGGCATGCTGAGGGGGCTGCACGACACGCGCGTGCCGATGATCTATGCCGGCATCGGCTACTGGGGGGTGGGCCTGCCGCTCGGCGCGCTGCTCGCCTTCCGTTTCGGATATGACGGCGCCGGGATCTGGGCGGGACTTGCGCTCGGACTCATCGTCGTCGCCGCGCTGATGCTGTGGCGGTGGGCACGCCGCGATGCGCTGGGGCTGACGGATCCCCGACGGGCCTACGGATGAGCTTCGAAGGCTGTCGGCGCGTCAGCGGCGGAGGGTCGGGCTTAAGGCCATCAGCGACAGGATCTCGAAGACGACCTGAGCGCCGGCCTGCGCCGTGCTGGTGTTCGCGTCGTATTGCGGCGCGACCTCGACCACGTCGCCGCCGACGAGGTTCACGCCCTTCAGGCCGCGGAGGAGTTCCAGCACCTCGCGCGTCGTTAGGCCGCCGACCTCGGGCGTGCCGGTGCCCGGTGCAAAGGCGGGGTCGATGCTGTCGATGTCGAAGGAGAGGTAGGTCGGACCGTCCCCGACGATATCCAGAGCCTTCTCGACGATGGCCGGAATTCCCAGCGCGGAAATCTCCTCCGCGTGGACGACCGTCATGCCGGAATCGTAGCTGAACTCCCAGAGATATTCGGCCGGGCCGCGGATGCCGATCTGGATCGTCCGCGTGGGATCCAGCACGCCGTCCAGAACCGCGTTGCGGAACGGCCCGCCATGGTGGAACTTGGTGTCGTCGAAGGCGCCGCCGGTGTCGCAGTGGGCATCGATGTGGATGAGCCCGACCGGCCGGTCGCGCCCGACGGCCTTCAGGATCGGATGAGTGATCGAGTGGTCGCCGCCGACGGAGAGCGGCAGCACGCCGGCGGCGACGATCTTCTCCACATGGTGCTCGATGTCCTCGTGGCACATTTCCAGCCGGTATCGGCTGCGGAAGGGCACGTCGCCGATGTCGGCCACGCGCAGCTCGTGCACCGGCGCGCAGTCCAGCACATGGTTGTACGGGCCGATCCGCTCGATCGTCCGCACCGCGCGGGGTCCGAACCGGGCGCCCGGCCGATTGGTGACGCCCAGATCCAACGGAACGCCGAGCAGTGCGACCTCGAGGTCGCCGAACTGAGGATCGCCCGCATCCAGCGGCCGATAGGGGGTCGCGAGGAAGGTCGGCACGCCCGAATAGGGCGCAGCGCGCGTGCCGCCCGAGGTGAAGATGCGATCCGCGACACGTCGGAAGCGCGGGTCGCGAATTTCGCCGCCATGTCCGGTACCGTATCTGGCACGGAGTTCTTCGAGACGATCGGCGTCGAAGCTCATGACGGGGTTCTCCAAGACGGCAAAACACATTCTATGTTGCGCCTTGTCGCGCCACGCAAGTCGTGATGACTTGCGGTATTCCGGCCGAAGGCCTCCGAAAAGGTTACACAATAGGCGTAAAGGCGGCATGAAGCGGTCGAACTGACGCCCTAATCATGCATTTGACTGGACTTGGGTGACGCGGTTTGCAACGCTGCGTCGGGGAAACTCATGGCGGGTGCAAGCGTGCACTTCGGGGTTGGAGTGATTGCAGCCGGGCTTCTTGCCCTGGGCATGTCTGCGGCAGACGCCGCGACGCGTGCGCTCGTGGTGGGGGTGTCGGGCTATCCCGCCCTTGCGGAAAGCCTTCGCCTGACCGGCCCGAAGAACGATTCCCGCGCCATGACGGAAATGCTGGTGCGACAGGGCGTGGCGCCGTCCGACATCACCGTGCTTGCGGACGGCGTCCGCGAATTGCCGGCCGGTATCGTCCATCCCGGCCCCGGGACGAGGGATTCCATCCTCGCGGAACTCGACCGCCTGGCGGAACAGAGCGGGCCGGGCGACCTCGTCGTCTTCTATTTCTCGGGGCACGGCTCCCAGCAGCCCGATCGCGACGGCGACGAACAGGGGGGCAGCGACGAGATCTTCCTTCCCTACGACGTCGGCAAGTGGGACGGAACCGGCGTCGAGCGCGCGCTGGTCGACGATGAACTCGGCGAACGCGTGCAACGGATCCTGGACGGAGGGGCGGACTTCTTCGGCATCATCGACGCCTGCCACTCCGCCACCGGCTTCCGGGCGATCGCCGCGGACGACGTCCGGTCGCGCAGCGTCGAACCCGGCCAGCTCGGCGTGCCCCCGTCAAGCCCGGCCACGCGGCCTCGGGAGCTTGCAGTGCCGGCGCAGAGCGATGTGCCGGGACGCGGACGCGCGGCCTTCTTCTATGCGGCGCAGGAAATCGAGGAGGCGCTCGAACGGACGCCCAAGGGCGCGCCCGCAGGCGAGAGCTACGGCGTCTTCACATGGTCGCTGCTGAGCCGCATCGGCGCCGATCCCAACCTCTCCTACCGTCGCCTGCACCAGGCGGTGGTCGCCGACATCAAGCGCAATTCGCTGATGGCGACGCAGACGCCCGAACTCGAGGGCCAACTGCTCGACGAGCCGTTCCTGGGCCTGGACGGGGCGAAGCGCGACCGTCAGTGGCCGATCTATGGCGGGACCCTACAGGCCGGCAGTCTCGACGGACTTGGCGAGGGAGCCGTGCTGGCGCTCTTCGCCGACGCCGCGGCGCCGGACGACCAGCCGCTGGCGCATGGCCGGGTCGAGACGGCCGGCGCGACGCGCAGTTCGGTCGCGCCCACCTCATGGCCATGCGACGAGGACGTTGCGGCCTGTGCGGCGGACGCGGATGAGGCCGCCTTCAGGAAGGCCCGGTTCGCCCGGCTGGTCGAGCCGGGAACGCATCTGCACCTGACGCTGTCGCGGCCGATTCGTGTCGACCCGCACGACGGGTACGACTATTCGGCGGCCATCAACGCCCTTGAGGCGACCGTGTCGGGCCCTGCGATGGGGGGGCGGTCGAGCCTGGGCGATCGTGGCTACGACGTTGCCGTGGCGCTGGTGGACGGTACGCTGGCGTTCGCGCCCGCAGCCGGGGCGCTAGACCAGCACGGGCCGGGCTCTTCACCGCGCCTGTCGCTGCCTTCCGACTCGGCGATTGCCCGCGAGCGTGTCGCGGACGCTATCGGGAAGCTGGCGCGGGCAATGGCCCTGCAGCGGCTTTCCGGCGCCGGAGAGGAGGCGGCGTCGCTGGGGCTGGTTCCCGAGATGCTGCGACGGCGCAGCGAAGTGGTTCCCGAGCCGGGTTCCGACTGTCCCGGTGACGGAGAGGCCTATGGCGCGCCGACGACGCCGGCCGGCGGAGAGATGTTCGGGGACTGCGACATCCTCACCGTCGCGATGCGCAATACCGGGCGCCGGCCGATCGACGTGACCGTCTTGCTGATCGGGGCGGACTTCTCCATCACGCCGGTCTGGCCGTCGGACGGGAACTCCAATCGCATCCATATCGGCGAAACCAAGACGGCCGACGTCCTGCAGATGGCTCCGCGCGCCGAGACGGCGGCCGAGGAAAGGCTGGTCTTTCTTGCCGTTTCCGGGGTCAATCGATCGCACGTGGCCTTCACCGAACTCAGCCAGGAAGGGCTGCGCGCCGTTCCGGGCGACGATCCGGCCGTGGACGCAGTGCGGGCGCTGCTCGGCGGCGACCCGGCAGACGCGACACGGTCGGCGGGCTCGCCGGCGAAGCTCAAGGAGGAGATGCAGATCGAGGTCCTGCCGTTCCTGGTCTCAGGCGGCGACCGGACACGCTGAAACGAGCGGGCCGCCGGCCCGCGACCAAGATCCGTCATCCGGTCTGTCCGAAGGGAGGCAGGATGGAGCGACGGGAAGGCCGCGGAGGACCCGCGGCCGGACCACAGCAGGCGGGGGGCAAACGCGCCGCCTTGCCGTGGGCATCGGGTGAGCGGAACGGGTCCCGGAGCGGTCCGGTCCGCACCACCGAACGTCAACGAAGAGGACCGAAGGATGAAGAAACTCTTGATCGCCGCCACTTTCGTGGTGGCAAGTCTCACAGCCAGCGCCAGCGTCGCGCAGGAGCAGCAGGCGCTCACTCCCGCCCAGCAGGCGGAAGGCCGGCTGATCCTGGAGACCGCACGCAACCTCGCCAGCTACGGCGAGACGAAGGGCGATGCGCTCGCGCTCGTGACGGCCGCCAAGATGATGGCGACCGTTCCCGGCAAGGTGCTCGCGGACGGCCAGACCGGCGAAGCCGGCGCGGACGCCAGCGCGCCCTTCGACATCGAGGCGGTGCTGAAGAAGGCCGAGGATCTGGCGCAGGGCGACGAACTCATCACCAAGGTCGCGGGCGAGGTGCGGGAAGCCGCCGAAGCGAATTCCAAGGCCGTCTGCTACTGGCAATACTACTGCTACTGGAACGGCTGGTGCGAGTACGCCTACGCCTGCTGGTGATCGGCCGGTCACGGCCAAGCATCATCGCCTCTCCCTTCGCGGGGGGAGGCAGCCTGCCGCGCGGGGGGGGTCGAGCCGAGCCACGCCGGCCGCGCGGCGGACGATGCCGCATGACGCCCCACACAATTTCCCGGAGGCTGTTCCATGTCCGGACCCGCACTGGCGGAACGCTACCGAAGCTACATCGACTGCCTGAACCGGCAGGACTGGGCCAACCTCGGCGACTTCGTCGGGGGCGATGTCGTGCACAACGACCGGCAGGTCGGCCTCGAGGGCTACCGCAAGATGCTGGAGCGGGATTACCGCGAGATC
>VFQQ010004409.1_pt1 | contig 12454 bp, 14 predicted proteins | sample 3512341 | NCBI WGS metagenome assembly VFQQ01 (sample SAMN10412373, study PRJNA504923) | tailings metagenome | isolation source: Relicate 2 Philex TSF1 revegetated site | place: Philippines: Tuba, Benguet | collected 2017-08-29 | reverse complement strand
GCATTAGAACGCGAGGTCAAGTACTTTACAGAGACTGATGAGAACAGCAACATGATGGCGCCGCGTGCGGCTGTGCCATACTTTTTGTAATTGCAATCAAGACAATGTCAGGACAATACAGAGTGGGCAAGCAGACAAGCAGCACGCAAAGAAATCCAGTTATGTGCTGGAAGCAGCAACCAAGTATGCATAGTAGCCGTTCAGTGCCATGAGATGCGAATGGTTGCCCTCTTCAAGCACACGTCCTCTATAAATAGCTGCACCATGGAGCGGGCACCAGTGATTTGCAGCTAGAGTACGTGTCAGCAAACAAAGCATACATGCCCGCCCCACGATGCCTACCGGCAATTTTGTCGCAATCTACAATAGTGGATAAGCGGTGCGCAACAACAAAAGTTGTTCTTCCCGCCATTACTAAGTGGAGTGCATCCTGGACTAGCCGCTCACTCTCTGCATCCAAGGCCGCTGTTGCCTCATCCAGCATCAATATCTGCATAGGGTGGATTTGCATGCCTGAGTATGTGCGGGCACGATTGAAGGCCCCCATTCCAAATTGACGTACACGAGGGTTGCGCAATACCGCTCTTGCAATAGCGATACGTTGCTTTTGTCCACCGCTCAATTGTACACCGCCTTCTCCAAGTCGAGTGTCGTAAGCTTCTGGAAGTTTTTCAATAAAAGACACAGCATTTGAAATGCGTGCTGCCTCCACTACCTGCACTATTTTGCCACAGCTATGCCAAGTCAGCATGAACGTGGTTCTTTGCTTCGCGATCGCCTCTCCTTTGTTTAGCCCACCTGAGACATAGTTGCATTTGTATTCCCAATTTTTATATTTTCCAAAATGGTGGCACTGCATAGATTTAGAGGAATGTTCGTTGTTAGGGCAGTGGATGTTAGAATATTGCAGCACCATTTCAGAATGCTTGCGCACCTGAACATGATAGGCTCTTGACCCACGAGACCAATTTGGCTCCTGAGATATTTAATGCTCACAGTTTGCAAGTCAAGCCCGTCAATCAAAATCTGTGATGCATGTAGAACAAACATGCAGCCGTTTCAGTCGGTGCCCCCAGTGCTCCAGGCCTGATGCCGCATGACGTACCTGTCCATCGACTGGGTCATAAAATCTCTCCAGAAGGCCAATGATTGTGGACTTGCCATGCCCACTTTCGCCAACCTGTTGCCGCAGCATAGGCAAAGAGGTTAACAACGCATTGGTTAATTTTAAATACCACAGCGAACTTACCAGTGCACAAGAGGACCCAGCTTGGACTTTCAAGTTGAATTGCTTGAATATAAGCCTGCCTGGTCGCGTAGGATACGCAAAAGTCACACTCTTCAACTCGACGTCGCCGTCAATAAGGGGCTCAGCTCCTGCCTGCACTTAAAGTTTGATGATGCTTCAAACTGCTCACTGTAAGATGCATCCAGTAATACTACGAGCAAAACGGTCACCTTGTGAACATCAATCCCTGGTGTGCTGTCAATCAAAGCAAACACTCGTTGAGTGGCAGGGCCAACTTTTCCAAGCTCCGGAAGCTGCAAGGATTGCAGCATGGTAAGAGGTTATAACAGCACAGTCTGGCAAAGTGATTCACAAAATGCCGTAGATATACCTGTGCACTGGCAGTTCCCATGCCCATTGCTACGAAAAAAATGACATTAAAAGCCTGCATTCATGGTGTGATAAAAATTTCCTGTTGGGGCACAGAGAAGCACGCACACAGTTTCAACGGCTGAAATGATCCAGTTTGCTCACTTTCACCATGTTCTCGAAAGTGATATTACCATCATCAACTTGTGTGCCACCAAACCAAAAGGCTAGGCAGTAGTACAAGAAGAGAATCAGCTGGTGCAGGAGTACGGGAAAATTGTTGCGATGTTAGCAGTTTATAAACAGGATGCGTCTTTCTGCAAGTCAGCTTACCTGAGAGAGCCCAAAGGACAGGCCAGAGACATGCGCTGATTTACTAGTGCCCATTTGGGCAAGCTGCAAGTGGGAAGGTGGGCATTTGGTCAATATCTAAAAGTGCCACTGCATATGCCCCCTGATTCTGCCGTCGTTGGCGGCGGCAGATCTCAGCAAGCTGTAGAATCAACCACCTGCTCATATATTTGAGAGGTTCTGGCTTGTAATGAATATGCCGACACGACTCGAATTGCGGAAATTGCCTCAAGAGCAACTTGATTGGCTTGTGCTATCTCATTGTCCATCTGCACGCAAAAAACTTGAACATCACATCCCTGGAACGGCAGTGGCTGTTGGAGTAAAAATATCCTCTCTGCCTGATTGCAAACAGCCATACCCGGCAGAATAGGTGTAACCACCACCAGCCATGCAGAGAAGCAATGCAGCCATGGTAATGCCTGCACCTACCTTGTGGGCACCCCCAAAACTTTGTGCTGACTGCATCATTTGCGCAAAAACCATAAAAGGAAGTGCAGCAAGAGTCACCAATGTAAGACTCCAGCTGCAAACAGTACCGGATTGCGTTAGATAAAAGATGATCTTGATCAAGTCAAGTCAAGTGCGGTTTCCCACCTTGCGGTAAAGGATATTGACAAACCAATAATAACCATGGACAGGTTTTGAAGGCAAGCACCGGTTGCATCTCCGATGGCACCTGTTGAACGCAAAAAAAAAAATACAATGAACATTTTCTTGATATGATGAGACAATGTCTGTGCCAATCGTATTTAGAGCGCTTTGAAGAAGGCTGGTTGCAAATGCAGCATCTTAATACCTTGGAGAGATGAAATGTCTTTTGATATGCGACTCATAGTTTCACCAACACTGTTATTTGCATTGTCGAACCAAGCCATTTCCTGTGAAAGAAGCAAAGAGCCGCTCAACAGCTGTTGTAGCAGGATTTCAAAGGATTAGTCTACGACAAACCTGGCGAAGGACGGCTTGGAAGTACTTAACACGCAAACGGTGTGCCAAACGGTGGCTCACTACTCCAAAGCACCATCCCTGCGTCTCAGAAAAGAATGTTACTATCTGCAGAAAACTATGTGCAAAAACTTTGCCTCACAAACGCATTACTGTGAGCGAACCTGCAGTGTGCTCAACAGTACGGCAGCAGCTCCTATTCCAACGAATATAATGCCCCATTTGCTGCAGAGGGGAGTTACATGCAAATAAAACTAAAACTAGGTATTGCTGCTTTCCAAGTTTGAAGCCATATATATAAGAAGAAGAGCCTAACCTTCCGCCAGACTTTACGTCGTCTGGGTTGGGATCATAATAAACATGTGTAATGCCCGACAATGCAAGCGCAAAACCTGCGGATTCCAAACAGTATATCTGAGTTAGCTGGTTGCAAGAAAAATGCTGTATAGATGAAATGCAGATCTGCAAACATGCCAACTTTCCAGGCATTTGTGCGCCCAGCGTGATTGATGTCAACATGCCACCAAAGATATACCGCCAATCGGTGCGGACAAATGGCAAACATCGTTTGAATCCGTGCCCACCATTATCCGAAGAATTACCCTGCCAGAAGAGTGAGCGACCACGTTTAGAAGGTGTTCTTTTTCTTGTCAGCACGAACTTATCAAACAGGCACTCACGATATGTTTTGTCAGCTTCTTTACTATATCTTGAGGGATCACGCTGAGCCGCACTGACGCTCGGCGCAATACTGCAGGCATTGTAACAAACAGTGAGAGAAGTTTTGGTTGACAATACTGCACCACACCCGTCAGGTTTTGCAAGAGCCAGACAAATGTGGACAATGGCAAGGGCGCAGCAAGCCATCCAGCCCTCAATTGATTTCATCCCAAGGGCAGAGGTGTTGCTTACCAGATTGACGAAGCACTGGTTTCTCCTTCGTAGGGGGACACGCATACTTCTGGCGAAGGCCACATTCTTGGCTGTCGGGCATGTTTTCGTCGTGTGGCATGAGCTGCTGTCGTGAAATCATTCCGGCATATATTCCACCTGGAACGACAGGACATCATCCCATGATGGTTTTGACACGGTAGTAAAGATTATAAGATCACAACGGACGTGAACAACTCACCCGAAATTTGCATCAAATCGTTGTGAGAGCCCTGTTCAACCACTTTACCGCCACAGACAACTGCACAGGAATGCGAGGTTAGTGCATAAACTCCACGGACAGGGCACACTCTCCTTAGCGGAAATAGACAAACCTGCAATGTCGTCAGCCGCCATGATTGTCGACAGGCGATGGGCAACAACTACAGTCGTACGGTCCGACTGAGAGTCGACAAGAGCAGAGGAGACACTCAGTTGGTTGATTCACCCTTTTGCATCAAACTGCAAATCCTTTCCCACGCACCATGAGCGTTGACAATGCATCTTGAACAGCTCGCTCAGATTGAGCATCAAGCGCAGAAGTTGCTTCATCAAGTAGCAGAACCTGTCATTTCAGGCTAGAGTGAGTAAATCATTAGCCTTACAAGTACAATGTTGGGGTGCCTTCTCCATAAGTGTCAGTACCTTCGTACCTTTGGATCACGAAGGATGGCACGCGCAATTGCAATACGTTGTCGCTGGCCTCCACTAAGTTGGCCTCCCTTGTCTCCTACCTGCGTATTGTAGCTGTTGCAGGAGGAAACGGTGCTGTCAGATAGGTGGAGAAGGAGAGAGGGGCAGTTCAGCAAACTTCAGATATCTTACCCATTGGGCAACTTGATGATGAATCCGTGTGCATTGGCTGCAGCGGCAGCAGCAATCACCTCCTCTTGAGTTGCATCTGCGAAGGACAAATAAGTGGTACACCAGTTAAAAGACACGACAGTTTCTATTGCTGACCTGAGTTTACGGCTCAATTGAGTCGCAGCTCACCTGGCCTGCTGTTGGCAATGTTTTCGTATATAGTTGTGTTGAAAAGTGTAGGCTCTTGATTTACAAGGGCTACCTGCACCGTAGGTAATGCAAACCAAACTGGTTAGAGCTGGAAGATGTCAGACATCTGCGGGACGAATATATATGTACCTGACTACGAAGCCATGCCACTTGTAACGACTTTATGTTATGACCATCCAGCATGACTTGACCGTCAATTGGATCGTAGAAGCGCTCTATGAGCTGAATTATGGTCGACTTGCCGCTCCCACTCTCCCCAACAAGAGCAACAGTGGTGCCTGTGGCAGTGTGAATGAGATTGCGTTGTTGTTGATGTGGTTGGTTGTTTCTTTTTCCTACGACCATCTGCAGTATCATCTTGCATACAAGGCAACAGCTGCTGTCACCTGCTGGGATTGTCAACGAGAAATCATCAAAAATAAGCCGATCAGGACGCGTGGGGTAATAGAACTTGACGTTTTCCAGCTCAACATCTCCCCTGACCTGCAGGAAGATCAACGAACGATTCATTCTTGCTGTACAGTTGGCGGGATGTGTTGTGGTGATGAAAGGCATACGATGTTTACCTCGGGAAGGATCTCTCCACGACCGTCAACGTCAATGTCTGGTTTGCGTACGATGACTGCGAATAACTGCAAAGCAGGGCATGCAGGAACACAGTTTGAATCGACTCGGAAGAAAAGTTAACGTATAAACATCTTGCAGACATTAGCGTACATGAGCTGCTGCAGCTTGACCCTGCTGAAAATGTTTAAGATGTGGAATAGCCTGGCCAAGCGACCATCCACCAAGCATTCCGGCCAGCAATATGCTCAGCACTTGTCCACCTGCAAATTGCGCTGCGTCGTTTTCGGGAACGTGTGTTCTACCTCAAACGGGTGGGCACAACTGTATTTGAAGAAGAAGCCTACCATTGTATGTACCGTCCGCTACACATTGCGACCCATACCATGTACCAAGTGCAATTGAGCAAAAAAAGACACCTGCACCTTGAAGTGTTGTTCAAAGGGTCAGATGCTATTATTGCAGTGCGCGCAAGATGCCAATCACTTGCCATTTGTGGATCCAATGACGAGTCCTGACAGATATCCTTGTCGTATGCCAGCTGATTCAGGTGCAGCCAACTCGTTGTCATACCTAACAGGGGAAATTGCACTGTTCAGCAATAACAAAACGTGGTAAAGAGGCCCTGTCACGCAACAGGGCACCTACTTTGATACCAAGGAAGGCTCCATACCATAGGCGGCAACAGTTCTGCAAAAATAGTTATGTTGTCAGCCACGGTTCTTGTCAATCCCCAACTTTTGAAGCTACTATGCATGCTGAAGAGCGCACCTGATGCTTGAAATAGCTTGCTGAACAAGGCTGTTTGCAGACACATTGCTGACCAATACCTGGGCCTGTAAGCGCAAAGGGCAAGCAAGTATTCGGCAAAAGAGCAACCGAACCGTAGTATCAACGAGCTTCCGCAACTGTATATACCTGCAACCTTCTTGTGAAAACGCTAACACCCATAGATACTATCATCAAGGCTGGCATTGTGGCAATAATTATTAATGTAAGCTGCCAACCTCGTACAAAAGCTGAACAAGATATGCATCACAGGGAAACAAGGGAGGGTGGGATCCATTAAGAATGAAGCAAAGCCGTGCACGAGGTTGTTTGCAGGACTTACACACAACTAAGGCTGCTACTGCTGTTGCTACATTCCGAATGAACATCCCTAAGCGTGTACTGATGGAAGTCTTGAATGCCTCGGTTTCGTCATTCAAGCCCTGTGTAATATAAAAGCAAAATGATGGGTAAAACAAAACCAAGCTGATACAGACGCCGACAGATGAAACTCACATGTATAATCTTGCCAATCGACCCATCTGCAATGGCAGTGGTAAAAGATCCTCAATATGGTAATCGATTTATCAATGTCAATACAACAAGGCAGGACATGCTTGCCTGTATCATGCCAGGACATGTCTTGCTTGAGAATGCTCTGCAGGTATGCTCCTCTTACACGATAAGCTTGTTGTTGGCCTGAAGCAAAAATGCACATGGTGATGCAACAGAGTGTAGTACTATACGCTGGGCGAAGCGCCGTTATATGCTCTACTGGTGGACTTTCTGTGCCTGGCCCAGCCAGAGACCACAACATTTTCAACATGTTGCACGTCGAGGTTTAGCATTTGGCACCTCCGCTTTTACCCATGGAGAGTTTGAGCTTTACCATCCGTTCCACTGCCCCTACCTTTTGTCAAGCTTGCAGAGCTACTCACCGCTGATGGTGCAACAGACCACTTCTAGATACCCCACCGTCAATGCCCCGATGCTTAAGTAAACAATGTTCAATATGTTTCTGTGGCACATCGAGACAGGGTGAAGGCATTGAGCAAGGATGGGGGGCACACGGGGACACAACACCGGAATGGAGGTTACCTGCGCAAATCGTCCATGAGATTTTTGGTCGGGTCGCCTAGGGCGTTCACCATTTCTCCTAAAAATATTGTAAAGACTGGCATCAAGGTGCCGCCAATTGCCGCTGCAAGTACCCCCAGTATGATACATACTTTGTCTCGTCTATCGGCATATCTGCGGCATATCGACAACGTGGAAAGTGTGAAGGCAGGATGGAATATTTTAAAAACTTTTGCATTGCTACTTACCTGAATAATCCCACATATGACACCATCTTGGGAGACTCGAAAGACCGTGGGTGCGCACGCGCAGGGGAGTTCGGCTGCCCCTCCACATCTCCTTTTGACCCAGCGTCCACACAACGCCCGACAGTCACGGTTACAGCAGCACGGCCAGGGCCCCCAGTCATGGCCGGTGAGGTTTGTTAACGGACAAGTTGACGCGTCCCTCCTGCATAAAACGACAGGCGAATAGCCGAGAACATAGCAACGACCAGTCGCATTTGCGCTGTAGTGCCGCAGCATTCTGTACTGGGGGCGTACCGCCCGCAGCACATCAAAGAGCACGGTAGCTGGGCAAAAGAGTGCCTGTGTTCCTGAGGGGTTCCATGACAACAGAACTCTCACCCGTCTCAGCGCGCGCGGTGCTGCTGGAGCTAGAGGACGCGAGCACCGCCGTGCGCAGAAAGATTGCCATATTGGAACACTTTCGCGATGTGTTCTCCAGCTCTGGGTTGCCATCCGCTGCAGTGGACCGCAACGCGGCAGTTCCCTCGCTGTGCCGAGTAAGCGCTGCAGTTTCAGTTGCCTGCATGACGGAGTCTGTTGCCTGTGCTAGTTTTGGGGTTTCAAAGAAAAAGATAAACACTGACATTGTCAAACATCTAAAAAGGGACAATGGGGGACAGTGTGTGCGGTAATGGTGTGACCCCTCAGAATAAGCGGCTAGGCACTAGTTGCCAACAATGAATCGTTGCTGTGCTGCAGGTTCTCGCACTGCACCCCGCACAACTACATGAAGTGGCGCATGAAGCCAACGAGTTGAGGAGCATGGTGATTGAGTACTTTGGGCGCCTTCCGGTAAGTGCGCTGAAAAGCTTGGTCGAGACTTTTCACAAAATGGCAGTTTGTTACTCATTAACAAATTGAACTGCATCACATTGACTTGTTCTTCTTATTTGTTTTCAATAGGCAGGAGAGCTGCCTAAATCAGTAATTCCACAGCTGATGGAGGCGTGCCATGCAGTGCTGTCTGATGATAGAGAAGACAACGGCATGGTGGTGCACCGCGTCTTGTTCGACATACACAAAACCTATAAACAAGCATTGGAAGAGCAGAGCGGACCTTTTTTTTCATGGTTGCAAAAGGTATGTCAGGCAAAATGCACAACCAGCATTTGCAACTTGCAGTGGGTTATATAACTCATTTGCAATGCACGTCACTCACGCAGTTGTATTCCAACCTTCCGGAAGAATTCATGAAGCGATTGAGCTCTGATACGCATGGGTGTTTTGACACCCAAGGGCGTTCAACCACTGTCAAGGCAGACCAATCGTTCAAGCTGGCTTCAGAAGTAGCACTCATGATCGTGTTTCTATTTCAGTGCTACCCCAGACTGTTGCAAGACAATGCTGAAAAGCTGCTGCCCTTGATGGTCAAGGTAGGCAGGTGGATTTGCGAACAGTCTGGATGGAAGTATCTTTGATGGAAGTAAGTTAGCAGGAGTTTCTGAACTCACTAGGTTTCTTCATCCTTCAGGTTGCATCCATCCCAGGGCCAATTTTGGCAGACGTGCCAGCCCAAAAGATGTCTACGTATAATGACTTCCGGATGGCACAGATCAAGTCTTTGGCGTTTCTGACAGTCATTGCTCGCAGCCAAAACCTGCAGTCATTGATGCAGCCACACAAGGATGCCATTTGTGCCGCCATTGTTCGGGTCATGCAAACCGTCCCGGATGTGTTTGCAACTCGCAGAGAGCTGCTGATTGCCTTGCGCAACATCATGGCAACACCATTCCGGTAAGAGTAGGAGTTATCTATAGCAACTGGCTCCTATCTTATAGCAAGTGGCTGAAAACATTAAGTTGATACAATTGCGCAATTGCGCATTTGCATTGACCAAGTTCACACGAAGCTGCAACCGTTGATGCTCTTCGCATTGATATGATCAAAATCAACCGTTGGGTGCTCCGCGATGTCCGCATCTCTATATGACAGGAGTGGCTTGCTCGACAAGATGGATGTTTTGCTTGATGAGCATGTGCTGCTCGGCAAAAGGTAATAGTTGGCGCATGTATGGCAGCATTCGGGCAATCAGCAGTCGAGGCATTTCATTCTTACTCTAATAACTGAGCTCTGCTTCGCAGTCGGAGCTGCATAGAAGGGTTGCGCCCACTAGCGTACTCCACGCTTGCGGAACTGGTGGCCAGCTGCAGATCAGAGTTATCTCTGTTGCAACTGACCCAAGTAGTCCACATGTTTACAAGGTTGGTTTACATGCCGCAGGATGCAATCCATTCTACACAAATGCTTCACATACAGCGTGCATTCATTACTTAAAATCTTTGATACTTACTATATGCGCAGGGTTGCCCACGATTGCACCATTCCAGCCGTCCTACAAAGCACCAGTCTGCGGCTTCTGTACAACTTGATTGAGACCATCTTCCAGCGCCGGGCAGATCCCTCCACATCAGAGCAGTATCGCGCCCTGCTGTCCACTGTGCTGGAATGCTTTGTGCGCAAGCTCGGCACTCTGCGAAAACAAGTGCCAAGCATCATCAGGTAATTTTGACAACACAACAAATGTCGTGTTGCATCGCCCAACCTGCAACAACCCAGCATACCACGTACCTGGCATTTTTCCATGCAGGGAGATGGAGGCCAGCAAGGGCAGCGGTGCGGCTGACAAGCAAGGGCTGCTCTATGACGCTGCACAGATGGGGAGCACGATGGTACGTTGCACGCATCCGCTCAGGGCTGTGCAACATCATGCATCTGAATCTGCACACCTCGCTGTCGATGCAGGATCCCTTTCCTGTGTTGCTGCCTTCGCTGTCCGCCACAAAGGAGAAGGAGGCTGGCGAGTTCCGCAGCCTCCTGCAGACGGTATTTTCATGCCTGAAATCCGTGCTCTACTGCATGGTCGCCTTCCACACAAATAGGGGCCTTCAAGCGCCGGTAGGCTTCCATGTCTTAATATGCAGCTTGTTCTTGTCAGCTGCAATGCTGCCTGGCTTTCTGTCCTGCCACCCTCGGTGACATAACAGCACACTTAATATCCCCAATCCTCGTTTCATGGTTTCATATGCAGCTATCTTTCCCAGTCAAGATGTGGAGCGTTCGTGCAGGGGATGTGCGAGTGGTCAGCCGTCTGCTGACCTTTGGCTTGCCTGCTCTGGCATTCTATGAAGCCATACCGCATCCAAGTGTGGACATGCGTGAGCAGTTTGCCGACCTGTTTACAGTGCTCCAAGTAAGCTGCAGGCGGTACCACCCATGGTTGTACTTGCTGCACGCTTGTGCGTCTCGCAGACCCTTCACACCCCAATGTTGGCTCCTAGAGTCCAGGATCACGAGAGTGCACTTTGCTGCTGCTCTGCAGGACGGGCGTGATTTTGCTGATGTGGTATCCCCCAAACTGCCATTCATGTTCGAAATGGCAGCCAGCAACCGCTTCTACTTCCATGTAATACGACATCTTGTTGAGGGGGAGGCAGGTATGGCTGCCATCTGCACTGACCGGCAGTAGTTAGTGGACCTTGTTCATGCTTCCTCCCCACTGCCTCGGCAATAATTGCAGCGGCTCGGTCGGGAGTCAATCGTTACATGACAGCTTTGCTGCTCCAGTTCATTGTGTCAGAAAAGAAACTGGAGGCAGTGCAGGCAAGCTGTTGGGTGCTGCAGGGGTTGGTGGGCAAGCTGAATGGGACTACTAGTTTGTGCAAGCAGTCGGTTCTGGCGGCAAACTCACTCGCTCCATCTCTGCAACATGACAGCAGGACCCGACATCCCAGCTGGGTCAGCTGGTTATCGATGTGCTGGAGACATGCTTTGTCATGCTTCCGCGCATCCAGCTGATGGATGTGCAGGTAGGCGCAGGGTATTTTTGTAGTGTTATGCCGCATGTTGTGAGGTGAACCTGCGACCGTTGTATACCTTCTCAAGGAGCCTGTCCGCGGGCTGCCTGCAGCGTGCACAGCAGCTTGCGCAAGTCGGCATACCACTGGCCGAGCGCGTGCTGCTCCCCCACATTTTGGACATCACCAAGGACCTCTATGCGGGCCTGAGCTGGGGAGGCGCAGCACGTCAGGTGTGCGGTGGTTGTTCATTTTCGCATGGGTGCACCCCATCGTCTGGCACATGCTGTCCCGCCAACCAGCTGGTTCCCTGCCCAACTTCTATCATGGCAGGCATGCATGCGTCTTTTGCGTTCCATGTTTTACAACATGGCGATGGGCAAATTTCTCGACGTCCAGGCGGCGTTTGGCGCATCTGGTTTGCATGCCAAGCTGGTGGATGCCTCGCTGGGCCTGCTGCATGGCCCCTCTGCTACAGCCACACTGGTGCGGCCCACTCTGTAGTGTTCAAGGCATGCGCCGTCAAAGCATGCCGGCAGCTATACGCTGCTAGGGTAGTCAGTGAGCTTGCTGAACTGCTTCACTGCTGCAGGAGGAGCTGGCAGCAGAGCTGTGCCTGCTGGCCCCGGCCAGGCTGGAGCACCTTATCCCGCCGATGCCACGCATGATGCATGCAGTGCTTAGGGCCCTGCGGGGCAGTGACCAGAGCGTTGCAGTCGCATTAAAGGTATGCATGCACCTACGCCTCTTTGCTCTGAAGAGAGTAGGCTCGCACTGTGCCTCACCGACTGCGTGCGCATGCGCCGCAATCTGACCTGCGCTGTCTCTGAATCCGTGGCCACGGTGCCAGGTACTGGACCTCTGGGTGGACTCGTTCAACCCTGAGTTCATTGAGCGCAGCATGGCTGGCGTCATACGTGACTTGATGCTGGCTCTTTGGGCTCACATCCAGCCACACCCAAACCCGCACGGCACCAAGGTATGGCATGCTAAGCAAGCTGGGCGCAGATGCTGCTGGTGTGCAGACCATGAGCTGCTGCCCGCCCTGGTACCCCCCGTGGCCATGTGACTCGCTTGTTGGGAGGATGCAGGCCAGCACGCCCGTGCTGTCGCTCACCAGCTGG
>VFQQ010004408.1_pt1 | contig 12461 bp, 14 predicted proteins | sample 3512341 | NCBI WGS metagenome assembly VFQQ01 (sample SAMN10412373, study PRJNA504923) | tailings metagenome | isolation source: Relicate 2 Philex TSF1 revegetated site | place: Philippines: Tuba, Benguet | collected 2017-08-29 | reverse complement strand
TGCGCACCAGCTTCTGCGTGCCGGTGTGACAGAAGGAGCAGGTGAGCGTACAGCCGACCTGGCTGGAAATGCACAGCGTGCCGCGACCTTCTTCAGGGATATAGACGGTCTCGATCTCGACCGGACGGCCGGCGCCGCGCGGCGGGAAGCGTAAGAGCCACTTGCGCGTACCATCGGCCGAAACCTGCTCCTCGACGATTTCCGGACGGGCGATGGTGAAATGCTTCTTCAGCATTTCGCGCATGTCCTTGGAGATATTGGCCATATCGTCGAAATCGGAAACGCCGCGCACATAGAGCCAGTGCCAGAGCTGGCTGACGCGCATCTTCACCTGACGCTCGGGAATGCCCTTTTCAGCGAGCGCCCGGCCCATATCCTCGCGCGAAAGGCCGATCAGCGACGGCGCCTCAGTGGCCGGAAGGGTGCGGACCACCGGCGCCTTGACCGGCTCGGCCGTGTTCAGAAAATCCATGCTTGCCATCGGCTCATCCTCAGGAACAGGAAACGCCGGCGCAGGCTTTTGCGCCGCAAACGGTTCATGCTCGACAAGAAGTTCATTGCGGGCCGCTCAGCGCCCCTCGATGCAGCGCGAAGCCCAGTTGCCGGCCCTTTAGCATTGTTCCGACAGAAAGTCACCTGCCTTGCCGGTCGGCGCAGACCTCGCGCAGGCAGGCCCGCAGCCAGCGGTGCGCCGGGTCGGCATCCATGCGCGGATGCCAGAGCATGGAGACGGTGAATTCCGGCACGTCGAGCGGCAGGGCGAAGCTTGCCATGCCCTCTCGAAACCGCGTCGTCGACCGGTCCGACACCTGCGCGATCAGGTCGGAGCTTCTGGCGAGCGTCACGGCTTCGGAAAAGCTTGCGACGGTGACGGCGATGGTGCGCTTGAGGCCGATGCGCTCCAGGGCCTCGTCCACCGGCCCGCGCTCGCGCCGCCCCCGGGACACCAAGATATGGTCGCCCTGCGCAAAGCGTTCAGCGGTCATCGGGCCGTCGAGCAGCGGATGTCCCTGGTGCACGACGCCGATGAAACGGTCGCGAAGAAGCGCCTGCGCCCGGACCTCCGGTCCCGTCGTGCCGCCGATCACGCCCGTTTCGATGTCCACCACGCCGTCGCGCAGCGGCGTGCTCTCCTTGTCGGGCTTCGGCACGAAGCGGAGCTTGACCCCGGGGGCCTCCCGCAAGACGCGCGCCAGCAGCGCCGGGCCGAACGTGTCGACGAAGCCCTCGCGGTTGCGCAGCGTGAAGGTGCGCTCAAGGCGCCCGAGGTCTAGGATTTTTGCCGGCCGCAGCAGCATTTCGGCCTCCGCGACGACCCGGCCGACGTCGTCGCGCAGCTCCAGCGCCCGCGGCGTCGGCACGAGGCCGCGCCCGGCGCGCACGAGCAGCGGATCGCCGGTCACATCCCGCAGACGCGCCAGCGCACGGCTCATCGCCGAGGGGCTGAGCCGCAGCCGCTGCGCCGCGCGCGCGACATTGCCCTCGGCCAGCAGCACGTCGAGCGTGACGAGAAGGTTGAGATCGGGGCGAGACATAGCGCGATCCTACCACGCCCGCGAGAAGATGACATGGCGTCAGATGCACGAATAGAATGCAAACGGTGCGCGTTCCGCCCTATCTCGCGACGGCCTATCTGCTTCTCAGGAAACCGCAAGGAGCAGACGATGAACGACCCACAAACCACAATGGCAAAACGCAGCAGGGCGGGTGCGCTCGCCGGCCTCTCGCTCTGCATCCTTTTGTCCTCGCTCGGCACCAGCATCGCCAATGTCGCGCTGCCGACGCTGGCGGATGTGTTTTCCGCCCCCTTCCAGCAGGTCCAGTGGGTGGTGCTCGCCTATCTTCTGGCCAGCACCGTGTTGATCGCCAGCATCGGCCGCCTCGGCGACCTTCTCGGCCGCCGCCGGCTGCTTCTGGCAGGCCTGGCTCTGTTTTCCGCCGCCTCGGCGCTCTGCGGCCTCGCGCCCTCGCTGCCGCTCTTGATTGCCGCCCGCGCCGCACAGGGGCTTGGCGCCGCAGCGATGATGGCGCTCGCCATGGCCTTCGTCAGCGAAACCGTGTCGAAGGAGCGCATCGGCAGCGTGATGGGCCTGCTCGGCACCATGTCCGCCGTCGGCACGGCGCTGGGCCCCTCGCTGGGCGGGCTGCTGATCAGCGGTTTCGGCTGGCCGGCCATCTTCCTCGTCGCCGTGCCCTTCGGCCTTCTCGCCCTCTTGCTGGTCCAGCGCTTCCTGCCCGCCGATCGCGGCGCGGCCACGGTCGGCCGCTTCGACCTCCTCGGCACCGGCCTGCTGGCCGCCACGCTCTCGGCCTATGCGCTGGCGATGACGGCGGGCCAGGGCCGGCTTGGCGGCGTGAACGCCGCGCTCATCGCAGCCTCCGTCGTCGGCGCGGTGCTCTTCGTTCTTCGGCAGCGCCGCGCCGCCTTTCCGCTGATCCGGCCGGCTGCCTTTCGTCGGGAGGGTTTTCCCGCGAGCCTCGCGGCCAACGTGCTCGTCGCGACGGTGATCATGGTGACGCTGGTCGTGGGACCGTTCTACCTGTCCCGCACGCTCGGCCTCGGTCCGGCGGAGGTGGGCTTCGTGCTGGCGATCGGTCCTGTGGTTTCCGTGCTGACCGGCTTTCTCGCCGGACGCCTCGTCGACCGTTTTGGCGCGGCCCCCATGGTCGCCGCCGGGCTTGCCACCATGGCGACGGGCGCCGTGGCCATGCCGGTGCTTTCCGCCCTGTTCGGCCTGCCCGGCTATATCGCGGCGATCATCGTGCTGACGCCCGGCTACCAGCTCTTCCAGGCCGCCAACAACGCCGCCGTCATGACGGGCATTGCCGCGGATGAACGGGGCGTCACCTCGGGCCTGCTCAACCTGTCGCGCAATCTCGGCCTTATTACCGGCGCCTCGCTGATGGGCACGGTCTTCACGCTGGCCGTCGGCACGAAGGACGTGGCGAGCGCCGGCGGCCCGGCCGTGGAGACGGGCATGCATGTCACCTTCGCAGTGGCCGCCGCCCTGCTGCTCGCGGCGCTGGCGCTCGCCGCACCCAGCCTGAAGCGCGCTGCCGCCTGACAACCGCACAAACAAAAAGGGCCGGCGTGATGCCGGCCCTTTTTGTTTTAACTAAGTGAATGCCTCAGCGGCAACCTTCGATCTGCTTCAGCGCCGCCGAAATGCCGGAGAGCGAATAGGAATAGGCCGTGCCCGTACCGCGGCGCGATTTCGCCTGGACCTGCATGTCCTTGCCGCTCTTCATGGCATTGACGAGGGCCGGCTCTTCCGCGGCGTTTTCCACCCAGGCCGAGTTGCCCTTGGTGAACATCACGAAGGTGCGCCCATCGATGACGACGTTGACCTTGGAGTTTTCCTGCAGCGGATAGCCCATCATCGCCTGCGGCTCGTAGCTGATGTTCTGGCCCGGGCGCTGCGAGACGAGGAAGAACACGTCGCCGTGGTCGACGCCGGCCGGGTTCTTTTCCTTCGGCACGGAGAGCACGTAGCAGACCTTGCCGCCGTTCGCCTGGTAGGAATAGGCGCCCCAGGCGTTGAACTGCTGAATGCGCGTCGGCGATTGGGCCGAGGCAACGCCAGCGGTCGCGAGAACGAGGGCGAGTGCGGTTGCGAGCTTTCTTACGAACATGTTTTCCTGCCGGTTGTCTTGCCTGTGGTTTGCCGACCGAAGGCGGCGCCTTCGATGCCGGTGTCGGCCATGCATGATGACGATTTAATTCATTTTGACTTAATTCAGGTTACCAAACCGTCAACAGGGGCCATTTTACTCAGGGTTACCGCGCCGCACCGGGACAAATTTGCGTCGAAATCCCGCCGCTGCCTTCAGAAGAAAGGCGGGCGTCCCCAGTCCCCTTTTGGTGAGATAGAAACCCGTCGAAATCATTTAAGGCACAAGGAATAGGGCAAGAATTTGACTTGCGCTACCGCGGGTGGAACGACGATCGGCAGGCAGCCGGATTTACCGGGCGGGCTGCCCGTCCGGCTCGTCCGCCATGGCCTTGTCGGCGGCCACATAATGGTCCTCGCGGATATGGCCGCGGATCGCCGCGAAGGCGGCCGTCAGCACGGCGATGTCATCGGAAAAGCCGACCAAAGCGAAGAAATCCGGCACGCCATCGAGCGGCAGCACAAAATAGGCGAGCGCGGCGAGCAGAATGCCGCCAACCCGCGTCGGCGTGCGGGAATCCAGCGCGCAGTAGTAGGCGGCCACGAGATCGCGGGAGAACGGAACCTGGCGCATCGCGCGCTTCAGGACCGGCCAGAACCGTCGCTTCACACGGCTTTCCTGGCGCTCCTGCTCGTCCTCGTCTCCCGGCAGAAGGATCTCGCCGATCTTCACATCATCCATGCATGGCCTCCTTCAGGTGGCGATGCCGGAACAGTCCGGCGCAAATCATATGGGAATGCCTTCACGCGCCTTCAACTCTTCGTGCGTTCGCCCGCAGCCTTGTCCATTGCGGTCGCGAGCTTCACGTCGAGCTCGGTCAATCCGCCCGCATCATGGTTGGTGAGCCGCACCTCGACGCGGTTATAGACGTTGAACCATTCGGGGTGATGGTTGAATTTTTCCGCCGCCAGCGCCCCTTCGGTCATGAAGCCGAAGGCCTCGCGAAAGGTCTTGAACTTGTATTTCTTCTCGATGGCGATGCCGTCGTCCGAGCGGGTCCAGCCGTCGAGACCCGCCAACGCTTCGGAAATCGCCTCTTCGCTCAGTTTTTCCTGTTTCATGGCGCCCTCTCCTTTTTCCAATCCTACCATATGAAAACGGCGCCCGAAGGCGCCGTGTTCCTTATCGTTGGAAAAGCTCAGACGAAGAACTGGCCGCCGTTTGCCGAAACGGTCGAGCCGGTGATGAAACCGGCATCGTCCGAGGCGAGGAAGACGACGATGCGGGCGATCTCCTCCGGCTCGCCGAGGCGGCCGACCGGGATCTGCGGGATGATGCGCTCGTTCAGCACCTTTTCCGGGATGGCGCGCACCATTTCCGTGCCGATATAGCCGGGGCAGATGGCGTTGACCGTAATGCCCTTGGCGGCACCTTCCTGAGCGAGCGCCTTGGTGAAGCCGAGGTCGCCGGCCTTGGCGGCAGAATAGTTCGCCTGGCCCATCTGGCCCTTCTGGCCGTTGATGGAGGAGATGTTGATGACGCGGCCGAAGCTGCGGTCGCGCATGCCGGTCCAGACCGGATGCGTCATGTTGAAGAGGCCGGTCAGGTTGGTGTTGATGACAGCGCCCCACTGGTCGGGCGTCATCTTGTGGAACATCGCGTCCTTGGTGATGCCGGCATTATTGACGAGAATGTCCACGGGGCCGAGATCGGCCTCCACCTTGCCGATACCCTCGACGCAGGCCTCGTAGCTCGAAACATCCCACTTGTAGACCGGGATGCCGGTTTCAGCCTTGAAGGCGTTGGCGGCGTCGTCATTGCCGGCATAGCTTGCAGCCACCTTGTACCCGGCTGCCTTCAGCGCCACCGAAATGGCGGCACCGATGCCCCGCGATCCGCCCGTTACCAATGCTACCCTGCTCATGTGGCTCACTCCCCTTAGTTTGTTTTCGAGTCGACCCGTCGCCCCGTTGCCGTGCAGGCGGCGGGTCATGGCAAAGCAGATTGTAAGCTGATGCTTACATGCTCTCTACGCACATCGCCACGCCCATGCCGCCGCCGATGCACAGCGTGGCAAGACCCTTCGAGGCGCCGCGGCGCTTCATCTCGAACAGCAGCGTGTTGAGGATGCGGGCGCCGGACGCGCCGATCGGGTGGCCGATGGCGATCGCGCCGCCGTTGACGTTGACGATCGAGGGATCCCAGCCGAGGTCCTTGTTGACCGCGCAGGCCTGGGCCGCGAAGGCTTCGTTGGCTTCGACGAGGTCGAGGTCACCGATCTTCCAGCCGGCGCGCTCCAGCGCCTTGCGGGATGCCGGGATGGGGCCGGTGCCCATGATCTTCGGATCGACGCCGGCCGTCGCCCAGGAGACGATGCGGGCGAGCGGCTGGATGCCGCGGCGCGAGGCTTCGGCTTCCGACATCAGAAGGGCTGCGGCGGCGCCGTCATTGATGCCGGAGGCGTTGGCGGCGGTCACGGTGCCATCCTTGTCGAAGGCGGGGCGGAGCTTGCCCATCGAATCGAGCGTCGCGCCATGGCGGATATATTCGTCGGAATCGACCGACACGTCGCCCTTGCGGCCCTTGACGATGAAGGGAACGATCTCGTCCTTGAAGCGGCCTTCCTTCTGGGCGGCCTCGGCCTTGTTCTGCGAACCGACGGCGAAGACGTCCTGCTCCTCGCGCGAAAGCTGCCACTGCTTGGCGACGTTTTCGGCGGTGATGCCCATGTGGTAGCCGTAGAAGGCGTCGGTCAGGCCGTCCTTGATCATCGTGTCGATCATCTTGAAATCGCCCATCTTCACGCCGCCGCGCAGATGCGCGCAATGCGGCGCCATGGACATGGATTCCATGCCGCCGGCGACGATGATGCTGGCGTCACCGGTCGCGATCTGCTGCATGCCGAGGGCGACGGCGCGAAGCCCCGAACCGCAGAGCTGGTTCATGGTCCAGGCGGTCGCTTCCTGCGGAATGCCGGCCTTCATGGCGGCCTGGCGGGCCGGATTCTGGCCTTCGCCGGCCTGCAGCACCTGGCCGAGGATCACCTCGTTCACTTCGCCAGCCGCCACGCCCGCGCGCTCCAGAACTGCCGAAACGACCGTCGCCCCGAGTTCGTGGGCAGGCGTGTTGGCGAAGGAGCCGTTGAAGGACCCGACCGCGGTGCGGGCGGCGCTGGCGATGACGATGGATGGGGTGCTCATGGTGGTACGTCCTCAGTTCTATCGACCGGTGGTCGGCCTTGGAACCGGGCTCAACGCGCGAACGACGCGAGCCCGGCGGTTCTCCCGGTATCAAAACTGGCAAAGCGGGAGGGGAGAGTCAAACGGGATATCCGGCGCCGCTAAAATTTCATCAAAGCGACGCGCAGCATAAAAATCCATGTTGCGCAGCATTCCTCGCCGCATCGCACAATTCGATTGTCAGGTCGCGACTTTTTGCGGATACTCGACAGGATCAAAAAAGAAACAGGAACACGGGGATGAGGAGACCCTAATGGCCCGCAACGACGGTCAGATCGTCATCAAGAAATATGCGAACCGCCGCCTCTACAACACCGGCACGAGCACCTATGTGACGCTCGACGATCTCGCGGTCATGGTGAAGAAGGGCGAGGAATTCACCGTGCAGGACGCGAAGTCCGGCGACGACATCACCCATTCCGTGCTGACGCAGATCATCTTCGAGCAGGAATCGAAGACCGGCAACACGCTCCTGCCGATCTCGTTCCTGCGCCAGCTCATCTCCTATTACGGCGACCAGATGCAGATGGTGGTGCCGAGCTATCTCGAGCACTCCATGCAGGCCTTCACCGACCAGCAGTCGCAGATGCGCGAGCAGATCAACAAGACCTTCGGCGACACCCCGCTCGGCAAGAACCTGCAGGTGCCGATGGCGCTGATCGAGGAAACGACGCGGCGCAATACGGAGCTGTTCCAGCAGGCGATGAAGATGTTCTCGCCCTTCGCCAATGCCGCGCCGGCGAAAGAGACCCGCAAGGCCGAGCCGAAGGATCTCGACGAGCTGAAGGAACAGCTTCGCGCGCTCCAGACGAAGCTCGACAACCTGAGCTAAGAAAAAACGGGCTGGCGCGGGGCAACCCCGCGCCGCGTCAAAGCCCGATCGAGACGTCGCGGCCGGCGGTTCGGATCGACACAGCAAAACCCGCGATGACATCGATGAAGGTGATCGTCATCAGGATGAAGAAGATCTGCGTCGCAGCCCCCTGCACCAGCAGGAACTCGACGAGGAAAACCACGAACAGCACCATCGACAGCATGTGATCGAGCAGTGCGCGCGAGCCCGGCCGCGTGGCCTTCAGGATTTCCACGAAGAGCAGCACCAGCGCGATGAAGATGAGCAGGTCGCCGAAGGCCATCGTCCAGGTCGTGCCGGACAGCATGTTGACCGCCAGCACCTCGCTGTCGAGCACGGCGACACCGCCCCCGCCGAACAGGCCAGCCATGGCGACGTTATAGAGGGCGAACGGAATGATCAGCAGCGGGATGGCAAAAAGCATAGGCGACGCTCTCCTCTGGCCGCTCCCTGACGAGCAAGCCTTCCGGCCCTCTTAGCCGAAGTTTCGGCACAAGAAAATGTCGTGCGGGACGGAACGGAGCAAATGCCCGAAAAGAAAAAGGCCGGACGAGCCGGCCCCTGATCTCAGCTGATGCCGAAAACGCAGATTATGCGCTTTCCTTCGGCGTCAGAACCTGGCGACCGCGGTACATGCCGGTCTTCAGGTCGATGTGGTGCGGACGGCGCAGTTCGCCCGAGTTCTTGTCTTCGACGTAGGTCGAACCCTTCAGAGCGTCTGCGGAACGGCGCATACCGCGCTTGGACGGGCTCGTTTTTCTTTTCGGTACAGCCATTTCACTAACTCCACTTATCGGGCAAACACATCCTCAGGCCACCGGACGGGCGACAGGGACATGTCTTTATCTCGGAAATTGGGCCGGCTTATACACAGCAAAACCCTGCTTGACCAGACCCCGGCCTGATTTTTTCGATTCTCTCGCTCAGGCTTCGTCTTCCGGCACGATCCACGGTTCGGCCAGTGCCGCCGCCTGCCACTTCTGCCAGGCGGGGTGCGCCTTCATGCGCGCCATGTAGCCCTGTACCGTTTCGTCCGCTGTCAGGCGATAGATTTCGAAGCGATTGACGACCGGCGCATACATCGCATCCGCCGCGGAAAAATCGCCGAACAGGAACGGCCCGCCGGAGCGCGCCAGAAGCCCCTTCCAGATCGTCTCGATGCGCGCAACGTCGTCCATGACGCCCTCGGGCAGGTCGATTTCCGCCGGCGGGCGGCGGATGTTCATCGGGCAGGCACCGCGCAGCGCGCGAAAACCGGAGAGCATTTCCATCGAGATCGACCGCGCCTCGGCTCGCGCCGTGCGGTCCTTCGGCCAGAGTCCGGCCTCGGGAAAAAGCTCGGCGACATATTCGATGATCGCCAGCGATTCCCAAACCCGCACCGCGCCATGGTGCAGCACCGGCACGCGGCCCGTCGGCGAGATCGGCTTGAATTCGGGGTTGCCGGCGGGAAAATCGAAGGGGATCACATGATCCGTGAAGGCGATGCCCGCCGCTTCCATGGCGATCCACGGCCGGAAGGACCAGGAGGAATAGTTCTTGTTGCCGAGATAGAGGACGAGGTCGGACATGGTCTTGTGGCACTCCGTTCAGGTGCGGCGGACCGTAAGCATTCAGGCAGACAAGCGCCAATGAAAAGGCCTGAAGTCACTCATAAAGGCACTTGATATATTCGCCGGAGCGGGTGGCGCGCCGCTCGATCAACCGGGCGAGCCGTTGCAGGCCGCGGCCCGGTTTACCGGCATTGCGCTCGTAAGGGTTGGGCAACGAAACGGCCAGCAGCGCCGCCTGCCGGCGCGAGAGTTTTGCGGCCGGCACGTTGAAATGATGCTGCGCCGCCGCCTCGATGCCGTAGATGCCCGGACCCCATTCTGCGATGTTGAGATAGATCTCCATCAGCCGCCGCTTGCTCCAGATGAAGTCCGCGGCGACCGCCAGCGGCAGTTCCATCGCCTTGCGCAGGAACGAGCGGCCGTTCCAGAGAAACAGGTTCTTTGCCGTCTGCATCGGGATGGTGCTGGCGCCGCGCGTCTGTTCGCCGGCCAGCGCCTCGTTGACAACCGCGCGCATCTCGCCCCAGTCGACACCGCCATGACGGCAGAACTGCCCGTCCTCGGACATCATGACGGCCTGAACGAGATTGGGCGAGATCGCGTCGAACTCCACCCATTGCCGGTCATAACCGCGTAGCAGCGCCAGATCGCGCAGCATCAGCGTCGAGACCGGGCGGACGAATTCGATCGTGTAGAGCAGGATCAGCACATAGGGCAGCGCGATGAAGGCCAGCACGGCAAGGACGATACGTCGCCAGTTCCGGCGCAGCCGGCTCATCCAACCGTCCCTCTCACCGGCTTCCGCCTCCGTATTGACCGTATCTGCGCGTGTTTCCGGTACGATGTCCAAGAGCCGGCGTCCGTCCTTCCGTCGTTGCGCCTTCATACCGTCACGGCTCGCCAAAAACCAGTGCGCACCGCGATTCTTTGAAGCAGCCCGGGCATTGCCGTTGCGTCGACCGGGAGCCCATGCCAAAGAGCGGCGATGAGCGAACGTTACCAGGAATTCCAGTCGCACCTCAGGACCAATGCCGAAGCGGTGGAGGCGCTGCTGGCGGCGCTGCTCTCCGGCGCCGTGCAGACGGACGAGATCGCACGGCCGGAACGCCTGCTCGCCGCCATGCGCCACGCCGTCCTCAACGGCGGCAAGCGCCTGCGCCCCTTCCTGGTCATCGAGACCGCCGCCCTCTTCGCGAATGTCGAGCGCGAGACGGCGCTGCGCATCGGTGCGGCGCTCGAATGCATTCACTGTTATTCGCTCGTGCATGACGACCTGCCCGCCATGGACGACGACGACCTGCGCCGCGGCCAGCCGACCGTGCACGTCGCCTTCGACGAGGCCGCCGCCATCCTTGCCGGCGACAGCCTGCTGACGCTCGCCTTCGATATCGTCGCGGCCCCGGAAACGCGCCTGCCCGATGCGACCAAGACGGCGCTGGTGCTGGCGCTCGCGCGTGCTGCCGGCATCGGCGGCATGGCCGGTGGCCAGGCGCTTGACCTTGCGGCGGAGACCGTGGCACCGGACGAGGACGGCATCGTCACGCTGCAGGCGATGAAAACCGGCGCGCTCTTGCGCTTTGCCTGCGAGGCCGGCGCGATCATCGCCGGTGCCCCGGACGCAGACCGGCTGGCGCTGCGCCGCTACGGCGAAACGGTCGGCCTCGCCTTCCAGATCGCCGACGATCTCCTCGACCTCACCGCGGATGCGCAGACCATGGGCAAGGCGACCGGCAAGGATGCCGAGCGCGGCAAGGCGACGCTCGTGTCGCGCCGCGGCCAGGCCTGGGCAGAAAACCGTCTTCGCGAACTTGTAACGGAGGCCGAGGCGCTGCTTGCGCCGTTCAGCCATCGGGCCAACATCCTGATCGAAACCGCCCATTTCATCGCAAATCGCAGGAATTGACCTCATGAGCAAATTCTGGTCGCCGATCGTCGCCACGCTCAAGCCCTATGTCGCAGGCGAGCAGCCGCGCATTCAAAACCTCACCAAGCTCAACACCAACGAAAACCCCTACGGCCCCTCGCCGAAGGCGATCGCCGCCATGCAGGCCGCCGTCGCCGACAGCCTGAAGCTCTATCCGGACCCCTCCGCGCTGGCGCTGCGCCAGTCGATCGCCCGCTTCTACGAAGTCGACGCGGACCAGGTCTTCGTCGGCAACGGCTCGGACGAGGTGCTGGCACATGCCTTCGTGGCGTTGCTCAAACACGAGAAGCCGCTGCTCTATCCGGATATCACCTACAGCTTCTACCCAACCTATTGCCGCCTGTTCGGCATCGAGGCGGTGGAAATCCCGCTGAAGGACGATTTCACCATCGACCTTGCGGACTACGCACGCGATTGCGGCGCCATCATCCTGCCGAACCCCAACGCCCCCACCGGCATCGGCCTGCCGCTTGCGGCCATCGAGAAGCTGGTGGCCGAACACCCCGACCAGCCCGTGGTGGTCGACGAGGCCTATATCGACTTCGGCGGCGAAAGCGCGATCCCGCTGACGAAAAAATACGACAACCTGCTCGTCGTACACACGCTGTCGAAATCCCGCTCGCTCGCCGGCCTTCGCGTCGGCTACGCCGTCGGCCAGCGCCCGCTGATCGATGCGCTGGAACGGGTCAAGGACAGCTTCAACTCCTACCCGCTCGACCGCATCGCCCAGGCCGGCGCCGCTGCCGCCGTCGACGACCGCGAATGGTTCGACGAGACCCGGGGCAAAGTGATCGAAACGCGCGAACGCGTCAGCGGCGCGTTGCGCCAGCGCGGCTTCGAGGTCCTGCCCTCGCAGGCAAACTTCGTCTTCGCCCGCCACCCGGCCCACAGCGGCGAAGCGCTCGCCAAGGGCCTGCGCGAGCGCGCCGTGCTGGTGCGCCACTTCGCCAAGCCCCGCATCTCGGATTTCCTGCGCATCACCATCGGCACGCCGGAGGAATGCGACCGCCTGATCGCCGCGGTCGAGGAAATCGTTTAAGCCCGCAAGCAAGCCCCCTCTTCCTTACCCGATGAGCGGGTAATGTGGTGCAATTCCCCGGCTTGGACGGCAAAAGACGATCGGCTATCGTCCATCGACATCCACGCCGGTGAACCATGACCGATCTCACGCCCTACCTTCCACAGCTTGCTGTCGCTTGGCTCGCCTATTTCATCGCCACGGCCTCGCCGGGGCCGGCGATCATTGCCATCATCGCGACCTCGATCAGCCAGGGCCGGCG
>VFQQ010004407.1_pt1 | contig 12463 bp, 24 predicted proteins | sample 3512341 | NCBI WGS metagenome assembly VFQQ01 (sample SAMN10412373, study PRJNA504923) | tailings metagenome | isolation source: Relicate 2 Philex TSF1 revegetated site | place: Philippines: Tuba, Benguet | collected 2017-08-29 | reverse complement strand
AGGAGGGCCAGGCAGCACTGCCGCCTGCTGCCATTGCCCAGCCGTCCATGGAGGGCCGGCTGTGGGCTCGGGGCGCTGCTTTTGACCTTCTGGTGAGTGAGATCTGCTGTCATAACACATGTAGATGGTGGTTGATATTGCGGCAGAAGTTTGCGACGTTATCGCGGTGGCAGCACGGCGTTGCCGGTGATCAGCTGGTGAGCAAGTGCGTCAGTCCATGTGACACCTACCTGCCTGCCTGCATACTTAATCAATACGCTTGCATGGCTTCGCACTTGGCCAACTGAGCGAGGGCCACTTCCCTGCTGCAGACACGGGCGCGCAATGCAGAATACGCGCGGAAGTTAGCCCTGCTTCTGGTAGTAATGGCGATCCTTCATGTGCTGTGCGGCGTCGCATAGTGCTTGAATTTGGCGCCCACCTGGCCGGCCCCCGTGCAGCGGGCCGCCTTGGCAGCTGTTGCGTGCCATTCGTTTCTGCCTGTTATGTTGGAAATCAGATGATGGGACACGGGATTGCCTGTTATTCTACAAGCCGGCAGGACGGCGGCGCCGCGCAATGTCATGCAGCGCCGCTGCGGGTGCAAACAGGTGCAGCAGGCCAGCAGCCATGCTGTTGTTCACACCTCAACGCTCAAAGCACCCAACGAAAACTGAAATGCCTCGCGGTCTCACAGCCTCGCTCGCGGGGGAGCTCGCCCTCGGCCTGTTTGTCGTGCTGACGCTCTCCTGGTTGAACATCAGGATGAGGTGCCCAGCGTGTGAGTTAGACAGGCCCGATCTGGCCCGTCTTTGGCAGCGTCAAGCTGGCCGCTGCTCCTCCAGCCCCCTAGCTCACCTGCCTGGACCCACAATGTCAGCCTCGAAAGACTGCTGATGCCCCTGAGGCGCGCAGAGGCGCCCAGCGCTACAGGCGATCGCCGCCGCGGCGGCAGCTAGCCGCTTGCCCGCCGCCACCCACCCGCGCGCTTTCCCCACCCCTTCTTCTGAGCACACGGCAAGCTTATCGCAAGCGCACGGGTTGCTTGTCTTTCATCCCTGCGCAGGCCCGGCACCCCTGCCCCTGGAGTGCAACTGCACCCAGCTGCAGGAGCAGGTGACCGCCACCGCCGCGGACGCCGAGCGCTGCTCCGCTGCCGAGCAGGCATGCCAGGCTGGCCTTGCCGACAAAGCCCAGTCCCTGACGGTATGTCAAGTCCAGCTGGCCGATGAGCAGAGCCAGCACTCCATCAGCATTGCTGAGCTGCAGCACGCCCGCGCATCCGAAGAAGCCTGCACGGCTGCTGCCGCGGAGTCAAAGGCGTCCGCAGCAGCGGCGCAGCAGCAGCTGCAGCTGCAGCTGGTAGATGGGCAGCACCAGCAGTCCATTACTGCGGATGAGCTGCAGCACGCTCACTCATCTGTAGTCGCCTGCAAAGCGGCAGCCGTCGAGTCTAAGGCATCCGCGGCAGCGGCGCAGCAGCAGCTGCAGCTGCAGCTGGAGGCGCTGCATGCTAACTGCTCGGCCTACGCTGAAGAGCATCGTGCACTGGCTGAGAACAACTCGCAGCTGGCGCAGCGCCTGACCAGCTGCCAGCAGGCTGCGGCCGCCTCTGCCGCCACGGTGAGTGCTTCGGTTTGGTTGGGTGCTGTGTTGCGTTCGCATTCTGAAGTGCCAGCGGCCATGCTGCGGCCTGATGGCTGCCTGGCGCTAAATTACTCAACACAACTGTCCCACCCTGCCTTCAGGCCACCACCAACAGCCCATCTGACTGCGCACGCGTGTGCAGCCTGCTCTCCTCCGCCACCTGTGCTGCCGACGAGGTGCGCTGGGTGCCCGCTCGCCTGCCCTCCGTGCCGTGCCTGCTCAGCTTCACATGGTGCATGTTGCACGTGTTATTCTGCATGGCAGCGTGATGTTCAGGTGCAGGCAGGCTCTGGCATTGCTGTTTAAAGTCATGACACTTGTGCATGCATCTCCCATGTGCAGGTTCCGCCGGTCGAGGGCCACCAGGCTGCTGCACCCGCCCCGTCCACCGAGCCACCGGCGGCCACGCTGCCCGCCCTGCTGGAGCCGCCCTCCTATTTGCCGCCCCCTCAGGCCTCCCTGCTCCCTTGGCTGCCGAGCACGCTGGCCGCCTGGCCTGTGTCAGCGTTGGCGGCGCTTGCTCTCACTGGCATGCTGCTGGCGTGCGTCCTGATGTGCCGCTCAGGTGAGGCCAGCTGTGCTGCACGGCTGGGCTCAATGGGTTCGTAGTGCAAGCAGCGGTTATGCCTAGCCGCAATACACTTGCTGGAGGGTGCAGCTGCATGCTGCAATGCCGCACTGTTTGCACATGCCGACGCTTGCCTCACTGCTCACTGTAAAATTGCAGGACGTGCCGGTGCACTTCGTGCACTTGAGGCCGCTGAAGCATCGCTTGCAGAGCTCCGGCAGCAGCTGGAGCAGGCGCAGTCGGAGCGTACCACAGCCAAGGCAGCTCTGAGGGAGAGCCAGCAGGAGGTGACGCAGGCACACACAGAGCGCGCTGCGGCTGATGAGGCGCTGACTGAGAGCCAGCTGCAGCTGGAGCTTGAGGCGTCGGGGCGTGCTGCCGCTCAGGCTGCGGCGGGCCAGCTCAAGGAGGCGCTGGAGCAGGCGCAGGCGGGGCGTGCCGCTGCTGTCCAGGCGCAGCGCATGGCGGAGGAGGGCCACGCCGCAGTGCAGTCGGAGCTGCGCAAGTGCCAGCACGACCTGCAGGAGGCCAAGGACGAGCTGCGGCTCTTCAAGGCTGCAGTAAAGAGGCTGGGCATCTTTCCGCAGGACGGCTAGCGTGCAACGGGGGTGCGAACCAGAAAGCTCGAAATCTCAGGCCATTTGTGAAAGCGTCACCAGTCACCATCCGCGTGGTCCTGTAAGCACGTAAACTCGTCGAACTGGCTGGGGAAGTTGGTGGCCTTTGCGCTGCAGTTGCCATGTCGGACCGGGTTTTGAGCTCCGCGGCAGGTGATCTTGCCATTCCCCCTCGGCAGGCGGCAGCGCGCTGCATGCAGAGCCTGGCCCCGGTTTATGTTGTCTGTGCACAGTGCTGCGACTGTGCTGCCATCAATTATGGGCAGAATGCCTTCTGTAACTTGGAAGGAGCTGAGCATCGCGGTGCCCCTGGCCCTGGCGGTTTTTGCGGGGCTCACGCTCACGCGTCAATGGTCCTATCAAACGGGTGAGCCTGATCATGATCCATCACAGGGCGGCCCTGCTGCTGAGGCCAGCCACTCTTCTGCTTGAACCAGCCCGCTCTGCCTCCACCGCAAAGCGCGCCATTGCCAGCTTAGAGGCTGCTGGTGGCGCATGCTGCTGCCAGCAGCCCACGCCACACTTGGCTGCCGCCTGCCAGCCGCCGCCCGTCGGCCGCCGCCCGCCAGCCGCGCGAAACGCCTTAGCAGCCTTTTGCTCTAATTGCGGGCTGAGGTCTCAACGTGCATGCATATGTTTTACACATGGTCCATTCAATGCAGGATTGGTGCAGCCTTCCCTGGAGTGCAGCTGCACCCAGCTGCAGGAGCAGCTGGCCGCCACCGTCGTGGACGCTGAGCGCTGCTCCGCGGCCCTTCAGGCGTGCCAGGCCGGCCTTGCCAACAACGCCCAGCTGCTAGCGGACACGCAGGGCAAGCCGTCCAGCACTGGTGACGAGCCACAGGACGCACGCTCATCCGCCGAAGCCTCCACGTTCAACGCTGCTGCGCTCAAGGCCTTGCAAGCAGCAGTGCGGCCGCGACAGCCTCAGCTGGATGCGCTTTGGGCCAACAGCGCGGCTGAATAGCTGCAGGGGCTTGCCGAGACGCAGGCACAGCTTGTGAAGCGCCTGGACAGCTGCCAGCGGGCCGTGGGCGCCGCTGCCGCCGAGGTGGGTGCAGCAGTGGATTGGGTGCTGTGTTGCATTTCTCACCGTGATGCACCAGCTGCGATGCTGGCGCATGATCGCTGCCTGGGCTGCTCACTAGCCCACCACAACTCTCTCTCTCCCTCCCTGCAGCCCAATCCCAACAGCCCATCGGCCTGTGCATGCGACTGCGGCCTGCTCTCCTCTGCCTGCTGCGCCGCCGACGAGGTGCGCTGGGTGCCTGCTCGCCTGCCCGCCGCGCCGTGCCCGCTCAGCTTCACGGTGCATGTGCATGTGTCATTTTGCATGGCAGCATGTTATTCAGGTGCAGGGAGGCTGTGGCCGCCAATGGCATTGCTGTCTTAATGTCATGACACCTGTGGCTGCGTCACCTATGTGCAGGTTCCGCCGATCGAGGGCCACCCTGCTACTGCTGCCAACGTCTCTACCGAGCCGCCGCCGGCAGCGCTGCCTGCCATGCCGGAACTTCCCTACTGTGAGCCAGGCCCTCAGACCGGCTCCCTGTGGTCGCTGGCGGCGCTAGCTCTCACCGGCACCCTGGTGTCATGGGTCCTCGTAGCAATCTGGCACTCCGGTGAGGCGAGCAGTGCTTCGTGGCTGAGTGCTTCATGCTGGCTGGTGGGCACAGAGGATGCTCGGTGCAAGCAGCACTGTGTGGGGTTGCCTCGCATTGATTTATATATCCTTCAGCACTGCTGTTCGACACTGGCGGCTCATGAGTGCAGCTTCATGTGAATGTCGCGCTGTGTGCACATGCTGGCTTGACCGCTCCTCGCAACGCACCATGCACCCGGTGCAGGGCCTGCAGGGCGCGCTGCTGCACAGCTCACACGAGAGGCTGCTGAGGCAGCAGTAGATGCAGTCAAGCTGTGGTGGAGGCGCGCTGCTGCTCAGGCAGCGACGGCCCAGATCCAGCAGGAGCTGGAGCAGGCGCAGGCGGGGCGCACTGAGGCTGAAGAAGCGCTGGCCGAGTGTGAGAAGCAGCTGAAGGCCATGCGGGCGGAGCTGAGCAAGTGCCTGCACGATATGAAGGAGGCCGAGGATGACCTGCAGGCCAACTAGGACACGATCGATGCTTTTGGCATCACCCTGCAGTAAATGCACGAGGCAGCAGCAGCAGATGGCAGCCCATGCAACTGCTGTGCCGCCGTGCGGCGACCTGCTATGGCGGCAGCATGCATCGGGCCTGTGCGACGATGCCGATTCAGGAATCATGGGAATTGCACCAACACCATCGTCCTCAAACCTGTAAAAATCCTGTCAGTGTGACAGGTCAAGGCACTTGGGGTCGCCTTGTGCTGCGCAGCGCAGGCGGTGCCGCCGGCGGTTCGCCCGACCTGCGGCGGCGGCAAGATGAACGCAGTGCGTCTCACTGTCCTGTGGAGCACTCCTGACTGCCGCAAGCGTGAGCATGGCGGACCAGGGCCCGCTCTGGGTGCCCAGGGGCGTCGAGTCGCGGGTCTGGCAGGTTTTCCTCCAGTCCGTGGAGCTGGGCAGCGCCTTCACCGGCGGCCGCTACACCAAGCAGCAGGCGGTTGGCTACCTCACGGATGTCGGCGCCTCGTTCGAGGTGGGCGTCTTTGGCTTTCTTGCGCGGTCCTCAGCGCCCCGGCGGCACCCAATGCCCCTCCCTTCGCCCCCGATCAGGACCCTGACGATGATCCGGGCGGCGCCGAGCCGGCCGGCGGCCCTGGCCCTGCCGGCGAGGCGGCGGCAGGCGATGGCGGCGGCGGCGGCGGCGCAGCAGCAGCATCCGATGAGGTGGGAGCTGCCACAAAGGCATGCCCTGCAATGTCAGTGCCAGTGTTTGGAGCACAAGTAGATGGAGCACAAGGAGATGGATGCTGGCAATTCACGTGGTGTGCTGACCACTCTTTTTCCGCTCGCCGTGCAGCGGGATGCACCAACACCCCAGGCCTCCACGGCAACCAGCGGCCAGCGGCGTCAACGCACAGCAGCAGGAGCGGCAGCAGCAGCACGCACCCCCCGCTCTCATGGCATGCTGACCCGCCGCCTGGCGGCCCAGGAGGCGCAGCAGTACGGCGCAGAGACCAGCCAGGCAGCAGAGCGCACCACCTCTGTGGCCAGCTCGCCGGCCCCTGGCGCTGCCGTAGCGAGCCGCCAGCAGGGCCGCACAGGCTCCCGCCTGCAGCCGCAGCCGCAGGCGAGTGAGCAGCAGGGGCAGAAGGATGCCGCTGCTGCGCGCCAGCCTGTGCACCAGGCTGAGGACAAGCAGGGCGAGCAGCAAGGCGGCCGCGCAGTCTCCCCTGAGCCTGAGGCTGAGGCTGAGGGGGAGGCTGCGGGCACCAGCACAGCGGGCGAGCAGCAGGCGGCGGGCGCTGGTGGGGCTGCTGCTGCTGCGGGCACCAGCACCGCGGGCGAGCAGCACGCGGCGGACGGCGGGTGGCAGGATGAGGGCCCGGATGCAGCATATGACCCCGTGGATGCTGTGCTGGTGCGCCCTGGGATCGGGGTAGTCTGTACATGAGTTGACCTGCGCCGCTGGGCCAGCTGTGCTGCTGACGTCGATACAGTGCAGACTTGCCAAAGCTCACATGGCACCCCCTGCTTCTCTCCTCCGCATCCCTGCCAGGCCAAGCTGGGTGTGGGCCCGCTGCGCCCAAAGGAGTTCATCTTTGAGGTGGTGCGCGGCATCCAGGAGGGTACCCTCGGTGCAGATTACGCTGAAGACGTTGCGGCCGCCATTCCACAGGCAAGTGAAGCGGTTGGCACGTGCCGCTTGGGAGTTGTGCCATGCCGTCATTTCTCAGTGCCTGTGCCTCATTACTGCTGAAGTGGGTGCTGCCGCTGCCAAGCGGCAGCACCCACCTAAGGTTGTGCACCTCCCCAACTCCCCTACTGCGCTGCTGTGCACCGTCCTGCCTGCAGCTTGACCGGTTCATACTTGCCTTGGGTGTTCATTGTATGTGCACACTAGTAATGGTGTGCTAAGCTGTCTGGGCAACCTTGCTGCACACAGTTTGCTCACCTCAGGAGGCCCGTCTCCCCCACACTTGCTCAGTCCAACTGTGCATGGTGCTCATTCTCACTGCCCAAATGAGCAGCGTACGTCTTGCCCTCGCCCCCGGTAGGTGCTGGAGGAGCCGGCAGTGTGCCAGCAGCAGGTTGCGCGCCACGCCCGCGTGCTAATGCGGCTGGGTGCACCCCTGGTGGCGCTGGTGGTCCATGTGTGCCTGCAGGTGGGAAGGGGCAGCGTGTCCTGGCGTAAGCGCCGGCGCCTTGCTTGCAACTGCGCGCAACAGCTGTGATGCACACTCCGCCTCCCTGCTGCGCATTCGCACCACTCCCACACGACTTGGTTGACAAGGCGGAGGCATCTGGCGCAGCAGATGAGGCAGCAGAGGCTGCTGCTGCTGTGCTGGAGCGTGCGGCCGAGGCACTGCAGCCCAGCGATCCAGCGGCAGACCTGCTCGCGATCTATGTCAAGGTGTGCCTGTTTGTCTGCGTGTTAGGGAGGTCGCCAACACGCCTTTGCATGCTGGTTAAGGCTACACTGATATGCTGCTGTGCACATTGCATTTTGGTCGGAATGGGTGGTGAAACCGACGTGCCAGCGGCGCTTGTCCCCATGCTGTGCAGTTTACACGCGTGCTGCTGCGCCACGGCACTTCCGAGCTGATTGACCATGCGATTGCTGGGCTGGCCACCACGCTGGAGAAGGTGAGTAGTTGGCTGCGGGGTACACATCAGCAGCCATCGGGCACGGCCCCCGCAGCGCAGCAATACTTCTGCCGTATGCCCAAGCAAATGCTGCTGCAACCCTATGCACCTATCACCCGTACCGCCTTTTGTTCCGCCTGATTCACCTGCAGTGCGGCTCCCCTGGGGACGCGGATGAGGCCCATGCAGCAGCCGGCCGCCTGGCCCTGCTGGCCGACATCCTGCTCAGCCTGGGCCAGCCTCAGCAGTGAGTTTGCCAGCGTATGCACACCTGCTGCTGTAATGCTGTGGCGCAGTGTGGGGAATGACCCTTGCTGGACACTTATGTGGCGGTGCTAACCGTTTTTGGAAGGGCGTTCCACCCTCCAGCTTTGGCTCACGGTGCAGGATTGAAGATGCTGTCTGCTGCCAACACCCAGGCTTGTAAGCCCTGACATCTGGCGCCCTTTTCCGCATGCCATGCAGGCTCCCTTCGCGGCATACGGCCCCGCTGCTGTTTGTGGCATGTGCCATTGCGGGCACTGTTGTGCAGCAGCTGGGAGCCGAGTGCCCAACCGCTGTGCTGGATTTGATGGACAAGCTGCTCTGCAATGCGGCCAAATGGACAAGCACTGGTGAGTGCCGTCACCAGATAGGGTGGAGTGCTGAGAGAACAACGGCGGCACCACCGCTTGCTGCCGCGTCCAATTGTGCAACGTGTCCTCCCTCTGCTGGCTTGTGGCATGGCTTCTTGCAATCTGACTTCCTACACAGCCTGCGTATGGGTTTGAGCTCCTTTCGTGCTGATCGATGGCACGTACCACCTGCGCCTGAGCCTGATCCCCACCCTCAACTGCTGCAGAGGATAGGCTAGGCAGTCAACGTGTGGCGCGGAGCGCGGCGCAGTTTTGCTTCGGCGTGGGGTGAGCTTTCCTCTTTCGCTGCCTTGCCTGGGCCTATTCAGTCCCTTGAACAGCATTGCAGCTGGGATGCACTGCCCATCTGGCCCCTGGTGCGAGCGGTGCAGCATGTCCACGCATTGATGCCTGCTTCTTAACAAACTCGACACTGCAGGGACGCCGAGCCAGCCAGCGCTGAGGTGGCTCGCCTCGTGTGCAGCGCCGCCCGCATAGTGCAGGCAGCTGTGGATGCTGGGCTGATGAAGCTGGACGAGCGCTTGAGCATGCTGGGCACTTGGGTGGTGGCAGACGTGCTGCGTGTAGCCGCCCAGCATGCCGAGTACGTGCGGCAGTCCGAGCAGCAGCCAGCAGCTGGACTGGAGCAGGCCGCAGCGCAGCAGGCGCCGCCACAGCAGCAGGCACCAGCTGGCCTGGGGCAGCCGGCGGCTCAGCAAGGGCTGCTGCAGGGGGAGGCGGCGGCTGGGCCGGGCCCGGCAGCGCAGCAGGGGCCGCCGCCGCTGCAGGCACCAGCTGGCGTGGCGCAGGCGGTGGCTCAGCAGGGGCCAGCAGCGCAGCAGGCTCCAGAGCAAGCGGCGGTGGTGGCTGGCGAGCAGCTGCAGGTGGGCCTGTGTAAAACGTGGCTGTGTTTGGATGTGAAAGGTCTTGGTGGTTAACTGCTACAGCCTTGGGAGCTTGGCCGCTGTAGTGAGGCGGTTGGGCTCCAATGCCTGCCCAGTTAAACCGATATTGCAATATGTTTGATCCACACATCGCAGCAGAATGACGGGGCCGCGCCTGCCCCCACCTTCCGCCAACTGCTGACTAGGTTCGGCAACGCGCAGGGCCCTCCGGTGAGCACACAGACTTCTGACTATTTGGCGTATCCGAGTGTTGTGCACAGCTGAATTTTGAACGTTGGCGGAAGGGAAGCGTTTGCTTCTGTTAGGCCTGCGTTTGCCAGGCGCGAACCTCCTTGCTTCCAGCCTGCCCGCACATCACTGTCCGCGCACTGTCGCTGCAGATGCTGGAGACGGTGCATACGCTGGACGCCCCACGCTTGGGCCTGGACGGATCTCGCAAGCTGCTGACTGTCGACACGGGTGCAGTGAGTGCCGCAGCCCTCGCTCCACACTTTTTCAAACCAAGTTGGTGTGCAATGCCCAATGGTGATGCTTCTGCTGATTGCTGGTGCACAGTTGATTATCTCCAACTGAGGCGTTTGCTGAAGAAGCAGTCGGCTGTGTCGGACATGGACCATTTCTGCACTAGTTTCAAACGGTTTGTGCAGGAGCGGCGCTGCAGCGTGGTCATCAGGATGCGGGAGAAGACGCCAGGTTCCGAGGGCCTGCTGCACAAGGTGCGGAAGGTTGCACATTAGTGGGCACCATTAAATATTTGGCAGGGCGTGCCAAGCATGTTGCACTGCCGCACGTTGAGTGATGATGCCGCCAGCAGAGAAGTTGAGAAGCAGCCAGCAGCAGCAGCAGATCGCCAGCCTGCTGATCATTAGGTGCTACTCCTTGCTGCAGTGTTTGCCGTGCTGTGTCTTTCTGCACAAGCAGTTTGAGCCGCCTTGCTGCATGCGCCAGCGCGGTTTTCCAGCCTCTCAGATTGTGTTTGGCCTGCCTGCTGACTATTGCAGGCGGGGCTGGTGGACCCGGCAGTGCACAAAATGAGCCAGAAAGGACTGGATACGTGCGTACTTTGATTTATTGTGTGTTTACTGTGTCAACCAGGCGATTGCTTGTTCAGCGCTGTGCTGGGAAGTGCCTTGCAGCACCAACACGTGTTTGTGAGATCATTTGTGCAGGGCGATGCAGTCGGCGGAGCTTTCTGTGCGTGACGTGAAGGAGGCGCTTATCCGGGAGGCAAGTGTTGCTTCGTACCTACCTAAATGTTCAGTTTTCATGCGCTGGCATGATTTCCCTCTCCCTTGGCTCCCGCTGCAGCGCAACGCACAGCTGGCTGCAGAGATCGCAGTGCGGCTGCATGTGTTGCAACAAACTGGACAGCGGCTGGAGCTGGACCGTGTTGGTAGGTCACACGGGGCGTGAATATCAGCGTTCAGTAAACGTGTGCTTTTGGCTATGTGTGTTCACCAAGCATTCTCGTTCTGCACTGCATGCAGGTGACCACGTCCTGTACATCCGCTTCCCCGGCTCGCGAGCATCCGCCCCAGGGTTTGCTGCACCGCTCAGGTACCGCCTGCTTTTCTTCAGCGGCTGTGCTGCGGGTGGAAAGTGCACCATTTTGATAGCGCAAGAGTTCATGTCTATGGGGCGAATACTTCACAGTGCTTACCCCGTTGCAAAGTAGGTTTGCACTGGATTGCGGTCCAGCGATCCTCGCTGTCCCCTGCCTCCTCTTCACAGCCTGGCGCACCAGGGGGCGCGGCTTTCGGTGATGGCGCGCTATGGCGTGCTGTATGAAGAGCGGGATGGCGCGCTGCTGCTCAAGGCAGCGCTGGTGGAGTGTGTGCAGCGTGCGGCGTGCGGCGAGGATGAGGGCCAGCTCAGCGATTTTGCCGCACGCCACGAGGCGTCTGACGCAGCGGCCAAGAAGATGGCTGCAGCTGGCGTGGCCAGCCTGACTGTGGAAGACAAGACAGCTCTGCTGGCCGAGCCAGTGCACCGGTGAGTGGAAGTTGCTGAGTTTTTTGGTGTTTCGCTTCAACCGCTGCGTTTGGCTTCCGCTTGTAGTTTGGTGTGCATGATGCATGCAGATTTTACGCGGAAGTGCAAGGGGGCATTGTCTCTGCTGGCTGGATTTTGCATGTTTATGGTGCATGGAGTACACTCCGCGCGTGAAAACCTTTTGATTGCTGTCTCTACAGGCACATGGCGAAGGAGTTTGTGGCAGCGTGGAGTGCAGACAGCCCGCTGGGTGCGGCAGCCATCGAGCTGGCTGACCACATTCCTGAGCTGACGAAGCTGCTCGTGGGAGCCACAGCAAAGCTGGAGCTGGAGGATGGTGTGGCTGCTGTGCGTGCTGCGCTGGCGGCACTTACTTCGGTGGAGTTTGAGGCGGGCGTGGGGGCAGACCCCACAGCAGATGATTTTGACTGGGTGACCGTCAGGGGCTTGGCATATCCGGCCGGGGTATGGGAAGGTATTTGCACGATTGCGTGCTGGTAGCGTGGCTATGCGCAAGTATCCTGTGGTGGCCAATGCATCGGCTGCTGGCAGCCAGTGCTGCCACTTTTTTTCCTGCATTTCAACATGTATGAGATACTCCCGTTCCCTGCAGCGGCGGCATGGTGCAGCGCATCGTGGACCGGCTGGATGCTGATGTGGCGGCAGAGCGGATGGATGCTGATGCGGCGGCAGAGCAGGTGAGCTGGGGTGGCTGCTGGAAGGAAGATAGAGGCCTGGTATGCGGCCGCCATGACATGATAGCCACCAGCTGAAGTAGCAGCACTCTCGTGGCATTGTGCAATAGCAGCGTCGCGATGGCGGCGCTGTCGCTTTGCCATGCAGCTGACCTGCTTGAGCAGGCATAATAAACAGTGCCACTGCCGCCAGCTTGCGCTCACTTGTCGATAGGATTGAGAAATATTTACGCATATTATGTTTGAAATTCACGCTCTTGCAGGCATGAGGCGGTGCCCCAACCTAATCAACGGCAGGTGCAATGCATTTGCCGTCGCCAGCAATGCAGCACATGTGCAATGCCTCTTGGCGCTGGCATTTGCCCGCCAGACCAACAACACGCAGGCGTTTGTTTGCTGCACAGACTGCAATGTACCCATTTTGTAAAATTACCTGTATCTTGTAAAGAAGGCTGATGGGTTACAGCTGTGCAGATAGGCAATAACGCCCAAGCCTGGCACCACTGCTGTCTCTCAAGCCGACGATTCAAAGCCACGGCAGCTGGGCGGATGGACAATAACACCCATGCCTGCCCTGCCGCTGCTGCTGCTGCCTCTCGGGCTGATGGGGCAAAACAGGACCTGCTGGGCAGATGGACAATAACGCCCATGCTTGGCACCACTGCCGTCTCTCAAGCCGACGATTCAAAGCCGCGGCAGCTGGGCAGATGGACAATA
>VFQQ010004406.1_pt1 | contig 12465 bp, 12 predicted proteins | sample 3512341 | NCBI WGS metagenome assembly VFQQ01 (sample SAMN10412373, study PRJNA504923) | tailings metagenome | isolation source: Relicate 2 Philex TSF1 revegetated site | place: Philippines: Tuba, Benguet | collected 2017-08-29 | reverse complement strand
GGGCTTGCGGCAGAAACGGCCGCGCAGGTGGCGACCAGCGCCGATATCAGGGCCTTGGAAGGCATTTTGCTTGAAAACGAGCAGGCTATCGCGGCCGGCGACCGGCTGAGAGGCACGCAGCTCAACCAGGCTTTTCACTTCATGCTGCCGCAGATCGCCGGGCTTCCGGTGCTGAACACCATCCTGCGGCGGCTCTGGTTACAGATGGGACCGAACATTTCCGATGCCTATATAGAAGGCGGACGTGCGATGATCGACCATCACTATCCGGTCGTCGAAGCGCTGAAACGGCATGACCCGGCCGCCGCTTCGATGGCGATCGTCGACGATATCCTGCTCGGCGGCAAGCCGATCCTCGAACGCATCGAGCGCGGCACGGAGCGCAAGGTTCGCCGGGCTTGAGCTTTAAAAAGAAGGCTTGCATTTCGAAAACCGCCAATTACGATGCATCAAGCATCAAAGGAGACTGGGCGCATGACCGAAGAACGCCGCACCATGCTGCTGACCGGGGCGAGCCGCGGTATCGGCCACGCGACGGTCAAGCTGTTCCAGTCGAAGGGCTGGCGCATCCTCACCGTCTCCCGCCAGCCGTTCTCCGAAGACTGCGCCTGGCCATCGGCCCGCGAAAGCCATATCCAGGCCGACCTTGCCGATCTCAGCCAGATCGACCGGCTGGCGGCGACCGTGCGCGAGCGCCTGCCGAACGGCCGGCTGCATGCGCTCGTCAACAATGCCGGCATTTCGCCGAAAGGCCCGGAAAAGAGCCGCCTCGGCGTGATGGGCACGGATGCGGATGTCTGGACGCATGTGCTGAATGTCAATGTCGTCTCGACGGCGCTGATCGCCCGCGCTCTCATGCCGGAGCTCGAAGCGGCGAAGGGCTCGATCGTCAACGTCACCTCGATCGCCGGAACGCGCGTTCATCCCTTCGCGGGGGTCGCCTATGCAGCGTCGAAGGCGGCCCTCGGCTCGCTGACGCGCGAGATGGCGCATGAATTCGGCAAACGCGGCGTGCGGGCGAATGCGATTGCGCCGGGTGAAATCGAAACCTCGATCCTGTCGCCCGGAACGGACGCGCTGGTGGCGGCGGAAGTGCCGATGGGGAGATTGGGCGAACCGCGCGAAGTCGCGGAGACCATCTATTTCCTGTGCACCGAGCCGTCCTCCTACATCAACGGCGCGGAAATCCACATCAACGGAGGGCAACACGTCTGACGCCTGTCAATCGCGGGAAAAATCCCGTTGACCGGCAGGGACCGGAATGCATCAATCGGCTGGAAACGCCCCGGGGAAAGGGCGCGACGGCCGGAGAGGCTGCAAAACCGCCGATACGCCAAAGGCGAGGGTGGTGCGAGCAGTCCGCAGGAGTTCGTCATCGGGGCCGGCATCACACCGGTTCCTTCACAAACGAAGAAAAGGGGAATGTCATGAAAACGAAGATTCAATCGGGTGTTCTTGCCGCCGCGGCAATCCTGCTGTCTGCAAGCCTTGCCTTGCCGGCTTTCGCCCGCGACCTGACCGTCGTCTCCTGGGGCGGCAATTATCAGGATGCGCAGCGCGACATCTACTTCAAGCCCTTCGCGGAAAAGTCCGGCAAGCCGGTGCTCGACGAAGCCTGGGATGGCGGCATCGGCGTCATCCAGTCGAAGGTCAAGGCCGGCGCGCCGAACTGGGATGCCGTGCAGGTGGAAGCCGAAGAGCTGGCGCTCGGCTGTGCCGACGGCCTCTATGAAAAAATCGACTGGGACAAGATGGGCGGCAAGGACAAGTTCCTCGACAGCGCCGTCAACGACTGTGGCGTCGGCGCCATCGTCTGGTCCACGGCGATCGCCTATGACGGCGACAAGCTGAAGGAAGGCCCGGCCTCCTGGGCGGATTTCTGGAATGTCGAAAAATTCCCCGGCAAGCGCGCGCTGCGCAAAGGGCCGAAATACACGCTGGAATTCGCGCTGCTCGCCGATGGCGTGTCGAAGGACGAACTCTACGACGTGCTCGGCACGGATGAAGGCGTCGAGCGTGCCTTCAAGAAGCTCGACGAGCTGAAGGCGAACATCGTCTGGTGGGAATCGGGCGCCCAGCCGCTGCAGTTCCTCGCCTCCGGCGAAGTGGCCATGACGTCCGCATATAACGGCCGCATCACTGGCATCAACCGCACGGAAGGCAAGAACTTCAAGGTCGTCTTCCCCGGCAGCATCTATGCCGTCGATAGCTGGGTCGTGCTGAAGGACGCCGAAAACAAGGACGCCGCGCAGGACTTCATCGCCTTTGCGAGCCTGCCCGAGCACCAGGCGAAGTTGCCGGAATTCGTCGCCTACGGCCTTCCGAACAAGGATGCGGCTGCCAAGGTCCCGGCGGAGTTCGCCAAGGACCTGCCGACCGATCCCGCCAACATGACGGACTCGATCGCGCTCAACGTCGATTTCTGGATCGACAATGCCGAAACACTGACCCAGCGCTTCAACGCCTGGCTGGCCCAGTAAGAACATCCATGACGAAGGGCGCCGCCGGCGCCCTTCCTGTCTGGCCGGATGCGTTCCCGCGGGGGTCCCGAGGGACGTGTCCTTCGCCTCTAGCGATGGAGTCTTTCGTGGCCGAATTCATCCGCTTCGACCGCATCACCAAATTCTACGGCCCGCTCTGCGTGGTCGAAAACCTCGATCTCGGCATCGGCAAGGGTGAGTTCGTCAGCCTGCTCGGCCCCTCCGGCTCCGGCAAGACGACGCTCCTGATGATGTTGGCGGGCTTCGAGCAGCCGACCTCGGGTAACATCGTGCTGGACGGCACGGCGATCAACGACGTGCCGACGCACAAGCGGGACATGGGCGTCGTCTTCCAGAGTTATGCCCTGTTCCCGCATATGTCGGTCGGCGAAAACGTCGCCTTCCCCTTGCAGATGCGCGGGCTTGGCAAGGCGGAAATCGCCCAGCGCGTGACCCGCGCGCTGGACATGGTGCAACTGTCGGCCTTCGTCGATCGCCGGCCATCACAGCTTTCGGGCGGCCAGCAGCAGCGCGTGGCGCTGTCGCGCGCGCTGGTCTTCGAGCCGCGCGTCGTGCTGATGGATGAACCGCTCGGCGCGCTCGATAAGCAGCTGCGCGAACAGATGCAGCTCGATATCCGCGACCTGCACCGCAGGCTCGGGCTGACGATCGTCTTCGTCACGCATGACCAGTCGGAAGCGCTCACCATGTCGGATCGGGTGGCGGTCTTCAACAAGGGTAAGATCGAGCAGATCGGCACGCCGCGGCAGGTCTATGACGAGCCGGCGACGCGTTTCGTCGCGGAATTCATCGGCGAGACGAACCTGGTCGAGGGTGTCGTCGAGGGCGTGCAGGGGCAGGAGGCGACGGTGCGGCTGTCGTCGGGCGCGCAGATCGTCTCGGCCGTGTCCGGCAGCGTCGCCTCCGGCCAGCCGGTGCTGCTCTCCATTCGGCCGGAACGGGTCGATCTCAGCGAGACGCGCGGCGACCAGCGCAACTGCCTGGAAACGGAGGTCACCGATTCCGTCTACCAGGGCGATCATCTTCGCGTGCAGCTGCAGAATGCCGCCCATCCGCTGATCGCCAAGCTCGGCCGCCGCTCGCGCGAATTCGCGCCGGGGACGCGGGTCTATGCGGCCTTTTCGGCCGGCGACTGCCGGGTCATCGCGCAATGAGCGCGGGCTCGTCACGCACCGGGCGCTCGCTGATCCTGCTGGCGCCATTGCTGATCTTCCTCATCGGCTTCTTCGTCTGGCCGCTGTTCAGCATGATGTCACAGGCGGTGTCGGATCCGGCCGTGCTGCGCCTGCTCCCCCGCAGCGCGCAGGTGCTGCCGGACTGGGACCGCAAGTCGCCGCCGACCATGCCCATGCAGGCGGCGCTGATGGAGGACCTGAAGGCCGTCGACGACGACCAGGCGCTCGGCGACATGGTGCGCCGCCTCAACAGCGCCCGCTCCGGCTTCCGCACGCTGATGTCGAAGACGACGAGTGCGCTTAACGACGTCGAAAACCCGCCCGCAGACCTCGTTTCCATCGACAAGCGCTGGGAGAGGCCGGAATTCTGGCTGGCGATCGCCGATGCGCTGTCGCCGCTCACCGACCGCAACCTGCTCGCCGCCGTCGATCTCGGCCGCAATGCCGCGGGCGATATCGAGCACCTGCCCGCCGACCAGTCCGTCAACCGGGTCATTCTCGTGCGCACCTTCTGGATCGCCGCCCTCGTCACCTTTTTCTGCGCCTGTATCGGGTTCCCCTATGCGATCATCGCGGCGTCGCTCGACGGCTGGAAGCGTGACCTGATGCTCGGCGCCGTGCTTCTCCCGCTCTGGACCTCGCTTCTGGTGCGCACCGCCGCCTGGTTCATCCTGCTGCAGGAACAGGGCCTCATCAACGATCTCCTGCGCGCGATCGGCCTCATAAACGCGCCGCTGCCGCTGATCTTCAACCGCACCGGCGTCATCATCGCCATGACCCATGTGCTGCTGCCGTTCATGGTGCTGCCGATCTATTCGGTGCTGATCACCATCCCCAAGAACCTGATGCCGGCGGCCGCGTCGCTGGGCGCGCCGCCCTGGCGGGCGTTCCTGCGCGTGCTGCTTCCCTTGAGCCTGCGCGGCGTCGCCTCCGGCAGCCTGCTCGTCTTCATCTCAGCGATCGGCTACTACATCACACCGGCGCTGATCGGCGGGCCGGGCGACCAGATGATTTCTTCGATCATCGCATTTTACGCGACGGGCTCTGCGAACTGGGGCATGGCCGGCGCGCTCGGCGTCGTGCTGCTCGTCGCCACGCTGCTGCTCTACAGCGTCTATGCACGGCTCTCCAGCGACGAACCGGGGAGGCGCTAGGCCATGCCGATGAAACTCGCCAAAGTCACCTTCGCAACGCTGACGATCCTCTTTCTCGTCGCCCCGCTCATCGCCATCCTGCCGCTCGCCTTCACGTCGAGCGTCATCCTCACCTATCCGATCCCGTCCTGGTCGCTGCGCTGGTTCGAGGAACTGTTCACGGCGGATGCCTGGCGCCGCGCGATCATCAACAGCCTGATCATTGGCACGGGCACGACGCTGCTCGCCACCGTGCTCGGCACCGCGGCCTCGCTCGGCCTGCGCAACCGGCTGATCTTCTTTCGCGGCTCGATGCGCACGCTCTTCCTGCTGCCGATGGTGGTGCCCGCCGTCGTGCTCGGAGTCGGCATGCAGGTGCTGCTCGCCGGCTTCGGCCTGACGAACAGCTATGCGGGCGTGATCATCGCCCACACGGTTGTCGCCGTGCCCTTCGTCATCGTCAGCGTTACCGGCGCGCTGGCCGGCATTGACGAGCGCGTGGAACTCGCCGCCCAAAGCCTGGGTGCCGCGCCCATCACGGTCTTCCGCCGCGTGACACTGCCGCTCGCCATGCCCGGCGTGCTCTCCGGCGCCGTGCTCGCTTTCGCGACCTCGCTCGACGAGGTGGTGTTGACGCTTTTCGTTGCCGGCCCCAACCAGCGAACGCTGGCCCGGCAGATGTTCTCCAGCATCCGCGAGAATATCAGCCCGGCGATCGCCGCCGCCGCCTTCCTCTTCATCGCCGCGACGGTCCTCATCGGCCTCGTCGTGGTGCTGTCGCGCTCCATGCTGGCCAAGCGGCGCTAGCGCTTCAGCACGGCGGCAAGGACGTCATAGACGCGGGGCTCCAGCGTATGCGCGACGTTGAAGCGCATGAAGCCCGCGGCGTTCTGCGAAACGCTGAACACATTGCCGGGGGCGAGCACAACGCCCTCGGCAACGGCGGCCTGCGCCACCTCGCCGGAATCCACCCCCTCCGGCAGCCGGCACCAGAGATAGAAGCCGCCGCGCGGCGAAAGCCACGGCTCGATACCGAGCCGCGACAGCCGGTCGGCCGTTTCGCGCCGGACACGCACGAGTTTGCGTCGCAACTCCTCCATATGTTTGCGATAGCCGCCGCCGGCCAGCATATGCGCGATGATCTCGCTGGACATCGGGCTCGGGCCGCCGAAATTCGTGGCGATCTGCAAGTCCACCAGCCCCTCGATCCAGTCCGGCCGCGCCGCGATGTAACCGCAACGCGCCGAGGCCGAGAGCGTCTTGGAAAAACTGCCGATGCGGATGACCCGGTCGAGCCCGTCGAGGGCCGCAAGCCGGGTAGACGGCTCCGGCTCGAAATCGGTAAAGATGTCGTCCTCGACGAGGATCGTCTCGCCACCCGCCGCGGCATTCAGCAGGCGATGGGCGACCTGCGGCGAAAGGGTCGCGCCGGTCGGGTTGTGGATTGCCGAATTGGTGATGTAGAGCCGCGGCCGCACGGCATTCAGCACGGTCTCGAAGGCCGCGACATCCGGCCCCGATGGCGTATAGGGCACGCCGACGACCGTCACCTGATGCGCCTTCAGCAAGGCCTGGAAATTGAAGTAGCAGGGGTCGTCGATGAGCACCGTATCGCCGGGGCGCAGGAGGAAGCGGCAGATCAGATCGAGCGCCTGCGTGCCCGAGCTCGTCAGCATCAGGTGGTCTGGCCCCGCCTCGATGCCTTCCTCCGCCAGCCGCCCGAGCAAGAGCCGACGCAGCGCCTGAGATCCGCGCGTGCTGCCGTAATAGGAAAGCAAATCGCCGTCGCTGCGGGCAAGGCTGCGGATCGCGCGGCGCAACGCCTCGTCCGGCATCCAGTCCGCCGGCAGCCAGCCGCAACCGGGTTTCAGCACCGCGGCATCAGCATCGAGCGATTGCCGCGACACCCAGAAGGGATCGACCGCGCGCGCCTTCGGCGTCTCCGCTTCCGCCAGTTTCAGCGGATGCAGACCCGCATTCGAGACATAGAACCCGGACCCGCGTTGTGCCCGGATCAGCCCTTCCGCCGCGAGGCGATCATAGGCCTCGACAACGGTGGAGGGCGAAACCCCCATGGACGCCGCAAAACGCCGGATCGAGGGAAGCCGGTCACCGGGCGCCAGGGCGCGGCTGGCGATCCGGCCGCCGATCGCCGCCACGACCTCGGAAATCCGGGTTCCCGCCGCAGCGTCTCTCGCGAAGTTTGCCTTCATTGTACTGGTCCTTGAACACATACAGTTCTTTCAAATTGTACTGCTCCGTTCCTGTTTCCGCCAGCCCCACGCATGTACGAAGGGTGCGAATGCGAGGTGTTATGAAATCATCCATGGAAGGCTGGGGCAGCGGGCTCGTCGGCGTCATCATTTTCAGCGGTTCGCTGCCGGCAACCCGTGTGGCCGTATCGGATTTTTCGCCATTGTTCCTGACCTCGGCGCGCGCCGTCATCGCCGGGCTGCTGGGCGCGGCACTTCTCTTGGCGCTGCGCCAGCCGAAACCCTCGCGCGATGCGCTGTTCTCGCTGACGATCGTGGCGCTGGGCGTCGTCGTCGGTTTTCCGATGCTGACCGCGGTGGCCCTGCAATATATCACGTCCGCCCATTCCATCGTCTTCATCGGCCTTCTGCCGCTGGCGACCGCGATCTTCGGCGTGCTGCGGGGCGGAGAGCGGCCGAAGCCGCTGTTCTGGCTGTTTTCCGGCATCGGCAGCGCGACGGTGGTCGGCTTCGCGCTCAATTCCGGCGCAGAGGTCTCGCTTGTCGGCGACCTGCTGATGGTCGCCGCGGTCGTCGTCTGCGGGCTCGGTTATGCGGAGGGCGCGAAACTCTCGCGTACGCTGGGCGGCTGGCAGGTCATCTCCTGGGCGCTGATCCTATCGCTACCACTGATGGCGATCATCGCGCTCGTCTCGCTGCCGCAGACCTGGGCCGGCATCGACGGCGGCGCATGGGCGGGGCTCGCCTATGTCTCGGTCTTCAGCATGCTGATCGGCTTCGTTTTCTGGTATCGCGGCCTGGCGCTCGGCGGCATCGCCGCAGTGGGGCAGCTACAGTTGCTGCAACCCTTCTTCGGCCTGCTGCTCGCCGCCTTCCTGCTGCACGAAAAGGTCAGCCCGCTGATGGTCGTCACCACGCTTGCCATCGTGCTCTGCGTCGCCCGCGCCCGGAAATTCGCCCGCTGAAGGCGCGACTTCAGAGCGAGGCCGTGATGCCGCCGTCGACATAGAGGATGTGTCCGTTCACGAAGGACGAGGCATTCGAGGACAGGAAGATGCAGGCGCCGACGAGTTCCTCGACCTTGCCCCAGCGGCCGGCCGGCGTGCGTTTTTCCAGCCAGTCGGAGAAGGCGGGATCGGCGACGAGGGCGGCATTCAGCGGCGTGTCGAAATAGCCGGGCGCAATGGCGTTGCATTGCAGGCCGTATTTCGCCCAGTCGGCCGCCATGCCCTTGGTAAGGTTGCCGACGGCGCCCTTAGTGGCGGTATAGGGTGCAATGCCGGGGCGGGCGAGCGCCGTCTGCACGCTGGCGATGTTGATGATTTTGCCCGCGCCGCGCCTGATCATGTGCCGGGCGACGGCCTGCCCGACATTGAAGACGGTCGAGATATTGGTCTTCAACAGCCGCTCGAAGACATCCGCCGGAAAGTCTTCGAGCGCCGTACGATGCTGCATGCCGGCATTGTTGACCAGGATGTCGATGGCGCCGACCTCCGCCTCGAAACCATCGACGGCCGCGCGCACGGCCTCGTGGTCCGTGGCGTCGAAAGCGAGCGTGTGTTTCGCCCCGAGACTTTCCACAGCCGCCGCCAGCCTCGCCGCATCGCGTCCGTTGAGAATGACCTCGGCGCCCCCCGCGGCAAGGCCGCGCGCGAGTGCGAAGCCGATGCCCTGCGAGGAGCCGGTGACGAGGGCGCGTTTGCCCGTCAGGTCGAAGAGTTCGGTGCTCACGGTTCCTCCCGGGGCGAAGTCGATCGGGCCACCCTGCATCAGACGCGCCGCGGTGGCAAATGCAGCCGCTTCGGAACGCACAAAGGTCGGTGCAAGGAATGGAGGCGGCGGGGGAAATCTGCTATGGCTGTATCGTGAGCTGTCCTTGCCCGCGACGATCGTGTCCGGCAAAACGCTCTGGGAGATCTGGATGGCGGTGGATGTTCGGACGTCGAAGGATGTGAGCGGAGCCGCAAGCCCCAAGGCGTTGCGCGTCGGCTTCATCCTGTCGAAGAGCTTTACGCTTTCCGCCTTCGCGCTGTTCGTGGATACGCTGCGGCTGGCCAGCGACAGCGAGGACCGCTCCCGGCGCGTCCATTGCGACTGGGACGTGCTCAGCAGCACGCGCAATTTCATCTCCTCGTCGAGCGGCATCCAGGTCGCCCCCACCGCGCCCTTCGCCGATCCCTCCTGTTTCGACTATATCGCCGTCGTCGGCGGCCTCCTGAAGGTCGACGAGCCGATCGACAGCTATGCGCTCGCCTATCTGCGCAAGGCAGCGAATGCCGGCGTCGGGCTGATCGGCCTGTGTACCGGCAGCTTCATCCTCGCCGAAGCCGGCCTACTCAAGGGGCACACGGCCTGCGTGAGCTGGCTGCACCACCGCGAATTCCGCGGCCGTTTTCCCGATATCGAGGCGACGTCGGAGCAGATCTTCCGCTTCGACGGCAAGGTCGCCACTTGTGCCGGCGGCAGCAGCGTCGCCGATCTCGCAGCCACCCTCGTGCGCCACCATGTCGGCGAGGCGGCGGAGCGCAATGCGCTGGAAATCCTGCAGATCCGCCACCGCCGCGATGCGACGGATCTCCAGCCGCGCAATCCGCTCGGCCTTGAAGCGCGCGACCGCCGCGTGCATCTCGCCATCATGATGATGGAGCAGCACACCGAAGACCTGCTGTCGATCGACAGCATCGCCACCATGACGAACGTTTCCCGCCGCCAACTCGAACGCCTGTTCGAAAGCGACATGGGCGCCTCGCCGAGCGCGATCTACATGAAGATCCGCATGGCGGCGGCGCTCAACATGGTGGTGCGCACCAACAAGCCGCTGATCGAGATCGCGCTCGAAACCGGCTTCGAGAGCCTGTCGCACTTCACCCGCCGTTTCCGCGCCGCCTTCGGCGACACGCCCTCGCAGATCCGCCGCGACGGCCGCCGACAAGGAGGCTGAGGGGGCAAGCTGACGGGCAACGTTTCCGGCCGCTTGGAACCAAGCCGCCCGCCATCCGTTCGGTCTCCATTGCTGACAAGGAGACCGTAATGGCAAGCAACGACGTTCAATCCCAGATTTCCGCTCTTCGCGCAGAAATCGCCGCGCTTCAGAAGGACCTCGGCGAACGGGGCAGCGAAGCCTATGAGACGATCCGCGATCGTGCCGGCAATGCCGTCGAGGCTGCCCGGCCCGCTGTCCGTTCGGCAACGAAATATGTGCGCAACGAAGGCGCTGCCGTGGCCCAGGCCGCGCGCGAGCATCCGGCCGCACTTTCCACCGTGGTGCTGACGGCCGGCCTTGCCGGTGTCGTCATCGGCTATCTGCTCGGCTCCCTCGAAAGCGAGCCGCCGCGACGCCAGCAGCGCTGGTTCTGAACTGGAAAAGCCCGGCACTGCCGGGCTTTTTCATGTGCTTGACAAGCGAAGGCAAGCCATTGCCTCCGCTTATTCTTACCGGTGCCGCAGGCCGAAGAGGTAGCCGATGAAGGCGGCGCCTGCGAGCGTTGCGAGCGGGTTGGCCTGGATCGTCTGGCGGATATCCTCGCGCAGCGATTCCGCCTTGGCGACGGCAAGCTGGCCGGTGCCTTCGGCGATCAGCCCCGCGGTTTCCTTCAGCCGGCTGATTTCCGCCTTCAGCACTTCGATCTGTTCGCTGACCGTCGCTTCCGCAGCCGCCGCACGGGCATCCTCCGAAATGCTATCGCCACTTTCAACGACACCAAGCGTGCGCTTGCCGGTGCTCTTTTCGTCAGCCATGGACATGTCTCCTGGATTTGATGGAATGGCACAAGCATGAACGACCGCCGCGCCCGTTGGTTCCAGTCGATGATTCAAACTGTGATCTTTCCCCTGCGACTCCGTGATTGACTCTCGCGCACTTTGAGAACAAATAAAGAACAAACCTTCTCAAACTCGGGAGCTGCAACGCCGATGTCAGCCTCCGCCGCCCATGCCGTTGTCGCCGATCTGCGCGACCGCATCCGGCAGTTCGATGGCCGCGCCGCGCGCGACCGGGCGGTGCTGCCCTTCGGCGTGCCCGACATAGACGACCGTCTGCCGGGCGGCGGGCTGGCACTTGCCAGCCTGCACGAGGTCTGCGGCGGCGGCAACGATGCGGTCGAGGGGGCGGCCGCCATGCTCTTTGCCGCCGGCATCGCGGCGCGCACCAAGGGGCAGGTGCTCTGGGTCCTGACGCGGCCCGATCTCTTCGCGCCGGCGCTCGCCCAGGCGGGGCTTGCCCCCGGCCGCGTCATCTATGTGGAGGCGGGCGATGAAAAAAGCCTGCTCCTCTGTTTCGAGGAGGGCCTGCGCCATGGCGGGCTCGGCGCGGTGGTGGCGGAGGTGGCGCGGCTGTCGCTCACCGCCTCGCGCCGGCTGCAACTGGCGGCCGAGGCGGGCGGCACGCTCGGCATTGCGCTGCGCCGTTTCAAGCACCGGTCGGAGGAGGGTGCCTTTGGGCAGCCCTCTGCCGCCGTGACGCGCTGGCGGGTTGCCGTCCGGCCGTCCGCCGCCCTTCCCGTGCCCGGCATCGGCCGGGCGCAGTGGCTTTTGCAACTCGTGCGCTGCCGGGCCGGCGAGGCGGCAGACTTTGACGTGGAGGCACCCGATGCCGAGGGTCGTATCGCTTTTTCTTCCCGGCTGGCCGATCGATCGCCTGAGGCGGGCGCTTGGCGCCTCGGCACCTCCGCTTGACAAGCGGCTCGTGCTCGTCGGCCGGGAGGGCTCGCGCCGCATCCTGACCGCCGTGAGCAAGCCGGCCGAACAGGCGGGCCTGCGCGTCGGAATGCCGCTCACCAAGGCCCATGCGCTGGTGCCCGAGATCGTGACCATGCCGGCCGATCCCGCAGCGGATGCGGCGGCACTGGAGCGCCTGTCGCTCTGGGCCTTGCAGCATTATGCGCCCATCGTCGCGCCCGATCCGCCGGATGGCCTGGTCATCGACACGACCGGCGCCGACCACCTGCATGGCGGCGAGGAGCGCATGCTGACCGGCCTCGTCAACCGCCTCGCAGCCTCTGGCATTTTTGCGCGCGCGGCGGTGGCGGATAGCTGGGGTGCCGCGCATGCCGCCGCCCGTTTCCTTGCCGATCCCGTGCGCGTCATTGCGCCGGGCACGGTGGGCGAAACCGTGGCGCCGCTGCCGATCCTGGGGCTGCGGATACCGCCGGAAACCGTGACGGGCCTGCGCGTGCTCGGCTTCGCCACTATCGGCGACGTGCTGGCCCTGCCCCGCGCGCCGCTCGTGCTGCGCTTCGGCCCGCTCCTCGGCCGCCGGCTCGACCAGATACAGGGCACGATCTCGGAGCCCGTCGATCCCCTGCGCGATCCCGATGTCGTGACGGTCCGCAAAGTGTTCGGCGAGCCGATTGGCGCGCCCGAAACCATCGCGCGCTACACGAAGGGCCTAGTGCACGATCTCTGCCAGGCGCTGGAAAAACGCGGCCTCGGCGCCCGCCGGCTC
>VFQQ010004405.1_pt1 | contig 12467 bp, 16 predicted proteins | sample 3512341 | NCBI WGS metagenome assembly VFQQ01 (sample SAMN10412373, study PRJNA504923) | tailings metagenome | isolation source: Relicate 2 Philex TSF1 revegetated site | place: Philippines: Tuba, Benguet | collected 2017-08-29 | reverse complement strand
TCTAACTCCTCACTCTCTGGGAGCTCGTTGGACGCGCCAACCTGTGTGTGCATGCAGTGAACGGTATAAAACACATATGGAAGTCAGCAAGACGGACTACACATGCCTACACGTAACGCATAGGCATAAGAAAAGCAATGGCGGCAGGAGCTGGAGCGCGCCTGCAGGCAACTGTGAGAACAAGAGCACAGCACCAGCCGGACAATCTCCTACCCCTGCCGCCTACTTAACACCACTGCGTCATGCGTCCCTTATTGCCTCAGTCCCTTATTGACTCAGGCATTTGCACCAGGTGAAAAGGCTTCCCTGCCATGCTGCTTGCGGATTAGGTCCCAGAGCTGATACCTCTACCCTAGCATGCCTCGTGGGGCCCCCATGCGATGCGCAACTCCCATGCCATGCATGACTCACCAGTGTGAGCAGTGGTACAGGCAGACGTTGGTGTCCGTTATCAAACAGCCTCTCATTGAGTAGTGTGAGCAGTGCGTTGAGGATAGCACTGTTTGCCTTGAAGATCTCATCAATGAATGCTACCTGTGTACACACACACACACATCCGCGTATGCATAGATGTCAATGCGGTCCTTGCAGGCAGCCCGCATGCATGGCCAAAGTCAGTGTTCAGTGTGGCTTGGCGTACCTCAGCAGTGGGCAGGTATCCCTCTATCTGCCTGATGTACTCGTCATTCTCCAGACCTGCGACACACACGCACAGACGCACACATATGTACCACACCGGTGAAACATCACCACGGATGGTCACCCAGGAACGAGAAGTCTGCATGGAAGCTGATTACAAGCGTGTTCAGCACTGTACGTGAGCTGATGCACAGGAGCATATTCTAGACGGCGACTGGCACAGTAAGGCGTCGCACCTCTCATTGACAGGGGTCCAAAGAGCTCCTCAGGCACACTGAAGCGTGTCAATAGACGCTCAAAGTATGTGCCGCCCACAACGGCGTTCAGGCGTCGCGACAGCTCGGACTTGGCAGTACCTATGGAGCACATAGGGCAGCAACCCAGAGCAAGCTGAAGCAGGGCAGGCACGCACGCGAAGGCACCAAGGGAAGGTGCTACAGACGGCGTCCCGCGGCCGGCAACGCCTCCTCTGGCTTACCTGGAGGGCCCAGCAGCAGCAAGTGCTCCCCACACAGGGCTGCCAGCATCATTAAGCGCACCTGCGGGCAGGCAAAGACAAGCAGAGGCGAGGCACAAGATGTCCAGCGTGGACCGTGTCGCAAAAAGTGACGATTTCTTTTTGCAAGCGCGCCTACCTCCACATCGCGCTCCAAGAGCCCATGGGACACCACGTTGATGGATCTGACAAGGCGATCGCGCAGATCCGAGGATGGTGCTGCGAGAGGGACCTTCCCTGCATCCACATTCGCCTGTAAATCTGTCTTCAGGCCCTCTTCCACCATGCGACTGATGTCAGCGATGGCCTGAATAGCAGCTGTATCCAGTCCGCTGTCGGTGCCTGTGTCCGCCCTCACGGCCCTCGCTGCCACTGTGGCACGGCGGGCGACCTGCTGAATGCGCGGAGTCGCTGCCATAGCTGATCGCATGGGTACTGAGGCATCGTGAAGTGGCTGTCTTGTGGGGAGGGCAGCAGGAAGTGCGGCTGGGAGGCCATGGACACGATTTCCGACAGGGCCCTGAACGCGCTGGGGGCGGCTGGTGACCTGCATATTGACTAGCTTCAGTACTGGCTTCTGTGAGAATTGTGAAGGGGCGAAGGGACTGGGGCCATCAGGAGTACCGACCAAACTGTGGACGATTCCGCGTCCCTCTTCTCTTGTCTCAGCTGGCTGCGGTCCCTGTCCTGTGTCAGGCTGAGCGCCTGCTCCATCTGGATCCAGGTAGGAATCCTGTAATGTGTTGAGACCCTCACAAACCCTGGGGCCTGTACTGTGTGTGTCTTACGCTACTGCCTTACACACAGAGGCCTCCCATACAACGCAGATGGCGCTGCTACAGCGCCAGTACATACTGTGACACTGCAAACACTAAGCATGCGCATGACTACGCTCATATGTATCGCTTGGCTCCTGGTCTCTGCGCCTCCTTTGCCTTCTCTTCCTGGATGCGTGTGCGCACGGAGGCCTCATCCACAACAAGCTGCTCGCCCAGCTCCTGGAACGCAGGAATGGTCTCCTCAGCCTGGGCCGCAGCCAGGTACCTGTGCCATGCAACATACACACGTACAAAATCCCTTATGAGGCTCATCTGTGCACGCCCACACACACGCATACAAAGATGCATCAAATTCATGGTACGGGCATGTGTGATTGGTCACTGTGTGTGTGTGTGTGTGTGTGCAAAGCGCGTACCGTTGTCTGTACCACAGCACAGCGTCAATGTGTTGATTGGCTTGTTGCGCCAGGGCCAGTGCGCGCTCCCATCTGAACAACTTAATGTTGAGCTTCACAGCGCGCCAGATGAGACCAGCCTACAACACACACACACACACACACGCACACACACATGCAAAGTCTGTCAGCTCCCCTTATTCCCCGCCTCACCAAAAAATGCATGATGCTGCACCCTCCCTACGTTTGTGAGCGGAACGGCATGAGCCTCCGCATAAGCATAGCTAAGTAGGCACCAGTATGGCCTCTTACCTGCACGAGTATTGCTTCTGCCTCGTCAGGTCTCCTCCTGTACAGTGCGAGCTCTGCAGCCCTCCCCTCCTCTGTGGGGATGGCCTTGACCTTGGACACCCAGTGAAGCTTGGCTGTCTCATCTAAGGCTGCGAAGGCTGCCTCTGCTGTGTTGAGCTCCTTGCACGACATGGCCACAGCTGCCACTAGGGACCACATACTGGGGTCCTGTGATGTGGGAAATGCAGGGTACCAGACAGGGACACACACACACACACACTTATACCGCACGTAGACATGGACACATCAGGGCAACACATGCGTGGTCACAGCGCGCACTGATGCACGCGTCGTATGCAGCCACACTGGTGCTAGGCTGCGCCTTGGTCACTATCTGGCCACAGCGTCTTTGGTGGCATTTAGGGGGCCTTCCCTTACCTTGATGAATCTGCACAGTCTTGTTGCCTTGTCCCACTGTGCCTTCTTAAACATGTCATAGATCATGAGGGGGTAGGGGCTGGTGGCAGCTGTCACTAACACACCGTCACTGCGACGGATCAGTGCCTTGCTGCCTACATGTACACACACACACACACACATACACACACCCGTGAAGGATTGTTGTGCGAGCAACATCACTGTTTGTGTAAGTTCCAAACTGCGCGCGCGCGCGCGTGTGTGTGCGAAGCATGCATACTGATTCTTCGCACCTGAGAATCTGACAATGCGCGCTGCCTTGCCATACTCTCCATCACTCTTGACGTATCGTGACCCTGAGAACAGGTCCTTGTCAACAAACACCTCGAGAGGATAGTACCACACAGTCTGTGTATACGCACACACACACACACACACACACACACGTGAGCTTGTCAGTAAAGCACATGCAGCGCCAGGTCATGCCCAGTGCGCATCCGCGCATGTGCGTGTGTGTTTGTGTGTGTACCACACTGTGTGCTGTGTCCGCTCACCAGCTTTTGGTCCACCATAGCCGCCAGCATCCCTGTGCTGTCGTGCCACGCTGCACTGTCCACCATAGAGGCTAGCTTAGCGGGCTCACGCTTTGCAACTGTCATGACGTACAGGTCCCTGTTTCGGTCTATGAAGATAAGCTGACGATCTGACGCAGTGCCAGCCTGTACAGGGGACAACACACACATACACACATGCACACTCACAAACATTCACATATCCAAAGAGGTCGCCAGATGTGTCAGGTAGATCTGCGCCGTGCTCTGGACATGTACCAGTGAGCGAGCGAGCGCGTATTTGTAAACTGAGAACTGACATGCTCAGGTAGGGTTGGGGTTCAGTGCGTGCGTGCCTCGGTGTGCATGTGTGTGTGTGTGTGTGTGTCACAGCCATCCCTTACCTGGCTGAGTGCGAGTTCCTTTATCTCCAGTGTGTGTGTGAACGCCTCCCCAATGGGCCTCCCCTGTGCCGTGTCAAAGAACCTGACAGTGCTGCCCTGTGTAACGGTACTGCCGGCGTCTAACACTGCCAGTGTGTCATTGGACACTGATAACATACTGCCGTTAAGGAGCTCAGTTCGGAGACCTGGGCACACATACAGACACGCACCACACACGCACACACACATACACACCGTCTAGCGCTGTGTTCTGCACAGACGCGATTGAGTACCATGCATACGCGCGCACATGCACTTTCCGCATGCACACTCCATGACACAGAGCGCATAGGATGCAACTAGTGGTCATGTTGAGGCGAGAGCCTGTGCAGGCTTTGCAGGCAGCTACCTTACCTTGTGACTTGGGGTTGCATATCTGCCGCCCCTCGTATGTGTACAACTGAATGCCTGTGGAGTTGTCCATCAACAGGAAACACCTGTGCATGACACACACACAGACACAGACACACACACACACACACGTTCATGAAGGAGACACCTGCCTTGAGGCAGATTGAATGCCAGCAAGAGTCACTCTTTGCTACCTGATCAACTGACGTGCATGCGTCGTCGCCACACGCACGTGCCAGGTACCTGTCAGCCTGTGTTGTCTGTCTCACCGCTCACTCACTCACCTCTCACACTGTTGTAGGAGTGTCACTGTATCCTTGAGATCGAATATGTGTGGTGTGTTCCAGTTGGATGTGGAGTAGATGTGACACTGTGTACTGGTGGCCACGATGAGGTGATCGAAACCTGCAGGTACACACAGAAACATGGGACCACACATGGATGGCAGCAGGTGCATGCAAGGAGGCGCAGACACAGAGCGTGCGTCCATACACACACACACACAGCGCCTGACTCACCCAGTGATATCTTGACCACCTTGTCCCTGAAGTCAAGATCGTCCTGTGTCTCACTCAAGATATCCTACACACACGCACACACACACATACACACACACACACACACACACACACACACAGAGTACGAGTTACCACTGTACGCGTGCGTGCCGCAAGGTTGTCTCCCTGCGCTCGCATGCGTTTATACACACAGGCATGTGTGCGTCTGTGTGTAGGTGTAGGTGTAGGTGTAGGGGTGTGTATGTGTGTGTGTCTGAGCGTGTGTATGTGCTTGCCGCTCACCTGCACGACCACTCTTTTCTCGCCTGTCACCACCACCCTTACCCTCCCATCCTCCAGTCCTATGTCCACCACACTACCAAACACAACACTGCCATTACCACCTGTGGCAGCCAGCTGAGTGCCGTCAGCTGTCCAGCTGATGCTGAGCAACGAGCCGGACTTGAGATGACTCTGTGGACACAGGTACACACACATACACATAGAATGCACGTGTGAGCGCGTCTGCTTTCCCTTGCCTGCTCCACTCGCACCATATACACACACAGAGGCGCACACACAAAAGCACGCACCTTTGAGTGTGCCCATCCCATAGCGTCGCACAGTTGTAGTGTGTCGAATGCCCCCACAGCGAAACAGTCTCCTGATGGGTTCCACGCCACACTGGTGACAGGCGCGTCGAACGGAGCGGACTGGTACAGCAGACGACCGTATGGGTCCCAAACCTGACACACACACGCACATGACACAGTGTAGCTAAGGCACAAGATATACGTAGTCATCATGCACAGCCGCGCACGTGCTGCCTATGGGTATTGCAAAGGTACGGTCGGTGTTTGTGCGTTATGATGTGTGTGCTCCTTACCTTGTACTTGCAGTCCTCTCCCCCTGACACAATCATATGGTTGATGGCTGACCAGTCCACCTTGAGCACCACACCCTCGTGTGCGCGCCACGACTGCTGCTTGCTGCTGCTCTGCACGCTCTTGATCACGATGTTGCTGCCTGTGCTGAAGCACAGCTGGTCTGAGTCAGCGGCCCACACCACGCAGTACACGGGCGTGTCGTACTGTGCGAGTGTACTGCGGAGCATACCGCTACGGGACCAGATCTTAATACTACCGTCTTCACCCGCTGTAGCGAGTGCAGTACCTGCAGTACACATGGCACACATAAACTAAGCTGAATACCGTGGCGCAGACACGCACACACATGATGCAACAGACACATGTGTGTTAAAGGGACAAGCATGTGTGCGTACCATCGTAGCTCCAGCGGAGTCCTATACAGGCGCCTGTGTGTGCGTCTACACTCTTCTCTATCCGCCCTGTGCGACTGATGATCTTGAAAGAGCCTGCGAGTGCACAGACACGCGTTGCTGCATCGTTGCACGCCGCGAGGTGCAGGGCCTGTGGACATGTAGGGCCGTGTCTGTGTAATTGTTGCCGTACCATTTGTGCAGCCAACAGCGAAGACATCTGTGCCGCCCGCTTGATTCTTCTTGCTGCTGAGCGGGTACCAGTGCATGTCTGTGAAGTATGTGTCCAGCGAACAGGCCTGCGCAGCGCACCAACGTTAAGCACCGCTTGTCGGTCAGGCGCTGAGGAACCAGGCGCACGCGTGCGTGTGCGGCTAGCAAGTCTCAGTATCGAGCTCTTCAGGCAAGCCTGTGTGGTTGTGCGGCCTTCTGGTATGTACAGGCCCCGCTTGTCTGGCACTGCTGTAAGACTTGCGCAGGCCGCACCTTTCCCTCAGGCTCTCCAGCCGTGCTCCACTTCTGGATAGACTGATCATCGCTGCACGTGAAAAGCTCGTTCCAGACGGACCAACCACAGCCGCTAGCGAGGTCCGTGTGCACAGGCGAGGTCGCCTGCTTCGCTTCGAGCCGCATCCTGGCCTGCTGGCTTCTTCTACCAGGCTGCCAGCAGTAATCTCATACTGGGCACTGTGAGTTGGCAGGCAGACTGAGCTGTCAGCAACTGCTTGCCACCAGAGTGGAAAGGTGCACACTGTGTGGGACGCGGGTGCGGTCTGCGGGTCAAGAGAAGGGTGCCTTTTGCCAGGCAGAATCTAGCTCCAGCTTACGTATATGTGTTCACAGAGATGATGAGCGCTTGAGAACAAGGCAAGGCAGAGCACGAGGGCCCTGTCTTTTGCGGTTTTCATGGATTTGATTTGTGCGCTCTTCTTTTCGTTTGTTTACCAGCCAGCACGCAAGTACAGGACAGATATAAGGTGGGGAAAGGACAACAGGGCCCATTGGGTCCAGATGGTGGCAGTCAGACAGAGCACATTGATAGGGTGCGGCGGGTCAGGCACGGCACTAGAGAAGCCCCAGACTTGGAAACTATATGTGTGCAATGCTATTGCAAGATGCAAGGGTAGGGAAGGGTTAGATGCTGCCCCGCTGAGCCAGATGCCTGATGGCACGCGCGGGCGGGCGGGCGGGCTGTGCTCTGACACTTGCCAATGGCACAAACGGTGTCTGTAATGCGCCACTGGGCGTACAAGGGCCTGCTGGCTGACTTTCACACCCGGGCGCACTTGGGTGTCATCGGGGTCATGACAACCGCTCAAAAGTTCGTTCGTGGTGCCTCTGTGGTCGCTGCTCCGGCTGCTCGAGAGCCCACTTTTTCTTGCCTTTCTTGAGTGTTCTTAACAAACACTCGCAAAGATGGCATACTCAGGCACCATGGACAAGACCGCCAGCGGTCGCGAGGTGAGCGCGGCATTCTGAGTTCTCGACGTGGAGACGCTTAGCGACAGCCCAGCAGCTTAGTCAACGCTTCATACCATCAGCTTGCAGCAATAAACAGTGGCAGAATAAGCTGTAGCGCGCACGGAGCAGAGGAAGCACGACATGGCTCCGAGCAATGCAGCCACAGAATTCTCAGTCGCTGTGCCTGTGCTGTTGTTTTGTGATTGCAGTACAAGGTCAAGGACCTTGCGGAGGCGGTGAGTGACATTTCGCACGACCCACGCCTCCTTGCCGGTTGAGATCGCGTTTTGTGGCGGCTTGTGAGCCACATTTGAGCCCCCTGACGTGCACACTGGCAGCAACACATTGCACGGTTGTGTGCACAGCAGTCTGATCACAGGCCCGACTGTCTTAGACCTGCTATGATGGAGTCCAGTTGACTGTAGCCCTACTTCGGAATGATCTGAGGTGTGCTCAAGTGCGTGTGCTGCTTTTCGCTGCCTCCTGCAGGACTTCGGTCGCCTGGAGATTGAGCTGGCTGAGGGCGAGATGCCTGGCCTGATGGCGTGCCGCACTGAGTTCGGCGCGATGCAGCCCCTCAAGGGCGCCAAGATTACCGGCTCTCTGCACATGACCATCCAGACCGCTGTGCTCATCGAGACCCTGGTGGCCCTCGGCGCTGAGGTGTGTACAAACACAAAGCGCGGCCCCCCTGCACTGCGGACGCTTGCTCTACGGACGGTGCTGAAGAGGGTCGTGAGCTTCGCATCGTTACCTCCTGTGCGTCCGCTTGTTCGCCTGTAGGTCCGCTGGTGCTCCTGCAACATCTTCAGCACCCAGGACCACGCTGCCGCTGCCATTGCCCGCGACTCCGCCGCTGTCTTCGCCTGGAAGGGCGAGACCCTGGAGGAGTACTGGTGGTGCACTGACATGGCCCTGACATGGCCAGAGGGTGACGGCCCCAACATGCTTGTGGACGATGGTGGTGACACCACCCTCCTCATCCACGGTAAGCGCAGGCATGCGCAGTGGTGTACAGTCACATGCTCTGGGCAGTGGCAAGGGTGTATCAATGCTCGCACGCGTGCATCACGAGCTTGAGTGTCCTGCGAGCTGAGTGCCTTCGTGTGTGTGTGTGTGTGCGTGCTTACAGAGGGTGTCAAGGCTGAGGCTGCCTTCGCCAAGGACGGCACCAAGCCCGACCCTGACTCCACTGACAACCACGAGTTCAAGATCGTGCTGCGCATCATCCGCGACGGTCTTGCCAAGGACCCCACCCGCTGGACCCGCATGGCCAAGCAGATTGTGGGCGTGTCTGAGGAGACCACCACCGGTGTCAAGCGTCTCTATGAGATGCAGGTGAGCACGCTGCACCGTCCACACATCAGAACAACGCATGCCGCGTGCACATGGACAGTCCAGCATGGTCATGTCCACAGACATGCAGGTCCTTAGCGGAGCTCTCTGCTGTGCGCTGACCCTGTGTGTGCGTGTGTGACACTGGCACGGTTGCAGGCTGAGAGCAAGCTGTTGTTCCCCGCCATCAACGTGAACGACTCCGTGACCAAGTCCAAGTTCGACAACGTGTACGGCTGCCGCCACTCTCTGCCTGACGGCATCATGCGCGCCACCGATCTCATGATTGCTGGTAAGCTCTAGTGACGTTGACCTGCTCATCGTGTGCCTTGGACAGCGCGTGCAGCATGGTAGTCTATCTGCAGGGGGACGCTGGCTACTCTTGACGCCATCAGGCCGCCTCCACACGCTGATTTGTGTGTGTGTGGCGCTTTGTCTTAACGTGCAGGCAAGACCGCCTTCATCGCTGGCTATGGTGATGTCGGCAAGGGTAGCGCGTCCGCCATGAAGGCTGCTGGCGCACGTGTCATCGTCGCTGAGATCGACCCCATCTGCGCCCTGCAGGCATGCATGGAGGGCTACCAGGTAAGCTTGTGCCACTAGCACAGTCTGATAGCAGACCTCGGACATGTATTATTTGCCTTTTGCTTCCAGATCCGTCGGTAGAAGAACCCGGCCTTACAGAAGTTGATTGGCAGAGCGGGCGTTCATGCTGTGTCCATTTCTTAAGCCTGATTTCGTTATGGCTTGTGTACTTAGTGCGTGCTTGTATCGCCACTGTATGATCTACAGGTGGCTCCTCTTGAGGACGTTGTCGAGACCGCTGACATCTTCATTACCACCACCGGCAACAAGGATATCATCATGGCCACACACATGGCTAAGATGAAGAACAACGCCATCGTCGGCAACATCGGTCACTTCGATAATGAGGTCGACATGGCCGGTCTCTTCAACTGGCCAGGCATCAAGCGCCAGAACATCAAGCCACAGTGCGACAGGTTCATCTTCCCAGACGGCCATGGCGTCATTGTCCTGGCTGAGGGCCGCCTGCTGAACTTGGGTTGCGCCACTGGCCATCCATCCTTCGTCATGTCATGCTCCTTCACCAACCAGGTGAGGCAACGACCCTGCTGTGCCCCTTGTCTTGCTGGAGTAGCCCGGTGTCGCCAGACCGAGGCATGCAACGCGCAGGAGTGGACTGTTTGCAGTGGCATGATTCCAAGATGTGAATGCGCGCGCGTGTGTGTGTGTGTGTGCAGGTCATTGCCCAGTTGGAGCTCTGGCAGGAGCGCACCACTGGTCGTTATGAGAACAAGGTGTACGTGCTGCCCAAGCACCTGGACGAGAAGGTGGCCGCCCTCCACTTGGCCAAGCTGGGCGCCAAGCTCACAGTGCTCTCAGCCGACCAGGCAGCCTACATCAACGTGCCAGTTGGTGGCCCATACAAGCCCGCCCATTACAGATACTAAAGCCCAGCTTGTTCCACGCTCATGTTGCAGGCAGTTGTATTGTTCGTGTTTCGCTCGTCGTCGTGTGTTCAACACGCAGCAGACTGCTGTGTGACGCAGGCTGGTGTGCGCTCCCGCAAAGCTGTGGGTTTCGTGAACAAAGTGTGTGAAGTGCGGACCATTCTTGACTGACCTCTAACAAACTTCATGATTCTCCATTTTTGTCTAGCCAATCCCTTAACATGTAACTTGGTTTCGCCCTGGATACTGCGTACGTGTGCTGCGATCGCTCGCATGCTTACAGCAGGTGTCAGCAAACCAAGGACAAGGCAGAGTCAAGGCCTCAGCCTCATGGGTGTAGCACAGCGCGAACGGCAGCCGTGTACACAGCAGTGAGCTTGTCTTGACAACACTGCACATGGAAGAGTGCTGCAGAATCAGCTGTTTGTACAGACAGGATAGTGATGCTTGAGAGCCATAACTAGACAGGGCCCAGCAGGCATGGCCAGGTGGTACCATAACATTTGCCATTCGTACTGGAGGTGGATGTATACCCTTACGCATACGCTTACCCTCACGGCCCTTGCTTTGGGTGCGATGCACTACCTAGGGTATGTGAAGAAGTGAAACGGACCTAAGCAGCAGGACCTGACACATGGCAGGCGGTAGCACGTGCGCTTGCATTCAGCTTGCGCAAGAGCTCCACGGTGAGTCTGAGCCCTCAGCCGGTGCGCACCTCTCAAGGCGTTGCAGACAAGGCATGTAGAGCGCGGCGGCACTCACCAGCCCGCACGTGTCATGATATGCAAGCCTCAGCTTGCGCGCGTGTGTGTCCTCTTCCTTTAACCAATCCCCTGCAGTGGCAGTTGCACCATGGCACATACACAGTGCCGTGTATGGTGTTCCCACTCTGGGCCCTGTCTGATGCTGGCGTGTGCTTGTGTCTTGTGTTTGGTACACGCAGACAAGCCACTAACAAGTCCTCTGGACCTCTGGCGCGGCGGTGGGCGCACGGGTGATGGCTCGTGGTGTCGCTGCCCGGCGACACGCAGTGTTTGGGTGCACACATGCAGTGTTTGTCTGGTCTTGACTACGCGCCATGGCAGATGCCTCAGCGCCCCTATACATGTACATGTCAGTCCATTATTCATGAAGTTCTTACAGCAGGCGTTTAGAAGTGGGAGAAGACGTTATGGTGCCGATGTACATATGTTTATGTTATTTGAGCTGTGTTGGGTCACATATGCTTTGTGCGTACATGAATTGTACATACTGTGTACAGTCAGACACATGTTCAGCCATACACTGTCTTGATTTGTCTGTTCATAGGATTTGTTTGACCACATGGTATAATTGTGCGGCGGGATGTCAAGACTGCTCAGCACGTGCGTTATGGTCTGACGTGCAGTGGGAAGTGTAAACAGGTTGTTGTCCGTCTTTGTGCCCATGAGGCGCCCCGCAGTATACATGTTCTTGCCACAGCAGTAGTAGTGACCTTGTCTTGATATCGCATGGTATTGTTACGTCCCGTACAAAACCACAACCGAGGATACAAGCACTATGCAGCTGTACTTTCAAGCTACTTTCAGCAACACAATTGCAATGCCAAGCAACTGTCCCAAGTTCTCGCTACTATCAATCATTTCTAGGCCAGTGCATTATAGGTCGTCATCAGCAGGGCACGCACAAGCCGCGCAGCTATGCCTAATCAACATAGGCGCATGGTCAGAGAAAACACACTTTTCATGTCAAGAATAATGCCCCTGCCGCAGAGAAGCATACGTCGCACTTGTGCGTCATTCCTCACTTGCCGGGTCAGAGGAAGGGAATACACGCACTGTGCGTGCACCTGTACTTCATGCTATCGTCAGCAACCAACCAGGCAAGGTCAACACAAAGCCCAAGGTCGCAAGCCCAGGACGGCTCCTCACTTGCCGGGTCTGAGGAAGGGGTGTTGTGACAGCTCTAATCCTGTCTTAGCCCCTGCCATCAGTTGATCCACGAAGTCCCACCCCGCACCCTGACGCTCATCAAGGAACGACACAAGACGTGTGAAGTGCTGATCGGGGTCCTGTGCAGCCA
>VFQQ010004404.1_pt1 | contig 12467 bp, 9 predicted proteins | sample 3512341 | NCBI WGS metagenome assembly VFQQ01 (sample SAMN10412373, study PRJNA504923) | tailings metagenome | isolation source: Relicate 2 Philex TSF1 revegetated site | place: Philippines: Tuba, Benguet | collected 2017-08-29 | reverse complement strand
CCGAGGCCCTTCGATTTCAGGTAGCTGGTCGGATAGAGCATTTCCTGCATGCCGGGGCCGCCCTTGGGGCCCTCATAGCGGATGACGACGACGTCGCCGGCCTGAACCGGGCCGTTGAGAATACCGAGAACAGCGCTGTCCTGGCTTTCAAAGACGCGGGCGGTGCCGTTGAATTTCAGGATGCTCTCATCGACGCCGGCCGTTTTCACGATGCAGCCATCGAGCGCGATATTGCCGAAGAGGACGGCGAGGCCGCCGTCCTTCGAGAAGGCGTGTTCGACGGAGCGGGTGACGCCGGTTTTGCGGTCGGTGTCGATCGAGTCGTAGCGGCGGTCCTGGCTGAAGGCGGTTTGCGTCGGCACGCCGCCGGGGGCCGCCGCGTAGAAATGCTTCACGGCATCGGAGGGGTTGCGGGCGATGTCCCAGGTGTCGAGCGCGTCTTTCAGCGTGGCGCTGTGGACGGTGGGAAGATGGGTGTGGATGAGGCCGCCGCGGTCGAGTTCGCCGAGGATGCCCATGATGCCGCCGGCGCGGTGGACATCTTCCATGTGCACGTCGGCTTTGTTGGGCGCGACCTTGCAGAGGCAGGGCACTTTCCGCGAGAGGCGGTCGATGTCCTGCATGGTGAAGTTGACGCCGGCCTCTTCGGCGGCGGCGAGGAGATGCAGCACGGTGTTGGTCGAGCCGCCCATGGCGATGTCGACCGTCATGGCGTTCTCGAAGCCTTGGAAGCTGGCGATAGAGCGGGGAAGGACGGACGCGTCGTCCTGCTCGTAATAGCGGCGGGCAAGCTTCACGGCGGTGCGACCGGCTTCGAGGAACAGCTCCTTGCGGTCGGCGTGGGTGGCGAGGATGGAACCGTTGCCGGGGAGCGAGAGGCCCATGGCTTCGGTGAGGCAGTTCATCGAATTGGCGGTGAACATGCCCGAGCACGAGCCGCAGGTGGGGCAGGCGGAGCGTTCAATGACCTTCACGTCCTCGTCGCTCACCTTGTCGTCGGCGGCGGCGATCATGGCGTCGATGAGGTCGATTTTCTTCGTGCCGGTGGAGAGCACGACCTTGCCGGCTTCCATCGGGCCGCCGGAAACGAAGACGGTGGGGATGTTGAGGCGGAGGGCCGCCATCAGCATGCCGGGCGTGATCTTGTCGCAGTTCGAGATACAGACGAGCGCGTCGGCGCAGTGCGCGTTGACCATGTACTCGACGGCGTCGGCGATGAGTTCGCGTGAGGGCAGGCTGTAGAGCATGCCGTCATGGCCCATCGCGATGCCGTCATCGACGGCGATGGTGTTGAACTCCTTGGCGACGCCGCCGGCCTGCTCGACCTCACGCGCGACGAGCTGGCCGAGATCTTTCAGGTGGACGTGGCCGGGAACGAACTGGGTGAAGGAGTTGGCGATGGCGATGATCGGCTTGCCGAAATCGCCGTCCTTCATGCCGGTGGCGCGCCAAAGGCCACGGGCGCCCGCCATGTTGCGGCCGTGCGTACTGGTGCGGGAACGATAGGCGGGCATGAGACTCTCGAAATAATGCTGGTCGTTGAGCTTACCAGCCGGAGCGATGCGGAAAAAGTCGCGAAAATCGCCCGCCGAGACACGAAATTGCGCGCTTGATCGAGGTCAAGGCGGTGCGCCTCAGGCTTGCCCCATCGTCAGTTGTGGAATGACGGGGGTGGATTCGTGTGAGACGCTTCCGGCAAAGCTATCAAAACAGGGTGGAAAATATGGGTTTAGCGGCAGAGGCGGTGAAGACCGCCCATTTCGATGTCCTCATCGCTGGTGCGGGTATTTCCGGGATCGGCGGCGCGTATCACCTGAAGACCCAGATGCCGGGCAAGAGTTTCGTCGTGCTGGAACAGCAGGAGAGCTTTGGCGGCACCTGGCTGACCCACAAATATCCGGGCATCCGGTCGGACAGCGACCTCTACACGTTCGGATACCGCTTCAAGCCGTGGGAAGGTGCGCCCATCGCCACTGCGGAAGAAATTCTCAAATACATGAGCGAGGTCATTGACGAGAACGGACTGAAGTCCTATATCCGATATGGGTATAAAATCCTGTCCGCATCCTGGTCGAGTTCCCAGGCGCTGTGGACGGTGAAGGCGGAGTGTGGGGGCGAGGTGCTGATTTTCACGTGCTGTTTCCTGTGGATGTGCCAGGGCTATTACCGCCATTCGGAGGGCTACACGCCCGAATGGCAGGGCATGTCGGATTTCGGCGGGCGGATCGTCCACCCGCAGACCTGGCCGGCCGATCTGGACCTGACGGACAAGAAGGTCGTGGTGATCGGCTCGGGCGCGACGGCGGCGACCGTGGTGCCGGCGATTGCGGGGCAATGCGCGCATGTGACGATGCTGCAGCGCTCGCCGACCTATTTCATCCCGGGGCGCAATGCGAACGATCTGGCGGATCAGCTGCGGGAGCTGGAGGTCGATCCGGCGTGGATCCACGAGATCGTCCGCCGGCGCATTCTGAAGGACGGCGACACTTTCGCGCGGCGCTCGTTCGAGGAGTCCGAGGCGGTGACGCAGGAGCTGTTGACCGGCGTGCGTGCGTTCCTGCCGGAAGAGGAAGTGCAGAAGAACTTCACGCCGACTTATCGGCCGTGGCGTCAGCGGGTGGCGTTCGTGCCGGACGGCGATCTGTTCCAGGGCATCGCGTCGGGGAAGGCGAGCGTGGTGACGGATGAGATCGACCGCTTCGTGCCGGAGGGCATCAGGCTGAAATGCGGCAAGGTGCTGGAGGCGGATGTCATCATCACGGCGACCGGGTTCAATCTGTGCGTCCAGGGCGACATCGACTTCAGCGTCGATGGCGAAAAGCTGGATATGGCGAAGACCGTGACCTATCGCGGCATGATGTTCACCGGCGTGCCGAACATGGTGTGGGTGTTCGGGTATTTCCGCGCGAGCTGGACGCTGAGGGCCGATCTGATCGGCGACTTCGTATGCCGTTTGCTCGCCCATATGGACGCGACGGGCGCGAAGAAGGTGGAAGTGGCGCTGCGTCCTGAAGATGCGGACATGAAGCTGCTGCCGTGGATCGACGAGGAAAACTTCAACGCGGGGTATCTGATGCGCGGGCTTCATCTGCTGCCGCAGCGTGGCGACAAGCCGGAGTGGCAGCACACGCAGGATTACTGGCGCGAGAAGGACATCTTCCCGGCGATCGATCTGACGGATGCGGCGTTTGTGTATGACGGGAAGCGCAGGGTCGCACGGGTGAAAGAGGCGGCGGAGTAGGGCGTGCTTTCAACCGCCTCAGGCATGGGTCCCCGGGTTCGCGGCTGTCGCCGCGCCCCGAGGATGACATCATGCGTCAGAGCGTCAGGGACATGACGTAGTCGGTCAGGGCCTGGCGGGCGGTGCGGAGTTCGCCTTCGCGGGTGGTGCGTTCGGCGGCAATGGCGGCGAGGCGGTCTTCCTGCGTGGCCAGAGAGGCGAGGTAGCGGCGTTGCATGTCGCTGCCCTCAGGCACGGCGCCGAGATTGGAGCGGATGCGCTCCTGCTCGCTGTAGATGCGGGTCTGTTCCTCGTTCAGGGCTTTGATCGCCCGATCTGCGGTATCGACAGCGACGCGGAGCTCGCCCATGCGCGCGAAGGCGGCCCGGATGGCGTCGGGCAGCTTGGACTCCGTCGAGGCGTAATAGGCGTAGTCAGACGCGTAAAGCTGGTCTACCGAGGAGATGGTGTTGCTGGCGACGTTCTCCCACACGACGTCGAGCTTCTCGGTCTTGCCGGCGGCCACGAAGACCGGGAGGCGGAGGTAGTTGTAGGTCGCATCGGTCTTGTCGATATCGTGCGACTTCAGCTCCCAGTTATAGCGCGGCGTCTCGATGACGACGTTGCGATCTTCGTTGGACGCGCCCTTGATGGAATAGGAGTTGGTCTTGCGCTGCACCAACTGGATCTCAAGCACGCCGCCGGCGAGCTTGGCGCCTGTGATGGCGTCCTCGCGCGTGTCGGTGGCATCGACGACGACTTTCTGATCGAGCGCGTAGGAGAGGATGCGGTGCTCACCCACCGGCAGAACGCTGAGAACGGCGTCGCCGGAGAAAACGGTACGGCCGCCGCTGGAGTCGAACAGCGTGGTGATGCCCGGCGGGAGGCCGGTGCCGGTGTCGTTGGTCAGCTTCACCGCCGAGAGCGGGTGCGTCGGGTGCGTGTAGGGCTGATAGAACGAGATGAGCTCGGCCGGCACTTCACGGTCGAGGATCGGCACGGCGAGCGACTGGCCGGAGCCGGCGGTCACGGCGTTCGAGAGCGTGAAGATCACCGAGGTTGCGGACTCGGCGCTTTCGGCGGCGACCTGGCCGGGTTCGGTCGGCAAGCGAGAGCCGGTGACCATCACTTCTTCTTCGTCGCCGGCACGCGCTTTCGCGGGAGGCGGGGCGGCGGCAGGCGAGGGCATGACGGCAGGATTTGGTGCGGGTTCGATCGGCGTGCCCTGGCCGTTCTGCTCCCAATCTGTGTCTTCGCCGCCGGTGCTGCCGTCATCACGGCGCGGGCTGACGCGGCCGAGGACCTCGACGGGGACGCTTTCGCGCTGGACGTAGTACTTGTCGTAGAGCGCCTGTTTGAAGGTGACCGGATTGCCGGAGACGAGGGTGAGCTCCACATCGGTCCAGTCGGCGCCGCTGGCGTTTTCGATGACCGCCCAGCCCTGCATCCGGGCCTTGCCGTCAGCGCCCGTGACGAGGCGATAGGAGGTTTTCCAGAGCGGGGCTTCGATGACGAAGCCGACCGTGACGGTGCGGGTGCCTTCGCCGCGCGCGGTGATCTTGAGCGTGCGCAGTTCGCGCTGGCGGTTAGTGGCGATGGCGGAAAGGGCTTCGTTGACCTTGGCGTTGAGCGCCTCGTTGGTGAAGGCGATGTCGCGGCCTTCCTCCAGAACGAACTGGACGAGACCGCTGTCGGTCATGATCGCCATGCGGTGGCGCGTGATGGAGCTGCCGTCTTTCTCGGCGGTCTCCTCGACCACGGAGACGATCTTGCCACGCGCGCTGACCGGATCGGAGATGGTGATCTCCTCGCCCTTCAGGGCGGCGTAGAGCTCAGCGGGGGAGTCGAACGCGTCCGGCCCGATGGGCATGGTGCGGAAGATTTCGTTGAGCGAGTCACGGCCCTGCAGCTCGATGGTGCCGGAGCCACCGGCGTCATCGAACACGACGGCGCTTTTGAGGACGTCGTCGACCTGATCGAGGCGGACGGGGATGGAGAGCTGCTCCCAGCCGGAGACTTCCGCCTGGTACTCGAAATAGCCGACGCCGCCGGCCGACAGCATGACCCGCTTGAGCGCGAGTTCAGCAGCCTCGGCCGAGAAGGCCAGCAGCGCCATGGAGGCAGCGCCCGCGAGAAGCCGCGTTGTGCGCCGTGAAGTACCGAAAGTCATAGTCTGTCTCCGTCCATCGAGGATTCTCAGCCTGGGGCGGACGCTCGCATGGCTGCGTGACGGAGACCGTGCGTCAAATCGCGGCAGTGTTTGGCAGCGGAGCGACCCCCACCCCTAACCCCTCCCCACAAGGGGGAGGGGAATAGGTGGTCAGTTCAGGGTGCACCAGGCGGGGACGTGATCGGAGGCTTTGTCCCAGCTGCGGACGTGGCGGTCGATGCCGGCGCCGGTCAGGCGGTCGGCGGCTTGGGCGGACAGCAGCAAATGGTCGATGCGGATGCCGTTGTTCTTGGGCCAGGCGCCGGCCTGATAGTCCCAGAACGTATACTGGCCGGGGAGCGCGTTGCAGGCGCGGACGGCGTCGGTCAGGCCGAGATTTTCGAGGCGGCGATAGGCGGCGCGAGTGGTGGGCAGGAAGAGGGCGTCCTTCGACCACGCCACCGGATCGTGGACATCGTCCGGGGACGGAATGACGTTGTAGTCGCCTGCGACGATGAGAGATTCTTCCAGCGGCAGCAGAGTTTCGACTCGCGATTGGAGGGCGGCCATCCAGTTCAGCTTGTAGGGGTATTTCTCGGACGCGACGGGATTGCCGTTCGGGAGATAGAGGCAGCAGAAGCGGACGGGGCGCTGACCCTTGGGCGCGATGACGGCTTCGATATAGCGGGATTGGGTGTCCTCGAAGCTGGGGAGGCCGCGCGTCACGTCCTCGATCGGGTGCTTGGAGAGGATCGCGACGCCGTTATAGGTCTTCTGGCCGAAGGTCTCGACATTGTAGCCGAGAGCTTCGATCTCGAGGCGCGGAAAGGCCTCGTCGAGGCATTTCAGTTCCTGGAAGCCGACGATATCGGGCGAGGCTTCCTTCAGCCAGCCGAGCACCGCTTCGATGCGGGCCTTGACCGAATTGACGTTCCAGGTGGCGATTTTCATGGGGCGGACGCTAGCGCGAAAGGCGCTGGCGGCAAAAGCCTAGAGCGCGAACGAGGTGCCGCAGCCGCAGGAGGATTTGGCGTTCGGGTTCCGGATCTGGAACGAGGCGCCGATGAGGGCATCGACCCAGTCGAGCTCGGAGCCTTGCAGGTATTCGAGGCTAACGGGATCGATCACCACGCGGGCGGTGCCGCGTTCGACGAGCTGGTCGTCCGACTCAGGCGCGGGCACGAAGGTGTATTCATAGGAAAAGCCCTGGCAGCCGCCACCGTTCACGGCCACGCGCAGCAGCGTTCCGGCCGGTTCGCGGGCCAGAATCTGGCCGATTTGCCGGGCCGCAGCCTCGGAAATCGTGACGGGGAGGGTGGCGGTTTCGCCGTCCATGGGAAGGGATGCCTTAAATCTGGCGGGTTACAGTGCCTATATTGGGGTCTGACAGCCCGGAATTCAAACGGAGCAGCCGATTATGGCGCGTCCTTCGGTCATTGTTCACGACACCCCGGATGGGCTCGCCCCCTATGCGACGCGGGCCTTCGAGACGCGCGGGCGGCTGTATCCCGAGCCGGAAAGCCGGACGCGGACACCGCTGCAGCGCGACCGGGACCGGATCATCCATTCCGGCGCGTTCCGGCGGCTGAAGCACAAGACGCAGGTCTTTGTGTATCACGAGGGCGATTATTACCGGACGCGGCTGACGCACTCGCTGGAGGTGGCGCAGATCGCACGGTCGATCAGCCGGGTTCTGGGGCTGGATGAGGATCTGGCCGAGTCGCTGGCGCTGGCGCATGACCTTGGACACACCTGTTTCGGCCATGCGGGCGAGGATGCGCTGTCGGCCTGTATGAAGCCGTTCGGCGGGTTCGACCATAACGCCCATGCGATCCGTCTGATGACCAAGCTGGAGTCGCGCTATGCGGCGTTCGACGGGTTGAACCTGACCTGGGAGACGCTGGAAGGGATCGCCAAGCATAACGGGCCGCTGCTGCCGCGTTTAAAGAACGAGCCGCTGCCGGAGGCGATCACCGAGTACAACGCGCTGCACGATCTGGAGCTTGGCACTTATGCGGGGCTTGAGGCGCAGGTCGCGGCGCTGAGCGATGACATCGCCTACAACAATCACGACATCGACGACGGCCTGCGGGCCGGGCTGTTCACGGTGGAGCAGCTTCATGCGCTGCCGCTGGTGGGCGAAGTGTTCCGCGAGATGGAGGAGCGTTATCCAGGTGTCTCGCGCGAGCGGGTGATCCAGGAAGCGATCCGCGAGATGATCGGGCGGATGATCGAGAACCTCATCACTGAGACGCGCCGCCGCTGCGAGATGGTGGGCGTCGCGTCGGCCGCCGATGTGCGCATGGCCGGGCGTCCGCTCGCCGCCTTCACCGCCGACATGGACATGGCGATGCGGGCGCTGAAGGCGTTCCTGTTCCAGAACATGTACCGCCACTACAAGGTGATGCGGATGGTGCGGAAGGCGCACAAGGTGGTGCGCGAGTTGTTCGACGCCTTCATCGACGAGCCGCGCCTGCTGCCCGACGAGTGGAAGGCGGGGACGGACGGCGCCGGGTCGATGGGCACGGCGCGGGTGGTTTCGGACTATATCGCCGGCATGACCGACCGCTTCGCGCTGGTGGAGCACAAGCGGCTTTTCGGTCTGGAGATCGACCCGATCTGAGGCTCCCCCAAACGGCGCATGGCGCGGTGTGCGCCCGCGCTGCAGTCTGGTGGGAGCCAGACTGCAGGATGCGCCATGCTTCGTCTTCTCTTTGCCGTTTCAGCCATCGCGCTTGCGCTGTTCGGGATCGCTGCTGCCTTTGAAGGCGAGATCCGGCTGAAGCGGATCGAAGTGCAGGACGCGTATGGCTTCGACCGGCCGCTGCCGGCGTTCCACATTCTCGTGCCGTATGACTGGACCACCGATGGCGGGGTGGTGTGGTCGTATAATGGAAACGGCTGCGGGTTCGGGATGCCGTATATCAACTGGACGGCGACGGGGCCGGACGGGATTTCTGCGGTGCAGATCCTCCCCTCGGAGGGCTGGGGCGGGATGAGCTACGCCCAGAACCAGAATGGCTGTCCGCAGGTGATGACGACGCACCTGACGGAGTTCCTGCCCTGGTACATCAAGCGGTACCGTCCGAGCATCCGGAATTACAGCTATCGCGCGCGGCCGGAATTCGCGGCGGAGCTGAACAAGCAGGCGAGCCGGACCGGCAATGCGCTGGGCGGTGAGACGCTGCTCTACGCCGAGGCGGGCGAGGCGAGCTACGAGTGGGACTGGAATGGCCGGACGGTGCGCGAGCGGGTGGGGCTGGTGGTCGTGTTCAGCGTCACCAACAATCCGGGCGGGTACACGGCGGTGAATGTGTCGGTGCTGGGCGGGCTGGCGCTCAGGGCGCCGCATGGCGTCGATCCCGGCAGCTATGAGATCTTCGCCAATACCTTCCTGGTGGTGCCGGGCTATGCGGCGCTGATCCAGGAATTTCAGGCGCGGATGCAGGCGATTGCGCTGAAAGGCGTGATGGACCGGGCTGCGCTCTGGCGAAAGGTGCAGGCCGAGATCGGTGAGATCATCACCCAGGTCTATGCGGATGCGCAGGAGGTCTATGACCGGGTGGCGGGGGCACAGTCGCGCGCCATTCGTGGCGTCGAGGTCGCGACCGACCCGACGACGGGGCAGGATATCGAAATTCCGGCGGATGCGGGTTCGGCCTGGCAGATGCCGGACGGGACGATCGTGATCTCCGACGATCCGAACTATGACCCGTCGGCCGACATTGGTGACGGCGGCAAGAAGATCGAGCGCCAGCCGCGCCGCTGACCGCAATTCCGCCATCAAGCGGGACTGATGTCTCCCCACTTTCTTGGGGAGTGCTTCGATGACTCAGATTTCGCCCGCAGCGCTGGTGCTCGCGGGACTTGCGCTTGGCGGCGGTGTCGCGGCCGGCGGGTATTTCGTCGGCCAGACCATGGTCAACCGCGAACACGTCAACACGGCCGACGTGAAGGGCCTGTCGGAGCGTACCGTCGCCGCCGACCAGGCGATCTGGCAGATCGGCTTCAAGGTGGCGAATGCCGATCTGAAGGCCGGTTATGCCGATGTCGAGCGCAACGCGGCCGCGATCCGCGCCTTCCTGAAGCGCAACGGGTTCGAGGACGCGGCGGTGATGGCCGGGCAGACCTCGGTCACCGAGAACGAATTCCGCGACGAGAACGGCATCCTGACCGAGAAGCGCTACGACATCATCGGCGGCGTGACGGTCACCTCGAACAATGTGAAGGCGGTCGAGGCAGCCTATCAGAAGCTGGGCGAGCTGATCGCCGAGGGGCTGCTGCTGACCGACAGCCAGCCGCGCTACATCTTTACCGGGTTGAATGCGATCAAGCCGGACATGCTGCGCGAGGCGACGGAGAATGCGCGCATCGCGGCGGGCGAGTTCGCGAAAAACGCGAACATTACGGTCGGCTCGATACGCTCGGCGACGCAGGGCGGCTTCGAGGTGCGCGACCTCTATACCGGGGAATACGGCACCGACGACCGTAGCATCGACAAGCAGGTGCGGGTGGTGACGACGGTGACGTTCTATTTGAACTAGGCTGCGGAGTTGGCGAGGCTTGGCCCATGGCCAAGCTCTCCGACTCGCCCGTCTTGCCGTTCAAGACCAAGGACGCCTTCGCCAAGTGGGTGGCGAAGGAGAAGCCGGAGTCGCCGGGCGTCTGGCTGAAGATCGCCAAGAAGGACACCGGGATAGCGACGGTGACCTATCAGGAGGCTCTGGACGTTGCTCTCTGTCATGGCTGGATCGACGGGCAGAAGGCAGGGTTCGACGCTGAATATTTCCTGCAGCGCTTCAGCCCGCGGGCGGCGCGCAGCAAATGGTCGAAGATCAATTGCGACAAGGTCGATGCGCTGATCGCATCGGGCGCGATGAAACCGGGCGGGCAGGCGGAGATCGATCGCGCCAAGGCGGATGGCCGCTGGCAGGCGGCCTATGCCGGCTCGAAGACCATCGAGGTTCCGGACGACCTCATGGCGGCGCTGAAGAAAGACAAGAAGGCCAAGGCGTTGTTCGACGCGCTGGACCGGACCAATCGCTACGCGATCCTGTTCCGCATCCACGACGCTAAGAAGCCGGAGACACGGGCGGCGCGGATCGCCAAGTTCGTTGGCATGTGCGCCGCAGGCGAGCGCATTCACGCGCCGCGCGCAAAAGGCTGAATTGACTTGTGCATGGCACGGGCGTTCCTGTGCCGCTCATGGGAACGAAATCGCCCCATCACACTGACCATGTCCGCGCCGTCGCGGCCGACGCGCGCGCGCCGGCGACGTCGCCCATTGCAGCGTCGTGGCGGCGATCGCTGGAAGTGCATGGCCTTGATCCCGCTGAGCGGCGGATGCCGGAGACGGTGAGCGCCGCGGAGCTCGCCGCAGCGCGTGAGGCGATGGGCGGGCTGATCGCGGTGGCGCAGCCGGTGCTGGATCGCTTGTTCCAGTCCGTCGGCGATGCCGGATGCTGCCTTTTGCTGACGGATCGGCATGGTGTCGGCGTTGAGCGGCGCGGCGCGGCGGCAGACGATGCGACGTTCCGCGAATGGCGGTTGTGGCCGGGCGGCGTGTGGAGCGAGGCGCGAGAAGGCACAAACGGGATCGGCACGTCGCTGGCCGAGAACCGGGCGTTGATCATTCATCGCGACCAGCACTTCCACAGCCGCAATACCGGCCTGACCTGCATCGATGCGCCGATCTACGACCAGTTCGGACGGCTGGCCGGGGCGCTGGATATTTCTTCGGCGCGCGGCGACATGACGCCCGGCATGGCGGGACTGATCGCCGCGGCGCTGGCCGAGGCAACGCGGACCATCGAGACGCTGAACTTCAACCAGTCGTTCCCGGAGGCACGCATCGTGCTGGCGTCGGGTGGCGAGAAATCCGGCGTGTCATTGCTGGCCGTGGATCGTCACGATCTCGTCGTCGGGGCGACGCGGCAGGCGCGGTTGGCGCTTTCGATTTCCGATGAGCGCATCGCGGCGCAATTGCCTGCCGCCGATGTGTTAAATCCCGTCGGCGCGGCAGAGGCGGGTGATCTGGCGGATGCGGAGCGCGGGGCGCTCAGGCGCGCTTTGGCGCGTGCGGATGGGAATATCTCGGCTGCGGCGCGGAGCCTCGGCATCAGCCGCGCTACGTTGCACCGCAAACTCAATCGTCTCGGGCTGCATTGAGCGCCTGACCTGTCGCAGGGCTGCGACACGTCTCCATTTCAAAGACCTTGGTGGCACTGGCGCTGACGGGCGTCCGGGCGGAGGCTCACGCTCAGCACGACGCCCGCGAGAAGGGCGCGTCGAGGACACGCAGCCAGGAGAGAGCCATGAACAAGCCCGAGTTCATTCGCGCCGTCACGCCCAAGTTCAAGACCCGCTATGACAACTATATTGGTGGCGGCTGGGTCGCGCCCGCGAGCGGGCGCTATTTCGAGAACCGTTCGCCGGTGAACGGTCAGTTGCTGTGCGAGATCGCGCGCTCCGACAGCGCCGATATCGAGAAGGCGCTGGATGCGGCGCATGCGGCGAAGGACGCGTGGGGCCGCACCTCGACCACCGAGCGCGCGAACATCCTCATCAAGATCGCGCAGCGCATGGAAGACAACCTGCCGGCGCTCGCCGAAGCCGAGACGTGGGACAACGGCAAGCCGATCCGTGAGACGATGGCGGCGGACCTGCCGCTGGCGATCGATCACTTCCGCTATTTCGCGGGCGCCGTCCGCGCGCAGGAAGGCGGTATCTCGGAGATTGACCACGACACGGTCGCCTATCACTTCCACGAGCCGCTGGGCGTGGTGGGCCAGATCATCCCGTGGAACTTCCCGCTGCTGATGGCGGTGTGGAAGCTGGCCCCCGCGCTGGCGGCAGGTAACTGCGTTGTGCTGAAGCCGGCCGAGCAGACGCCGGCCTCCATCATGGTGCTTGTGGATCTGATCGGCGATCTGCTGCCGCCGGGTGTGTTGAACATCGTCAACGGTTTCGGGCTTGAGGCGGGCAAGCCGCTCGCGTCGTCGAACCGCATCGCCAAGATCGCCTTTACCGGCGAGACGACGACCGGCCGGTTGATCATGCAGTATGCCAGCCAGAACCTGATCCCTGTGACGCTGGAGC
>VFQQ010004403.1_pt1 | contig 12469 bp, 12 predicted proteins | sample 3512341 | NCBI WGS metagenome assembly VFQQ01 (sample SAMN10412373, study PRJNA504923) | tailings metagenome | isolation source: Relicate 2 Philex TSF1 revegetated site | place: Philippines: Tuba, Benguet | collected 2017-08-29 | reverse complement strand
GACCAAGTCGAAGCCATGACCATGGCCGACAAGATCGTCGTGCTGAACGCGGGCAATATCGAGCAGGTCGGCTCGCCACTCGAACTCTATCGCTCACCGAAAAATCTCTTTGTTGCGGGCTTCATCGGTTCGCCGCGCATGAACCTGATCGAGGGCAACGCAGCCGCGGACCACGGCGCCGCGACAATTGGCATCCGGCCGGAGCATCTTTCGGTATCGACAACCGAGGGCAAATGGAAAGCAACCGTCGGCGTGGCCGAGCATCTTGGCTCGGATACATTCCTGCATGTCACCGCCGATGGCGTTGGTCCGCTGACCGTGCGGGCCGGTGGCGAGATTGGCGCACACCATGGCGACACGATCTTCCTCACGCCGGACGCGACCAAGATACACCGTTTCACGCCGGACGGACTGGCGATCTGAGATGCGGCTTGCAGGCAAATCGGCGCTGATCACCGGGGCCGCACGCGGCATAGGCAGAGCATTCGCCGAAGCCTATGTGCGCGAAGGTGCGACGGTCGCAATCGGCGATATCAATATCGCCGCAGCCGAGCAGGCGGCAAATTCAATCGGCCCGAAAGCCTATGCCGTGCATCTGGACGTGACGAGCCAAGACTCGATCGATGCTGCCATTCGTGCGGTAGAGCGGAAGGCAGGCGGGATTGATGTCCTCGTCAACAACGCTGCGCTGTTCGATGCAGCGCCAATCGTCGACATAACGAGGGCAAGCTACGACAGGCTGTTTTCGGTCAATGTGGCCGGCACATTATTCATGCTGCAAGCAGCTGCAAGCTCGATGATAGCCCGGGGCAAGGGCGGCAAGATCATAAACATGGCGAGCCAGGCGGGCCGACGTGGCGAGGCTCTCGTCGCCGTCTATTGCTCCACCAAGGCAGCCGTCATTTCGCTGACCCAATCGGCCGGCCTCGACCTGATCAAGCACCGCATCAACGTCAATGCGATCGCGCCGGGCGTGGTCGACGGCGAGCACTGGGACGGCGTCGACGCCCTGTTTGCGAAATACGAGAACCGCAAGCCCGGCGAGAAGAAGAAGCTTGTGGGCGAGGCTGTGCCCTATGGGCGCATGGCGACGCCGGAAGACCTGACCGGCATGGCGATTTTCCTCGCCAGCTCGGAAGCCGACTACATCGTGGCGCAGACCTACAATGTCGACGGCGGCAACTGGATGAGTTGAAAGGTATCGGGTTCGATGAGTGTAAAACTCTCCCTTTCCAATTTGGACAGGATGCCGTCTGGCGTCGCCGTCCCTGGCTATGAGCGGGATAACCTGAAGGCAGGAATCCTGCATTTCGGCGTCGGCAATTTTCATCGTTCGCACCAGGCCGTCTACCTCGATCGTCTTTTCAACGCCGGCAAGGGTCATGATTGGGCGATTGTCGGCGCAGGGGTGTTCGATGGGGAGAAGACTGGTCGCCTGAAGCTGAAAGAGCAGGATTGGCTGACCACGGTTGTCGAGCAGGATGCCGGCCACAAGCAGGCCCATGTAACAGGCGCGATGATCGACTTCCTGACTCCGGGCGATGCTGACTCTATCATCGGCAAGCTTGCCGATCCTGCGATCCGCATCGTCTCCCTCACCATCACCGAGGGTGGCTATTTCATCAATCCGGCGTCCGGGAAATTCGATCCCGCGCATCCGGACATCGTCTCGGATGCAAAGAACATCGCAAGGCCGACGACTGTTTTCGGGTTGATCCTTGCAGGCCTCATTCGGCGGCGAGAGCTCAAGCTCAAACCATTCACAGTCATGTCCTGCGACAACATTCCTCACAACGGCAAGGTGACGGCCGATGCCGTGACAGGGCTGGCCGGGCTGGTCGACAAGGGGTTGGCGGCGTGGGTTCGCGACACCGTGGCGTTCCCGAACGGCATGGTCGATCGCATCACACCGGCCACGACCGATCGCGAGCGCTCGATGCTGTCTCGGGATTTCGGAATTGAGGACAACTGGCCGGTCTTCTGCGAGCCCTTTATCCAGTGGGTTCTGGAGGACAGATTCACCAACGGCCGCCCTGCGCTCGAGGAAGTCGGCGTACAATTCGTGGACGATGTATCGCCCTTCGAACTGATGAAGATCCGCATCCTCAACGGTGGACACGCGACGATCGCCTATGTGTCCGGCTTGCTCGATATCCATTTTGTTCACGAGGGGATGCAGGAGCCGATGGTGCGTGGCTTCCTCGACAAGCTGGAGAAGGAAGAGATCATCCCGACAGTCCCGCCTGTGCCGGGAGTCGTGCTCGACGACTACTACGCGCTGATCGCGCGCCGTTTCTCCAACCCAACCATCGGCGACACCATCCGCAGGCTTTGCCTTGATGGCTCCAACCGCCAGCCCAAGTTCATCATTCCGACAATCGCGGACCGCCTGAAGTCCGGCAAGGGCGTGAAAGGGTTGGCGCTGGAATCGGCGCTCTGGTGCCGCTACTGCTTCGGCACGACGGATTCCGACACTGTCATCGAGCCGAACGATCCCAACTGGGAGCGTATGACATCGACCGCCCGGAAGGCCAAGGATGATCCCACTGAATGGCTGGCGATGGGTGACATCTATGGCGAGGTCGGCCGCAATACCGCTTTTGCGGACGCCTTTTCGCGCAGCCTGAAATCGCTCTGGTCGGAGGGCACGCGCATTACAGTGCAGCGTTATCTCGACGCCGCCTAAGCGTCGCCTCTGATGCCGCTTCAGCCAAAGCTTGTCATTTTCGATTGCGACGGCGTGCTGGTCGACAGCGAGCCGATCTCCGTCTCGGTCCTCGTGGATCATCTGCGCAAAGCAGGGGTCAGCCTGCGTGAGAGCGACGCCTATAATCTATTTCTCGGCCGAAGCATGGGGTCGATCGAGGCTCTTCTGGAGCAGGATTTCGGGCTGACACTGACACGACCACAGCTGGACGACATCAGAAGCGAGACATTTCGTCGTTTTCGCACCGCGCTGAAGCCCGTGCCAGGTGTCGCCGAAACCCTTCGTCGCTTGCCGTGCTGTTGCGTCGCTTCATCAAGCGGGCTGGATCGAATCCGCCTTTCGCTGTCGCTCACCGGCCTGCTGGAAATGCTCGAACCGCACATATACAGTGCCTCAATGGTAGCGAGAGGCAAGCCGGCGCCCGATCTCTTCCTGCATGCAGCCAGGGAGATGGGAGTCCGACAGGAGGATTGCGTCGTCGTGGAGGATAGTCCGGCCGGAATCGATGCGGCGAAGCGAGCCGGCATGCGGGTATTTGCCTTCACGGGCGGCTCGCACGCACTCGATGCCAGACTGGCGGATGCATTGGCATTCCTGAAGCCTGACGCTATCTTCTCGGACATGCTTCAGCTTCCCGATCTGTTGGCGGACAAAGGCGGGCGCACCGCCTGATGGAACGATATGTCTGCGCCGTCGATGTGGGGACGGGGAGCGCGCGGGCAGGCATTTTTGATCGTGCCGGCAAGCTGCTTGGACGATCGGAACATCCGATCCAAATGCATAGGCCTAAGGCCGACCACGCAGAACACGATTCGCGCGACATCTGGGCCGCCGTTTGTCATTCGGTAAAGGGAGCTTTGGCAAAGGCCAACGTCCCTCCGCATGCCATTGCAGGCATCGGCTTCGACGCCACCTGCTCGATCGTCGTCTGCGATGCAAATGACGGACAGGTCAGCGTCTCGACAACCGGCGAGAGACGCTGGGACACCATCGTCTGGCTCGATCATCGCGCGCTTGCCGAAGCGGACGAATGTACCGCCAGCGGTCACCGCGTCCTCGACTATCTTGGGGGTGTCATGTCGCCCGAAATGGCTATCCCCAAGATGATGTGGCTCAAGCGGCACCTACCTGCAAGTTGGAACCGGGCGACGGGCATATTCGATCTGGCCGACTATCTCTCCTGGCGCGCGTCGGGCTCAGTGGCGCGGTCACAATGCACGATGACCTGCAAATGGACCTATCTCGCCCATGAGAGGCCGGGCTGGCAGCGCGACTTCCTAGCTGGCGTAGGGCTGGACGACATTTTTGCGCGAGCAGGTCTGCCCGAAACCGCCAGTCCTGTCGGCTCCGACCTGGGTCCTCTCACCGAACAGGCGGCAGCGGAACTCGGCCTGACCTCGAACTGTCGGGTGGCGACAGGCGTGATCGATGCCTATGCCGGCTCATTGGGTGTGATCGGTGGTCTCACCGGCGGTGCGGACGAACTCAATCGTCATCTGGCGCTTATCGCCGGCACGTCGAGCTGCGTCATGGCGATGTCGCCGACAGCACGGCCCTTCGTAGGCGGCTGGGGTCCTTACTACGGCGCGGCACTGCCCGACTGCTGGATCGCCGAAGGCGGGCAATCCGCAACCGGTGCGCTGCTCGATCATATCATTCGCCTGCATGGTGCGGGCGGAGAGCCGACGGCCGAACGTCATCGCGCGATAGCGGATCGCATCATGGCGCTTCGTGCCGAGCAAGGGCTCGATCTCGCGGGGCGACTCCATGTGCTGCCGGATTTCCATGGCAACCGATCGCCCCTGGCCGATCCGCATGCGCTTGGCGTCATCACCGGCCTCAGTCTCGATGCGTCTTTCGACAGCCTGTGTCACCTCTACTGGCGAACAGTGGTGGCGATCGCGCTCGGTGTCAGGCACATACTCGACACGCTGAACGAAGGTGGCTTTTCGATCGACACGCTGCATGTCACAGGTGGCCATACCAAGAATCCGTTGCTGATGGAGGTTTATGCGGATGCTGTCGGCTGTGCCGTCATCGAGCCTGTTGCGGACGAGGCGGTTCTGACCGGCACCGCTGCTCTGGCAGCCACCGCGGCAAGTTTGTACCCGGATGTCGCCAGCGCCTGCTCTGGCATGCGCCAGCCGGTTCGCGAGAGGATCCCAGATCCCTCCGCCCGCATGCGCTTCGACCGTGACTATCTCGTTTTCCTGGAAATGCACCGTCATCGGCGGAGATTAGACAGTATCTCCCATTAGAAATGCTGTCGGAACTGCTCGTCTTGTGGTCGCACAGACGCGCGTCCGCCATTGGCGAAGAGCAGGCCGATGCCTTTGACTCCAGTGCTGTCTCGCCTACGTGGCGCTGCAACGAAGCAGCCGGCCAGCTTCCATGTCCCAGAGCCGCAACTCGCCGTCGATGCTGCTGCTCACCGTAGCCGGCGACGCAACCGAAAGCCAACAAACTGAAGGGTGCTTGACCAGCGGCGTTGGCTGGAGATGGCCTTCACAGAAAGTCGGCGCGATGCGGCGTGAAGGTGTCGACCAGCCGCCCGGCCTCCAGCGCCTTGACGCCATGCACCAGACCCGACGGCACGATGAACGCGCCGCCCTCTTCGACGATCTCGCTCTGTCCGTCGATGGTCACCTCGAAGCGACCCTCCGCGACATAGCTCGACTGCACGTGGGGATGGGAATGCAGCGCGCCGATGCCACCCTTTTCGAAACGAAACTCCACCATCATGAGTTCTTCCGTATGCAGGATCACTCGCCGGCGATTGCCGTCAGGGGTTTGAGTCCAAGGCTTCGAGTCGGGTTGCGAGAAAAGCTGCTCGTTTGTCATGATTTGCACTCTTATCGCGCCAGCCAACCACCATCCACGGGCACCACGGCGCCATGCATGTAGGCCGATGCAGGCGCGAGTAGAAAGACTGCCGCGCCGCCAATATCCTCCGGCCTGCCCCAGCGCGCCGCGGGAATGCGGCCGAGGATGGCCGCGCTGCGATCCGCGTCATTGCGCAAAGCCTCGGTGTTGTTGCTGACCACATAGCCAGGCGCGATGGCATTAACGTTGATGCCCTTCGCTGCCCACTCGCAGGCAAGCGCCCGCGTTACGCCGAGAACGCCATGTTTTGAGGCGGTGTAGGAAGGAACACGGATGCCGCCCTGGAAGGAGAGCACGGAGGCGACGTTGACGATACGCCCTTCACGGCTGGCCGCCAGCACCTTGCGCGCGAATGCCTGGCTGAGGAAGAAAAGCGACTTGAGGTTGACGTCGATAACGTCGTCCCAGTCGGCCTCGGAAAAATCGACTGCGTCGGCGCGGCGTATGATGCCGGCATTGTTGACCACCCCGTCGATTGGGCCGATGGAATCCCATACGCCCTCGAGCATCGTACTTGCCGCGGCATGATCGCCGAGGTCGCAGGTGATGGGCGCGAATGTTGCGCCTGCAGCCCGCACCATTACCTCCGTCTCATCCATCGCCGAGCGGCCGACGCCGATCACTGCTCCGCCCGCCTTGGCGACGGCAACGCAAATGCCCTGGCCGATCCCGGTGTTGGCGCCGGTCACGACGACGCGCTTGCCGGCAAGGCTGAAGGCGGAAAAGTCAGTCATCGCAAAGTTTCCAGCGGCACGGGGTCGACGTCGGTGTAGTCGACATTGTCGCCAGCCATAGCCCAGATGAAGGCGTAGCTGGAAGTGCCCGCGCCGGAATGGATCGACCAGCACGGCGACACCACCGCCTCCTCGTTCTTCATGACGATGTGACGGGTCTCGTCCGGTTCGCCCATCAGGTGGAAGACACGAGCGTTTTCGGCGAGGTCGAAATAGAGGTAGGCCTCCATGCGCCGGTCGTGGATGTGGCAGGGCATGGTGTTCCACACGGAACCCGGTGCGAGCTGCGTCATGCCGACGACCAGTTGGCAGGTCTTCGCCCCTTCCGGATGGATGAACTGGAAGATGGAGCGCTCGTTTGAGGTCTGCTGGCTGCCGAGATCGACGCGCTTGGCGTCGCCGATGCGGATCAGTTTTGCCGGATGGCTCGCATGCGCCGGCGCGGAGAGCAGGTAGAACTTCGCAGGCGTCGCCGCGTCCTCGGATGCGAAGGACACGCTTGCCGTGCCCATGCCGATATAGACCATGTCGCGCGAATTCGTCGCGAAGACCTCGCCATCCACTTTAACACTGCCGGCACCGCCGATGTTGATGACGATCAGTTCGCGGCGGTCGAGGAAGTTTTTCGTACCAGTCTGCTTGATCGGTTCAAGCGACAGCGGCTGTAAGACGGGCACCGCGCCGCCGACGATCATGCGGTCGTAATGCGTATAGACCTGCGAAACCTTCCCGGGCTGGAACAGGTCCGGCATCAGGAAATTCGCGCGCAGTTCGTCCGTCCCCATCGCCGAGGCCGCCAGCGGATCGATGGCGTGGCGGATCTCCACTTCGGTTACGCCTGAGCCGGTTGCGTTCTTGTCCTGGTTCGTCATGTCAGCACCACATATTCCGTAAGTTGGCCGATGGTCGTGTCCGCCTTGGCCACGTCGAACACTTTCGTGCCGTGGCTCATGATCACGAAGCGGTCGCACACCTGATAGGCGTGATAGAGATTGTGGGTCACGAGCACGCTCGACACGTTCTCGGCCTTCAGTTTCAGAACCTGGTTGAGCAGGGCCTCGGTCTCGCGCACCGACAGCGCGGACGTAGGCTCGTCGAGCAAGAGCACGCGGCGCTTGAAGAACACGGCGCGGGCGATGGCGACTGCCTGCTTCTGGCCACCCGAAAGCTGGCCGACCAGCTTGTCCGGCGAGTCGATGCCGGAGATGTGGACAGCAGACTTCAGCACCTCCATCGCGATCTCGCGCATCTCCGACTGCTTCAGGAAGCCCATGCCGTTGACGCGCTCACGGCCCATGAAGATGTTGCGCGTGATCGACAGCGAATCCACCAGCGCGGTGTTCTGGTAGATCGTTTCGACGCCGGCGTCGGCCGAGTCCGTGCGGCAGGTGAACAGCGTCTGCTTGCCGTCGACGGAGATATAGCCTGATGTCGGCTGATGGATGCCGGAGATCAGGTTCACCGTCGTCGACTTGCCGGCGCCGTTGTCGCCGAGCAGCCCAACCACCTCGCCCTCGTTGACGTGGAAGGACAGGTTTTTCAGAGCAGTCAGGGTGCCGAAACGCTTGCTGACGTCGTGCAATCCGAGAAGGGGCGCGGCGGACGTCATGCTGACCCCTTGCGTTCGATGAACTGGTTGAGGATGGCGGCGCCGACGATGAGCGTCGCGATGAACATTTCGAGATAGAAGCCCGGCGCACGGACAAGCAGAAGCACATTGGTAATGGTGTGGATGAGCAGCACGCCAAGGAAGATGCCGATCACCGAGCCACGGCCGCCATTGAGCGACAGCCCGCCGATGACGCAGGCCGCAATCGCCTGAAGCTCAAGCCCGGTGCCTTGCCCCGGCTGAACACTGCCGACGCGAGACGTCGCCAGGATGCCCGCAAAAGCCGCCATGCCGCCGGCAATGGCGAACGCAGCGATCTTTATGCGTTTCACATTGATGCCGATCGCAGTCGCTGCGGCGCGGTTGCCGCCGGTCGCGAAGACATGGTTGCCGAACCAGTGATTGTGCATGAGCAGGTGGAAGACGACGACCAGCAGTATGATCCAGATGAAGGCCGCGTTGAGCCCGAACAATGTGCCCGAGAAAAGCGACGAGAAGGCCGGCCCCGGATCGAAGCGTACCTGCACCGCGCCATTGTAAAGAAGCACCGCGCCACGCCAGAACAAGAGCCCGCCGAGCGTCACGATGAAGGATGGCAGGCCGAAGCGCAGCGTGATGACGCCGTTGAGCATGCCGATCGCCACGCCGATCAGGATGGCCAGCGGCGCGGCGAGGAAGGCGCTCATGCCGTCGCCCACCTGAACCGCCATGATGATTGCCGTCAGCGTGTAGACCGACCCGATGGACAGGTCGAACTCACCGGCGATCATCAGGACGCCCGCGCCGAGCGCGAGACAGCCGAGAACCGGCACCGCCTTCATCAGAATGGTCAGGTTCTGCGGCGACAGGTAACGAAAATCATCGGGAAAGAGCAGGCCCGCGACGATGCAGGCGATCTGGATCAGCGCGAATACCACGAAGATCGAGCCTGCGGGCTTTGCGAGCAACTGTCTGGCCAGCGAACTCCTGGCCGTGCGGGATGGGACGGCGCCGCCGTCGGTAGACGAGATGGTCAAGGCCGGAGCCCTCATGCCGGAAAGAAGATGTGACCTTCCGGCCTGAAGCCGGAAGGTCCAATGAAGGTTTCGATCAGCGATACGTGCCGATCATCGGCTTGACGGCGCCGATGCGGTCCTTGTCGAGGAATGCGCCCTGGCCGGTATCAACGTCGGTGGGTGTCAGGCCGTACTTCTTGGCCAGAGCGATCTGGGCGATCGGGTAGAAGCCCTGCAGGTAGGGCTGCTGGTCCATCGTCGCGAACATCGCGCCCGACTCGACCGCGTTGACGATTTCCACCGCCAGGTCGAACCCGCCGAACGGAATTTCGACGCCGGCGTCCTTGATCGCACCCGCTCCGACGGTCGAGGTGACCGATCCGGTTCCGAACAGTGCCTTGGTGTTCGGGTTGGCGATCAGGAACTGCGCCATGATGTTCTGCGCTTCCGCCAGATCGAGGCCCGTCTTGACGGTCTCGACCTTGATGCCCTTCTCGCCCATCGCCTTCTCGATGCCACCGCCCCGCGCAACCGCGAAGCTCGCTTCGGGGATCTCGCGCGGGTTGAACACCACGTCGCCTTCCTTGAGGCCGAACTTCTCGATCATGCGCTGGCCGAGCTCGTATCCGGATGCGAACTCGTTCATGCCGACATAGGCCTGGCGGCAGTTGCCCTTTGCGCCTTCCAGATCGTCATTGTTGAAGCCGATGACAACGACGCCTGCCTTGGTTGCGTCGCAGATGCTCTTGTCGAAGGCATCGGAGCTGGAGATCGCGACGGCGATTCCGTCGACGCCGGCCGCGGTCGCCGCCTCGATCAGGTCGTTCTGGCGGACCGGATCGTTGTTGGCGTACTGCACGTCGAGGTCGACGCCGAACTGCGCTGCCGCGTCCTGAGCGCCCTTCACCACCGGATTGAAGAACTGCACGCTCGGGTCGAGATAGATGATCATCGTCGCCTTGACGTCGGCAGCATAGGCCGCCGTGGACAGAAGCGTCGCGCCAAGCGCTGCGCCCAATACCTTCCTGAAGCTTTTGTTACGCATAGACTTTCCTCCCATTGAATGAAGTCCCCGCCGGGTCTCCTCCCAGACGGATTTCGTGAAACGGCGTCAGCCGTTGAACCAGCGCGCGGGTTGTCCGAGCGTGATGTGGATGCCCTTGACCTGGCTGTATTCGTCGAAGCCGTAGCGGCCGAGCTCGCGGCCAAGTCCGCTCTTCTTGTAGCCGCCGACCGGCAGTTCGGGCGTGCCGTCGATGACGCTGTTGACCCAGCAGCGGCCGGCGCGAACCCGGCGGATTGTCTGCATGGCATTTTCGAGATTGGTCGACCATACGGTGGCCGAAAGGCCGAACTCGGAATCGTTGGCGAGTGCAACTGCCTCGTCGGCGCTGCGGAACGCGATGGTCGACAGCACCGGCCCAAAAATCTCCTCGCGTGCGATCGACATGTCAGGACGCACGTTGCGGAAGACCGTCGGCTGGTAATAGAGCCCGGCGCCCTCTCCGGCCATATGGCCGCCGGTCAGAAGCTCGGCACCAGCCGCTTCGCCGGCGCGCACATAGCCCTCGACCTTCGCGATATGCGCCTGAGAGATCATCGCGCCGATGCGAGTGCGGTCGTTGAGCGGATCGCCGTAAGGAACTTTCGCAGAGATCGCCAGCACGCGGTCCATGATCTCGTCGCGGATGCTCTCCTCGACCAGCAGGCGGCTGCCGGAGATGCAGCACTGTCCGGCATTGTGATAGACGCCATAGGCGATGCCGTCGGCGGCCGCGTCGAGGTCGGCATCGGCGAACACGATCTGCGGTCCCTTGCCGCCAAGCTCCAGCCCGACACGCTTGACCTGCTTGGCTGCGATCTCGGCCAGCAGCGTGCCGACACGCACCGAGCCGGTGAAGGCGACCATGTCGACGCGCGGATCCTCTGCGAGGATTTGCCCGGCGGGGTTGCCGTAGCCGGTAACGACGTTGAACACGCCATCTGGTATACCCGCCTCGCGCGCCAGTTCGGCCATCCGCACCGACGTGCCCGAGGTGAACTCGGATGGCTTCAGCACCACAGTGCAGCCGGCGCCGATGGCCCATGGCACGCGCTCAGAGGCGATGATGAAGGGGAAATTCCAGGGCGTAATGATGCCGACCACGCCGACCGGCTCGCGCAGCACGAGGCCGAGGCGGTTGTCGCCGATGTTGTTGAAGCTGTCGCCCTCCTGCCCGCGCGCCTGTCCGGCGGCATAGGCCCAGAGGTCGGCGCAATATTCGATCTCGCCGCGCGCCTGGGCGATCGGCTTGCCGACCTCGAGGCATTCGGCGAGCGCCAGTTCGTCGAGATTGGCGAGGATCAGTTCCGACACGCGGTACAGCAGCCGCGAGCGCTCCGCTCCCGCCATCCTCGGCCAAGGTCCCTTATCGAAGGCTTCGCGTGCCGCGGCGATGGCATTCTTCACATCGTCAGCGGAGGCATCCGGCCACTCGCCAACAACATTGCCCAGATGTCCCGGGCTCTCGCGCAAAATCGTCTTGCCACTCGCGGCATCAACCGACTTGCCGCCGATCAGCATGCGGTACCGAGCGCTGCGCAGGCGGCTGTCGTCGAGTTTAGGGATGATGAATGTGTTGGCGATGGTCATGACAAGCTGGCTCGTTCGATATTGTATGGTAGTGTATGTAAGAATGGTACGGTATGGTAGTTGCCGAAGCGTGTCAATGTGCTAGGAAGCGGTATGAACATTCAGTCGCTGAAGATCGAAAAAGGCGCCGAAACCGGCGACAGCACCGCCGCCCAGGTCGAGCGGGACCTTCGCGAAGCAATCATCCGGCTGGAGCTGAAGCCAGGAACCCGCCTCTCCGAGCAGGAGATTGCCGACAGCCTCGGCGTCTCACGTCAGCCGGTTCGAGAAGCGCTGATCGCGCTTGCCAAGTCAAAGCTGGTCGAGGTGCGGCCGAAGCGCGGCACGGTGGTGGTGAAGATTTCCGCCCGCGAGATGATGGAGGCGCGATTCGTTCGTGCGGCGATCGAGACCGCCGTGGTGCGCCGTGCCTGCGAGACGTTCGACCCGTGGGTGCGTGCGTCCATCACCGGCATCCTGGCGCGGCAGGAAGCCGCGCGGCAGGCACAGGACTTCAACCGCTTCCGGCGTGAAGACGAGCAATTCCACATGGCGATTGCTACCGGGGCGGGCTGCGGCATGGCATGGTCCGTCATCGCCGACATCAAGGCGCATATCGACCGGGTCTGCAATTTGCAGCTGCGCAAGCAGGATTCGATGGGCCCGCTCATCGCCGAGCACGAAGCGATCGTGCACGCCATCGACGCCCGCGATGCCGATGCGGCAGTCAAGGCGATGCAGACCCACCTGAGCGGCATACTCGCCGATCTGCCAAGCATCGAAGCCGAAAATCTCGCCTTGTTCGAATGAGACAGCTGACGAAATCATAGCTCTGGCGGCTGACGCTTAACGTTGCGGTCTCGGCGCTGCGGCTCCTCTTCATTGGTTACTCTGGAACAGCGGGCTCAGACGCGTGGCATCTTGGGTAGC
>VFQQ010004401.1_pt1 | contig 12472 bp, 8 predicted proteins | sample 3512341 | NCBI WGS metagenome assembly VFQQ01 (sample SAMN10412373, study PRJNA504923) | tailings metagenome | isolation source: Relicate 2 Philex TSF1 revegetated site | place: Philippines: Tuba, Benguet | collected 2017-08-29 | reverse complement strand
TCGCGGCCCAGCACTACCTGCACATGCGCGATGCCCACTTCGACGCGGCGGCGGGCATCGTGCGGGACGCGGGAGAGGCGGCAGCAATTCCGGCAACACACACGCGCCAAAGCGTGCCTACGGCGTCAAAGCCGAAAAGACAAAACCCCGAAATCCATGCGGAAATCGTGGGGTATGGTACCGGGTGTGACCCGGTGGAAAGTGTGAAAGTGGGCGCGGAGGGATTCGAACCCCCGTAGGCTTTCGCCAACAGATTTACAGTCTGCCCCGTTTGGCCACTCCGGCACACGCCCAGGGTCGCCCCGTCTCGGGGCGAAGGCAAATGTAGCCCCCCCGCACCCGCTCCGGCAACCACCCGTCGCACGCCCTCGCGACCCTCGTCGGCCTATCCCGCCGCCCGACGCGTCCCCGCACGACGCGCACGTCCGTCGCTCCGACCCGTTCCTTCCGCGCCCCCCGCCATCACCTCGACGCCCCGCCGCCGGCATATCTCCACGATCCCCGGCGCCTCCCCCGGCGAACGCCGCACGAGCCGCGCCGCCCCGCGCCGCAGCGCCGCGTCCGACACCATCGCCCCCAGCGCCGAGCACCCGGCCTCCGCCGCCACGCGCCCCAGCAGGTCGCGCTCGCCGCGCCCAACGCCCTGCACGCGACACAGCGCCCGCAGCGCCCGCTCCGCCGGGTCGCGTTCCAGCCGCAACGCCACCCACCGGTGCACCAGCACCACCAGCACCACGACACACCCCGCCGCCGCCACCCACACCGGCCACGTCACCGCCGCCGCCTCCGCCGCGCGCTCCGCCACCACCAACTCCACCTCGCGGGGCGGCGACAGCGGCGCCAAAATCATCCCGCCCGCGCTCATGCCCCACCTCCCACGCGCAGCCCCAACCGTTCCGCGGCCAGCGCCGCCCGCGCCCGCACCCGCGCGTCCGCATCCACCGCCGCGATCTCCACCAGCCGCGCGCCGATCTCGCCCCACCGCCCCCGCGCCGCCCCTCGCCCCGATTCCGGCGCCGCCCGACCCGCCGCCCACGCCCCCGACAACCGCTCGGGCGTCCCCTCGCTCGCGAGCATCTCCTCCAGCGTGCGCAGGGCGGCGTCCTCTCGCCACCCGCCGATCCACGCCGCCAGCGTCGCGCGCACCAGCGTCGCCCGCACGCGATGGTGCGGGTCCGCCGCCAGTTCCACGATCTCGTCCGCCTTGTCCACGCCCCGCCGACACCGGCGCGCGATCGCCTCCGACGCGTTCGCCCGACGCCGCGCCTCGCCCGACGCCAGCGCCGCCCGCAGCACGCGCCCCGCGTCCGCATCGTCCAGATCACCCAGCAGCGTCAGCGCGCTCGCCGACGCACGCGGGCGCGCCGCCTCGTCCGCCGCCAGCGCCAGCGCCTCGCGCCGCACCTCGCCCGAAAGCCCCAGCCGGCGCGCCAGCACGATCCGCGCGCACGCCGCCTCGTCATCCCCGCCCGCGATCGTCGTGCGCAGCTCGCGCGCGAACTCGCCGGGGTCCGCCCGCAGCGCCAGCCGCGCCCGCACGCGCCCCCCCACGCCCCCTACCCCCGACACCCCCACTTCGCGCCCGCGCCCCCACGAAGGCTCGCCCGCCGCGATCAGCCGCACCGACTCGTGCGCCGACCGCGCCAGCAGCAGCGCCCGCCGTGATTCCCCGCCCTCGCGCGCGGGCTCGCGTGCGGGCTCGCGTGCGGGCGCCGCCGTCATCACCCCCGCCCACCCGCCGGCCAGGCGCAGCGCCGCGCTCCGCGCCACGCGCTCGTCGGCGTCGAAGCACAGGTCCCGCGCCAGCCGGCGCGGGCCCGCCCGCAGCGCCGCGTGACGCACGCTCGCGTCCGCGTCCGCCGCCAGGGGCCACAGCGCCGCGTGCGCCGCCGGCGCGTCCGCGTCGATCAGCCGCACCCACAGCGCCAGCCCGCGCCGCGCCCGCACGCTCAGCGCTTCGCACTCGCCCGCGCTCGCCACGCACGCCCCCGCGGGCAACCGCCCCTCACGGCGCACGCTCAGGCGGATCTGCCCCAGGCGCCCCGCCCGGCGTGGGCGCAGCCCCAGGTGCGCCGCCCGCAGCACCATCTCCTGCTCCGCGCCCGATCCCTTCGTCGCCAGCCGGCGCACGCACGCCGCCGCCAGCGCGTCGTGCGTCAGCCATTCCAGCGCCCGCACCCGCACCAGCGGCAGGCGCGACGCGCCCAGAATCGTCCGCAGCGCCGCGTGCGCCTCCTCGCCCAGCCGGTGGAACGCGCCCGCGAGCGCCGCGCTCCCGTCGCCCAGCCGCCCCGACGCGTCCGCGCCGAATCGCGCCGTCGACCGATCGAGCAACGCCGTCATCGCGAGCAGCACGCCCCGGCGCCGGTGCTCGCCGTACCGCGCCGCCGCGTGCGCCAGCGCATCCGCCAACTCCTCCGCGTCGCCGATGGTCCCCTCCAGCGGCGTGACGCCCAGCAGCCGGCGCGTCTCGTCCGGGTGCTCGCCATCGCGCAGCGGCGTCAGCGCCGCGGCGTCCTCGCCCCCGACGCCGCCCTCCCGCCGCATCGCCCGGCGCAGCGCCAGCGCCACCAGCGCCCGCTCGCCCATGTCCGCCACCGCCGGCGACGGATCAGTCAGCAGTTCCACGCATGTCGGCGCGAGCGCGAAGTCGCCCGCGTCGAACGCCAGCCACGCCGCCCCCAGCCGCACTTCCGCCCGGTCGTCGGTCGCAACCCCCGGCAGCACCGCCCCCCAGCGACCCCGCCCGCAGGCCAGGGCCGCAATTCGGACCAGTTCGGGCAGCGTCCCCCAGCACCGCACGATCTGCCCGGCCGCCAGCGTGGCCTTGTGCTCGGTGGTGTCGATCCCCAGGAATCGCGCCGCGGCTTCCCACAACGCTCGAACCGCCGAGGGTCTTTCCACGAATGGACTTGCGGCGAGTGCCTCGACGAGCCAGGGTGCCAACACCTCGGCTTCCTGGGGGGACCCGGCGAGCAACCCCTCGCCGACCGCAGCCAGCCGCAGGCGGAAGGACAGCCTGTCGAGTACCTCTGCACGTTCTGAGAATGTGCTGTTCGGTCTTGACACGGGCCCGCGGCTTCCAGACACTACCGACCATCGGTGAAAGTCCGTGGGATTCCCACAGAATCCCGCCCCCGATCACCGAGGATAGCACAACCCATAGGGGTGTGCGAACCTGTCGGTAGTATGTATAGAGAGATCAGGCGGGATGCCCTCGTGGGGCAGCCTACCTCGGGCCGAGCACAGTCCCGGCCGAAGTCGTGGGAGCGAGGGAGATCGTGGAACGCATGTCGGAATCCGAGTCGCGTGGGGGCGAGTGGAGAGTCGCCCCGCCCGCGCCGTCCGACGGCGTGCCGATGAACCCGAGGAGCCTCATGCACGTCCCGCCGAAGTCGAACGTCATGCAAGGGTATCAGGTCGTCCTGTACAGCAAACCCCTCCATCCAGACCTCTTCCAGTTGAAAGGCCGCAAGGTCGTCCGCGACGGCGACTACGAACTCGAAGCGTGGATCCTCGCCGGGCAGCACGCCCTCCGCTTCGAGCACCGCACCCTCTGCGTCAGCGAACTCGTCACCGACACCGACCGGGGCGTCCCCCAGCAGGGGATCGTCTCGGCCTTCCTCTGCAACGGCGAACGCGACTACGAGCACGAGTTCGCGAAGGACCGCGTCAACTACATGACCACGGTCCAGACCGAGTCGCTCTCCGAGAGCCTCTACGCCGCCACCTACGCCGAGATGCTCGACTTCGCCCGCCAGAACCAGGCGCTGACCCACCGCTGGCGCGACGAAGTCGGCCAGTGCCTGAGCGTCATCGACATCCAGCGCATGAACCGCGAGGTCCACGTCCAGGCATACCACATGATCGCGGCGTCCTCGCTCGTCCTCCGTACGCAGACCATCTTCGAGGTCAAGGCCCAGAAGCCCCAGCGCGCCCAGACCATCTGAGCACGCCGCCCGGCCCACGCCGCCAGATCGGGTCCGCACGCGATCGGCCCGCCGCCTGATCGTGGGGGCTCGCGCCCTACACTCCGCCCGGCATGACCCACCGCCCCTGCCACGCCCGAATTCGCTCGCCCCGCTGAGGGGGGCGCCGGTGGCGTGCTTCTCCGCGGGGCGTCCCGGTCGCGGCTTCACGCCGCTCCGGTTCTCGCGTGCGTGCTCCCCTAAACTCCGCCTCTGACCCCACCCCCACCCGGCGGCCTACCCCGCCGAGATCGGCCTCCCCATGTCCACCACTCAACCCACCCCCCCCACCAAGCCGGACAAGAAGAAGTACCCGGTCAACCTCCCCCAGACCTCCTTCCCGATGAAGGCGAACCTGGTGCAGACCGAGCCCGCCTCCGTCAAGCGCTGGCAGCAGACCCGCGTCTACGAACGCCTCCGCGAAGCCCGAAAGGGCGCACCCCGCTGGGTCTTCCACGACGGCCCGCCCTACGCCAACGGCTCCATCCACCTCGGGCACCTCATGAACAAGTCCCTGAAGGACTTCGTCGTCCGCGCCCAGTCCATGCGCGGGCTCGACGTGCCCTACGTCCCCGGCTGGGACTGCCACGGCCTGCCCATCGAGCACAAGGTCGTCGTCGACCTCGTCGAGAGCGGCAAGTACGACAAACTCAAGACCCTCGACGGCTGGACCCGCGCCAACGCCATCCGGCGCGAGTGCCAGAAGCACGCCGAGAAGTTTGTCAAACTCCAGGCCGGCCAGTTGCAGCGCCTCCTCACGATCGGCGACTACGCCAACCCCTACGTCACCATGAGCCGCGAGTACGAGGCCGCCACCCTCGACGTGCTCGCCACGCTCTGCGAACGCGGGATCGTCTACCGCGCGCTCAAGCCCGTGCACTGGTCCATCGCCAACGAGACGGCCCTGGCCGACGCGGAACTCGAATACCAGGACCGCGAAGACCTCTCCGTCTACGTCGACTTCGAGGCCGCCGACCGCGACGCGGTGTACGCGGCGTTCGGCCTGGCCCACCCCGCCGACGATGACACCGCCTCCGATGAGTCCGCGGATGCTGGCGACGCCGACGAACGCGCGAACCCCCTGCCCGCGCCCGGCATGCGCCCGCACGTCACGCCCTCGTTCATGATCTGGACCACGACGCCCTGGACGCTCCCCGCGAACCTGGCGATCGCCGTGAACCCGAAGTACGAGTACGCGCTCGCGTGGATCGACGGGAACGTGACCGTGCTCGCGGCCGAGGCCGTCGAGCGCGTGACCAAGGCCGCCAAGGCCGAGCAGGTCGTCGTCCTCGCGACCGCGCCGGGCGCGAAACTCGTGGGCCTGCGCTACAAGCACCCGTTCGTGACGCCCGAGACGCACGCGTCCCACGCCCGCGTCTTCTCGATCGTCGACGCCGAGTACGTCACGCTCGAGGACGGCACGGGGCTCGTCCACACCGCGCCCGGGCACGGCACCGAGGACTACTCGACCGGCCAGCGCGTCGGCCTGCCCGTCTACTGCCCCGTGCAGGGTAACGGCACGTACGACGCCAGCGTCCCCGAGTGGCTCCGCGGGCTCGACATCTGGAAGGCCAACGAACTCATCACCAAACGCCTCCGCGACAGCGGGCACCTGTTCTACTCCCACCGCTTCACGCACAGTTACCCGCACGACTGGCGCAGCAAGACGCCCGTCATCTTCCGCTGCACCGAGCAGTGGTTCGTCGGCGTCGAGCGCCCCTTCACCGTCGAGGGCGGGCACGCCGCGAGCCTCCGCGAGCGCTCGCTGGACTGCACCGGCGTGCACGCCTCGCACCTGAGCCCGGCCGAGCACAACACCGTCGGCTTCGTGCCCGAGTGGGGGCGCAACCGCATGCGGGGCATGCTCGAAAGCCGCCCCGACTGGTGCATCTCGCGCCAGCGCTCGTGGGGCATCCCGATCCCGGCGTTCGAACTCGCGGACGGATCGGTCTTCATGACCGCCGCCTCGTGCCGCGCCGTCGCGAAGGTCATCGGCGAGAAGGGCGCCGACGCGTGGTTCTCCCTCACCCCCGATCAACTGCTCGCGGGGTACGACGCCGCCCACGACCCCGACGCGCCCGCGCCCCTGCGCACGAACCCCGCGCTCCTCGCGTCCGCCAAGAAGGGCGGCGACATCCTCGACGTGTGGTTCGAGTCCGGCTCGTCGTGGAACGCCGTGATGCGCACCCGCAACCTCGGCTTCCCGGCGGAACTCTACCTGGAAGGCAGCGACCAGCACCGCGGGTGGTTCCAGGCGTCGCTCCTCGCGTCGCTGGGCGTCACGGGGCGTCCGCCCTTCAAGACACTGCTCACGCACGGGTTCATGGTCGATCGCGACGGGAAGAAACTGAGCAAGAGCCGCCCCGACGCGCAGCGGTACGAGGTCGACAGCCTCTGCCAGGAGTTCGGGATCGACGTGATGCGCTGGTGGGTGTCGAGCCTGGCGTACGAGAACGACGTGAAGGTCGACCTCGAACTCTTCGCGCTCGCGGGCGAGTCGTACCGCAAGGTCCGCAACACGCTGCGCTTCATGCTGAGCAACCTGAGCGACCTCGACGCGCCCGCCGCCGCGCCACTCGCCGACGTCCCGCCGACGTCCATCGACGCGTGGGTGCTGAGTGAATACGACCGGCTCGCGGGGCTCGTGCTCGACGCCTACGCCCGCTACGACTTCCAGAGCGTGCACAAGGCGCTCTACGACTTCTGCAACGACACGCTCTCGGCCACGTACCTCGCCGCCGTGAAGGACCGCCTCTACTGCGACGCGATCGACTCGCCCCGGCGTCGGCGCACGCAGCGCACGCTCTGGGCCATCGCCGACGCCCTGTGCCGCCTGCTCGCGCCGATCCTCCCGCACACGAGCGACGAAGCGTGGCGCTCGCTCCACCGCTGCGCCGACACCGACGACCGCTCCGTCCACCTCGCGGGGTTCGTCGAGTCGCTCGGCGCGAGCCCCGACGCCCGCTGGGCGCACGTGCACGAGTCTCTCCGGGGCGCGCGCGTCGCGCTCGAAGCCGCCAAGAAGGCGCACGGCGTCGAAAACCCGCTCGACGCCGGGCTCACCCTGCCCGACGCCGACGGCACGCTCGGCGCCTTCGACCCCGTCGACCTCGCCGACCTGCTGGGCGTGAGCGAAGTCCGCCTCGATCGCGCCGCCCAGACGCCGATCGTCCACGACCTCCGCGAGCGCCCTCGCTGCGAACGCTCGTGGAAGCGCGACGCGACAGTGAAGCAACGCTCCGACGGCGGATACCTCAGCGACCGCGACGCCGCGGCGCTGGGCATCGCCTGACGCGCATCATCACGACTCGACATCGCCATCGACCGCGACCAGGTGCCCCGGCGCGTGCTCGATCAGCGTCGGCGCCGCGCTCCCCGCGATCCCGCCCGTGCCCCCCGCGCCCTCGCCGGGCCACCAGGGGCGTCGCCCGCCGATCGGCGCGAACTCGCGCGGGTCGTCGAGGATCGCCCCCACCGTCGTGAGCGGCGTGCCGAACGTGCGCTCGCCCGGCACGCAGCGCAGCAGCGCCCGCGTGTACGGGTGCGCGGGGGCGCGCAGCACCGTCGCGACCTCGCCCCGCTCCAGAATCCGCCCGGCGTACATCACGCACACGTCCGCCGCGTACCGCCGCGCCATCAGCAGGTCGTGCGTGATGAGCAGCACGCCCAGCCCGCGCTCGCGCTTCGCCGTGTCGATCAGGTCGAGCACGCGCGCCCGCACGTGCGCGTCGAGCGCCGTCGTCGGCTCGTCGGCCAGCAGCACCCGTGGGCCCGCGGCCAGCGCCATCGCAATGAGCACGCGCTGGCGCATGCCCCCCGAGAACTCGTGCGGGTATTGCCCCAGGCGCTGCGGCGCGTCGTGGATGCCCACCTCGCGCAGCGCCGCCACCACCCGCGCCGGCACGTCGCGCGCGCCGACGCCCGACCCGCCCCGACGCACGCTCTCGCCCACCTGCTCGCCGATCGTCAGCACCGGATTCAACGCGGTCATCGGCTCCTGGAAGACCATCGCGACCTCGCGACCTCGCACGCGCCGGCGCGTCGCTTCGTCGGCCCGCGCCAGGTCCAGCGGCGCCGCCGCGCCGTCACGCGGCGTCAGCAGGACCTCGCCGCGCGTGATCCGCGCGCCCGCGGGCAGCAGGCCGATCGCCGCGAGCGCGGTCATGCTCTTCCCGCTCCCCGACTCGCCCACGAGCGCCGTCGTGCGCCCTGGCAACAACTCCAGGCTCACGCCGTCGACCACGCGGCGCTGGCCGATGGTGATGCACAGGTCGCGCACGCGGAGCACGGGGTTCATCGCGGCGTCCTCTTGGGATCGAGCACCTCGCGGAGCGCATCGCCCGCGAGGTTCAGCGCCACCAGCACCACGCCCAGGCACGCGCACGGAAACACCAGCAGCCACCAGTTCGATTCGTACGGGTTGAGTTCTCCCAGCCCCTCCGCGGCCAGGCGCCCCCAACTCGGGAGCGGCGGGCGCACGCCGATGCCCAGGAACGACAGGAACGACTCCTGCAGAATCGCCTGCGGCACGGTGAGCGTGGCGTACACGATGATCGTCGGCGCGATGTTCGGCAGCAGGTGCACGCGGAACAGCCGCGCGGGCGACACGCCCACCACCCGCGCCGCGTCGATGAAGGGCCTCGCCCGCACGCTCATCACCTCGGCCCGCACCACGCGCGCCATCGTCAGCCAGCTCGTCCCGCCGATGGCGAGCAGCAGCACGCCCAGGTCGATCGTGGTGCGGACGGGCTCGGAGATCGCGCGCCGGGGGAGCGCGTCGAGGGCCGCCTGCTCCAGCGTCTCGCGCGTGTCGGGACGCGACGCGAGCAGCGCGTCGATCGCGCCGGGCGTCGCGGGCGTGCCTTCCGCCCGCAGAACCTCCGCCGCCGCGTCGCGCACGTGCGATCGGCGCGCGCCCTCGCGCGAGACGTACTCGTCGACCAGCGCCCCGCCCGCGACCGCGAGCAGCACGACGATGAGCACGTACGGCAGCCCGTACAGAACGTCGACGATCCGCATGAGGAGCGCGTCGGTGCGTCCGCCGGCGTAGCCCGCGATCGAGCCGTAGAGCGTGCCGATGACCACCGAGATCATCGCCGCGACAAGCCCCACGCCCAGCGAGATCGCCCCGCCGAGCAGCAGGCGCGCGAGCATGCTGCGCCCGAGTACGTCTGTGCCCAGCGCCGAACGCGGGGCGAGGTCACGCAGGCGCGCGAGTTCCTCGCGCGTGGGCGACTCGACCACGTCCGCGAGCGTGCGCCCGGGTGCGGGCACGCGGGCCGCGTCGACTTCGGTCAGTTGCATCGCCAGTCGTTCGCGCTGCCCCGCGCCGGGCGAAACCCACGACGGGGGCAGGCGACCCGCGCCCGTGCTCCCGGCGTTGTACCGCGCGATCGTCGCCCCGCTCGCCCCCGGCTGCGGCACGGGCGCGAGCGCCCAGGGCAGGCTCAGCACGCACGCGAGCGCGACCACCGCGAGAAGCGCCAGGCTCGCCGCACCCGCCGGGCGACGCAGCACCGCGCGCCACGCCCCCGCGGGGCGCACGGGGGCGTCGGCCCTCCTCTGAGCGTCAGGCTGCGGCGTGGGGTCGGGCATCGCGGGCCCTTCGGGCGCGGGCGGGCTGACCCGCTCAGGCCTTGGTCAGTTCGCCGATGAACGCGGCGTGCGCACGACAGCCGAGATCGAAGCACGCGACCTCGAACTTCTCGTTCGGGCTGTGCACGCGGTCGTCGTCGAGCCCGAAGCCCATGAAGATGGTGTCGAGCTTCAGCACGTCCTTCAGCAGGCCCGCGACGGGGATCGACCCGCCCGACTTGATCAGCGACACCTTCTTGCCCGACGCGGTCTTCAGCGCGCGCTGGGCCGCCCGCATCGCCGGGCTGTCGATCGGCGTCGTCACGCCGAACCCGCCGTGATGGTCGTTGAGTTCCCAGCGGCAGCCGGGGGGCGTGTGCTTCTTGCACCACGCGAAGAACATCTTGGTGATCTTTCGCGGGTCCTGGTTCGCGACGAGGCGGAACGAGACCTTCGCGCTCGCGTGCGACGGGATCACCGTCTTCGCCCCCGGGCCGGTGTACCCGCCCCAGATGCCGTTGATCTCGGCGGTCGGACGCCCCCACTCACGCTCCAGCGCGGTGAACCCGGCCTCGCCGATGTCGGCGGCCTTGGCGAGCCCGATCTTCTTCAGGGCCGCCGCCGCGTTGAACTTCAGCGCCTTCCAGTTCGCACGCTCCTGCTTCGTCAGCGGCACGACGTCCGTGTAGAACCCGGGGATCGTCACGCGGCGCTTCGAATCGTGGAGTTGCGCGAGCACGCGCGTGAGTTCGGTGATCGGGTTCGGGCACCGACCGCCCCACAGCCCGCTGTGCAGGTCCTGGTCGGCGGCGTGCAGCGTGACCTCCGTGTACGCCAGCCCGCGCACGCCGTACGTGATCGCCGGCTTGTCGCGCCCGAGCATCCCCGTGTCGGAGATCAGGCAGATGTCGCACGCGCGGAGTTGGGCGGCGTGGTCCTTCACGAACTTCGGCAGGCTGACCGAGCCCGACTCTTCCTCGCCCTCGATCAGCACCGTGTACGCCGCCCCGCCGGTCGCGTGCCCGGTCGCCGCCTTCCACGCGCGACAGGCTTCGAGGAACGTCATCACCTGCCCCTTGTCGTCCACGGCGCCGCGCGCCACGACGCGCGGGCCGCCGGATTCACCCGCGCGCGCGTCGCGCAGCACGGGCTCGAACGGAGGCGATTCCCACAGGTCGAGCGGGTCCACCGGCTGCACGTCGTAATGCCCGTAGAAGAGCACGTGCGGGCCCGCGTAGTTCTTCGCGGGCTCGATGGTCGCCAGAACGATCGGATGCCCCGAGCCGCGCCCGTCCGGGCCGATCTCGCCGGCCTCAACCAGCCGCGCGGCGAAGCCGAGTTCCGTGAGTTGGTCGGCGCACCACTGCGCGGCCCGCCGGCAGTCGGCGCGATACGCCGGGTTCGTGCTGATGCTCGGGATGCGGAGCCAGTCGATCCAGCGGGCGATCGACTCCTGTTCATGCTGCTCGAGCCACGCATACGCAGATTCAATCGACATGGGCACCTCTCCAGCGGGTCCGTGCGGGCCGCGGCGGAGGGTAGGAGCCGCGCACGCGAGGGGGGCGGACGTTCACGCGCCGGCGGGGGCGCGAAGCCCGCTCGACGAACGCACCACCGTGGACCGGAACGATCGCCCCAGCCGGCGCTCGCGCCGGGCGCCCAGGTCCGTCACGAGCCCGCGCAGCGGACGGATGATCTCCGTTCCCTCGGCGCCGTTCACGAGGGCCGCGAAGACGACCTCGACCTCGGGGAGGACCAGCAGCAGACCGCGCAGCCCGGGGCGCACCGCGCCGTGCGACACGCTGCGCGTGGGCGCCTCACGCACCACGTGGAACCCCAGCGCGAACGTCGCGTCCTCCGCCGAGGCCTCGAACATCTGGCGTGCGAGGTGCGGCGCGAGCAGGCCCCCGGCGCCTCGCGCGCACCGCACCACCTCGCGACCCAGCCGCACAAGGTCGCCCGGCGTGCTCCACAATCCCGTCGACGCCAGGCACGCCGTGCACAGATCCGGGAGTGCTCGCCCCGACGCGTCGTGCTCCACGCCGAACTCCCGCGGTGGATGCGGCTCGAACCCGCTGTCGCGCATGCCAAGCGGCTCGAACACCAGCGCCCGCGCGAGGTCGGCAAACCCGCGCCCGGTCAGTCGCTCCAGCGCGACCTGCAGGAGCATGTACCCGGCGCTCGTGTACTGCGTCGACACGCCCATCGGCGCGACGAAGCACGGCACGTGCTGCTCACCCAGACGCCCAGCGAGCACGTCGTCCATCGTCGCGCCGGAACCCGCCGCCACGAGCGGCGAGGTGCAGTCTCGCAGCCCGGCGCGATGCGACAGCAGCAGGCGGGGCGTGACGCCGCCCGGCAGGCCTGCGATGTCGGCGAGGTGCCGATCCAGCGGCTCGTCGAGGTCGAGTCCCGCCGTCTCCACAAGGCGGAGCACGACGAACGCCGACACCGGCTTCGAGAGCGACGCGACCCGGAACGCCCTGCACGGGTCCATCGCCAGCCCCTGGCGGGCTTCGCCGAACGACCAGCCCACGCACGGGCGCTCACCAACGCCGAGGGCGAACTGCGCGCCGGGGGCATGCACCCCCCGGAGTTGGCGCGGCACGTTCCGCCCAATCGCCTCGCCGACCCGACGCTCGAGCAGCGCCGGATGCAGGGCACACAGCGCGTTGAGCGCGTGCCCGGCAACGGATCCGTCGGAGACATGGCGGTCCTGCGGCGCGGCGTGCAACTAACGCCCTCCCGAATGGGTGATCCGCTCGCGTCACGACGACGCGGAAGGCAGTATACCAGAAGCCCCCGCCGCGGCGGACGGGTTGAGACCGTGAGGGATGGCGCATGGTGCGTGCGCCCGGCACGAGTGCCGGGCTGTCCGTGGGGTGTGCTCGTTCCGCGAGCGCGCGGGGCTGGTCCTGGCTCGCCGGTTT
>VFQQ010004400.1_pt1 | contig 12482 bp, 9 predicted proteins | sample 3512341 | NCBI WGS metagenome assembly VFQQ01 (sample SAMN10412373, study PRJNA504923) | tailings metagenome | isolation source: Relicate 2 Philex TSF1 revegetated site | place: Philippines: Tuba, Benguet | collected 2017-08-29 | reverse complement strand
ACGAGAACGTCCTCTGCTTCACCAACAACATCCCGCAGCGCGACGGCGGCACGCACCTTGCCGCTTTCCGCGCGGCGCTGACGCGCACCTTGAACGGCTATGGTGAGAAGTCGGGCATCCTCAAGAAGGAAAAGGTCAGCCTGACCGGCGAGGATATGCGCGAAGGACTCACCGCAATCGTCTCGGTCAAGCTGCCCGACCCCAAATTCAGTTCGCAGACCAAGGACAAGCTGGTTTCGTCCGAAGTCCGCCAGCCGCTCGAAAGCCTGATGGCCGACCGGATGACTGAATGGCTCGAGGAAAATCCCGCCTATGCCAAGGCGGTGATCCAGAAGGTCATCGACGCCGCCGCGGCGCGCGAGGCCGCGAAAAAGGCGCGCGAGCTGACGCGGCGCAAGGGCGCGATGGACATCGCCTCGCTGCCCGGCAAGCTCGCCGATTGCCAGGAACGCGACCCCAGCAAGTGCGAACTCTTCCTGGTCGAGGGCGATTCGGCAGGCGGATCGGCGAAGCAGGGCCGCGACCGGCATGTGCAGGCGATCCTGCCCTTGAAGGGCAAAATCCTGAACGTCGAGCGCGCGCGCTTCGATCGCATCATCTCGTCGAAGGAAGTCGGCACGTTGATCCAGGCGCTCGGCGCCGGCATCCGCGACGAGTTCAACATTGAAAAGCTGCGCTATCACAAGATTGTGATCATGACCGACGCCGACGTCGACGGCGCGCATATCCGCACGTTGCTGCTCACCTTCTTCTATCGCCAGATGCCCGAGATCATCGAGAACGGGCACCTCTACATCGCCCAGCCGCCGCTCTACAAAGTCGCCAAGGGGCGGAGCGAGGTTTACCTCAAGGACGACAGCGCGCTCGAAAATTATCTCGTCGACGGCGGCATCGACGCGCTGATGCTCGAAACCACCGGCGGTGCGCGGTCGGGCGCCGATCTGCGCAGCCTGATCGAACATGGCCGTCGCTTGCGTGCGCTGATGCGCTATGTCCCGCGCGGCCATAATTACGAGCTGGTCGAGGCGCTGGCGCTGAACGGCGCGCTCGATCCGGCGCTCGACAGCGCGGGCCGCACCGCCGCCGCCGCGCGCGCCGCCGAATGGCTCAACGCCGCCGAACGCGCGCTGACCGGCGGCGCCGAGGCGAAATGGACGATCACGGCCGCGGGCGGCGGCTACACACTCGAAAAACGCTGGCGCGGGGTCAGCGACCATCATGCGATCGACGCCGCGTTCCTGGCAAGCCAGGAGGCGCGCCGACTCCACACGCTCGCCGCCGAACAGGCCGAAACCTATGCCCATCCGGCGCGACTGGTAAAGGGTAGCAGCGCCGCGGCGCTCGCCGCCGATGCGGCTGCGATCGCCGCGGCCGAAGCCGCCGAGGACGATGCCGAAGCGAGCGACAGCGACCTGCCCGCCGCCACTGTCGGGAAGGTCACGCCGATCACCCGCCCGTCCGAGCTGCTCGAGGCGATTTTTGCGCATAGCCGCAAGGGCTTGGCGATCAGCCGCTACAAGGGGCTGGGCGAGATGAATGCCGAGCAGCTGTGGGAAACGACGCTCGATCCCGCGAACCGTTCGCTGCTGCGCGTCGAGGCCGAACAGGCCGATGTCGCGCATGAAATCTTTGAGCGGCTGATGGGCGACGAGGTCGAGCCGCGGCGCGAATTCATCCAGACCAACGCGCTGTCGGTGGCCAATCTGGACGTGTGATTTCGCCGATCGTTCCACTGGAACGGCCCCGAAAATGCACGTCCGGACGCAAAATCATGTCCGTTTAACGCGCGGCGGCTTGCTCCGGCACGCCGCCGCTGCTCTTGGCGCCTCCTCTGACAAGGGGATGATGTCATGCGGGCCTTTTCCGCCATGCTGATACCGCTTCTGCTGACCGTTTCGGCGGCGGCGCAGGAAGTCGAGATTGCCGCGAACCCGATCGCCGAGATTGCCGAGGCCACCGAAATCGATGGCGGTACGGCGAGCTATTACGGCCGCGAGCTGGCGGGCAACCGCACCGCGAGCGGCGAGCGCTTCGATCCCGGCCAGCTGACCGCGGCGCACCGCACGCTGCCGTTCGGCAGTTTGGTGCGCGTTACCAACATGGCCAATGGCGACAGCGTCGTCGTGCGCATCAACGACCGCGGCCCCTTTCATCGCGGCCGCGTGATCGACGTCAGCCACGCCGCCGCGCGCGAAATCGGCATGCACCGCAGCGGTACCGCGCGCGTGAAACTGGCGCTGCTCGCCGACGATTGAGAACGGACGCTAGCCCAGGACTGGGGACACAGCCCGCCCACCTCAATCGAACACCGACCACCCCGCCGCATACGCAAAATGTTCGAGTGCCGCGGCGCCCGCCAGCGACGTTCCCGCTTCGTTAAGCCCCGGTGACCAGACCGCGATCGACCCCTGTCCCGGCGCGATGCAGAGGATGCCGCCGCCGACCCCGCTCTTGCCGGGCAGGCCGACGCGAAAGGCGAATTCGCCCGAATTGTCATAATGGCCGCACAGCATCATGATCGCGTTGATGCGCCGCGCGCGGTGCGGCTCGATCAGCTGCTCGCCGGTCAGCGGGTCGTGGCCCTCCATCGCCAGGAACAGCCCGGCGCGCGCGAGCTGGCGGCACGACATGGCGATCGCGCACTGGCGGAAATAGACGCCGACCACCGATTCGACCGGATGCCTGAGGTTACCGAACGCGTCCATGAAATGCGCCAGGCTGCGATTGCGCGCCCCGGTTTCGGATTCGGATGACGCCACGTCAAAGTCGATCGCGACACGGTCATCGCCCGCCCGCGCACGCATGAACTCGACGATCTCGTCGGCGACAGCGTCGCGGCTGCGCCCGTCGATCAGCCGGTCGGTCGTCGCGATTGCCCCCGCGTTGATCAGCGGATTGCGCGGAATGCCATGTTCGCTTTCAAGCTGGATGACCGAATTGAACGCGCTGCCCGAGGGTTCGCGCCCGACGCTGGTCCACAGGTCGCTGCCGACGCGCCGCAGCGCGAGCGCCAGCGTGAAGACCTTCGACACCGACTGGATCGAAAAGGCCTCGTCGGCATCGCCCGACGTGTGGATGGTGCCGTCGGGCAGCGCGAGCGCAAAACCGAGCTTGTTCGGATCGACCCGCGCCAGCGCCGGAATATAGTCGGCGACCTTGCCCCGCCCGCAAAGCGGGAGTGCGGCCTGATAGGCTTCGCGCACGGATTGTTCGATCGATTGGGTCATGACTCGCTCTACCATCTTTTTCGCAGAATATTATTTTCATTTTTCAGAAATTATTTTAATAATACGAAATCAAAAGCGCGAATCGAAGGAGAATCCGGTGACCGACACGCAACGACCGAAGGGGCTGGCGAGCACCGTCTGCTATCGCGATCCCAACGCCGCCTATCGCTGGCTGGAGGAGGCGTTCGGCTTCGAACCGCTTTTCGCGCTCGTCGATGCCGACGGCAAGCTTGCCCACGGCGAAATGACCTTCGGCGCGTCGGTGGTCATGGTCGGCTCCGAATGGTCGGACGATCACAAAAGCCCGCAATCGGTCGGCGGCAAGAATACCCAGTCGGTAAGCGTCCAGCTCGCCCTCGGCGAAGACATCGACGCGCATTGCGAAGCCGCGCGCGCGGCGGGTGCCGAAATTGTCGCACCGCCCGCGACGCAATTTTACGGCGATCGCACCTATCGCGCCAAGGATCTCGAAGGGCATATCTGGTCCTTCGGCGTCACGGTCGAGGCCAAAACACCGAGCGAATGGGACGCCGCGGGCGGCTTCACGACCAAGACGCGGCTCGACGATTGAGCGCGGCGCTCGACCGGACGCTCGGCGCGCTTGCCGACCCGGTACGGCGGCGCGCGGTCGAACTGCTCGGGCGGCGGCCGCGCAGCGCGGGCGAGCTCGCGCGCGAACTCGGCCTCGCGCCGCCCGCGATGAGCCGGCACCTGAAGGCGCTGAAGGACGGCGGGCTGGTCGAGGACGGTCACCCGGCGTTCGACGCGCGCGTGCGCATCTATTCGCTGAAGGACGGCGCGACCGCCGAACTCCAGCAATGGCTCGCCGACACCGAGGCGCTGTGGACGCACCAGCTCGCCGCATTCAAGGCGCATGTCGAGCGCGGCGAATGAGCGCGGCGGTCATCGTCGCGCTGCGCGTCGCCGCGACGCCGCACGCCGCGTTCACCGCCTTCACGCGCGACATCGGCATCTGGTGGCAAAGCCATCCGCTGTTCCAGCTCAGCCGGCGGGGCGACGGGACGCTGCGCTTCGATCCCGCGGGCCCGGACGGCCGCCTCGTCACGCGCTTCGACGATGGCCGCGAGTGGGAAATCGGGCCGGTGCGCCACTGGCTGCCCGGCGAACGGCTCGCGTTCGGCTGGCGCCTGCCGAGCTTTCGCTGCGATCAGGCGACCGAGGTCGAAGTCCGCTTTGAAGCGGTCGGCGCCGAAACGCGCGTTACGGTCGAACATCGCGGTTGGGACAGCATCCCGCAGAAACATGTCGCGCGCCACGGCTTCGAACTGATGCTCCTCCAGCGGCGGCTGGGCGAGCATTGGCGCGGACTGCTGAAAGCGATGGCGGCGCGGATGTGAGGGCTGCTTTGGAGTGGAAAGCGGACATTCAAAAGGTTCGCTCACTTCCGTCCCCGAGATCGAGGCGTCCCTCTCGCACGATGAACCAGCGAGGCGGCCCATTACGCCGGTCAACGAAGTGCCATTGCGGTTGTCCGTCGGTCGTTGAGAAAGAGAGAAGCCGAATTTCTCCGTCGGTGGTGATTGCGACCTCGGGTAGGGTGCCAAATAGTTCGCATCGTTCAATCCTAGCGTCGCGTAACAAATTAAGCGCCGGCTCCCACAGCTCTTCTTCACTCCAGCTTCCGCATCTGATTGCTGTGCGATCCTCGATACGCCAACTCCATTCGATACCCAGCGATACTTCACCTTGAGGGTTGCCGGTGGAGCCATCCCGTCTGGTGACAGGCTCCAGCTTGCCACACTCGACGAAAATAGCAGAACCATGGCCACGCCAAACATGGCTAATTGGCAAACCGATCAGCGACGCGGCGAATGATTCAAAGGCATGGATATATGTCATAATTGACGGTCTTACCGGCTCGTGGCGACGTCCGCCATCCGTCGTTTCCGGACTTTGCGAGTTGCGATCCTCCCTGTCTCGCAGCGATGGGGAGGGGGACCGCCGCCGCAGGCGGGGGTGGAGGGGCCGCGACGTTTGCGCCATGGCCCCTCCGTCAGCGGCTCCGCCGCTGCCACCTCCCCATGCCTGCGGCACTGGGAGGAGTTTATAGCCGCTTATGCTTCCTTCCCTCATGCGCCACTGCCAACCCTCTGCCCCCATCCGAAACGCTTGCCCCCATGCGCCCAGACCGCCACATCGTCCCCATGTGCCTCCCCGCCCCCTTCACCGACTGGTTCGCCGCGCGCGGGTGGCGGCTGAGGCATCATCAGGCCGATATGCTCGCCGCAGCCGAACGCGGCGACCATGCGCTGCTCGTCGCGGCGACGGGGGCGGGCAAGACGCTTGCGGGTTTCCTGCCCAGCCTCGTCGATCTCGCCGCGCATCCCTCCGACCGGCTGCACACCCTCTATGTCTCGCCGCTCAAGGCACTGGCCGCCGACGTCGAACGCAATCTGCTCGGCCCGATCGCCGACATGGACCTCGACATCAGCGTCGAAAGCCGCAGCGGCGATACCTCCTCCGACAAAAAGGCACGCCAGCGCAGCCGCCCGCCGAATATCCTGCTGACCACCCCCGAATCGCTGTCGCTGCTGCTGTCCTACCCCGACAGTTTCACGATGTTCGCCGACCTCAAGACGGTGGTGATCGACGAGATTCACGCCTTTGCACCGGGCAAGCGCGGCGACCTGCTCAGCCTTGCCATGGCGCGGCTTCAGCATATCGCCCCCGGCCTCCGCCGCGTCGGCCTGTCGGCGACGATCGCCGACAGCGATTCGTACCGCGCCTGGCTGGCGCCGAACGCCGAGGCTGCGAGCGTCACGCTGGTCGAAGGCGAAGCGGGGGCCGATCCCGATATCCGGATCCTGCTGCCCGAAGGTGCGGTGCCCTGGGCGGGGCATTCGGGGCGCTGGGCGGTGCATCAGGTGATGGAAGAGGTGGCGCGCAACCGCACGACGATCATCTTCTGCAACACGCGCGGGCTGGCCGAGCTGATCTTTCAGGAATTGTGGAAGGTCAACGACCTCAGCTTGCCGATCGCGATCCACCACGGCAGCCTCGACCGCGAGGCGCGTCAGCGTGCCGAGGCGGCAATGGCCGAGGGGCGGCTGCGCGCGCTCGTCGCGACGTCCAGCCTCGACCTCGGGCTCGATTGGGGCGATGTCGATTGCGTGATCCAGATGGGCGCGCCCAAGGGGTCGTCGCGGCTGCTCCAGCGGATCGGGCGCGCCAACCACCGCCTCGACGAGCCGAGCAAGGCGCTGATCGTGCCCGGCAACCGCTTTGAGTATCTGGAGGCACAGGCAGCGTTGGATGCCGTCGAAGCGGGCGAGCGCGATGCCGACCGCTTTCGCCCCGGCGCGCTCGACGTGCTGGCGCAGCATGTGATGGCGATGGCGAGCGCGGCGCCGTTCCGGGAGGATCAACTGCTCGCCGAAATCCGCGCGGCGACGCCCTATGGCTGGATTGATGCAGCGCTGTTTGCTCGCCTGCTCGGCTTCGTGCGCGATGGCGGTTATGCGCTCAAAAGCTATGATCGCTTCCGCCGCCTTGCGCCCGACGGGCAGGGCGGGTGGCGCATTTCGCATCCTCGACTGGCGGCGCAGCACCGGCTCAATGCGGGGATCATCGTCGATGCGCCGACGCTCGATGTACGTTTCAAGAACGGCCGCCGCCTCGGCAGCGTCGAGGAATATTTCGCGAGCACGCTGGTCCCCGGCGACACTTTCGCCTTTGCGGGGCTCAGCCTGGAGGTCGAGGGCATCCGCGATACCGACATCCTCGTGCGCGCGACGAGCAAGCCGGCGCGCATCCCGTCCTATGTCGGCGCGCGGATGGCGCTGTCGACGCGGCTCGCCGACCGGGTGCGTGGCTTCCTTGCCGACCCGGCGAGCTGGGCACGCTTTCCGGACGATGTCCGCTTCTGGCTGGAAATGCAGGCGCTGCGCTCGGTACTGCCGCGCCGCGGGGAACTGCTCGTCGAAACCTTCCCGCACGAGGGCAATCATTATCTCGTCGCCTATCCGTTCGAGGGGTGGAACGCGCACCAGTCGCTCGGCATGCTGATCACCAAGCGGATGGAGCGCGCCGGCATGCAGCCGCTGGGCTTTGTCGCGTCGGACTATGCGCTGGCGATCTGGTCGCTCCAGCCGGTGACGCGCCCCGAAACGCTGTTCGACGCCGAAATCCTGTCGGATGAATTTGTCGAATGGGTCGAAAATTCGCACCTGCTCAAGCGCGCCTTCCGCGAGGTCGCGGTGATCGGCGGGCTGATCGAGCGCCAGCATCCGGGCAAGCGCAAGACGGGCAAGCAGGTGACCTTTTCGACCGACCTCATCTTCGATGTGCTCCGCAAATATGAACCCGACCATCTGCTGCTCGAGGCGGCGTGGGCCGATGCGCGCGAGCGGCTGACCGATGTCGCGCGGCTGGGCGACCTGCTCGACCGCGCGGCGGGGACGATGCTCCACGTTCGGCTCGACCGGATCAGCCCGCTTGCGATTCCGGTGCTCGTGCTGATCGGGCGCGAAAGCGTGGCGGGCGCCGATGTCGACGATGCGCTGCTCGGCGAACTCGCCGACACCCTCGCCGATGCTGCGATGCGCGCCGACTGAGCGCCGGGGCCGGGCACCGACTTCGCTTGCCGCACCCCGCCAAGAGGCGTAGGATGACGCAAAATATACCGAGGATGCCCGCGATGACCCACCTTTTGAGGCGGTCGATGTTCTGGACGGCGCTGTTTGTCGCACCGGTACCGGTCGGCGCCAGCCCGACAGAGGCCACCCCGCCGCCACCTGCTCCGGTGCAGGCCGAGCCACCCGCCGCACCCGAGATGGCCAGCGAGATCGTGCCGTTCATTCAGCCGTTCGACCTGGATGCGACGCGCCGCATGTCGGTGCAGGTGACGATCGGCGGCCAGGGGCCCTTTGCCTTTCTGGTCGATACCGGCGCCGAACGGACGGTGATCGCCCGCGAACTGGCGACCCGGCTCGGGCTGGTCGAAGGCGCCAGGTTGCGCATGGCGACGATCGGCGGATCGGCGACGGTGCCCAGCTTTCGCGTCGCCGCGCTGCAGATGTCGAACCTCCACCTTGCCGCGGTCGATGCGCCGGCCTTTCATGGCCGCCACATCGGGGCGGCGGGGCTGATCGGTGTCGACATGCTGGAGGAACGGCGGGTGCTGATCGATTTCCGCAAGGAGAGGATGGAGATTCGCGAAACGCGGCGGCGGGCGCCGCCGATCATCAACGACGACGACGCGATCATCGTGACGGCGCGCAATTCGGCGGGGCGTCTGATCCTGTCCGACGCGCGGTTAAGCGGCCGGCGCATCGATGTGATCGTCGATACCGGCGCACAGACCAGCGTCGGCAATCTGGCGCTGCAAAAATTGGTCACGGAGCGGCGCGCCAACCGGTTTCCCTTTGTCGCGACCGAATTGACCGCCGTGACGGGCGAGGACGTCCCCGCCTTGCGCACCACGATCAAACGCATCGTCATCAACGGCATGGACGTCAATGACCTGAACGTCAGCTTTGCCGACAGCCAGGCCTTTCGCGTCCTGGGGCTGAGCGAACGGCCGGCGCTGCTGCTGGGGATGGATGCGCTGTCGCTGTTCGACCGGATCGAGATCGATTTCCCGAACAAGCGCGTGGTGTTCGACCTGCCCGACGCGGCGCAACGTCCGACCGTGCCGCGGTTCGCCGCCAATATCGCGGGTGACGGCGGATAGTGCGCTTGCCGCACTGGCAAGCCCTTGCCATAGCGGCGCCATGTCGGTCGCTCCGATCTTCTCCTTTGCCGGTCAGGAATTCCGGATGCTGGCCGACCGCGCGCTGTTCTGGCCGCGGCACCGCGTCCTGATCGTCGCCGACCTGCATCTGGAAAAAGCCAGCTGGTACGCGGCGTCGGGACAGCATCTGCCGCCCTATGACAGCCATGACACGCTAGACCGGCTGGCACGGCTGGTCGCCGAAACGGACGCGCGGGCCGTGTGGTGCCTCGGCGACAGTTTCCATGACCGCGACGCGGCGCGGCGGATCGCGCCCGCGGTGGCCGCGCGGCTGCATGGTCTCGCGGCGGCGACCCGGCTGCTGTGGATCGCGGGCAATCACGACGGGCTGAGCGGCGGTGCCTGGGGGGGCGACATCGCCGACGAACATGTCGCCGACGGCATCGTGTTCCGGCACCAGAGCCGGCCGGGCGAAACACGCAGCGAAATATCGGGCCATTTTCACCCCAAGCTGCGCACGAACGTCCGCGGCCGCCATCTGTCGCGCCCCTGTTTTGTCGGCGACGCGCAGCGGTTGATTCTGCCCGCCTTTGGCAGCCTGACCGGCGGAATCGTGGTCGACGATGCGGTGATCGCCGAAAATTTTTCCGGCGCCTATCAGGCGATGCTGGTCGCCGGAGGTCGTCGTCTGTGTTTTCCCTGCCCGGGCCGGCTGCGCGATGACGCTACGGCAAGCCTCCTCTTGCGCCGGGGCGCCGCGTCGGAGGGCGTTCGATAGCGCCCTGCGGCGCTGTGGCGAAAAAACATCACCCCGGCAAAAACGACGCAATTACGTGCGTTTCGCTGGATCATCGGCGCAATTCGATTATGTTCCGCGCGCAACGAGAATAATGAAATGTTGAGAGGAGTGCCCGATATGAAATCATCTTCCCTTCGTGCTGCCCGCTTGCTGCGCACCAGCGCGCTTGGCGTGTCGCTCGCCGTCGCCGCCGTGTCGGCGCCCGCCTTTGCCCAGGACGCTGCCGACACCGCCGCCGATGACGGCAACAGCGACATCGTCGTCACCGCACAGGGCCGCGCCCAGCGGCTGGCCGACGTGCCGGTCGCCATTTCGGCGGTCAACGCCGAAACGCTGCAGAACAGCGGCGCCAACGACATCCGCCAGCTGAACCAGGTGGCGCCCTCGCTGCTCGTCTCGTCGACCGGCTCGGAAGCCAATGGCTCGGCGCGTATCCGCGGCATCGGCACAGTCGGCGACAACCCCGGTCTCGAAAGCTCGGTCCCGGTGTTCATCGACGGCGTTTACCGGTCGCGTTCGGGCATCGGCCTCAACGAGCTCGGCGAAATCGACCGCGTCGAAGTGCAGCGCGGCCCGCAGGGCACGCTCGGCGGCCGCAACTCGTCCGCCGGTCTGATCAGCATCTATTCCAAAAAGCCGAGCTTCACCTTTGGCGCCACGGGCGAAGTGACCTATGGCAATTACGACTTCTGGCGCCTGGGCGGCAGCGTCACCGGACCGCTCGGCGACACGCTGGCGGCGCGGATCGACGGGGTCTGGGTCAAGCGCGACGGTTTCTATCGCGACACCACGAACAACACCGACGTCAACGACCGCAATCGGTATTTCCTGCGCGGCCAGTTGCTGTTCGAACCGACCGACGCGCTGTCGATCCGACTGATCGCCGATTATACCTATCGCGACGAGAAATGCTGCGCGGCGACCTATATCGACAACAGCGTCAACCCGTATATCGGCGATCTCAACAACCCGTCGACGCCGCTGACGCCGCTCCAGCCCAACGGCAACAACATCATCAACGTGTTGCGCGACCTCGGCCAGCCGCTGTCGGCGTTGAACCAGGGCTATGGCCGCGCGATTTCGGTCAGCCCGGGCCGCAGCTTCGCCGGCGAAACCAAGGATTATGGCTTCTCGGGCCAGATCGACTATGATTTCGGCGGTGCGACGCTGACTTCGATCACCGGCTATCGCCAATATCGGTCGAGCCAGGCGTCGGACACCGACTATGGATCGGTCGATATCCTTTATCGCGCACCAAGCGACGACGCCTATCGCCAGTTCCACACCTTCACGCAGGAACTGCGCCTCAATGGCGAAGCTTTCGATGGCAAGCTCGACTGGCTGATCGGCGGCTTCTACGCCAATGAAAAGCTGACCGTGCGCGACAATCTGCGCTTCGGCAATCAATATGGCCGCTTCGCAACGTGCCGCCTGATTTCGGGCGGTGGCTTGGCCGGTCTCTATTCGCCGACCAGCCCGTCGTGCATCATTCCCGGCGTCGGCCCGGCAACGATCACCGGCGCCTTTGGTGCGGCGGCTCCCGCGATCCTCGGTGCGCTCACCGCACTCGACGGCATCAACGATCGTGGCAGCACCAACGACCGCTATTTCCAGAACGGTACCAACTGGGCGTTGTTCACGCACAATATCATACACATCACCGACAAGCTCGATCTGACGCTGGGCGCGCGCTACACGAACGACAAAAAGAAGTTCAGTGCGACCTTTGGCAACGACAACACCGGCTGTACGACGGTGCAGGGTCTGGTCGGCGGCTTTACCGGCGTTCCGGCGCTTGCGGCGGTGACGCAAGGCCTGATCGGGCTTGCCTGTCAGGGCAATTCGACGGCCGAACTGAACGGTGTGTCGATCCGCGACAAGCGTAGCGAAGACGAATGGACCGGCACCGCGATCCTGTCGTACAAGCCCACCGACGACCTGCTGCTCTACGCCAGCTTCGCGCGCGGCTACAAGGCGGGCGGGTTCAACCTCGACCGTTCGGCGCTCAAGCCGCCGCTGGTGACTTTCGCTTCGGTCGGCGGCGCGCAGGCGCTGGTCGGCAATCTGCAGTTCGACCCCGAAAAGGTCGACAGCTACGAACTGGGTGCCAAATACTCGACCGGTCCGTTCAGCCTGGGTCTGTCGCTGTTCCGGTCCGATTTCCGGAACTTCCAGCTCAATACCTTCAACGGCACGGTCTTCCTGGTCCAGAATATCAATGGCTGTAAGGCCGATCTGGGCGGCGCCGACCGCGACACCAGCGCCGCTACGGGTGCCTGTGCAGCGGATAATGTCAGCTGGGGCGTGCGGGCCGAGGGTGTCGAGATCGAGGCATCGCTGGTTCCGGCGCGCAATTTCCGGATGGCGGCCGGCCTCACCTATGCGAACACCAGCTATCGCAACAATCTGGTCGGCACGCGCCTCGGCGCGCCGCTCGACCCGGCGCTGCGCAAACTGCCCGGCGACAATCTGTCGAACGCGCCCGAACTGGTCGCGACCGGCAGCGTCACCTGGACCCCCGAACTCGGCAGCAGCGGCCTGACCGGCCTGGTTTATATCGATGGTCGCATGACCAGCGATTACAACACCGGTTCGGACCTGTTCCCGCAGAAGGAACAGGATGGCTATGCGCTGTTCAACGCCCGCGTCGGTATTCGCGGTCGCGACGAGAAATGGGGCATCGAAGTCTGGGCGCAGAACCTGTTCAACAAACAATATGCCCAGGTTGCGTTCAACTCGCCGTTCCAGGCGGGCACGACGGCAG
>VFQQ010004399.1_pt1 | contig 12486 bp, 24 predicted proteins | sample 3512341 | NCBI WGS metagenome assembly VFQQ01 (sample SAMN10412373, study PRJNA504923) | tailings metagenome | isolation source: Relicate 2 Philex TSF1 revegetated site | place: Philippines: Tuba, Benguet | collected 2017-08-29 | reverse complement strand
CCCCCTGCATTTTGCATAGCATCCAAACCACACCCGTGCTTGCCCGTGTCCGGTCACTTAAGTCAGCGCAGGCCCCTCTGTGATACCTGTGCCACAACACCACTGGCTGCCCAAAACTGAGGTTACAGGAGGGGGGCAGTTCGTCTGCATGCGCCGTGCACAGAAGGCAGCGGGCTGCGGCAGGGTGGTATGTGTGTATGTGTGTATCCATCGGGCATCGGTATGTGTGCGGGTTCAGTTTTGCGAGCATGCATGGCATCACTCTTGGGGGGGATCAACGTTGCAGCATGGGGGCAGGCGCATGAGCAGGGGCGCTCAGGCAGCAGAAAACTTGCTGCAGGGCCGCCTGCTCAGCGGCAGCCCCACAATCAGCGAGCAGGAGCAAGCAGCACAGGCATCAGATTTCGACTGTCGCACGCGCTGCAGCCACAGGGCAGTAGGGCAGCAGAGTGTGCGGCGGCCGCAGCAACAGAGTCTCTTGTCATCAAGGTTGGCTGGGGGCAGCGCCGCCCTCCCGCAGCGCGGCAGCAGCGCCGTCGCCGCATCGGTTGGCGCGCAGCGCCTGTCTGCCGCCAGGCCAGCGGTGGTGATTCCAGCAGTGGGGTCCTCAACTGACCAAAGGCCATCACTTGCCCATGGCAATGATGATGTCCTGCGGGTGGTGGCAACACACAGGGCAGGAGATCGTGAGAGAAAGGCAAGCATGCAGGTGATCGGAGCGTTGGCTATGTTGCTGCTGACGCTTCCCAGCACTCGCTGCATGCCCCACTTGGAGCACGTTGCCTAGGCCACAAGCCACAAACCCAGCCAAAACCTGCCCACCTGGGCAGGCAGGGTGAGGAAGTCGTGCAGCTCGCGGCCGCAGCACATGAGCTTGGTGAGGAAGGCGGCGTCCAGGTACTCGCCCGCAGCAAACCTGGAGGGTAAAGGGAAACAAAGAACCAGCAGTGAGTGCAGTGAGCAGGTAGGTATGCCGCAGGTGTAATGAACGGAGTGTGGTGCAGTATGGCAGCCTTGATGCTGGAAGCAATAGACATCTCGATCCTGCCAACATTCATTCCAAGGTGAAAGCAGCTGCAAGCAGTGCACGATGAGAGGTCCCCAAACAGCCTTAGCACAAGCAGTGTCGACTCACTTCTCGGTGCCCAGCTGCTTCTGCAGCGCCTCCACCTCTTCCTCAATCACCTGCCGCACCATCTCTGCATGATGAGATGGATGGATGATGATGAGACAGAGTTTGGGTGCATTGTGTGATGATTGACCAGTGGTGACAGCGGCGAGTGCAGCAAGACAAGAGTGCCGGGCCTGGGCCTTTGCATTCTAAAATCCGGCCTCCGCTGCAGCCCAGCACCTTCACAGCAGGCACAGCAGGCACAGCGTGATGCAGCCCAACGCAGCACAGCGCAGCAGGCACAGCGCAGCGCACCCGCCGTGACCGTCTTGCCGCAGTCCAGCTTGGCACCGTACCGCACCCACTGCCACACCTGCAGTTAGAAGAGGCAGGGAGGCAGCCCGGCGCAGCAAGTCAGCACAGTTGATAATGAGAAGGAAGGACGCCAGCGAAGGGCAGCAGTGCAGCACAGCATATCAGCAGCACTGCCCATGCAACGGACCCGCCCGCTGCTCAATACAATACAGCGCAGCACGGCACGCACCTGCGCGCGAGAGATCTCAGCGGTGGCCGCGTCCTCCATGAGGTTGTGGAGCGGCACGCAGCCGGTGCCGCCGATCCAAGCCGCCTGGCAATTGGCGAAGTGAAGAAGGCGAGGTGGGCGGTTAGCAGCGCTGCACTGCGTAGCCAAGCCACCGCCATGTGCACGCTCACATGCGCAGCTGCGCAGCTGCAGCAGCCCGCATACGCACGCATGGCCCCGTCTGTTGCTACCGGCCAGCCCATTCCATGCGACCCTCACGATGTACAGGCTGCACACAGATACTGCTGTTCCCAGCGCAAAGCAACCAGGCCAATCGTTGTCCACTCACCATGTACAGGATGCACACGTTGATGTTGTTGCGCAGCGTGGCCTCCGTCTTGGGTCCCTCAGGCACCTGCAGATTGTGAAAAGCGCCAGCTTCTCAGTACACACAACAACACATTAACACATGCGCATGGGTCCTGCAGTCGTCGCCTTGCGCAGAAGACGGATGCAACAGCCGGCCAGCTACCAGCAGGCCAGCTAGCCCGACAGCCAGGGCAGCACTGCCATTTGCACTCACCAGCAGCAGCGCCGTTCGGGCTAGCAAATGCAAGCCCAACTGGAAGCAATGACACTGAAGAGCGCACTCACCAGCAGCAGCGCCTCGGCGTCGGGCTGCACGTCGTCGCGCTGGCGGTCAATCTGGTTGGGCGTCTTCATGTGCTCGTCAAACACCTGCAGATTAGTAATTGGGGCAAAGGTAAGTTGAAATTTGTCTGCAGTGATCAGCCTGGTTGGGCGTCTTCATGTACTCGTCATTATGTGCTCGTCAAACACCTGGAGGCGTGAAATTGCAGGAGAGGACATTTTGACATGGTGCGGGGAAACGGGCTGTGCCATGGCAACATGGCACAGCCCAGATTTTAGCCAAGTTCATCTGTCGCCTCACCTCCTTGGCAATGGGGATGAGGGCGGGGTGCGCCACCCAGGTGCCGTCATGGCCATCCTTGACCTCCCGCAGCTTGTCCGCCCGCACCTTCTCCATCACAGCCTGCAATCAAATAATCAGTGCAAACACGGTGAGTGGAAAGGAAAGCACAGCATGCAAGAGGCGAGTAAAGCTTAGTAGCTTGTCCGCCCGCACCTTCTCCATCACAGCCTGCAATCAAATAATCAGTGCAAACACGGTGAGTGGAAAGGAAAGCACAGCATGCAAGAGGCGAGTAAAGCTTAGTAGCTTGTCCGCCCGCACCTTCTCCATCACCGCCTGCAAACAATTGATTGCAGTGCACATTCGGTGAGTGGAAAGGAAAGCACAGCATGCAAGAGGCGAGTAAAGCTTAGTAGCTTGTCCGCCCGCACCTTCTCCATCACCGCCTGCAGCAGTCAAAGTAAGTAGGGCAAACAGACGCAAGATAAGCATGGTTGATGCGGCAGGAAGGTTCTCCATCACCGCCTGCAGCAGCTGAGGATTAAGTGGGAAGGTAAGCAAGTCCGCAACACGTGACGGCAACAGCTGCATTAAACAGCGGCTTAGTCGCTCGGCAGCGCATACATGACCCTCACATTCGGCGACATGCAAACTGCACGAGCAAACCACCCTGCACTCACGTTATTGGCGGCCTCGTCGCCCTTGATGGGGATGACCGCGCTCATGCCTCCCATGGCGAAGCAGCCGCGCTTGTGGCACGTCTTCACCACCAGCTGCAGCAAATCATGGGCAGCAGCAGGTGCGTGCGGTTGGTTGGTCAGCGCAGGCATGGCAGCCAGATGCGGAAGCAGCAGCAAGGGGAAGGCGCGCTGCCATGGTGGGCCGCCATTCCAACATGCAACTTCCCCCCAACCACACAATCCTCCCGCCACCTGCATGCAGGCGCACAACAGCGTATCCATGGCGCACAATCATTCACTGCAACAGCAGCTGCATGCCTGCCCACCTGCGTGTAGGCGCGCATGAAAGGCATCTCCATGACAAAGGCGCATTGAACGCAATAGCAGCAGCAGCGATAACCAAGCAACCCCCTCCCCACCTGCGTGTAGGCGCGCATGAAGGGCATCTCCATGGTGAGGAAGCTGCGGTCCGGCATCACGCGGCTGCACAAGAATGCGGAGTTTCTCAGTTAGAAATCTATCATCTTTGGCAGTCAGAGCCGCCGCACGTGGTGCTAGCACATGCCACCTGGGCAGTGTAGCCAATACGAGCCGGCCACCTGGGCAGACACTCTGCCAGCAATGCCTGCTGTGCACCCTTGTGCCAAGCTCACTTGGGGTCGTTGCGCATGGTCTTGATGAAGGAGAACATGTAGTCCCAGCGCCCGCAGTTCAGGCCTGCAGTATGTGTGCGGTAAAAACAGGCAGGGTGGTGGTGGGCTGGCGCACGACCAGTGCACCTCATAAGCCCTTCGTAAACATCCACCAAGTGTCTAATTGGAATGAAGATGTACACAACCCACCGGCCATGTGGTCGCGCAGCTCGTAGATGAACTCGTCCATCTCAAAGGCGGCGGGCAGCGTCTCGATCAGGCAGGTGGCCTTGATCGTGCCTGTGGGTGAGGAAGAGGAATGACGGTGCATAAATGCCAGCAACCTGCAGCAGCAGCAGCGCCTCCAGCGGCCATCCAGCCAGTTGCCATGCATGCACTGATCATTCACATGCTCAACCAAAGCAGCTCACCGTTGGGGATGCCCAGCGCCTTCTGCGCGTCCACAAAGATTTCGTTCCACAGCCGGCACTCCAGGTGGCTCTGCATCTTGGGCTGCAGAAGAGGGGAGAGAACAAGAGGGGTCGTGATCAGCGTGGCCGGCAAATGTGGCGGAACATGCCACCATTGTGTGGACGGCCGGCACTCCAGGTGACTCTGCATCTTGGGCTGCGGCAGGGGAGGAGAGCAGGCTGGGAGGGCTGGTGAGCAGGCAAGCGCCAGCAGGTAGCGGCAGGGACGGTGAGCGACAGCCGCTGCATGCTCCACTTGTTTCTGCTAGTGAAGGTGAAGTGCCGGCACCCAGCTCACCAGGTAGAAGTAGGGGCCATTGCCGTTGGCCAGCAGCTGCTTGGCGTTGTGGAAGAAGTAGAGCGCAAAGTCAAAGATGGCGCCTGCACGGGGATGGAAGTGAAAGCAGGTGAGAAGGGAAGCACACGGCAGGGGGCACAGTGGAGCGCCACGGTCAAGCAGATCCGCCGGCACAAAATAGCAGGACTACAACGACGCAACGATCCCGAATTCATAGAAATGCGCCGCTTACCGGGCACGGCCTGGCCATCAACCAGCACGTGGTGCTCCCACAGGTGCCAGCCGCGGGGGCGGCACACCATGATGGCGCGCTTGCCCTGCCACAGGCAGGGGAGGGGGGAGGCAGTTTGGATGGGGCGACTCGGTTTTGATTTGCGGGCCACAATAGCCACGCGGACACTGCCTTGCAAACGACGGCATTGGCGGGGCAAGCGGGAGCAGCTTGCAAGCCGTGTTCAGCCCGGCATCGGGGCGGCGGCATTGTGGGAGAGCTCACCTCCTTGAGCGCATACTTCTTGCCGGTGTTGGGGTCCTCGTAGCTCACGGTGCCGCGCACAGCGTCACGCAAGCTGATCTGCAGAGTACAGGCGGAGGATAGAGGCAACTTAGTCAGCAGCAGGAGCAGCGCCTCGGCTGCGCACAGGAAATGGACGGCCAAACTGGCCAGGCATTAGCACGTCCTGCAACCTCCGCCCTGCCTGCAGCCGCCACACACAACCCCGCCCGCACCTGGCCCTGCACCATATTGTCCCAGGTGGGGCAGTTGGAGTCCTCAAAGTCGGGCATGTACACGTTGGCGCCGCTGCGGGGCAGAGAAGACCAGAGAGGCAGACGCTTTGCAGCACTTGCACCTGGCCGGTCGACAGAGCTCGCCCGTGACTGGACGTGGCATGGCCAAAGCAAGGCGATGCTTCCGGAGCCATTAACGCCCGCTGAAACCTCAATCGAGTCTCCTAGGCGAGACAAAACAGCCGCTCGCCCCACCTGTTGAGCGCATTGATCACCATCTTGCGGTCAGTGGGACCAGTGATCTCCACGCGCCGGTCCTGCGGAGGCAGGGCGGGCAGCTCAGAGCTGGTGACGGCCTTCACACAGCAGGCGGCGGGCACACGTGGCTGCCGCCTGGCTTGATGGGCAGCTGCCCCTGCAATCCAAGCGCACGAAATATGTCCTCCTTGTCCGCTTGCCCATCCTGCTGGCACCCACCTGGAAGTCGGCGGGCAGAGGTGCCACCTTCCAGTCGCCCTCGCGGACCTGCAGACAGGCAAGTCAGCAACAGCCGCTGGTAAGCAAGGCACTCCCTTACAAGTTGAAGCGTACCACATCGTTCAGCAGCATGGCAAAACTGCGAAACCGGCTTGGGTCTCCAGCAGGACTGCGATCTCCGGCGTCAAGGTGCGCCTGCTACTCATGCAACAACCACCCTGCCACACTAAACTAAAAGCATTCGCACCTTCTTGGTCTCCGGCAGGAACACAGGCTTCTCGCCGGCGTCAAACCGCGCCTGCTGCTCGCGCCGCCGCTCCAGCAGCTGAGTCACGCGCCCGCTGTACTTGCGGGACAGCTTGGCCAGGAAGTCGAGGGCATCCCTGGGCAATAGAAATTGGAAGAAGGATGAATGGGATGAATGCGTGAAATGGGGGCCAACGCATGGCCAGCATGTGCACACTGCGCCTGCATTGGGCACCTGCCGACCGCCATCGGCAGCCCCACGAGGCACCCAGCCGCCCCAGCAGCAGCAGCGAGCCAGGCCTCACTTGGACAGGATCTCCTCATAGCCGGGCTTGATCTCCGCCAGGATCTCCATGCCCTTGGGGATAGCACCCTGCGGCAGCAACAGCCGTGCAGTGCAGGTTTGTCAGCCCGGGAGGGCGGCGGCCTTGGCGGCGGCTGGCGGCGCCGGCCCAGCGGCGGGCAGGCGCCGGGAAGGCACCCGCTGGTGCCGGCGCGCTGCAACCCTAAGCCAGGGGCCCAGGAGACTGCCGAAACTGCCGGGGCGAGGACCGTCCAACACAGCTGTAGTCATCGCGCCGCCCCGGCAGTGCACCGCCTGTGCCCACCTCGCTCGAGGAAGCACCGCCCATGGTGACGACGGCTGGGAGGCTGCTGACGGCGGTGGGACGAGTAGGGAGAGGCCTGTCGGGCGCTGGGCGCCGGCAGGTCTTGACCAAACGGAGCGGGGACGCCTGGGGCCGAACCGAGCAGCTGGGGATGCGGGCCGGGAGCCAGGACGTCGCGATCACCACCTGCATTTGGTGCCGGTGCAGGGGGGCTGCCCAAATTTGGCCATGCGGGTGCAAGAGCGCAGCACCCAGCACGGGCGACCACTCTCTGCCGGGGCGCGCTGTGCCAGTGCAGACCCGATGAACGTCTTGAGGACTGTCTCAATTGCACTTCTGGCTGCATGGGCGGCCGCTGCGCGCCCTCCTAAGTGCAGCACCTCTGCTCGCGGCGCCCAGCCCTCTCGGACGCGCTACCAGACGTCCGCATTGCAAGCATCGATCGATGCCTGCAGCTCCAGGTGCGGCCGACCCGGTGCTGCAGCCCTGGGCGCCCACCGCCTGCCGCCGCCGCCGCTGCCGCCACTGCCACTTGCCGCCGCCGCCGCTCACCCTTGCCGTGCCACCTGTTTGCAGCTGCGACACCGTGGTTGTGGAGCTTTCCTCACTGCATCGCTGCTTCTGACCGGTTGTGTGCACCCGCGGCTGCCTGAAGGCGTGAGTCTGCTGGCCGGCGACAGGGCGCCGCCGGCCGAGCCTGCTGACGAGGCGGCCCGCCTGCCGGCGGCTTATTCGCATCGCTAATGCCTTCCGCCCGGCTAGAGTTTAACGTTGAGACTCGCTCAGCGTGGCACAGCTGTCTGCACTGAGCCTCATGCAGCAGTGCAGCCGCCGTTGACTAGCTTCTGCACCGACCAAACACCCGTCATGTTTCCGCTTCTCCCGCCCGCCCTGCATGCCGGCGGCGGTGCAGCCCAGCCAGACTGGCACCTGCTGTGCTCCCAAAACTGCAGACGCTGCACACTGAGCGACGGCAGCAGGATGGATGGCCGTGCGCAGCGCTGCGCAGCGCTGCATGCTGCCGCAGGCGCAGCGGGCGTAGCACTCACCGCCGGCGGCAGGCTGGGCAGGCGGCGGGCGCAAGGCGGATAGTAGCCCCTCGACCCCTTGTCGGCTGCATGGAGGCAGTCATATCTGGCCTTGTTGTTCCGGCGCAGCCTTCCCTGCACTGTTCTGCCTCATCGGGTGGGGTAGCCAAGCACCATGTCTGATGCCCCACGACGAACCATCGCATGTGCCCCATTCCGCAAGGGCAGCCCGGGGGCTGCGCAGCATGCCATCTATGCAGCCAGCCACGCAAAGAGCGAGGAGGAGCAAGAGGCAGCTATTAGCTGAGCAGCCTGCTACTGGCTGTACAGACAGTTTCCAACCAGCATTGGGAAGCATAGATCCAGCTGCATTTGGATTGCATGTGAATGCCGGTGAATTGCGCGCTGCGTGCGGCCAGCCTCCCGTGCGGTACGGTGAAGCTGAAAGCCAACACTCTGGGGCTCCAGCGAGTTGCAGCCAAGATAAAGCTTCATCGCGCATCACTGGGGCGCCAAGGTAGCCTCGCTGGCCCCAATTCGCAAACGCGGCGGCCAAGTCCCGCCCGAGGTTCTCCGATCCGCGGCAATTATCGCCGCCGCCATGCGTGCAATCGGCATCATTGCGCTGGTGAGGCCCGCAGCACGCGGCGGAGCGCCTGCTTGCCGGCTGGACTGTGTGCAATGGGCATTGCTTTGCCTTGCGCGGAATGCGCAGCAACGGTGCGCAGCGCCCATTCGCGTTCAATTACAAATCGGTGTGCAGGTCATCTTGGCAGCCACGGGGCTTGACGCCGCCCGCCCGTCTGGCCAAGGCGCCGCCAAGTGAGGCGCCGCCGACCTGCCGTGCATCGCCAGCGCCTGTGCTATCCTTTCACTATCATTCGATGCGGCAGCTACCTGCATGATCCGGCAGCTGCCTCATCCGAAACTGCTCCACTATGCCGAGGCCAATCAATCTGCCCCATACCAGCAGGCGGCGTCATGTGTTGGAGCTCGAGACGTCCGCTGCCACCCAGGTGCCTGCCCACAAAGTGGCCACCAGAGGCTTCAGAGATTGCTTGGATGGGGCTGCTCAGAATGCCAAAGAGGTGGGCGCCACTGTGGTACTTTTTATTCAGAATGCTGGCTGCCGCTCAGATCCTAATACCCCGTGTGTTAACTTTGCTGGCACAAAGACTACCCCCAAGGGGGTGGGTCGGAAGCTGACTGGTTATTAAGCGCACCGGCTAGCAGTTAAGGGCACCAGCAGGCTCCACTCCACGGGGCAGCGGCAGTCCCACATGCTGAATGACTGCGCCACTACTATGACCCAATTGGTGCTGTGCTGCAGGCGATAACCGAAAATATGTGCATGCACGGGCGCTTCTGTGGCCGAGAATGTAGCGGAGTGGTGGACGGCCAGCCGGACAAGCCCAAGGCCCCCCCAATGGATGAGCTGGACCGCGCTTGCTTCTTCCACGACAAATGCCTTACGAAAGAAAATCGGGGAACCTGCGCCGGCTGCCACTGCAACGCACAGCTCGATGCCGTGGCCAACAAGGTGCGAGGCAACTTTTTCGGTGTGCTTGTTCATTCTCTGCTCGTGCCTATCATGCAAGGTGGACACCCTAAACGTGAACACATTGCTCCCCACTGTCACAGATTTGGAAGGAGGGCAGTGCGGCAGAGCGCTGCGGCTGCAACCTCTTCGACAAAACCTGCTCCGACTATACGAAAGATGCGTATTATGTGCATTTATACGCTACATTATACGAAACTTCTACCAACTGTGGGCGCCCAGAAGACTGTCCCGACTCGCCCGTGGGAGACCAGTGCCGCGCCAGCCTGATGTACGAAACCGACCTGAACGGCGGCACTCTCCAAGACGTCTCTGTGAACGATTGGGCCGAATGTTGCGACGTGTGCTCCAACGACCCCGACTGCCGTGCCTGGTGCGCAGAGGGGGAGGGAACATCAAGTGTGCATGCGGGCAGCGCCGCGTTATAGGCGTTGACAGCGCTCAGCTCTCGGCGTCTTCAACCAACGCCCAAGGGCGTATCACGTTCTTTCTGTCTTTCTTGCATGCAGGCAGCGCCGCACTCGCCGGCCTGCCTGCCACCCAGCAACGGGCGCATCCATTTACTGTTCCTTACAAAGTTCCTGTGATTTATGGTTGCTACCGCAGGACGTACAGCATTGGCATCTGCAGCCTGAAAGACAGCAGCGGCTGGACCGCTGAGGCACTCGAGGGTTACATGTCCGGCCTGTCTCTGAGCACCCCGCTGTAGCGGCGGTGCGGGTGTTGGCGGCCAGCCTGCAACATCCACACGGCATGCACGCATGGCGCTTTCAGCAACTGTTCAAATTTCAGCGCAGCACTTCCTGCGTCCCCCAAGCGTGCACACACTCAGCTTGCTTGCTCCAGTTTCCCCCATTCATTGCCTTTGTCTTGGCGCTGCACACTCAAATCCATGGCAAATTCACACGACTGGCCTCGTCGCCCGACCTTCCCCCTGTCCACCCTCCCCTGATCCTGATTCTGCATTCAGCCTGAGCGGCAGCGCTGCCGCTCTGAGTTGCACAGCCGGCCGGCCAGCCGGTCGTGCAACCCGCTGCACTCCCCCCTCTGCATTTCATTTTATCAGCATGCACGTGACAACCTTAGTCCAGCCTGCATTAATATTCATGGGAAGTGGGTCTCTCCTGTAAGGCCACACTGGGAGGTTAACTCAGCTGAGCCGAGAAGGCGCACATGCATTGCCCTGCACCACCATCAGCAGGCGAGGCGGGGGCCGGCCCATGCATCACACCAGCTGCGTCCCTTCGCTCGTTCACTCGATGGTGCTCTTCAAAAAGGTCTTGATTGCACTTCTGGCTGCATGGGCGGCCGCTGCGAGGCCCCCTGAGTGCCGCACCTCTGCTCACGGCGCCCAGCCCTCTCGGACGCACTACCAGACGGCAGAGTTGCAAGCAGCTATCGATGCCTGCAGCGCCAGGTGCGGCCGATCCGCTGCTGCGGTCCTGAGTGCCGACCGCCGACCGCCACCGCCGCCGCCGCTCATTCCCCTGCAGCTGCGGCACCGTGGTCATGGACGTCCCTGGCGCATACCTCACTGCCTCCCTGCTCCTGACGGGCTGCGTGCACCTGCGGCTGCCTGAAAACGTGACCCTGTTGGCGGGTGACAGGGTGCGCCGGCCGGGCCTGGCGGTGCAATGACTAGCCTGCCGGCAGATCATGCCTTCCGCCCTCCTGGCTTTGCATGCCAAAGCACTCATAAATGGAATGCTTGCTGCGCCGAGCCTCGCACAGCGGTGCACCCAACACTTTGCTGCTTACCGCACTGCATTTGTCACCTGCATGGTTCCGCTGCTCCTGCCCCAATGACCGCTATGCAGCGAGAGGACTATGGTGCCACCCAGCCAGACTGGTACCTGCTGCGGTTCCACAACTGCACCAACTGCAGCCTGAGCGGCGGCGGCAGGGTGGATGGCCGTGCGCAGCGCTGGGTGCTGCCGCAGGCGCAGCGGGCGCAGGATGCACAGCAGGCGGCAGGCTGGGCAGGCAGCGGACGCAAGGCGGTTCGCAACTGGGACGATCCGTCCTGTGCCAAGCCAGAGGAGTGCAGGTGAGGTGCTGCCGATGGTTTCGAATGCGCCGCGGCAAGCAGCCTGCAGGCTTTGCATGTGCATGCTAGCCGCATCCCACAAAGCTCTGCAGCTGGAGCAGCGCCAGCAGGAGTGTGTCTCTTCTCACCTTGTCGGTGCAGGCCGCGGCTGGTGGGCGTGGTTGACTCGACGAATGTGACCATCAGCGGAGTGCGGCTGCGAGGTGGGCAGCACCAGCAGCGGTGCAGCGCCGCGTGTGCCAGGTGGCGAGGCGGCACAGCGCGCTTGGCGATAGCAAGGCGCTGCACAGCATGTGGCACCTGCGACGCTGGCGCAGCTCTGCTGCTGCTGCTGCTGCTGCCACTGCCGCTGCCGCTGCTACCCGCCCACTGCTGGACACCGCAAATGACTCAGTATCTGCCTTGATGCCATGCATGCAGATCCGGTGTATTGGTGCCTGCACGTGCTGCGCAGCCAGCAGGTGCATGTTTCGCAGCTGAGCATTCGCGGCGACTGGGACATACCCAACAACGATGGCAAGTGTTTGTCTTTGTGGCAGTGAAGTGTAGTGGTTTCTGGGATGGTGCCACCTCCAGCATCGCAGCCCTGCGGGTAGCGCAGCACTGCTGGCACGGCATGCCTGCACTTGCATAGCGGCTTGTGTGCACATATGTCTGCTTGCTGTGCGTGCTTGCTTGCTGCCTTGGTGATGGCGGCGCCTGATGCCGATGCACTGTTGCTCAAGCATGCTATGCCCTGCTGGTGCAGGCATCGACATTGATGGCAGCCGGCATGTGGGCTTGCGGGATGTGGAAGTGGACACCGCTGATGATGCCATTTGCCTCAAGACCACCACACCAGGCTGGCCGCTGGAGCATGTGACCGTCAGCGACTGCAGGTGGGTCGCAGAGTGGGTGGCGGCTCTCCTTTAGGGGCCATCACCTGGCAGGTTGGGAGAGACGTTCACGTGATGGTGTGGCCACGTGCCCGCCGCTTGCTGGCAGCTGAGCGCCACACGTGCGCTGCACCGAGGGTAAGGTGCCCCCGCTCTCCTGATCTGACTGCAACCACGGCACATGTGACCCACCACAGACTGCGCTCCCGCTCATCGGCCGTCAAGCTGGGCAGCGAGAGCGTGGCAGACATGCGCCACATCAGCTTTGCG
>VFQQ010004398.1_pt1 | contig 12488 bp, 19 predicted proteins | sample 3512341 | NCBI WGS metagenome assembly VFQQ01 (sample SAMN10412373, study PRJNA504923) | tailings metagenome | isolation source: Relicate 2 Philex TSF1 revegetated site | place: Philippines: Tuba, Benguet | collected 2017-08-29 | reverse complement strand
CTCGGCAGCAGCAGCGGCGGCAGCGACAGCAGCAAAGCCGGGCGGCAAGCGCAGCCGCTGGGATAGCTCAGCACCAATCGAAACGTGAGTGGTGCTTGGCTGCTTGCTGTCCAAGGCTGGATGCTGCTGCTGCTGCTGCCGGTGCTGCTGCCGCCGCCGCCGGTGCGGTGCTGCTGCCGCCAGGCAGCGCGCTCTGCTGCCGTTTCCCACCCCGCTTGCAATTCACAGATGCACATGTTGTTCCATTGCCTTGATGCTGCAGCAAGAAGGCCAAGCCTGCTTCGGAGTGGGACGCTGTGGAGGCGACCCCAGCTGTCAACCGCTGGGACGCCACGCCCGGCCAGGTACGGGACAGCACTTGCGTGGGGGACGGGTGTGGCTGCAAAGTGCAAACCTGCCTGTGATGCAGCGCAGAGCATGCATCAGCTAATGCACCAGCAACAGCACCCGTGTGTGGGGATGGAGGCTGCGCCCCTGCATGTGGCCTGCAGCTGCGTGCAGCCTGGATCAATGGATCAGCTGACGGAACGCTCGCCTTACCGCCCCACCCTGCTGCCAAGCAGGCCCCGTCTGAGACGCCCGGCCGCATCTGGAGCGGCGGCGATGCCACGCCAGCAGGCGGCAGCCGCTGGGACGCGGCAGAGCCTGGTGCGGCGGCGCAGCCCAAGCGCAACCGCTGGGACGCCACTCCCACGCCCGGCCACGGCTTTGGAGCGGGGCCCAGCGAGACTCCGGCCGCTGGCAAGCGCAGCCGCTGGGACGCCACGCCTGCAATGGTGGCCGGCGGCGCGACGCCGGCATACGGCGCTGGGGGCATGGGTGCCACGCCCGCATGGGGAGCGGCCACCCCGGCGGGCGGCCCGGGAATGGAGACGCCCACACCAGGCATGGTGAGGCCTGCTCACTGTGTGTATGAACAGTTGCTTCAATTAGCTAGGCTTGCTTGCTGGCTTGCCGGCGTGCGGTTTCCTGGCTTGTTGGCCGCTGGCAGGCATTTTGATTGCTGGCCGGGCTGGTGGTGCGCTGGCACTCGTTCCTGCCTGCGGCTGGCGGCACCCTTGGTTGCTCTCACCTGCCCACCCCCACTGCCGCTCCCCTCTACCTGCAGCTGGCGGCGCAGCAGGCGGCCATGGGGGTGCCTATGACGCCCGAGGCCTACCAGCAGGCCAAGGTTGAGCGGGAGATGGACGAGCGCAACCGGTGAGGCCGTTTTTGCTGCACGCTGAGTGGGTTGAATGGGCTGGAATGCTGGGACTGCTTGCAAGCACCTGATTGGACCGATTGAGCGGGAGATGGACGAGCGCAGCCGGTGAGGCTGCTCACTGAAGCTTCTGATGGGCTGGCTGAGCAAGGGCTGGCTAGTAGCACTGCTCGCGGGCAGGCATGGATGCAATGCTGCCCCATCTGCTGCCGACGGGCTGTTGCCATTATGTGACCTGTCTTGTTCCTTTCAACCCGGTTGCGCACGCCCCTGTAGGACAAGGAGCTGGATACCATGCTGCCTCAGTACACCGCTGGCCTGCATTGGCCATGTCCTGACCTGGTTTTCTGGCTGGCAACTACCTGTGCAGGCCGCTGTCCGACGAGGAGATTGATATGCCATGCTGCCTCACTTTCCGCTGGCCTGCGTCTGCCAAGTCCTGACCTGGTTTCCTGGCTGGCAACCAACTCTGCAGGCCCCTCTCAGACGAGGAGCTGGATGCCATGCTGCCCGGCGCCTCTGAGGGCTACAAGGTGCTGTCCGAGCCGCCCGGGTGAGCAGTGGATGTGACGGTGGATCAGATGTGCTGGATCAGATGTGCTGGTTGTCACACTTTGAGCTGCGAAGGCCGCTGCTGGCTTGACGAACGGCACGTTGTGCACGCTGGGTGTCACGGCACCTCTGGGCGAGTGCTTGCAAGTCCCAACCCGGTTGGTTCCCCTGCTCCCAGCCTCACTTCTGCTGCCACCGCCGCTCAACACCGTTGTTGGCGCTGCCCCTCAATACTGCTGTTGCCGCTGCCACTCAATCGTGCAGGTATGAGCCGATCCGCACGCCCGCTCGCAAGCTCATGGCCACGCCCACGCCCTTTGGAGGCACGCCCCTCTACCAGATCCCAGAGGAGGACCGGTGAGCAACAGAACAGCTGTTTGAGCGGTTGCTGCGTGGCTCCAGGGCTTCCTGTGCTGTGCGACAGTCATGCGGCACGGCACCAGTGGTGCGCAGACGCCGGGTGTGCCGCCACAAACGCCCACCTTTTCTGCCGCATTTCTTGCCCTTGCTGCAGGGCCCAGGCGTATGACGTGCCGCAGCAGCTGGAGGGCCTGCCGGAGATGAAGCCCGAGGACCAGCAGTACTTTGGCAAGCTGCTCAAGGTGAGCCCTTTATCTGGTTTCTATCGTTTTTGTTGGCGTAGCGATTCACGCGTGGTGTGTGCTTCGGAACCTGCTCAAGGCAGGCCAGAGTTCACCTGTTTGCTGTCGGTGCCTCAACTGTTGCTGGTCTCTTGGCTCAGGCTGCGTGCTGGAGGGCCACCGGCGGTTGTGCATGTGTGACACCAGCGGCCTGGTTGCTCAAGGTTGTCTGTTTTGGCGGTCCAAACCCTGCAGGAGGTGGATGAGAGCGAGCTGACTGTGGAGGAGGCCAAGGAGCGCAAGATCATGAAGGTGGGTGGCGGCGGTTTAATTAGTACAGTTGTTGTTCAAGGCAATGGAGAGTGCATAGTGGGGCAGGGCTTGTCAGCGAGTTATGAAATGCGGTGCGCTGCAGAGCAGCGATGTGAGAGAACTTCAGTAGCATACCTAGAAGCGTCTTCAGGCAGGCCTGCCTGCTTCACCAAAGCGGGCAGCAGCACTGGGAGCAGCAGTGTTGCAGGGGCTTGCTGCATTCCAGATCCCCCACCGCCACCTCCCTCCCGCCCGCAGCTGCTGCTCAAGGTGAAGAACGGCACGCCGCCCCAGCGCAAGTCGGCGCTGCGCCAGCTCACGGGTGGGTTGAAAGGCTGGACGTCCTTTGGGGAGTGCCATGGGTGGACATGGGTGGGCACGAGCTAGGGCGGTCTGTGGCAAGGGGCTGCTGCTCATTGAGCTGCTTGCAAGCCAGCTCCACCCTGCGCGTGGCGCCGTCTAACGGCCATGCCCCACATGTGCTCACTGGGGTGTGCAGACAAGGCGCGCGACTTTGGCGCGGGCCCGCTCTTCAACCAGATCCTGCCGCTGCTGATGAGCCCCACGCTGGAGGACCAGGAGCGGCACCTGCTGGTCAAGGTGCGTGGCGGCTGTTGCGTGCATTGTGTGTGGCCTTTGGTTGATTGGTTGGCTGTTTGGAGCGACCGCGATAGCCACGCAATGACAGTGAATGAACCTGATGGTGAAGGGAGTTAGTTCGGCTGGACGAGCTGGCACTATTGAGTGTTCTTTAACCTGCTGCTCACCTCTGTGTTGCCTATCCCTGCAACCTTCTCTCTCTGCTCTCCCCCCGCAGGTCATCGACCGCGTGCTGTTGACCTGGACGAGCTGGCGCCTTCAATCCCTCTCTAACCTGTGCTAACAGCTGTGTTATAACCTCCGCAGGTCATCGACCGCGTGCTGTTCAAGGCTGGTACTTGGTGTCTGCCCTTGAACCGTGTTCAACTGAGAACCCACTCAAACCTCCACACTTGCCGCAGGTCATCGACCGCGTGCTGTTCAAGCTGGACGAGCTGGTGCGGCCCTACTGCCACAAGATCCTGGTGGTCATCGAGCCGCTGCTGATCGACGAGGACTACTACGCCCGCGTGGAGGGCCGGTGAGTTTTTGTTTAGTTGCTTGTTTCCCTCATGCCGGCAAGCAGTGGCAGGCAGCCCTGCCCGCCCGAGATAGCTGCATGCCTCTCACCCTGGCGCATGCCTTCTCATACCTTCACCTGCGCCGGCTCTTATCTTCCCCCCTGCAGCGAGATCGTCGCCAACCTGGCACCATGGCACTAGCATTGCTTCCTTTCAACTATGGCTCAACCCACTGCCCATGCCCTTTGTTTCCCCTCTGCAGCGAGATCATCGCCAACCTGGCCAAGGCGGCGGGCCTGGCCACCATGATTGCCGCCATGCGCCCCGACATTGATAATGTGGACGAGTACGTGCGCAACACCACCGCGCGCGCCTTCTCAGGTGGGCTGTCGCAGGAGCTGCTGTTGCTGGCAGGGCGTGTGTGCAGGCGCGTGTGCTGGGTCGCGTGTGGCCACCCGGGCTGCTGGCTGGAGTGGCAAGGCGTGCAACTCTTGTTTTGGCGCCTGCCATTACCAGCTGCCACACACCGGCAAACACCAGGCAACATGAATATCCATTTCATGCTTGCTTGCCCCTGCTCGTTCATTCTGCAGTGGTCGCGTCTGCGCTGGGCATCCCCGCGCTGCTGCCCTTCCTCAAGGCGGTGTGCCAGTCCAAGAAGAGCTGGCAGGTGCGCCAGGCTGGAATGCAGAGAACGTCAGTCATACCCGTGTGCGATCAACTGGTTGCTGTTGCACCTGTGAACTGTTCCGGTGTGCGTGTCTTCTTCCTCTGCCCACCATCCCCTGCCCACCATCCCTCACGCCCCCCTTGCAGGCGCGGCACACGGGCATCAAGATTGTGCAGCAGATTGCCATCCTGATGGGCTGCGCGGTGCTGCCGCACCTCAAGAGCCTGGTGGACATTGTCAAGCACGGTGGGTGGGGAGGGTGGTCACGCCTCTCTAATCATGGCACGGGCTTCGCTGTGTGCAGCTTCCCACCGATTCTCGCATTGATGGCACCGATCGAAACTCCAAACTCTACCGTCCGCGGCACTGGTTGTCAACGCGTGACTCTATGCTCCACTCCGCAGGCCTGCAAGACGAGAACCAAAAGGTGAAGACCATCACCGCCCTCACCATCTCCGCCCTCGCCGAGGCCTCGGGTGCGCGGGGCAGCGAGAAGGTAGCAAAGCGCACTGTTGCATTGACCCGTGATTGTGTCAGCCCTGCATCTGTGTGGTGCACTGGCCTGGAATTCCCACTGCCCAGCACCCCGCCCTGCTGCTCACCTGCCCCGCCCTCCCTTTCGCTTTCGGCCCCTCTGCTGCAGCCCCCTACGGCATTGAGTCGTTTGACGACGTGCTGGAGCCGCTGTGGAAGGGCATCCGCCTGCTGCGCGGCAAGGCAAGTTGGTTGCAAGCAATTGCTCCTGTCGTGCTGCCTTCATGACCTTTTGTCAATGTATTGGACACGCCAGCTGCGCGGCTAGGCAAGCAGACACCGGCACAACGGCATGATCCGTCGCTGGCTTAAAGAGTGCAGCACCCTGGCCGCCTTCCTCAGGGCCATCATCTTCATCATCCCGCCCAGCCTCAACCCTTCCGTCTGCTGCTCCATCTACCGCAATCTGCAGGTGCTGGCTGCCTTCCTCAAGGCCATCGGCTTCATCATCCCGCTCATGGACGCCATGTATGCCAACTACTACACCCGAGAAGTCATGGTCATCCTCATCCGGTGAGCCTTGCCCAATACCCAGTACATGCGTTTTTGTAAGACTTGGGTGGGGGTGCCAAGGCATGCAAACTACTACACCCGAGAAGTCACGGTCATCCTCATCCGGTGAGTGTGCATTACCGAGTACAGGAAACGACAGGTACACGTACTTGTTAGTAGCGGCGTACTTGTTTTGGTAAGACTCCTTCGGTGGGGGCGCAATGTATGCAAGGATTGTGCTCAAGGTGGGCATGCCTCCCGCTCACTCCGTCGTGCAACTACGCTTGCCTGCTTGTTGCAGCGAGTTCCAGACGCCCGACGAGGAGATGAAGAAGATTGTGCTCAAGGTGGTGAAGCAGTGCGTGGGCACCGAGGGCGTGGAGCCCGAGTACATCCGCACTGAGGTGGGCGCCGCTCACCTTTATCCTCACGCCAGGGTTCTGTTGCCAGGTTGCATCGCACACTGCTTGTGCACACCGCGCGATGTGCCTGCCCATGTCTGAGAACCTGCTCTGCCGTCAATCTAAGCTGATTTGTACACAACCTGCCTGTTCCGTATGCCGCAGATCCTGCCCGAGTTCTTCAAGCACTTTTGGGTGCGGCGCATGGCGCTGGACCGCCGCAACTACCGCGCGCTGGTGGAGACGACGGTGGAGATCGCGGGCAAGGTGCGCTGGCTGCTTCGCGGCGGCTGCAGCGGCGGTCATGTGTTAGATGATTCGGCCTGCAAGCCTGTGTGCGACTGAATGCTGTGCCCCCAGCTGTGTAAACATGCAATTTGATGTGCCCTGCACTGCAGGTGGGGTGCTTCGAGATTGTTTTTCCTCCTTCGCGTGCCTCACTCTAGTGTGTTTCACTGATTCAGTCTGCAATACTTGCTCAATCGTTGCAGGTGGGCTGCTCCGAGATTGTGGGGCGCGTGGTGGAGGACCTGAAGGACGAGAGCGAGCCGTACAGGCGAGTGGCAACTTGGCAGCTGCTGTTGAGGGCTGCACTCCTTCCCGCCTTGCAGCTCCAGGCCCTGCCTCAGCCGACGCCGAAGCCCAGCTTGCACTTGCTTGAACACACAACTCGCGCACGGTCCCATTTTGATTTTGCAGGAAGATGGTGATGGAGACGTGCGACAAGGTGGTGCGCGCGCTGGGCACCGCCGACATCGACGCCCGCCTGGAGGAGCTGCTGATCGACGGCATCCTGTACGCGTACCAGGAGCAGGCAAGTAGTCGCTGATTGATTGTCGCTGTCGTCTGGCTTTGAGTTGGCATGCCTTTTCAATCACTTGCAAGGTGCATGTCATTGCAGGGCCGACCAGTGCGCCGAGCCCAGCCTGGCCCAGCCCTTTTGCATCCACTCCGCCTGCCCGCACCACACTGCAGCTGGCGGACGAGTCGCCGGTGGTGCTCAGCAGCTTCGCCACCTTGCTCGATTCTCCCACACCAACTCATTGCACTCCGCCCGTTCTTCCCTGTTGCAGCTGGCGGACGAGTCGCCCGTGGTGCTCAACGGCTTTGGAACCGTGATCAACGGCCTGGGCCAGCGCGCCAAGCCGTACCTGCCGCAGGTGAGGGGCAGGGGTGGGATTGGTGGCCCCTCGCGCTTTGTCCTGCATGCCGTGAAGCAGCCCAGACCTGAATGCAACTGAACCGTCGCCACCCCTCCCCTGGCCCCACCCATTGCAACCAACTGAAGACTGAGCTTGCCGCGCTGTGGTGCCTCCCTCCCTCCTCCCTCTCAGATTTGCGGCACCATCAAGTGGCGGCTGAACAACAAGAGCGCCAAGATCCGCCAGCAGGTGCGGACGAGGCGGATGTTGATGGTTTGCTGTTGTTGAAGGACCCCTCATTGTGGGATTGCGCACAACCGTCCGCTCTCCGTGCACACACTCCTCAACATACCTGGAACCCTCTCGCTGCTTGCAAGCCATGTACCTGGTCAGCCGCATCGCGCCGCCAATGAAAGGCAGCCCCCCATTAACCCCAACCCACAAACCCTCCTTCTCCCTGTGCAGGCCGCCGACCTGATCAGCCGCATCGCGCCGGTGATGAAGAAGTGCGACGAGGAGAAGCTGCTGGCGCACCTGGGCGTGGTGCTGTACGAAAACCTGGGAGAGGAGTACCCGGGTGCGTTGGGCTGTTTGATTTGATGATATGAGGATGGCAGTGCCATTAGTGCTATCTTTGTTCTCCTCACAGGCTGGCTGCCTGTCGTGCGTGCAATGCTGCATGTCTGCTGTACAAGCAGCCGTCCTGCACTCTGCCCAGGTGTAACTTTATCCTACCTCAATAAATAACTTTCAACCCCCCTTTCCTCCTCCCCACAGAGGTGCTGGGCTCCATCCTGGGCGCTCTCAAGTCGATTGTGGCGGTGATTGGCATGACGCGCATGACGCCGCCCATCAAGGACCTGCTGCCGCGCCTCACCCCCATCCTCAAGAACAGGCAAGCTTGCACGGCTGCTCAATAGACGGATGCAGCCTGGGTGTGGCCTCGGTCTTAGCAGAGTGGGCCGCTGCCACCGAACCCCCATTTTCAAGCACACGAGGGCTACGCCCATATGGCGGGGCGCTGCGCTGGCCTTCAGGCATGCAAGCAAACCGTATGCCGGCTTGCTTCTCTGTGCCCCTGCAGGCACGAGAAGGTGCAGGAGAACTGTATTGATCTGGTGGGGCGCATCGCGGACCGCGGCGCCGAGTTTGTGCCCGCCCGCGAGTGGATGCGCATCTGCTTCGAGCTGCTCGACATGCTCAAGGTGAGTTGTAGTGATCAACTAAGTTCTTTCGGTTCAGAGTGTCACGTTCAGTTGCGAAGCATCTGCCTCGAGCTTCTGGACATGCTCAAGGTGAATTGGTGGTTAATCAAGTACTCCTGGTGGAGAATGTCAATTCGGTAGCATAGCATCTGCTTCCAGCTGCTGGGCATGCACACAAGCCAAGCTCCAGGCAGGGCTCCCTTCAGCAGCTGTACCTCCGTCTGCCACCACTTGAGTTTGCCACCTTGTCACTTGCTGCTGCTGCTGCCGCTGCCGCTGCTGACTTCGTCTCCTCCCCTCCCGTCTGCCCCTCCCTCCGTAGGCGCACAAGAAGGCGATTCGGCGCGCCACGGTCAACACCTTTGGATACATCGCCAAGGCCATCGGCCCCCAGGACGTGCTGGTCACGCTGCTCAACAACCTCAAGGTGCGCTGCAGTGGGATTTGGTGCTGCTGTGCGCGTGTTTGGTACCGCTTTGCTCCTTGTGCTCAGCTTTTGTGCGGTGTGCTTGCTGCGCTGGATGCTTGGGGCCTACAGATGGAAGTGCAGCACGGCCTCAAGCTGCCTGCACTGTCTGATCTGCGCCATGACTCTACTGCCTCCCACACACCATCCCGCAGGTGCAAGAGCGGCAGAACCGCGTGTGCACCACGGTGGCCATTGCCATTGTGGCGGAGACGTGCGCGCCCTTCACCGTGCTGCCCGCCTTGATGAACGAGTACAAGGTGGGCGTTGTTCTCGGCTAGGAAGGTCGTCTGCCTTGTGCTGCCCTGCATGCTGCGCCCCTGGCAACAGCGATGCCCCTCTACCGCCTGCCTGCTCCACCTCTTCAAACCCGCTTGCTGGCTGCCTCACTGCACATCCCGTCCCCAATCTCAGAATGCTCTGTCGTGCCACCCACCCACCCACCATATGCAGGTGCCGGAGCTGAACGTGCAGAACGGCGTGCTCAAGGCGCTGTCCTTCCTGTTCGAGTACATCGGCGAGATGGGCAAGGACTACATCTACTCGGGTAAGTGATGCTTTTCTCCAATGAGTTCAAAGAGGCTGTTAGGGCTATCGGAAAGCTTGGGCAAGGGCCGCATCCATTTCAGTTGAGCCACAATTGCGCTGCTACACCCTGCCCACCCACCCAAACCCGCACTGCTCTCTTCTCCCTGCAGTGGTGCCCGTGCTGGAGGATGCGCTCATGGACCGAGACCTGGTGCACCAGCTTGCAGCCAATACTAATGTAAACCTTGTCGCAACCCCTCCCTTGCTGCAGTGGTGCCTGTGCTGGAGGACGCGCTGATGGATCGAGACCTTGTGCACCGCCAGACCGCGTGCGCGGTTGTGCAGCACATGTCGCTGGGTGAGGCAGGCGGGGCAAGCAAGCGCGCCTGGCTGTTGCCTGGCTGCGTTTGGCTCTGCAGCTAGCAGGCCCGCCAGCCCGTGTGTGTGCTGCCGCCGCATGGCGCCCAGCTGCCGGCTGACTGTGGCCCACCCCTTGGCCCAACAAACTCTCGATCACCCACCTTTTTCTGACCCGCACCCTCTTAACAACTGCCTGGCGCAGGCGTGGCGGGCCTGGGGTGCGAGGACGCGCTCATGCACCTGCTGAACTACGTGTTCCCCAACATCTTCGAGGTGTCGCCCCACATCATCCAGGCGAGCTTTGCCAGGGCTGGCAGTGCCACAGCATTGCGCTCCCAGACTTCAGAGCATTGCTTCCCCCGGTTGGTTGGAGCAGGGCAACCGTCCACCAACCGGCCTGCAGCCACAGCTGATGTGCAGAGCTGCGAGCTGCTTCAGCAGGCTGCACACCGTGCACAGCAGCACTGCGCTGCATGCCATAACGCGCCACGCTCAGGCCCTGTACCCTCTTTACTCGCAGACGACGACGGGCGCGATTGAGGGCTGCCGCGTCGCGCTGGGCCCAGCCATCATCCTCAACTACCTGATGCAGGTGGGTGGGTGGTGAAAGGCTGCTGCAAAAGCGGTAGCGGAAAGGGTGCTCCAACATCGCTGGTATGGGGCATAGGCATGAGGTGCAGTGCCCGACTGGCTGCCTGTCCAACAGCACCTGCACCACCCCCCCCTCGTATCTCACCTCCTCTCCCGTCCCCCTGCTCTCCATCGCCCCCCCGCCTGCCACAGGGCCTGTTCCACCCCGCCCGAAAGGTGCGCGAGGTGTACTGGCGGCTCTACAACAACGTGTACATCGGCGCGCAGGTAGCTTGGGAAATTTGCTGTGGAGTGGGTGGCTGGGTGTTGCACTTTGGCTGGGGTGCATGCACCCGTGGCTGCGCAACAACGTGCACATCGGCGCGCAGGTGGGCAGGCGGCTGCGATGATTCGGCTTCTCAGTCGTCGGGCCGCCGGCGCGCCTGTGTCCTTTGTGCACTGAATGCCCCGATGCATTGCTCCATCGCGTCACCAACCCGCCGCTTGCGCCTGCCCGTCCCCCTTGTACCCCCCATGCAGGACTCGCTGGTGGCCTGCTACCCCCGGTTTGAAGACGATGGCATCAACTCCTTCCGGCGGCACGAGATGGACGTGTTCATTTGATTGGGGGCATGAGCCAGATTAGATATGCCCGAGCAAAATGCTGCTGCCGCTGGCAAGGCGTGCTTTGCGCCTGCCACGGCCGCCGCCGTCTCTCTGCCCAGGCTGCATCCCCCTACCTGCTTACACCGCTTGCCTGCCTGATGTCTGCTGCCTCTCGCTGCTCACCCCTCCCTGCTTCCCTCTGTTCCGCTCCCCCGTACCGTTGCCCTCTCTCTGACCGTGCTTTGCAAGTTTGACGTCCGACCCTCTTGACATCCAGGGGGCACTGCAGTCTTAGCCTGACACACAGCATCACGTGTAATGCACTTTGTGGCCTTGCGTGAAATGGACAAGGGCTAGGCATGGAGCAAAGCGGCGTTCTTGGGCTGTGCTGCTGACTAGATGCGGCGGTGCCGCCAGGGCAGGGCCGTTTCTCGCGCAATATTGACTTGATCGCCCTCCAACCGGTGCTATTTACAGCAATGAGGAATTAGCCGGCAAGCTGAGCGCGGAACAAGCCGACGGCCGAGTCAGGGCTCCACCACGCCGTCAGTTCGCGCTAGTGCGCAACTTAGGTGCTCAAAGAGCGCCGCACAAAGTCCAGGTACGTGCCAAGTTGGGTTTGCGGCCAGCGCTCCCCGCTGCTGCCCGCCGCTGGTGCCGCCGCTGGTGCCGCCGCGGCCGCGGTCGCCGCTCCGCTTGCGGTGTGCACCTCCCCGTCCAACCTGCGATATGTTCATGCACTCATGTGCCATTCCATGCACGACCAGCAGAGGTAGTGTGGAAGCGGCAGATGGCTCCAGAGGCAGAGCTTGTTCGTGTGGAGCGGCGGGAGGGGCAGCCGTTTGCCACCATCTTCCTGCAGGTGCCAGGCGGTTGGGCGGGCTAGTCTTGTCTTGTTACTTTTCGCCAGCCCTTAGTGGCCCTCCGGGGCGGTTAGCTTGTACCAGGTTGGGCGGGCTGGGGCAGCTAGGAACCAGGCAGGCAGGCAGGCAGGTAGGCAGGCAGGCGGACAGGGTGACACATGAACAATCAAACTCAGTTTGGTGCAATGAGTGCGCCATTCCGCCCTGCGAGTGCCCAAGCCCCCCGCCTGTGCGCGCTCTGCCGGCGCTCCCGGAGCGCAAGCTGGTCAATGTAGCAAGCCCAACGGCAGTTCACTCGTTTGCTCAAAGTTCTCCCTCTTTCCCCCCTTTCAGCGCGAGCCGGTCAACGCAATGAGCCTGGGCCTGTGGCGGGCGCTGGCTGCCGCTGTGCAACGCTGCGAGGCCGACCCAGAGGTGAGCCGTTCTTCCAAACAAATAACTGGAACATTGGGGAGGTGCACGTTTGCGGCCCACCTCTTGACCGCCTGCCGCACCACCCGACTGTGCACACGTGTATTAATTATAACACAACGCAATCTGTTTCGCAGGTGCGAGGCATCATCGTGGCCAGCGTCCTGCGGCGAGACATCTTTACAGCTGGGCAGGACCTGCGAGAGATCTACGCGCCGCTGACAACCAAAGAGGCAACCAGGTGAGGTGCCAGGCTTTTGAACAGTGATGCAGTGTGCCCCAATGGACAGCACGAGTGCACGCGTGTAATAAATGCACAGCAAGTGCCCGCGGCTCATGCAATTGCAGCGCTCAGAGCAAAGCGCGCCTGATCTAGCTAGCCAATCTGCTGCTCGCCACCGCTCTGCAGGGACGTGTGGCTCGCCATGAACGGCTGCCTGCGGCGCATCTTTGCCTCGCCCCTCGCCTCGGTGGCCGCCATCAAAGGCAAGCGC